>Ga0302320_10006411_pt1 | contig 26102 bp, 25 predicted proteins | sample Bog_T0_3_FD_202130 | JGI IMG/M metagenome (GOLD analysis project Ga0302320, IMG submission 202130) | Peat permafrost microbial communities from Stordalen Mire near Abisko, Sweden - Bog_T0_3 | ecosystem: Environmental > Terrestrial > Soil > Wetlands > Peat | place: Sweden: Abisko, Stordalen Mire... | reverse complement strand
AAGGAAATCGGAAAGATCATTAACGCCCTTACGCCAAGCGAATGCTCAAACTTCTTCACCTCATGCGGATATGTAAACACTTAAATCAAAAACGCTCTAAGGTACCGACCGGGTGGCGCTATTGCATGGCGGTGTTCTATCCGAACAACCGCATCAAACCCCATGCAGTCCTGACACCGGATGGCGAACAGACTACCAAGGACGGCTACTACGCCCTGTCCTACGCACGCAAGTGGGAACCGGTCGGCAACGACCGCATCGAGGCGCAGCGTCTGCTCCTGCGTAAACGTGGTGAGCTACAGACTGTGGTTAATGGGGGTACTGTACTTCAGCCAACTACAGTACCCGGTAGCCCGTCCGCTCCAGTCTTCGACGGAGACAGACGGACATTGTGGCGATGGTCAATCCCGCTCAGACCTCAGCAAGCCAGAGAACTACAAACGTGATAGCACTCAAAGCCGCAATCCAAGTATTGACGTGTCAACGTGCATGAAGCGGAGGAAAATGATATGCCACAGTTCGGGTCACCTTTTTCAGAGTTGGCGAACAGCAGGACGCTCACGGACGAGGAACTCGTCAGAGCGATTCGCTTTATGGTCGCCTCTGAGTACGAAGCGACTCAGATGTATATGCAGCTTGCCGAGTCAACTGAAAACAAACTCGCCGTGGCAGTCCTCAAGGACATAGCGGACGAAGAACTTGTACACGCAGGAGAGTTTCTGAAGTTGTTGTACACGCTTGCTCCTGATGAAGAGGCGCTCTATGCCAAGGGGGCGGGAGAAGTGGCAGAAATTGCGAAATCACAATTTCAGCAGACAATATAGGCAGCTCAGGAATTGAAGCTGGTTTGCACCGGGGCTACTTCTCAGTCCTGTTGTGTTGCTACTGTGTGGCTGCTCCCACTGTGAACTAGAGCCGACATTGCAAGACTGTGGAGATTTTTGATGAATTCGCGGAAGCTTATCTGTCTTGCCCTTGCTTTGGTTGGGGTGTTTTCTATGGTTCGTGTCGCATTCGGTGAGGTTCCCCTAGAGTCCGTCCCGAAGGTTGACCTTAGCCGTTACACGGGACGCTGGTTTGAAATCGCGAGGTACCCCAATCGCTTCGAGCGCAAGTGCGATAGCAATGCGATGGCGACTTATTCCCTCCGTTCTGACGGCAAAATTAGCGTGGTGAATACCTGCAAGACTCGCGAAGGCAAGCTCACCCAATCGAACGGCTGGGCTCAGGTTGTTGACCAGAAGACCGGCTCAAAGCTCAAGGTGACATTTTTTTGGCCGTTCTTTGGTGATTATTGGATTATCGACCTGAGCCCGAACTACGAGTACGCAGTAATCGGCGAACCGAGCCGTAAGTACCTATGGATTTTGAGTCGCACCGCGAAGATGAGCGACAAGCTCTATGCCGAAATTACAGGCCGCTTAGCGGCCATGGGCTACGATGCCACCAAACTCGAACTGGGGAAGCAGACCGACTGACGCCAGGCATCCTCCGAAACACCAGATTAATAATCTAGTAGGCGAGGTCTACCGATTCCTCAACGCTATGAATTTCACAGTACGCAGCATCGCGCCCGCTGAGGCCAACTGCACCTATGCGCTGCTCTGCTGCGTGCGCGCCCACGCCATCACATTGGCCGGCGCTCGGTTCTGTTTTAATTCGCTCGCCATGAAGCGCATGTAGGGATCGATGTGATGAAAGAAATGTTTATATCCCGCGCAAAGATAATTTAAACCCGGCTCGCCTGACGCGGTCTTGAGAAAGCGATGCTTGGGACACTCGCCGTTGCAGGCAAAACGCACATCGCATTCAATGCAGTCGGTGGGCAGCCCAACCTCCTTGGCCTTACCAAAGCGAACCTGCTGCGGCAGCACTGCCAGCGCGGCCAGAGGGCGCTCCAGAATATTGCCGAGCTTGTTGTCGGGATAGACAAAGTGGTCGCAGGAGTAGAGGTCTCCATTGTGCTCCATCACCAGCGCCGATCCGCATGTGCGCGCAAAAACGCAGAGGCTCTGATCCATCCCCATCCATGATTCCAGAGCCACATCGAAGAGATTGACAAACGTCCGCGCTACGTCCGTGCGCACCCATTCATCAAAGATAGTCTGCAGGAAAATGCCGTATTGCAAAGGCTCGACAGACCACTCCGAAACCGCCGTCTGACCGTGCGCGTAGGGTTTGAGCAGGCGCAGGCCGCTGGTATCCGGCTCCACGGCAATCTCTTCCACAATCGGAATGAACTGCAAGTACTGGCTGCCGATTTCCTTCAGATAACGGTACACTTCAAGCGGTTTATACGCGCTCTTGCGGTTGACCACCGTAAGGGTGTTGAACTCGACTCCATGCCGCTTGAGCACATCCAGTCCGCGCAGCACGCGGGCGTGCGTAGGCTGGCCGCCCTTGTCCACGCGGTAGGCATCGTGAATCTCCGCGGGGCCGTCGATGGAAAGGCCAATCAGGAATCCGTTCCTGGCCAGGAACTCGCCCCACTGGTCGTCAAGCAGCGTGCCGTTGGTCTGGAATGCGTTTTCGATCTTCTTGCCGCCGCTGTATTTCGCCTGCAAAGCCACCGCGCGCTCAAAGAACGGAACGCCAAGCAGCGTCGGCTCGCCGCCCTGCCAGGCAAAAGTAATCGACGGCGCGGACTGCGACTGAATGTACTGTCGGATGTAGGATTCGAGCAGCTCATCCTTCATCCTGAAATTTTTCTGGTCTCCGTACAGGTTCTCTTTTTCAAGGTAATAGCAATAGGTGCAATCGAGATTGCATATAGGCCCGATGGGCTTGATCATGATTTGAAAATTGGCCATAACGGGGAAGCATCCTTCCCGGACATTGTACGATGCGCAGCCTGCTCAACGGCATCTTCCTAATGCGGAACTGCCCACGCCTGATAGCTGTTGAATAGGAATTGGCTGCCCAGTATCAGCAGCCAGACCCAGAGCGCAAAACGCAGCGGCCGGCGCGGAATGCGGGCGCCCAGCAGTGTTCCGCCAATGGCCCCGGCAGCGCCTCCGGCGATCAGTTCCAGCAGCAGTTGCGGATTGGTGGCATGCGAGAACCAATGCGCGCCGCTGCCCAGCAGCGAAACAACGAAACCGAAAACGATGTCCGTGCCGACGATTTGAACGGGAATCAAAGGAGTGAGGCTGAGCAGCGCGGCGCTGCCCAGTGCACCTGCGCCGGCTGAGGAGAAGCCGACCTCGGCGCCTACCGGAAACATCAGCCATGAAAGCAAATGACTGCGGTCGCGCGCCTCGCGATTCTGCTTCACGGGGCGGAAGGAATAGAAAATCTGCCAGCTCGCGGTAGTGATCAGAATTGAGCCGAGAAGCGCGTTCAGCAGGTTCTGCGATCCGGTGGTGATGAGATGTTTCAAGAGCAGTGAACCGACCAGAACGCCGGGCGCTCCGCCGAGAAGCATGAACCCCAAGGTCCGCCAGGCCACATTGCGGCGGAGAATCTGCGCCGGCACAAGAATCAATTTGACTGCGGCGGAGAAGGTGAGTCCGATTCCGACGGCGACGGGCGCGGGGACATGAAGAAACAGCACCAGGACGGGCACGGTGATGGTGCCCGCGCCCACGCCGGTCAATGCAATCGATAGTGCGATCAGAAACCCGATCAAGTAATGCATTCTTTTGCCTTCAGACTCTGTAAACCAGTTCTACTTCGCCGGCGCTGCCTCAATGTGAATGCCGCACTCAACTTTGCGGCCGGCCCAGCGTCCCGAGCGCGGATCGTTGGGATCGGTGGGAAGCGAAGTACAAGGCTCGCAGCCGATCGAGGAGTAGCCGCGCTCGTAGAGCGGCAGCAGCGGAATCGAAAGCTGTTCGCAGGCGTACCAGACGTCGCGCGTGGTCCATGCGGCCAGCGGCGCAAGCTTGAGCACCTGCTTGCCGCCGGGCAGCGTGAAGAGCGTCTCTTCTTCGAGCGCCGTGCGGCTCCTGGCCTGCTCGCGGCGCAACCCGGTCAGCCAGACGCGATAACCGGCGACGGCCTTGAAGAGAGGCTCGACCTTGCGCAGCTTGCAGCACTGGTCGGGCGCAGATTGATACAGCAGTCCGTGCTCCGCCTCCTGCTCGGCGACGGTCTTTTCCGGCAGCAGGTTGATCAGGTTGAGATTCCATTCGCGCGCAATGCGATCGCGATAGGCATAGGTCTCGGCAAAGTGATAACCGGTATCGAGAAACAGAATCGGAATGCGGGAATCCAATTCGAGCGCGAGCTTGGTCAACAGCACGTCTTCCGCCTGAAAGCTGCAGGTAAGACATACATCCGGCTTGCCGGTAATGACGCGGGCAAGAGCTGCGCGCACCTGGTCCAGCAACACATTCACCTGCGTATGGATTGCCTCGTTACTCATCACAAGCCTGCCATTTCCGGGGAGATGAAAATCCCCGCGTCGTGCAGCAACTGGTGTACGACGGATACCGCTTTCATGGATTCGTCCGCATCGAGAGCGCTCTCGCGTCCTTCAATGCGCGCAATGAGGCGGTCGCTTTCGTTGGCGCGAACAAGCAGCACTAACTGCCCGGCCTGTGCCTGCAACCTGGTTAAGACCTCGAGCAGATTCGGATGCGCCAGCAGAGCGGGATCGCCGGCGTCGATGCGCATGCACACAATCCCAACCGTAAAGAGCGAACGCTCGATTGCATCAATCGGCTCTACCGGCCCGCTGAGTTCCAGAACGCCGCCGCGGTGCCCCCAGCGCGCTTCCCTTTCGCCTGCGGTTACCGGTCCCCATTCGACTGCCTGAATGGGTTCTCCCGTTGAGGAATAGCCGGATGCCGCGGTAATCATGCCCGCAGCGACTGTGCTGTTGGTTTCAGCGTCGATGAGGATAAAGGCGCCGGTGCCGCGATTTTCGCCGTAGAGGTCAAGCGCGATGGGGCGCAGCAGATTGAGTGCGACCACGCCGATTTCGTTCATCTCCAGCTTCTCGGCAGGAACATGCGCCAGCGTGCCGATGTCAGTGCGGTGCTCGATGGATGAAACGAACGCAGGCACGGTCTGGCTGGTGTGCTTGAGCAAGTAGCGCGCATGAAGTTTAAGCTGGTGCTGATCCATCCACACCAGCGCAGCTTTGGCGCTCTTGGCAACGGTCGCCGGCGCATGCGAGGAGACAATCAGATCGCCGCGGCTGATGTCGAGTTCCTGGTTCAGCACCAGCGTTACAGAGAGTGGCGCGCGAGCCTCGGCAAGATCGCCATCCCAGGTCACGATGCGCGCAACTTCGGCACTCCGGCCTGAGGGAAGCGCCGTAATTCTGTCACCGGGCCGAACCGTTCCGGAAGCAATCTGTCCGGCAAAGCCGCGAAAGGTGTGGTCGGGCCTGAGAACCCGCTGCACGGGAAAACGGAAGGCCTCCACGCTGGTGTCGAGCGAAGACGGCAGGGATTCAAGCAGCTCCAGCAGGGATGGCCCGCTGTACCAGGGCATGGAATTCGAACGATGGACAATGTTGTCTCCGGCAAGCGCGCTGACCGGAACAAAGATCGCCTCGACCGGCGAGCCGGTATCGGCCGCGATCTGATCGAGAACGGAAGTGAAATCGGACTCGATGGCGCGGAAGGCCGCTTCGTCGTAGCCGATGAGATCCATCTTGTTCACGGCGACCAGCACATGCCGCACGCGCAGCAGCGAGGCGATGTAAGCATGGCGGCGCGACTGCACCAGCACGCCTTTGCTGGCGTCGATCAGCACCACCGCCGCATCGGCCGTCGAGGCCCCGGTGGCCATGTTGCGCGTGTACTGTTCGTGGCCGGGCGTATCCGCAATGATGAACTTGCGCCGCGGCGTGGAGAAATAGCGATAGGCAACATCGATGGTGATGCCTTGTTCGCGCTCGGCGCGCAGGCCGTCGGTGAGCAAGGCGAAATCGATCTGCCCGGGCGCGGTGGTTCCCTTGCCTTCAATGGAGCGCACCTGGTCTTCGTAAACGGAATGCGAATCGTAAAGCAGGCGGCCGATTAGCGTTGACTTGCCGTCGTCCACACTGCCTGCCGTCGAGAAGCGGAGCAAATCCTTGCCGCGTTCCTGCTGGAGAAATTCGTCAATCGAGAAATTGGGAGCAGTAATCGTGGCCATTTAGAAATATCCCTCCCGCTTCTTGATCTCCATGGAACCTTCCTGGTCGTGGTCAATCACGCGATTGGCGCGCTCGGAAGAGCGGAAGGAGAGCAGCTCCGCGATGATGGCGGGAATGGTGTCCGCGTCGGAGCGAATGGCGCCGGTGCATGGGCTGCAACCCAGCGAACGCAGCCGCGACTTGACCATCTGCGGCTGCTCGCCGGCCCGCGCCACAAAAGCCTGCTCAATGGGCAGCAGCGCATCGCCGCGCACATACATGGGACGCTCCTTGGCAAAGTAGAGATCCACAACCGGAATGTTCTCTTCGTGGATGTATTGCCACACGTCCATCTCGGTCCAGTTGGAGAGAGGAAAGACGCGAATGCTCTCGCCGGGATGAATGCGAGCGTTGTAAAGATTCCACAGTTCGGGGCGCTGATTCTTCGGGTCCCACTGTCCGGCGCTGTCGCGGAATGAGTAGATGCGTTCCTTGGCGCGGGACTTCTCTTCATCGCGGCGCGCGCCGCCGAAGGCCGCATCGAAGTTGTAGTGTTTGAGCGCATCCAGCAGCGCCTGCGTCTTCAGCAGGCCGCAGCAGCGCTTGGTGTCCAGCGCGATGGGATTGGTGCCCGCGGCGATGGCGGCTTCATTGCGCCAGACCAGCAGTTCCGCGCCGACCGAGCGGGCCAGTTCATCGCGGAAGGTAATCATCTCCGCAAATTTGAATCCGGTATCCACATGCAGCAAGGGAAACGGAATCGGCGCTGGATAAAAGGCCTTCTGCGCCAGCCGCAACATGACGGAAGAATCCTTGCCGATGGAGTAGAGCATTACCGGCCGCTCGAACTCGGAGGCGACTTCGCGCAGGATGTGGATGCTTTCCGCTTCGAGCAGGCGCAGATGACTCAGGCGCGGCAGAGCGGGAGCGCTGGTTGGCGGCGATGACTGGAGAACTTCGCTTGCGGCAGACGACATACATGACCTCTTTACTTGCGGGAGAGGCTGATGGCCGGAGCGATGCGAAGACAGCCCGGCTGATCAGCTACGGGTGCGTCTTCTGAATCGATTGTGCAGGGAGATCAGAGACTAGCAGGTACACCCGTCGAAGATGTTCGACAGGCAACAACAAGAGCGGCTTGGGAAAGCACGAACCATATGTGAATTCATAGTAACAAATAACCGGGGCGGGCACAATTGCGCCCAACCCCGGCGATTGATTTTCCATTTCCAACCCTAGAAAAGAAACTTCAAGGCCAATTGGAGCTGCCGCGAAGTGGTTGCGGTAGCGGTCAGGACGCCGGCCGTGGGTGAAAGCGCGGCGGCCGTGGACGGGCTTGACGGCGTGGGGCCGGTGCTGAAGACGACCGCATTCGGCGTGGTGAAGTTGGTGTGGTTGAGAATATTGAAAAACTCCACGCGGAACTGTGCGTGCAAACCCTCGTGAATGGCCGCGTTCTTGACCAGTGAGAAATCCACATCGGTCAGGCCGGGGCCTGTCAGCGAGTCGCGGCCTGCATTGCCGTAGGTGCCTTGATAAGGCGCCACAAACGCGTTCGGATTGAACCACTCCCCCGCAGTCTTCGGGTAGAGCGTTCCCTGAAAGCTGGGATTCAACTGTGGACGCGCCGGGTTGCGGCTGTCTCCGTCACCGGTCGGGTTGTAACCAAGCTGCGGAGAAAAAGGGAAGCCGCTCTGCAGCGTTACGATGCTGCTCAAGCTCCAGTCACCCGCAAACTTCTGCGCAACCGGAGATGCGCCGCCAAGCACCGCGTGGCCTTGCCCAATGGGGAGTTCCCAAGTTCCGTTGATGGCCGCCGCATGGCTGACGTTGGTGGCAGCCCTCCCGTAATCCAGCTTGGGATTGCCGGGATACGAAACGAATGCCGGCGTGTTGGCAGAGACGCTGGTGTTCCAGGCCGAACCGTCATCCAGATTCTTTGACCAGGTGTACACCCCGCGCAACTGCAGCCCGTGCGCGTACTGGCGGCGCACATCCACCTCAAGGCCGTTGTAGTTGCTCACGCCCTGTGATACCCACGAGGTGGAGTTGGCAAGGTTGGGGTTGGCCAGCGTGGTGGTCGGATAAAAGATGGTTCCCGCCGGCAGATTGCCGGCGGCGCATCCGGGCGCGGCGGGGCAAACCACAGACGCCGGCGTGTTCTCGTCCTCTGACAGAATCTGGTGGTAGCCGTGCGAACCCACGTAGCCCACGGTGAGCGTGGTGCTTGGCGCAATCTCCTGCTCAATTTTCACGGTCCACGCCAGCACGGTGGGCGTCTGAATATCGCGCTGCACGTTGCTGGGAGAAACCAGACCGCCCGTTGACGTGGGCGTTGAAAGCGACGCCAGTTTGCTCACCGTTGTCTTGCTGTATGAGAGCGTGGTGTTGTAAGGCGCGGTCTGATCGAGCCGGTAGTCGAGCGTGTCCAGCAGCGCACGATGCAAGCCGAAGCTGCCCTTGATGGCCGTCTTGCCGTTGCCGAACACATCCCAGGCCAGGCCGACGCGCGGCTCGGGCAGAAACTTTGCGCGGTTCTCCGAGAGAGCCGAACTGCCCACGGTTGGCGTGCTGTTGATCACGCCGTTGGTGAAGTCGTAGTTGGAAGCGCGGCCCTGGGCTTCGTTCCAGCCGTTCGTGGACTCGACGCGTAGTCCAGCACGCACCTCCAGCCGCGGCGTCGCCTTCCACGCGTCCTCAATAAAGCCGGAGCTGAACAGCGAGCGCCAGGCAAGTTCCGTCGGAGCGGAAACGATGGTGTACTTGGAGACTGTGCCCGCCTCGAAAGCGGCGAGCGTGGAGAACGAGGCCTGTCCAAACTGGTCCTGCGCCAGAAAATCGTTCGACTGCAAACGCTGCAGCCAGACACCCGCTTCAATCTGATGCCGTCCGTGCGTCCAGTAGACGTGGTCGTCCACCGTAAACAGATTGCGCGCCGTGGCGTTGTTGCTGCCGACGTTTGCGCCGGCAAGAGTAATCTGCGAGGCGCCGTTCGACGCGGTACTCCCTGCAATGACGATGGCGCCCACGGGACCATTCGCAACCCAGCCGGGAACCGAGCCCGCAACGATGCTGTTGAAATAAAAAGCCGCGCGCGAGTAGCCGAAGCGCAGCGTATTCAGCAGGCTTGGCGAGAAGACATGCTGTTCCTGTGCGCTCACCACCTGTTCGCGCAGCCGCTCGTAAATGGACGAGTAGGGATTCGCCGAAGGAGTGGTCGCGTCGCTGTCGTCCACCGTGTAGACGCCGAAGAGCAGATCGTTCTGCGTCAGGTTGGAGTCGATGCGCGTGGTTCCGAAATCCTCGCGCACGTGCTGCGGCGGATTGGAAAAAGCCTCGGCAATGCCGCTGCCCAGTTCCTTAGTCCCGACCGGCCAGAGCGCCAGCAACGGCTGCACGCTGGCAACCGTAGCGGCGCGGGCGGCCGCGTCCGGAACAAAGGTGACGTCGCTCAAGCCAAGATGCTGGCGATAGCCTTCGTAGTTGGCAAACACAAAGAGTTTGTCGCGGCGAATGGGACCGCCCGCCGCGGCGCCGAAATCATTGCGCTGGAAGGGCGCAATCCGCGCCTGATCGAAGTAGTTGCGCGCATCGAGTGCACTGTTGCGGAAGAACTCATACACAGAGCCGTGAAACTTGTTGCTGCCGGAGGCGGTGATGATGGAAACCTGCGCTCCGGTGCGCTTGCCGTAGTTTGCGCCGTAGGTGTCGCTCACCACGTTGAACTCGCGCACCGCCTCCACGCCGAGCAACTGGCCGCTGGTGCCGCCGGGCGTGACGTTGATCAGCGATGCTCCGGTGTACTCAATACCGTTCAGCAGAAACAGGTTGTCCTGCGGACGGCGTCCGGAGACTGAGAACATATTGCCTACCGACGAGTTTGACGTTCCCACGCCGCCGGAGCGCTGCGTGGTGTAACTGATCGATGCCGGGTTGAGTTGCAACAGCTGGTCGAAGCTGCGGCCGTTGAGCGGAAGCTCCTTGACCTGGCGCTCATTCACCAGCCCCTGCGATTGCAGCGTTGAGGTATCCACGCTTGCCGGCGTGTCGGCCACTGTAACCTCCTGCTCTACGGTGCCGACCGTGAGCGCGAGATGCAGGTGAATGCTCTGGCCCACGGTGAGCGCAATGCCGGTGCGTTTGAGCGGGGCAAAGCTGTCGTGCGTGACGGAGACGGTGTAAGCGCCAACCGGAATTGAGGGCGCTGAAAATGTGCCGTCTGCCGAGGTGATCAGATTGCGCTCGGTGCCGGTCTCTTCATTGCGAATGAGCACATGCGCGTGATCGACGGTGGCGTTGCTGGGGTCCACCACATCGCCGGCGATGGTGCCGCCCACCAACTGCGCCTGTAGCCAAGGCGCTGCGGCGAGCAAGGTGATGAAGAGAAATAAAAAGCGAGATCTGGCAGAGAAGTGCAATGAATGCATAACTGGGCTCCTGAATTCTTGACTGCAATGAATGTCTGAGAAACGGGGAAGGGCGAGAGGGCGTGGATCAGCGGCAACAACAGGCCGCCGCGCCGGGCTTGCGGAGACAAGCGCGCAGATGAGGCTTATGCGTATGCAATGCGATGCTCAAATCCAGATGCTCTCAATAGGGTTGCGATGGGAAGTGTTTTCCGCCGGCCGGCAGGCCGTCAGTAAATCGTTGCGAATCTTAGCGCAGACAACAACAAGCCGCGTGCGCCGGGGAGGCGCAACAACAGACCCGTGTTTGGCTGAATCGAACGATCACAACTTGAAAGTAACATGAAACCGGCGTGCGGGCAAAATTCTGAAGCGTCTTGATGGGAAAACTACTGTGACCCTCTACCGCGCTGCGGCCCCGTGAAATCAGGGGCCTGCACGGATATTCCGCAGGCTTTGCCGTTATGCGGAAGCTCCGCCGCGAATCTGTTTCAGCTTGTCCATCAGCGCCTTCACCACGTCCGGATGCCCGGCGGCAACATTCGTCGTCTCGCCTGGATCGGCCAGCAGATCGTACAGTTCACAATTCGATTCGTCTCGCGGGGCAGGTGCGCCCGCCTTATCGAGATCGGGCTTGTTCAGGTCAAGCAGCTTCCAGCGCCCACGGCGAATGGCGGTGCGTTGCAATACGTCGGCCTCGATGAGAACTTCGCGGCCTGTTTCGGACTTTCCCGTAAGGGCCGGCAACATATTCTGGCTGTCGAACGATGCGCCCTGCGGCACGGAGACCCCGGCCAATGCTGCAAGCGACGCCAGCAGATCGGTCTGGCTGATCAGCGCGCTGGAAACACCGGCCGGAATCCGGTTGCGCCAATACGCAATGAACGGAATCCGCGTCCCGCCTTCGTAGAGCTCGTATTTGCCGCCGCGCAATGCGCCGGAGGGCGTATGCCCGTGCAGCGCTTCCACGGAGCCATCCGCATAACCGTCGTCCACCACAGGTCCGTTGTCGCTGGTAAACAGAATGAGCGTGTTGTCCAGAATCTTGTGCCGCTCCAGCGTTTCCAGAACCTGCCCCACGGTCCAGTCGAGCTGCTCAATCACATCGCAGCGAACCCCGCACAGGCTCTTGGCAGCAAACTGTTCGTTAGGCATGCGCGGCACATGGATGTCGCTGGCGGCCAGGTACAAAAAGAAAGGATGCTCGTGGTTTTCATCGATGAACGCGGTCGCCTTCCCGGCCAGCGTGGCGGCCATCTTTTCATCCACCCAGCGCGCCTTTGTGCCGCCGGTCATAAAGCCGATGCGGCTCACGCCGTCCACGATGGTTCCATCGTGACCATGGCTCAATTTCATCTTGAGCAGGTAGGGCGCGTCCTGCCCGGTCGGATCGTCCCCGACCAGCTTCTTGTAGTCCACGCGGATCGGGTCCCTGGGGTCCAGGCCGACAACGCGTTGATTCTCGATATAAACGCAGGGAACGCGATCAGCCGTTGCCGGAAGTATGAAGGAATAGTCAAAACCAACCTCGCGCGGTCCAGGAGTAATCTCCTTGTTCCAATCGATCTCTCCGCGGCCCAGGCCCATGTGCCACTTGCCCACGCAGCCGGTCTTGTAGCCGGCCTGCTTCAGCAGCGAGGGCAGCGTGGTTTGACGATCGGCAAAGAGCAGCGCCGCGTCCCCGGGAAGAATCTGCGCGTCCTGCCTGCGCCACGCATACATGCCGGAGAGAATCGCGTAGCGCGAGGGCGTGCAGACCGATGCGTCGGAGTGCGCGTCCGTGAACCTACGCCCGCATTGCGCCAGTCCGTCGATGTGCGGCGTGTGCGGCAGCTTGGCGCCGTAGCAGCCAATGTCGCCATAACCCACATCGTCCGACAGGATGAGCACAATGTTGGGCTTCTGCCGCGAGCCGGTCTTGGCGAGGGCGCGCGCTACCGACTGATTGTGCAGAAAAGCGGCGGCAAAGGCCGCGGCGGTTCCCTGTAGAAACGACCTGCGCGGATAGGAGTTCACTTGTCCTGCCTCCAGAACTTTTCCCCGGCGCAAAAATGCGCCTGGCCCTGTCGCTGTAATTCTAGTCTGTACCGGTTGTGCCGGCGGCACTGCGCCTGCGGGTGTTGATCTACCATCAGAGAAGCCCATGCCTGCCAAGCCCAAACTCGGACAGAACTTTCTCAACGATACTGAGGCCGTCGAACGGATCGCGAACTCGCTGGGAGATATCGCAGGCCGCACTGTAGTCGAGATCGGCCCCGGCGCCGGCGCCATCACCGGAGCTCTTGCCGCCCGTGCCGGCCATGTGCTGGCCGTCGAACTGGACACGGAACTTGCAGCCCATCTGCGCACTCAGTTTCCGGCGGACCGCGTCACGGTGATTGAGCAGGACGTGCTGCACTACGACTTTGCCGCGGCCTCTGCGGCAGCCGGCGAACGCCTCCGCGTGGTGGGCAACCTGCCCTACTACATCACCTCGCAAATCCTGCTCAAGCTGGCCGCCAGCCACCAGTCGCTGGACCGCGCCATTCTCATGGTGCAGCGCGAGGTGGCCGAGCGCATCACCGCCGGGCCGGGCTCGCGCGATTACGGCCTGCTCTCGGTGACGGTGCAGATGTTCGGGCCTGCCGAGTGCCTGTTCACGCTGCCGCCCTCCGCATTCTCGCCGCCGCCCGACGTGCATTCCACGGTCTTTCGCTGGCGGTTTGCGCCGCGCTTTGTGGAACTGGGCGTTGAAGAGGACAGCTTTCTGCGATTTGTGCGCAAGGCCTTTGCGCAGAAGCGCAAAACCCTGGCCAACAACCTGCGCGCCGCAGGCATTCCACCCGTAGTTGCCTCGGCCGCAATGGCCCGCACGGGAATCGATCCCAGAGCGCGCGCCGAGGCTTTGACCATCGAGGCGTTTGCGGCCCTCTGGCACTGCCTGGAGGCAGAGAACTCCGCCTCATCCAGTGCCGCGCCTCTGCAACCTACCTCCTGAGAAAGGCCCGGTTGGACGCGCAACGCGATCGCAGCGTATTCTCCCCTTCACCGATGAAGCAGCGGAAAAAACAGTCATAGGGCATACGCACAGGAGAAAACTCATGAAGCGAGCGATGTTGGCAGTGGCGGCAATGGTGCTGGCGGGAGCGGCGGTACAAGCAGGCGCAGGACCAGCGCCCGCGTCCAATGAAGTGCATGCGCAAGGCTGCGTGCAGGCGGGTGTCGAGGCCCGCTGCCTGGTGCTGACCGACGCGCAAAGTGGCAAGCTCTATAACCTGATGTTCAAGGGTGAACGGCCTGCAGTTGGCGACGGAATCCAGTTCACCGGCGTACCGTTCGATGGCGTGACGGTCTGCATGCAGGGCGCCCCGGTTCGGGTCACAACCTGGGCGCGCAAGGATTCCCTGCAATGTGCCAAGACTCCCGCGCCGAAGCAATAAAGCAGCCCGGCACAGTCTCAGAGCCGGCGCATCAAGACACGCGCGGCAAGACACGCGAATCAGGCCACGCGCAGCACCATCTTGAGCGTCTCGCCGGGAGTGCCGGACATTGTTTCAAAAGCCTTCTGCCCTGCTTCTAGCGGCATTTCGGCGGTCCACGGCGCGAGATCGATCTCGCCCGCCGCAAGCAGCCTGAGCGAGCGCTCGAAGTCCACCGGCGTGTAGCCAAACGTCATGGCCACGCGCTGCTCCTTGCGGATGCTGGCGGCAAAGTTGATCTCGCTGTGCGCCTCCGCCATGCCTAGCAGCACCACCAGTCCCCCGGGGCGGCAAAGATCGAAGGCAGCCTGGCGCGCCGAGCCGGTGCCGCAGGCATCGAGCACCAGGTCCAGACCCTCGCAGGCAAGGCTGCGCGCTTCACCTCTGCCTTCTTCGGAACCAGGATTCACCGCCAGCGTGGCGCCCATGCGCCTTGCTGAGGCCAGCCGCACCTCGCTCACATCCTCCACCAGCACCTCGCGCGCTCCCAGGCGCAGCGCCGCCAGCAGCGCCAGCGAACCCATGGCGCCCGCGCCCACAATCCCCATGCGGAAGAAGGGCTGCGGGGCCGCGTTGCGAAAGATATGAACGATGTTGGCCAGCGGTTCGGCGAGGATTGCCTGCGTGTCGGAGAGATTGTCGGGAATCTCATGGACGTGGGTCGCAGGAACATTCACAAACTCGGCAAAGCAACCCGAAGTCTGGTTCATGCCCAGCAGGCGCCAGGCGGAGCACAGGTTCTGCGCGCCGCGGAGGCAGGCCGTGCAGCGCCCGCAACCGATGAAGGGATTGGCCACCACACGGCGGCCTTCTGCCGTGCGCCCCACCAGTTCGTGGCCCAGCACCATGGGCGGAACGCGACTGCTGCTGCGGCCCAGAAAAGCGGCGACATCCGAGCCGCAGACGCCAGCGGCGGTGACGGCAATCTCGCTTTCTCCGGCGGCGGGTCGCGGCCGTGGAAGGTCATCGATCTGCACCTGCCGCGGAGTCGTATACACCAGTGCGCGCATCGCTTCTCCTTCACCGGCAACTGCTTGCCGGACCGCCCGCAGGCCCGCAATGCCGGAAGGGTCATCTTAGGGGACAGCACCCCGAATAAGAAACTTCAGCCGCGGGCGGCGTTGCATCAGATGCATGCGGAGCAAATTGCCGGCGATTTGCAATCCACAAGGGGATGCGGGCGCAGTTATAGTGCTTGTATGCGCACACACATTGCATGGGTGACCCTTTTCGCCTCACTGTGCCTTTTCCCGGCAGCTTCCGTGGCCCAGTCCGCCAAGCCGGCAATTACTCTTGACGAGTTTTTGAACACGACCGATATCCGTGAGGCGCGCCTCTCGCCCGACGGCTCGGCAGCGGTCATCGGCACTGAGAGCCCGGACTGGAAGGCCAACGTCTACCGGCACGATCTCTGGCTGTGGACGGCGGCGGCCGGGTTGCGGCCGCTCACCCACTCCGGCAGCGAAGAGGGCGCGCAGTGGAGCCCGGACGGCAAGTGGATCGCCTTCCTCAGCGACCGCGCATTGCCCGGCGAAGCAGCCTCCGCAGACGGAGCGCCTGAGAGCGATGCCGAAAAAGCCAGCCGCCTGTGGCTGATTCCCACCGCCGGCGGCGAGGCGCTGCCGCTCTTCAGTGAAAAGCTGGACGTGCACGCCTTTGCCTGGTCGCCAGACGGCGCGGCTCTTGTCTACTCCGTCACGGCGCCGCTCACCGCCGAACAGACGAAGGCCCAAAAAGATGAATGGAAGGACGTGATCCGCTGGCGCGAGCAGCATCGCGGCGACCTGCTGGTAAAGCAGGCGGTTGCGCCGGCCCTGGCTTTGGCACTGGCTGTTCCGCCGCCCGCGAAATCCGCTGCCGCAGACGCCTCAAAGGCAGCGGACGCCGCCAAATCTGCTGAAGCCACGCCTGCAACTTCCCTGCCCGCCGGCGCAGCCACGCTTGCCAAAAGCGCGCTCTCCATCACTGAAATCGCACCTTCGCCCGACGGCAACAGCCTGGCTTTTGTCACCGGGCCGGTTCATCACCGGACAGAGAACCCCGCCGACTTTGAGGCCTTTCTTGTTGCTGCAACCGGCGGCGAAGCCCGGCAGATCACCCACAACGAGGCCATCGAGTCCGGCCTGCGCTGGTCCCCGGACAGCCGCTGGCTGCACTTCATGGTGAGGGCCGCGGCCGGCTCGCTCGAGGGAAAATATCACGACGTCCAGGGCCGCCTCTATCGCCTTGACCCCGCCAGCGGCAAAACCGAGCGGCTGGGCGCGCAGTTCGATGGCTCTTTTGAAGATTTCGCATTGCTGCCCGACGGCCGCGAACTGGCCGTGGGCCTGAAGGGACTGGAACAGCAGCTCTACCGGGTGGACGGCGCGTCGGCCGTCAAATTGCCCGGGCTCGCCGGCAGCTACTCGGGTATCGAGTCTGCCCGCGCCTCCAGCGCTATACTTGTCCGCTACTCCTCCATCGGCAAGCCCACGCAGGCCTACCTTGCCACGGACCCCCTCGAACCCGGCAAGTTGACGGCGCTCACCAGCGTCAATCCCGTCTTTGCCGACCGCGCTCAGCCGGAGTGGCAGCCCTATACCTGGAAGTCCGACGACGGCCGCACCGTGGAAGGCGTTCTGATCTTTCCTCCGGGCAAGAAGGACCAGAAACATCTGCGCATGTTCACGCTCATTCACGGAGGCCCTGCTGATGCCGACGGCAACCACTTCGGCGCCGACTGGTACGACTGGGCCACGCTGGCCGCAACCAACGGCTGGCTGGTATTCCGGCCCAACTACCGCGGCTCCGCCGGCTACGGGGACGACTTCATGCTGGAAATCGCTCCCCACCTAGTCTCCAGGCCCGGCCGCGACATCCTCTCCGGCGTGGACGCCCTGGTCAAGGACGGCTACGCGGACCCGGACCACCTGGCCATCGGCGGCTACAGCTACGGCGGCTACATGACCAACTGGCTCATTACCCAGACCACGCGCTTCAAATCCGCAGTCACCGGCGCCGGAGCCGTGGAACACGCCGCCAACTGGGGCAACGACGACCTGACCTGGGACGATGCCTGGTACCTAGGCGGCAGGCCGTGGGAAAACCCCGGCATCTACCAGAGCGAGGCCGCCTTGTTCCACTTTGACCGGGTCAAGACCCCAACCCACCTGGTGCAGGGTGGCGCGGATGTGCGCGTAAGCTATCTGGAGGGAGTTACCATGGAACGGTCCCTCGATCAGCTGGGCATTCCACACAGCTTTCTTGTCTTTCCCGGCGAGGGACACAGCTTGAGCAAAAACCCCTGGCACGGCTACATCAAGCTGCGCGAAGAGTTGAAATGGCTTGAAACCTATGATGGAAAGTAGGTTGTTTCCCGCTCCGGAACAGTTTGGGGAGGATTTCCGGAAGCCGCAAGGCACGCTCAAGCATCTTGTTTAAAAGGACCCAATGAATCCGACCGATCAGGCGCGCCAAATCTCGTTCCAGCAGACGCTGCTCAGCGCCCGCCGCACCATGCTGATGAGCGAGATTCTGCGGCTGGCCGTGGACAGCTTCCGGGCCAGCAAGCTGCGCTTTGCGCTCACCGCGCTGGGCATGGTCATCGGAACTGCTTCGGTCATCCTGGTGGTCACCATCGGCATGACCGGCAAGCAGTACATCCTCCAGGAACTGCAAAAGATCGAGACCAACTCGGTGGAGCTGGAATACGCCGGTGGCGGCGCGACGGCCGCGGAGCGCGTGCGCTACAACGACTTCCTCACCCTCGATGACGAAAAAGCCGTGATCGCCCAGTTGCCCGGCGTCATCTATGCCTCGCCCATCCTCACCATGCACGACCGCATCAGCTTTGGCGGCGGCGTGACCAAGGATACGCTGGTGCTGGGCATCAGCCCGCAGTATCAAAGCATCCGCAACCTGCTGGTGACCGATGGCCGTTTCCTTGACGACACCGACGACTCGTCGCATCTCAAGTGCGCCGTGGTCACTGAACCATTCGCCAAGGAGCGCTACGGCAGCGACGACTCGGCCGTTGGCCAGACCTTCGAGATCAGCGGCATTCCTTTTACCATCATCGGGGTCTTCAAGCAGGCCGTGGACGACTTTGGCCAGTCGGAACTTGAGGACCAGACCATCCTGATTCCCTATTCGGTGGCCCGGTACTTCACGGGAACCGAAAGCGTGAACCAGATCTACTTTTCCATGCGCAACATGGAAGAGGTTCCAGACGCCGCCAAGGAGATTGTCCGCATCGTCCAGGGGCGCCACCGCTCCAACTCGGTGTACAAGGCGCAAACCCTCAAGGCGATGCTGACCATTGCCGCTGAAATCGCCAATGCCCTGACCGCGATCCTGGTGCTGGTAGCCGCAGTTACCCTGGCGGTGGGCGGCGTGGGCATCATGAATATCATGCTGGCCAACGTCCGCGCCCGCGTGCGCGAAATCGGCATCCGCAAAGCCCTGGGCGCCACTTACCGCGAAATCAAGCTGCAGTTTCTTGCCGAGGCGATCATCATTTCGCTGGTCGGCGGGTTGGTGGGCACCATTGTGGGCCTGGCCTTGCCGCTATCCATCCGTTTCTTCACAGACTACGACCTACCCATCTCCATCTGGTCCGTGATAATTGCCCTCACCTCGGCCACGGTGGTGGGCGTCATCTTCGGCACCATTCCCGCCACCCGCGCCGCCCAGATGAACCCGGTGGAAGCGCTCAAGTATGAATAATCCTGAACCCCGGACGGACAATCAAGCGGACGACCCGGAAGACCCGCCCTCTCCGGGTCCGAACCTCATTCTCCTCTACAGCCTCATCGCGCTCGCACTGGCTGCCGCCATCGGCTTTGCCCTCCTGATCGTCTTCCCCTTCTATCGACGGCAATAGACTTGCGGCCCGGTTTACACTGGAATGCGCGCAAACATTCTTGCAATCGGCGGCGCGTCCTCGCACTTCAGGGACGAACCCGAGAGGTGAAACCGTGAAGCTCTCCCGCAGAGAATTCCTTGCCGCAACCTCCGCTCTTCTGCTCTCCCGCCCCACAGCCGCCACGCCGGCCCGGCTCCAGCGCAAGGACTGTTTTTTCGGCCTCCATTTCGACCTGCACCCCTCGGAGAAAGACACCGTGCTGGGCCGCGATCTGACTGAGGCCATGGCCGGCCATCTGCTCGAGAGCGTCCGCCCGGACTTCATCCAATACGACTCGAAAGGCCATCCCGGCTATCTCGGCTTCCCGTCCAAAACCGGCATGTCCGCCCCCGGCATCGTGCAGGACTCGCTGGCCGTCTGGCGGCGTGTCACCGCGGCGCACGGCGTGGCTCTCTACAACCACTTTTCCGGAGTGCTGGACGGATTGGCCGTCAGCAGGCATCCCGAGTGGGCGCGCGTCGGTCCCGACGGCAAGCGCGATCTGCAGGAGACCAGCACGTTCAGCGCCTATGAGCAGGATCTGATGATTCCGGAGCTCACCGAAGCCGCGCTCAACTACGATCTGGACGGCTCCTGGGTGGACGGCGACTGCTGGGCGGTCAAGCCCGACTACTGCGACGCCGCGCAGCAAAAGTTCCTCGCGCTCACCGGGATCGATGTGCTACCCAGGAAGTCCGAAGACAAAGGCTGGAACGAATTTCTCGAGATGCAGCGGGAGCAGTTCCGCCAGTACGTAACCCGTTATGCCGAGGCCCTGCACCGCGCCAAACCCGGCTACCAGATCACCAGCAACTGGATGTATTCCACCTTCATTCCTGAGCGCCCCACCCTGCCGCTGGACTATCTTTCCGGCGACGTTGCTGATCTGGCGGCGCTGCGCCAGGCGCGCCTGCAGGCCCGTTATCTCTCCCGCTGCGGCAAGCCGTGGGATCTCATGTCCTGGGGTTTTGAACACGGGTCGCAACTCCCGGTTCAGTCCGCCAAGCCCGCCGTGGAACTGGAGCAGGAAGCCGCCGTCGTGCTGGTCCAGGGCGGCGCTTACCAGATTTATTACGTTCCCACCCGCGCCGGATGGATTGACGACCGGGTGGTCAAAACCGCCGCGGAAGTCGGAAAATTCTGCCGGCAGCGCCAGCAGTGGTCGCATCGTTCTGAGAGCCTTCCTGAAGCAGGCGTCTTGTACTCAGGACACTCGCTTTACCGCACGGCAAACCACGTCTTCGGCGGATGGGGCAGGTTTGAAAATCCGGCCGCCGGTGCGGTCGATCTGCTGCTAGCCTCTGGCTACTCCGTCGATCTGGTTCCCGATTGGCAGGCCGCCGAATGCGCTGCGCAGTACCCGCTGCTGGTCGTTCCCGACTGGCAGGACATCGGCGGCGAGATGGTGAAAACCCTTACGGATTATGTTGCCGGCGGAGGGAAACTGCTGCTCTGCGGCGCGGAAAATGCCCGCCTCTTCTCCAGCGTCTTTGCTCTCGAGCTCACCGGGCAGCCGGAGGAGCACACCTATTTCATCGCCGATGAAAGCGGCTTTGCGCAGCTCACGGGGCGCTGGACAGAGATCGCCGCCGCGCAATCGGAGACGGTTGCCAACGCCTGGCGCGCAACCGACACCCGCCAGGACAGCCTGCCGCTGGCCGTCCGTGTGCAACACGGTAAAGGAACAGCTATAGTATGCCCGGGACCGCTCGCATCCGCGTATGCCAATGCGGGAACGCCCATCCTCCGCTCGGTGGCGCGCAGAATCCTGGAGCCGTTGCACGCGCCCATGGTGAGCCTCGACCGCAACGATCCGGCCGTTGAAATCGTGCTCCGGCGCAAGAACGGCCAGACCCTCATCCATCTGATCAATACCGAGGGAGCGCCGGACACGGGCGAGTTCCGCCACTCCGGCATGGTTCCCCCTACCGGCCCAATCCGTCTGCGCATCCGGCTTGCCGCCGCGCCTGCGCACGTCGTCCTTGAGCCCGAGGGAACACCGCTCGCGGGAGAATACAAGTCCGGCGCATGGCAGGGCGTGCTGCCCGATCTGCACATCCACTCGATTGTCAGGATTGAAGGTAAGGTGTAGCCGAGGTCTAACAACAATCCGCTCTGCCCGGCTTAAGAAACAGGCGCCGTCTCAGCCCGCTCCGCAATCAGCACCGGAATCCCGTCCACAATCGGATATGCGCGGCCACAGCCGGCGCAAACCAGGCGCGCCTCTTCCAGGCGAAGGCCGCCCAGGCAGGCCGGACAGGCCAACTGGCTGAGCACATCCGGATCGAGCAGATCAATTTGATTGGGTTGGGCAGGCATCTAGGCTGGCCGCTATTGGATAGGGGTGGCGATGCTGGTTTCCGCGCTTGCCTCGGGAACGGCAACAGGAGCGGGTGAGCGGCGCCGCGGGCTGCCGGCAAACTCATGCTCGATGCGCTCGATGAATCCCGCCTTGGCAAACTCGTACGCCACGCGGATGCCGTTGAAGATGGCGCGGTCGTTCGAGGAGCCGTGGCCGATGATGCAGACTCCGCGCACGCCCAGCAGCGGCGCTCCGCCGTATTCGCGATAGTCCAGGCGGCGGCGGAATTCGTTGAAAGCCTTCCGCGACAGCAGCGCTCCCACCTGGGCGGTCACCGTGCGGGTCAGCGACTCGCGCAGCACCGCGCTTACAAACCGCCCCACGCCTTCGCTGGTCTTCAGCGCCACATTGCCCACAAAGCCGTCGCAGACAATCACGTCCGCCAAGCCTGAGAAAATGTCGCGGCCCTCCACGTTGCCAATGAATTTAATGGGCAGCGCCTTGAGCAGCGGAAAAGCCTCGCGGGTCAGATCGTTGCCCTTGGCCTCTTCTTCGCCGATGGAGAGCAGGCCCACGCGCGGCTCGGCAATCTTGAGCACGGTGCGGGCATACAACTCGCCCATCAAGGCAAACTGGGCCAGGTTGTGAGCCTTGCAGTCCACGTTGGCGCCCACATCCAGCAGCACGCAGGGGTTGCCCGTGGAGCTGGGCATGGGGTTGGCCAGGGCGGGACGGTCCACGCCGGGCTGCGCGCCCAGGACCATCTTGGCCGTGGCCATGGCCGCGCCCGTGTTGCCCGCAGTCACAAAGCCGGCGGCCTTGCCCTCGCGCACCATCTTGAGCCCCACGCGCAGCGAACTGTCGCGCTTGGTGCGCACCGCGTGGGCGGCTTTCTCGTCCATGCCGATGCGTTCCGAGGCATTGTGGATGACGATGGGCAGATCCTCGTTGTCGAGCTGCTCGTCGAGCAGGTCGCGCAACTCCGCCTCAGGTCCAACAAGATGGACCCGCACAGGCAGAGCCCGGCAGGCGAGGATCGCCCCTCGTATCTCCGGCTCTGGAGCTTTGTCGGAACCGACGGCGTCAAGGACTATATCAGTGAGCATGGGGGCTCAGTTTACTTGGCTGCTTCCTTGATGTCTATAACGGCGCGGCCCTTGTACGCTCCGCACTTGGGGCAGGCGTGATGGGGCAGCTTCTTCTCGTGGCAACTGGGGCACTCGGAGAGGCCCGTGGCCGTGAGAAAGTCGTGTGAGCGGCGCAATGCAGTGCGGCGCGTTGAGTGGCGCCGTTTCGGATTAGGCATGACAACAATTCCTTTCGTGTCCCGCTAGTCGCTTAAGCCTTTTGCTTTCAGGCCGCAAGCAACCCTACTGCCTTCCGGCACGCGCGGAACACCGTCAATTTCCGGGGTTCATTTCTCAGACTCGATCCGGCCGCGGAGCCCAGACAGCGCTTGCCAGCGGGGGTCGCTCGGACCCTCTTCGCAGGAGCAGGCCTGGATGTTGCGGTTTTCACCGCAGCGCGGGCAAAGTCCCTTGCAGTCGGGCTTGCACAACGTCCTGACCGGCAGGGACAAAAGCACCTGTTCGCGCAGTACATCCTCAAGCGAAAGACTGTCCTTTTGATAATACCCGATTTCCGTCTCCGGCGCAGTAATTGACCGCTCCGGCGCCTCGGAATCCGCACCCGCGGGCCGGAAGATCAGGTCGAAATCGGCAGCCAGCGGAATCTCCACCGGCTCAACGCAGCGGGCGCAGGGAACCTGAAAGTTGCCCGCAAACCGGCCCTTCAGCCGGATATCGGCCACTATGTCCCTGGGTCCGCGATGCTCGTGCAACACCTCGGCCTGCCCCACCGCAGCCAGTTGCCCGGCCTGCTCGGCTTCCTCGCCAAAATCGATCGCCCCCGGAGCCAGTTCCAGGTCGAACTCGATCGGTTCCCGCTCCAGCTCGACTACTTTGAAGTCCATGCTATGAGCCTAAAACATTTTGGAGATAGCTGTACCGGAAATCGGCGGGGCAAGCGCGCAAGCGACACATCGACGCCTGCCGTCGTGAGCCTTTGAGGCGAGGCCGGCGAATGGAGTGGACGCGGCGTGAAAAAGGCAGCGTTTTTACCCTGATGAACGGCATTTTCGAGGCAAAAACAGCATTTTCGGTTTAAAAAGGGCCGAAATTGAGGGCTTCTGGTTACCAGAAGGTTAATAGGTAAAAATTGTAAATCATTCATTCTTAAATTGTTACTTGAAGAGATAGGGTGAAAAATAGTGAAAAATGGAGGGGGGGGTGGGTCACACACCGTTTTTAACCTCATTTTTGCCCATTTCCGTCACCTGAAAAACACACTCCATTGCCCTTCCAGTATGCGTCAACGGAAGGTAATTATCTGCAAAAGCAGGGAACAGAAAAACAGTGAACAGGGATCAGAAAGACGGCGTGGGTGGGTTCGAGCATGCAGGATGGAATGTGGCGGACGAGGAATCCTTTCGGCAATAGCCGTTCATGCGATTGCCCGGGGGGAAATCGGTCGGACGGGAAGAATCTCCAGTCGCAAAGACCTCCTCCCCAGCGATGAGAGCCAGCCGCTCAGGGATGTCCCATCGGGTGGGGGCGAGTTGCCGGTCATACAACTGGAACTGAATTTTTCGGCTCGGTGAGTGCATTGGGGATCTTGCGTAAACCGATAGTCCTTCCTGGCGGTAAGGGCGTTTGCCGGGACCGATCCTGCTAGACCGTGGGATTCTTCCTGCTAATTGAAGTCCAGGGTCTCCCCGGTCCCCAACAGCGAGGGACCGGGGGCACCCTCGCTGTGGTTTTTGGGGTGTCGAGACCGAGGCCACCCGCCCGCAGCGATGAGAATCAGCCGATCAGGGATGGCCCATCGGGTTGGGGACGAGTTGCCGGTCATACAACCGGAACTGAATTTTTCGGCTCGGTGAGTGCATTGGGGATCTTGCGTAAACCGATAGTCCTTCCTGGCGGCAAGGGCGTTTGCCGGGACCGATCCTGCTAGACCGTGGGATTCTTCCTGCTAATTGAAGTCCAGGGTCTCCCCGGTCCCCAACAGCGAGGGACCGGGGGCACCCTCGCTGTGGTTTTTGGGGCGTCGAGACCGAGGCCACCCGCCAAGCCCTTGGAAACAAGGGCTGCGGTCGTGGGTCAAAACTTACCCTTTGTGGAACGGGAAGCAGGGAATCATCGTGTGCTGACGGATATTTCGTACTGTGCGAGAAATTTTGTTAGGCGAAGACATGTCGAAGCGAAAATATTGCCATGAGTTGCTACTTCAATGCCACTCGGAACCCATGGGTCAACCTCGGATGCCAAGCGGGAAAATGCTTTTCCAATCTCCCAATAAGGGCCCAGTCGTTCGCGCTTCTCTGGATCGTAGTCGAGAAAGGCGTTGCAGGCTCTGGTGTATATCTCAAAACGCGCAACAATTGTAGGGTACTCAAAACCCTTGTCAGCACAGTAGGACTCGATTCCTTTGTTGTACTTCATCCTCACAAATCTGAAGCCGCTCTGAGTGACAGACATCCTCCCTAGAATGTAATCAACAGAAAACAATTTCAGGAATAGTAGTTCATCTAGGTATTGTCGACTGAATTCTTGTAGCAGTTCCTGACTTGCAGGCGAAAATGCATACTGTAGCAGTTCGTCGGCAAGAAAAGAGGCATCAACGGACTCTTTTACCCGACCATTTGTTTCCGGTTGGTCAGCGAGACTCTGACCTGCTGCCTTGCCAGACCGTTCCGTGTCGAGCGCGTCATCTTGCGGTACACCCTGGTCGTTATTCCCGTTCTCTTCGCGCAGGAAATTCATGGATTCGATTGTGCCATGCCAAACCACCCTGTGCAATTGCTGGTTCGAGAGTCTCGCGAATGCGTATTTGGTGGCGTGGTACTCTTTGAACGCCAATCCAGAAGGAGCGGCGAGGAGGAATGATGTCCACAGAGCTTGGAGATGTTCAATTCAAGGTAAAAGAAGGCTTGCCCGACCCTTTCATCGTTGCAGAGCCACAGTCAAGGGACGGCGCATTGCCAGGCGGGATCAAAGGGCTGGGATTTACGCTCTACACCAAAGACCTTCAGGAAGCGGAGAAAATTGCCAAGTACCTCAATGAAGAAGTTCGCCAGGTTTTTATCGAGCCAAAGGAGGCAAAATGAGTGAGGTAATCGTATGAATGGCATCATGGAAAACCTACTTACAATGGGTCTCACAACTCTCGTCAGTGCGTTCGTCGGTTCCTACCTGGCCAGCTATCTCAAGAAAAAGGGCGAAAACCTCGCCACGCACGAGGACATTGATAAGCTCGTCGATCAAGTGCGCGCGGTTACGACGGCCACCAAAGAAATTGAAGAAAGGATCGAAAGCTCCGTATGGAGTAAACAGCGGCATTGGGAAATGAAGCGGGATGCGCTTTTCGCTTCGGTTCAAGCGCTCGATCGCACCAAAACCGCCTTCGTTGAATTATGGGCGTCTCAACTTTTCGAGGTTGGCGATCCCGAATACAAAGAAAAGCGAGTAACTGCTGAGAAATGGCTGGCAGAAATTTCTCGATATGACGAAACACGAAGCCGTACGTCTTTGGTATGCAGAATTGCAGTGCGTAAAGCGCTGGGTGAAGCGAGTCAACTCTTTCGATCACGTGCGGGATTGGTATTAAAATCTAAACTCGATAAAGATGGGTTTGCGGCGGCTAGCGCTGCTGCCCGTGATGCGATCAGAAAAGTCTATGAATTGGCCCGCGCTGAATTGGGAATCGTCTTGGCGGAGGAAGAGGCAGTCGACGTCCCTACATCTCACTCCAGTGGATCTTCGGCAAACCCAAGCCCTGATTAGCAAGCCTTTGCAGCAGGTACACGAGCGCATCTTTGGGATCATGCCGGCCTTCTAAGCCGGTGCTCTATTCCCGATCAGCTTCCGCGGAATTCTCGGTTTACGGTAACAGCCCAATGCGCTCATTGAGCCGTGAAGTGGAG
>Ga0302320_10006410_pt1 | contig 26104 bp, 23 predicted proteins | sample Bog_T0_3_FD_202130 | JGI IMG/M metagenome (GOLD analysis project Ga0302320, IMG submission 202130) | Peat permafrost microbial communities from Stordalen Mire near Abisko, Sweden - Bog_T0_3 | ecosystem: Environmental > Terrestrial > Soil > Wetlands > Peat | place: Sweden: Abisko, Stordalen Mire... | reverse complement strand
AAGGCGATGCCCGCCAGAAGGCAGGACGATTCGCGCGAGACGCCTGGACCGGCACCAGCGCCGAGTTGCCCACGTATCTCTACGACGAGAACACCCCGCGCCTGCTCTCGACCGGGCGGCACTCGGTCTACATCAAGATTGCAGAGGGCTGCGATCATCCATGCGCGTTTTGCATCATTCCGCAAATTCGCGGCAAGTTCCGCTCGCGTACCATCGCCTCGGTGGTGGCGGAGGCCACGCGCCTCGCTGCGCAAGGCGTTCGGGAAATCAACCTGATCGGGCAGGACACAACCTGCTTTGGCGAAGACCTCGGCATTCAGGACGGCCTCGCTACGCTGCTCGAACAGCTTGCGCAAATCGAGGATCTCCGCTGGGTTCGCTTCCTCTACGCCTATCCCAACAAGATCACGCCGCGCCTGCTGGAAACAATGGCCAAGTACCCGCGTATCTGCCGCTACATCGACGTTCCGTTGCAGCACGCTGCGACCTCGGTCCTCAAGCGCATGAAGCGCGGCGGCTCGGCTGAGATTTTCCTCAAGCTCATCGCTAAAATGCGGCAGGTTGTGCCTGAGATTACCGTGCGCACCTCGTTCATCGTCGGATTCCCTGGCGAAACGGAAGACGATTTCCAGCAGCTCTGTGATTTCGTCACCGCCGCGCAGTTTGACTGGCTTGGCGTCTTCTCCTATTCCGACGAGGAAGGCTCGCCCGCCTATCTGCTCGGCGACAAAGTTGCGCCCAAGGAAATCGAGCGCCGACGCCGCAAGCTCATGCAGTTGCAGAAGCGCATCAGCCGTAAGCGCCGCAAGCAATGGGTGGGCCGCGAAATCGAAGTCATGCTCGAAGGGCCCAGCGAGGAAACCGACCTCCTGTGGGAGGCACGGACTCCGGCACACGCTCCTGAAATTGACGGCAAGGTCTTCATCAACGATTTTGGAGACCATGAGTCTCCGAAAGCCGGCAGCTTCCACCGTGCCATCGTGGAAGAAGCCCACGATTACGACTTGGTAGCAAGACTGTTGTGAGTGAGTATCCTTGGACTACAATTTCGGGATGCAGCCTGATCAGGAGGTCAGGAATGTCCGTCAAGAAGGCGTTTTCATACGGCGCACTCGCAGGAGTCGGTTTGGCTATTCTCCTCATGCTGCTGGATTGGATTCGTCCATTCCCTCCGCTTATGAACGCATATCTGGAAAGAGCAACTTTTAGATTTTGTCCTTTGTTCGTGATGGGTTTCTCAAGCGACTTCCACACATGGAGCGCAGTAGTCGCTGTGACCATTCTCGGAAATGCAGTTCTCTATGGCGTCTTCGGCGTATTCCTCAGTTTGGTATATCGAGCGGTCCGATGGGGCGCGCAACAGGTGCCTCATTAGACACAACTCTGTACTTTGATATTTGTCCTATGACGAAGAAGAAAATTACATCGCTCCGCTGTCCTACTTGCCGCAAGATCGTACTTGCCAAGGACCCTGACTTCCCGTTCTGCTCTGACCGCTGCCGCGTCGTCGATCTCGGCAAGTGGATCAGCGGAGGCTACGTCATCTCGTCGCCCGTGAATGATCCCGAATCCGGCGGCGAAGCCGAGTACAATGAGCCCAGGGAGCGCCGCGCCGGCAACCAGCGCAAAGGCCCCGAGTGGCCCGGCTCCGCCGACGAAAGCGAGAATCATGGACGCCGCAAGCCCAACTGAGCAACAGCCTGCGCACAGTAAAGGCGGCTCGGCACGTCCCACCCGCCCCTATTGGGCGTGGACCATTGCAACCTTCTTTGGCGCGGGCGCGCTCAAGCCCGGCCCCGGCACCTGGGGATCTCTGGGTGCAGTCCTGACCTGGGCGCTGATCGCCCGCAACCTGCCGCCGCACATGCTCATCCCCGGAGCCTTGGCCTACTGCGCACTGGCCACCGCAATCGGAATTCCCGCCGCCACCTTGACCGCGCGCGCCTGCCACCGCGACGATCCATCGCACGTCGTCATCGATGAAGTTGCCGGCCAGATGCTTACGCTTGTCGCCGCCCCGCTTACCTGGAAGGTACAGCTTGTGGGCTTCCTGCTTTTTCGAGCCTTTGATATCGTGAAGCCGCCGCCCATTCGACTCCTGGAGAAATTGCGTCCGGAGGGAGTCGGTATCGTTGTGGACGATCTTGGTGCCGGGGTTTACGGTTTTATCGTTCTTCAACTCTTATTGCACATTGGCATCGTAAGATAGAGGGTCGTAAGGGTAAACGCATTCATTATGAGCCAGACTTCCGAATCTCCCGTCATTCTCTCCGTCGAGCCTTCGTTTGGCGCGCCCGGCGGTGAAATTCTCCTGCGCGGTCGCGCGCTTCTCGCCAGCATCGCTGCGCCTACCCAAGTCTTCTTCGGCGAGGCTCCCGGCACCATCGTTTTTGCCTCGCCTGCAAAGCTCATCGTGCTCGTGCCGGAGAGCGCCTCGGGAAATTCGATTACCGTAACCACTCCGCAGGGCTCCACCTCCGTCGCGTTCACCCTGGCGACGCTGCTCTCGGAGAACCTTCATCCAGTAGCCAATCCCGCTGTCGATGAAGCTGGGAATATCTATGTAACTTTCTCCGGGAGCCGGGGACAATCCGTGCCCAATTCGCTCTTCCGCATTGATGACGAATCCACGCTTCACCCTATCGACGTCGAGATTATGAACCCCACCGGCCTTGCCTTTGACGCCGCCGGAAGCCTCTACGTCTCATCCCGCAACGACGGTGCCGTCTATCGCCTCTCCATCGAGGGCGAACTCTCCACCTACGCCGAAGGCATGGGCGTCGCCACGGGAATTGCCTTCGACGAGCTTGGCAATCTCTACGTGGGAGACCGCAGCGGCACGATCTTCAAACTTGCTCCCGACCGCCAGATCTTTGTTTTTGCCACCCTCGAACCCAGCGTGGCCGCATACCATCTTGCCTTTTCGCCCAACGGAAACCTCTACGTCACCGGCCCCACAACTTCGTCCAATGACTGCGTCTACGAGATCGATCCGCACGGCGTCGTCTCGCCGTTTTTCGCCAATCTCGGACGTCCGCAGGGCCTTGCCTTCGACCTCCAGGGAAACATGTACGTAGCTGCCTCCTGGCGCGGACACCGCGGCATTATCCGCATCTCTCCCGAGCGCAAGGCCTCATTCGTAATCGCCGGAATCAATCTCGTGGGCCTCGCTTTCGATCCCCATCAGGCACTCATCCTTGCCACCACCTCGGCGGCCTACTTCCTGCCGTGGAGCATCCCCGGCTTCGTCGTGACGCCGGAACTCCCAGAACCATAGCCTGCTATTTGTAGTTGCTGTTGTTATCCGTTTGGACCCACAACACCGACAGGTGCCACCTTTGCCGCGCCACCCTTGCGCGGACAATGCGGGATGCAACAAACTCCAACTCTGAGGCACTTGCAGTTGTCTTTTCGCGTGGATGCAAAAGACGCACCCGATTTCCCAGGTGCGCCTTTTTCCATCTGTCGTTCTACTCTACTTCCAGCAGCTCCACATCAAAAATCAAATAAGCGTTCCGCGGAATATCCGGGGGCTGTCCCCGCCATCCATAAGCCAACTCCGGCGGAATCCTGAGCTGCCGTTTACCTCCGACTTTCATTCCGGCCACGCCCAAATCCCAGCCCTTGATCACCTGCCCAGCCCCCAAAGTGAATTCAAGCGGCTGCTTGCGATCATACGAGCTGTCGAACTTCACGCCCTCTTCCAGCAGCCATCCCGTATAGTTGACTTTCACGGTGTTCCCCTTGGCCGCCGTCTTGCCAAGCCCCACTGCAAGATCCCAATAAGCTATTCCGTTGGGCAGCGTGACCCCGGCCCCATCTACCGGTGAAGGATGCAGGTGCTTGTCCTGTGCTGCCAGCCACATCGCCGTCGTCAGCAGCAGCGTTATGACGATTGCCTTGCGCATGGTTATTCCTTTCCTACGGCATCGTGCTTCACCGCCGAGTGCGCGGCATGTAGTTCCTGCAGATTGCATACGCTTACTACGCCCGCCTGCAGCACAGGAACTGCCTCGACTACGGCACGCGCCGCCGACAGCGTGGTAATCGTCGGGATGCGCGCCGTGATTGCCGCGCGCCGGATTGCCTTCTCGTCAAACCAGGGCTCACCACGCGCCTGCGGTGTGTTGATGACGAGCTGGATGCGGTCGCCTTTAATCAGATCGACCACATTCGGCCTTCCCTCTTTCACCTTGTAAACCCGCTCCACCCGCATCCCGCCCTCTTCCAAAACCTCCGCGGTTCCGTGGGTGGCTACAATCTTAAAGCCCATGTCCACGAACTTGCGCGCCACCTCGGCAACGTATGGCTTATCGCGCTCATTGACGCTGATGAAGACGGTTCCCTTGGCGGGCAGCGCCTGTCCGGCGGCCAATTGCGCCTTGGCAAATGCCTCGCCAAAATTGTCTGCGACGCCCATGACTTCGCCGGTTGAGCGCATCTCCGGACCCAGCACGGTATCCACTCCCGGGAATTTGTTCCATGGGAATACAGGGGACTTCACGTAAAAGTTCTCGCCTGTATCCAAATCCTTGCCCGAGGCAATGTTCCCCGGCAGAAACTCTTTGAGCTTTCGTCCCGTCATCAACCGCGCGGCGATCTTTGCGCACGGCACGCCGGTGGCCTTGGAAACATAGGGCACCGTGCGGGACGCTCTCGGATTCACCTCGATCACGTAAACCTTCTCGCGCTGAATCGCATACTGGATGTTCATCAAGCCGACCACGTGCAGCGCCTTTGCCAGCTTGAAGGTGTATTTGCGAATCGTCGCCAGCACCTCCGGCGATAGATCGACACTTGGCAATACACACGACGAATCGCCCGAGTGAATGCCCGCCTCTTCGATGTGCTCCATGATGCCGGCGATCACCACGTCATCGCCGTCGCTCAAAGCGTCCACGTCGACTTCGGTGGCGGCCTCAAGGAAGTGATCGACCAGGATTGCACGGTCCTGCGAATATTCCACCGCCTCCGCCATGTATTCCTTCACCGACTTTGCATCGTAGGCGATGACCATGGCGCGTCCGCCCAACACATAGGATGGACGCAGCAGCACCGGGTAGCTCACCTTCTCCGCCGCTGCCAATGCCTCGTTCACCGAAGATGCCATGCCGCCTGGAGACTGCGGAATTTCCAGTTGATTCAGCAGGGCTTCAAAGCGCCGCCGGTCTTCCGCAAGATCGATAGACTCCGGCGAAGTTCCGATGATGTTCACCCCGGCCTTTTTCAGCGGCAGCGCGAGGTTTAGCGGAGTCTGTCCGCCGAACTGTACGATCACCCCGATATCGCTCGACCCTTTTGCCTCGTGCTCGTAGATCGCCATCACGTCTTCGAACGTCAGAGGCTCGAAGTAGAGTCGGTCGCTGGTATCGTAATCGGTCGAAACCGTCTCGGGATTGCAGTTCACCATGATGGTTTCAATGCCATCGTCGTGCAGCGCAAACGCCGCGTGGCAGCAACAGTAATCGAACTCGATTCCCTGCCCGATACGGTTCGGCCCGGAACCCAGGATGATGACTTTCCTCCGCGCCGTCGGCAGCGCCTCGTCCTCGTCCTCAAATGTCGAATACATGTAAGGCGTGAAACTTTCGAACTCCGCGGCACAGGTATCCACCCGCTTGTACACCGGGATAATCCCCATCTCCTGCCGCTTGCCGTAAACCTTGATCGCGCCTTCGCGCGTCGGCATCTTCCATATCTCGCTCAGCCGCGTATCGCTGATGCCCTTGCGTTTGGCTTCGCGCATTTCGTCGTAGGAAACCGTATCGAGGGATTTCTTCTCCATTCCCGCCAGTTCGTCGCAGACTTCCTTCAACTGGTACAGGAACCACGGGTCCATTCCCGTCAGCCGTGCAACATGTGGCACGGTCCATCCGATGCTTAGCGCGTGGCGAACGTACTGCAGACGCTCAGGATGCGGCGACACCAGCCGCTTGGTGATAATTTTCGGCTCAATCGTTTCGGACTCGAGACGCCTGCCGGTCTCAAGCGAACGCACGGCCTTCAGCAACGCTTCCTTAAAGGTGCGGCCAATCGCCATCACCTCGCCAACCGACTTCATCTGCGGCCCCAGGCTCTCGTCAGCGCCTGGAAACTTCTCGAACTGCCACTTTGGAATCTTCACCACGACATAATCGAGCGTCGGCTCAAAGCACGCCGGAGTTTTTTGCGTGATGTCATTCGTAATCTCGTCAAGCGTATAGCCAACGGCAAGCCGCGCCGCGATCTTCGCAATCGGGAAACCTGTCGCCTTCGAAGCCAGGGCCGACGAGCGCGAAACGCGGGGGTTCATCTCGATCACGATCTGCCGCCCGGTCGTCGGGTTCACGGCAAACTGCACGTTCGACCCACCGGTCTCCACGCCGATTTCTCGCATTACCTTGATCGCAGAATCGCGCATCCGCTGATATTCGCGATCACTCAGCGTCTGTGCCGGTGCAACGGTAATCGAATCGCCGGTATGCACGCCCATGGGATCGAAATTCTCAATCGAGCAGACGATGATGACGTTGTCCGCAAGATCGCGCATTACTTCGAGTTCGTATTCCTTCCACCCCAGCACGCTCTCTTCAAGCAGCACTTCATGTACCGGAGACAGATCTAGTCCACGCGCCAGCAGGTCCAGCAGTTCTTCGCGATTAAACGCGATACCGCCGCCCGATCCGCCCAGCGTAAACGACGGTCGCAGCACCAACGGGAAGCCCAGCTTGGCTGAGAAATCCAGTCCATCCTTCAGGTTGTTGACCAGTACCGAGCGGGGCACGTCCAAGCCGATACGGGTCATCGCGTCCTTGAACATCAGGCGGTCTTCCGCCTTCTTGATCGCCTCCAACTGCGCGCCAATCAAGATGACGCCGTACTTTTCCAGCACGCCGCCATCGGCCAGCTCGACGGCTAGGTTCAGTGCGGTCTGCCCTCCAACGGTCGGCAGCACAGCCATTCCCTTGCCAACTCCGCGCTCCACTTCCTGCCGGATAATCTCTTCCACGTACTGCCGCGTCAGTGGCTCCACATACGTACGGTCAGCCATCTCCGGATCGGTCATGATCGTCGCTGGATTTGAGTTCACCAGCACAACCTCGAAGCCTTCAGCCTTCAGCGCCTTGCACGCCTGCGTGCCGGAGTAGTCAAATTCCGCTGACTGTCCAATCACAATTGGACCCGACCCAAGTATCAATATTTTCGAAATATCCGTGCGACGTGGCATTTACTTTGTACTTTCTCACTAAATGTCTTCAGCTAAATTAGCTCATCCGCTTTGCTCTAAACAGACGCCTCCACCAATAGATGACGCCTGCATGTGCCAGAAAAATGCCGATCAGCATCGACCCTATCGCCATCAACCAAGCACCGGTGTGGGATGTAGTTTCAACCAACTGCTCCGTTCTTCACCAATCGCTTGGCAGGTATTGAGCGCGATAGCCACACCGACCAGGACCAACAGGACTCCAACGAGAATTCCACCGCTAAATGTAACTGCATTTTCGTTCTTAACCTGCCGTGCGGTAAACAAACCGACAGTCTCGTTCTCAACCTGCGACAATCTCATCGAGCTTAACTTCTTGTATCTCGACATACGGTCTTCTCCGTAGGCCCCTACCGTCTCCACTCATTCATCATCTTCACGAAATCCTGGAACAGGTAATACGAATCATGTGGCCCCGGCGATGCCTCGGGATGATACTGCACGCTGAACAGCGGATACGTCCGATGCCGCAGCCCTTCCAGCGTGTTGTCGTTCAGGTCCACATGCGTCAACTCCACTTCGCTCTGCTTCAGCGAATCCGGATCGACCGCATAGTTGTGATTGTGCGCAGTAATCTCGATTTTTCCGGTCTTCAATTGCTTCACCGGATGGTTTCCGCCATGATGCCCGAACTTCAACTTGTAGGTCTTGCCGTTAAGAGCCAGTCCGATCAACTGATGGCCCAGGCAGATGCCGAAGATTGGCACGCGCCCCGCCATCTTCCGAATCGTCCCTTGAGCGTAGGTCACCGCATCCGGGTCGCCCGGCCCATTTGACAGGAACACTCCATTCGGCTTCAGCGCGAGCACGTCTTCCGCCGTGGTCTGCGCCGGAACCACCGTTACATCGCAGCCCGTGCTCACCAGCCGCCGCAGAATGTTGCGCTTGATGCCATAGTCGAAGGCGACCACCTGCTTACGCTCCGGCGCATAGCCCTTCGCCACCTCGCTGGATACCACCGAAATCTTTGTTCCCGGTCCGCGAGGCACGGCAATGATCCGCTCCTCCACGTCGCCCGTTGTCCACTCGTAACTGTGTTCTGTGGAGACGACTTTGGCCAGGTCCACCCCATCAATCGACGGCGTGGCCTTGGCAGTGGCGACCAGCTTATCGACGTCAGTTTCTCCCGTTGAGATCACGCCGCGCATCACTCCACGGTCGCGCAAATGGCGCACCAAGGCCCGCGTGTCGATATCCGACAGCACCGGAACCTTGTGCTTCTCAAGATATTCGTCCGTCACCTGGTGAGAGCGGTAGTTCGACGCATACGGCGAAAATTCGCGCACGATCAGCCCCTCGATGTAGGGCTTGCCTGCCTCGTTATCGTCAGGATTTGTGCCGTAGTTGCCGATTTCAGGGTTCGTCAGAACGACGATTTGCCCGGCATAGGAGGGGTCGGTAAAGATTTCCTGATAGCCGGTAATGGATGTATTAAAAACTACTTCGCCCGTACGTTCGAGCCGCGCTCCGTAGCCTTTGCCGAGGAAGACCCGTCCATCTTCCAGCGCAAGGATAGCTTGCATCGCATCCTCATTCAGTGAATTTTATTGATGATATCAGCTATTCAATCCGCTTGCAGCCCACCGCCATGGAATTCAATTTCCGTTATGCATATAAATGCATCGAGCCGCATAATATTCACTAAAACCACGTATTGCGAGTACCCTATTCTTCGGCCTGTCCTCGGCGGAGGATGGAGCCTTTTGATCCTCGTCCTTGCCTTGAAACCTTGAAACCCCTCTTCTTACGTCCCCGTGACCGACGGCGACTCTCCAATCCACAGCCGCTCCTCCACCGCCCTCAACATCGCCGTCGCCACGTCCGCTCTTGTAACCTTGCCCACCGCCGGACGCTTGCCCATCTCCACTGCGTAGCGTCCAGTGCGCGGCCCGTTGGTCAGCAACGTGGGCCGCAGGATCGTCCAATCCAAGCCGCTCGCCCTCACGTCGGGCTCCATGAGATTTTTGTCCTCGTACGGAGCCCAGAGCAGGGTAGCGAACACCAGTCTCTCCATCAAGCTTGCCAATGCCAAGCTTTCACCCGCGCCAAACGCGGATTCCACCACCAGGCGCCGCACCCCATGTTCCTTCATCACGCTCATGATCAGGTGGGTTCCAACGGAAACTACCCGTGTATTGCGCAGCAGGTTGCGCTGTCCCAGGCAGCTCAGTACGACGTCTGTCCCCAGCACTGTCTTGGTCACGCTTTCGTGGTCCAGCACGCTACCCAGTACAATTCGCATATTCGCGTTGGTGAGCGTCATGCGATTTGGATTGCGCACCAGCACCCGGACGCTGTGTCCCTTTTCCAGCGCCTGCCGGGTCAACTCCAATCCCGTTCCGCCGGTTGCGCCGAAGATCGCCAGCCTCATGGTGAATTCTCCTTGGGTAAAACTGGTTCCGCTGCCTCCCACTCAAGCCAAAAACAGGCTCGAATGGGCCACCTGGCGCCTTCTCCTACTGTAACTTTCCCACCATCCCGGTAGGCCAGTAGGCGAAAACCGCCTTGCCGAAGATCGCATCCCTCCCCACCATGCCAAAGTCACGGCTGTCGCTGGAGAGGTTTCTATGGTCGCCCAGCACAAAGTAACTGGCGGCCGGAACCACCACCTCGCCCATCGAGCGGGCATCCCGGAACTTCCCGGGCACATAGGGTTCCAGCAACTGGTTGCCGTTCACCACCACCGCTCCATTGACAATCGCAATCCGGTCGCCCGGAATCCCCACAATGCGTTTGATGTAGTTCTTGCTCGCATCGCCCGGATACCGGAACACGACCACGTCTCCGCGTTCAACGTTCCCCAGGCGGTAGGCATACTTGTTGATGAAGATTCGCTCCTGGTCGGCCAGTCCGGGCATCATGCTGGTTCCCTCGACCTTTACCGGCTGATAGAGAAAAACAATGATGAAAACCGAAATTGCCAAAGAGATCACAAACTCGCGAAGCCATTTCCAGTTTGTTTCCTTGGGCTTTCCTTCCTCCGGCCCATCTACCGCCAGAGGGGTTGCTCTCTCATCCATTTCGCACGCTCCATGCAGCTCTATTCTATACAGACGTACAATGGTGGCGGAGGGTACGCTATCTTTACCGGTGACACTTCTGAAAATGCCGCCAAAAAGCCGTCCTGTTGACGCTGCCCCCCACACACGGTATAAAGCTGTATTCTGAGACGTGTTACCGTTCCGAGATTTCTAACCGCTGCGGAACCGCGTACTGATTCGCGTTTCTGGAAGGGCCGATGACCAAAAAACTCGAAGTCAAGCCGAAAAGCCCCTCTCCCAAACTAAAGGTTGAGACGCACAGGGACTCCAACAACGAGCATCAGGTACTTTTTGCCCAAACCCTGCAAAGCTACGAGCAGGCCCTACGTCTGCTGCAGGCACAAAAGTATGAGAAAGCCAGGCCTCTGCTTGAAAAAGTGATTGAGTCCGGCATCAGTGAGCTGGCTGATCGCGCCAAAGTCCATGTGAGCATTTGTAAACAGCAACTTGATCAGATTCAGAACACTTTCAGCACTCCCGAGGAGCACTACGACTTTGTTGTATCGCTCATGAACCTCGGCGATTTTGTCACTGCCCGCGAGCATCTGGAGACGCTTTCCTCGCAGCGGCCGAACCTCGACTTTATTTGGTATGGCCGGGCTGTGCTTGAGTGTCTTACCGGGCGGACTACGGAAAGCTTGCAGCATCTGGCGGAGGCGATTCGGATCAACCCCGGAAACCGCTTCCAGGCGCGCAATGACTCCGACTTCCGCAACATGGCCGACGATCCGCGCTTTACCGAGCTACTCTATCCTGAGGGCACTATCGGGGCGTAGACTTCTATTTTCAGCAATAAGGCCGCGTCGATTCCCGGGGCTAACGCGCCGGCCCCTGTTCCTGCTCATGTAAGAACACGATGAACACAACTTCGCCAACCGTAAATCGTCCAGAGGGCCTCCGGGTCGTTGCCATCGGCGGAGGCACAGGCCTTGCCACCCTGCTGCGTGGACTCAAGCGCCATGTCAATTCCGCCTCTCCCGTAGGCACCCCGGCTCCTCCCACGACGCTTTTGCCTTACATCTCGCGGCTTACGGGCATCGTCACCGTCACTGACGATGGCGGCTCCAGCGGACGCCTGCGCAAGGAACTCGGAGTCCCTCCTCCGGGCGACATTCGCAATTGCATGACCGCGCTCTCTGACGACGAACAACTGCTCACCGAACTCTTCCAGTTTCGCTTCGCTGGAGGAGGCCTCGATGGCCATAGCTTTGGCAATCTCTTTCTCACCGCTCTGGCCGAGGTCTGTGGCGACTTCTCGCTCGCCGTCAAGCTCAGCTCCGCCATTCTCAACACACGCGGTGAGATCTACCCCTCCACCACCAGCAGCAACGTGCAGTTGGATGCCACCATGCGCGACGGCTCACGGGTCCGAGGGGAAACCAACATCACCGCCAGCCGCAGCGGCATCGCCCGCCTCCGCCTGATCCCCGCCAACGTTCGCCCGCTGCCCCAGGCGCTCGACGCTATCGTCAACGCAGACATCGTGAGCATCGGTCCCGGATCGCTTTTCACCAGTTGTATTCCTCACGTACTGGTTCGGGGGGTTCCGGAAGCAATCTCCAGCTCCAACGCGATCCGCGTCTACATCTGCAACCTGATGACACAGCCCAATGAAAGCACCGGGCTCTCGGCCTCGCAGCACATCCAGGCGATCTTCGACCACGCCAAATGCAGGGTCTTCGACTACGCCATGCTGAATAACGCTCCCGTCCCCGCCGAACTGCGAGCCCGCTACGCCGAGGACAACGCCGAACCTCTGCAAAACGATCTTGAGGACATTCGCGCCCTTGGGGTCACCCCTATCCTCGGCAACTACCTCGACGCCTCCCACTTCGCCCGCCACGACGCCGACCGCATCGCCCTAGACCTGCTAAATCTGCCCGCAAGGTTGCAACACGAACTCAAAACACAAGCTCCGGCCAACTAGGCCGCTCTCCGCTTAGTCTCACGATGTCGCGTGACTGCGGTCACACGCGAGTCGGCTCACGTTCCGTATACTGACGATATTGCAATTCATTTTCATTTTCATATAGCAATCCCGGAGTCCGTGATCATGCCCGCTATTCGCCTTGACCTTCGCCAATCCATCTGCCTCACATTCTTTCTCTTCGCGTGCTCGCTCCTCATGTTCCCCGCCACTGGAGCTGCCGCTTCCCTTCACGGCACCGTTTCCGATCCAACCGGCGCAGTTATCCCTGGAGTTACGGTGAGCGCGCGCAATCTGTCGACTGGCGCCGTGCTTCAGGCCACCACAGGGGCCGAAGGAGCTTATTCCCTTTCACTCCCAGCCGGACGTTACAATCTCGACTTTAGCGGGTCCGGCTTTCAGCACACCATGCGGCAGGATGTCGGTGTAGCAGCGGATGCCGTCATCTCGCTTGATATCCAACTGCAACTGGCCACCCAGACTGAATCCCTGAGCGTGACCGTGGAATTTTCAGGCGTTGAAAGCACGACCTCGCAGATCAGCGAAACCCTCAGCGCCGCCAAAATCACTTCTGTGCCGCTGAATGGCCGCAGCTTTACCGATCTGCTGGCCATGCAGGCGGGGGTGATTCCCTCCAGTTCGCAGCAGCCCAACGCCGTGGTCATGTCAGGTTGCACCACGACGCCGCCCTCCGGCGATCTCAATCCCGGCAATCTCTCTGTCAGCGGACAACGTGAAACCAGCAACGGCTTTGCCGTAAATGGCTCCGTTGTGGAGGAGGATTTCAACAACGGCACTGCCGTAGCTCCCAATCTTGATTCCATTCAGGATCTCAAAGTGCTCACCAGCAACTTCGACGCAGAATACGGAAATTACAGCGGCGGGCAAGTGTTGGTCACAACCAAGTCCGGAGGAGGCGCTCTCCACGGCAGCGCCTTCGAATTCTTGCGCAACACCGCCCTGGACTCACGCAGCTACCTGGCAACGAGCCGCGCCGCTTATAAGCGCAACCAGTACGGGGGAACGCTCGGCGGCCCGATTCGCAAGAGCAAAGCGTTTTTCTTCCTTGACTACCAGGGCACGAAGATGAAGCAGGGCCAGGAAACGGGAAGCATCACGGTCCCAAGTTTCAACGACCGTTCCGGTAATCTCTCCGACATGGCCAGTCAGTTCGCGTCAAACGGGAAACCGTACACGGTCAGCACAGACCATTGGGCACAACTGCTTTCGTCTAAGCTCGGACAGACCGTCACCGCAGGCGAGCCATACTACATTGCAGGATGCGCGAACGGTTCGCAGTGTGTGTTCCCCAACGCAACGATTCCGAAATCCATTTGGTCCGCGCCGGCTCAAGCCTTACTCCAATACATCCCGAATCCAACGGTCGGCGGCAATACATTTTCAAATTCATCGCAGAACGAAACTCTCAACGACAACAAGGCTGCCGTACGATTCGATACGAATACGCGGTTTGGCAATTTTTCCGCTTACTATTTCATCGATCAATACAATTTGGATAATCCCTATCCCACCTCGCAGGGCGGCGCCAACGTACCGGGCTTCAACGCGCTCTCCAACGGGCGAGCACAACTTTTCAGCCTCAGCCTTACCAAGACCTTCGGCGCAAACGCGGTAAATGAAGCGCACTTCAGCTACATGCGCGACTTCAACGTCATTGGAAGCCCCGTCGGCGGAGTTGGAAAATCGCTGGCCTCGCAAGGCTTCCAAGAGTGCGATGGCACGAATGCAAGCTGCCTTGGCATTGTTCCGCTGAACAAGAGTATCGAGGGCGTCGAGAACGTTGCGTTCAACGACTTCACCATCGGCGTCGACGTAACGGGCGAGCGGCAGGTCAACAATACCTTTCAGTGGAGCGACAATTTTTCCAAGATAATTGGCCGCCATACGCTCAAACTCGGAGGCAGCTTCCACTTCGATCAGGTCAATATCAAATCCAATTCCATCAACAACGGATCGTTTGTCTTCAATGGCACGGAGACCGGCTCCGACTTCGCGGACTTTCTCCTCGGAGTCGCCAGCACCTACGAGCAGGGCGATGCCGCTCCGTTCTACATCCGCAACAAATACATCGGAGCCTTCGCCCAGGATAGTTGGCAACTGCGCCCCAACCTGGTGCTGAACTATGGCTTGCGCTGGGACGTGCTTCCGCCCTGGCACGAGAAGTACAACCAGCTTCAGACATTCGTTCTCGGGCAAAAGTCCATCGTCTATCCAGGCGCGCCCACGGGCATGGTATTCCCCGGCGACCCGGGAATTCCCTCAACCCTGGCACCTACGAAGTGGGATAACTTCTCGCCGCGCCTGGGTGTGGCCTATTCGCCGGACTTCGAGGACGGGCTGCTTGAAAAAGTCTTTGGACATACGGGCAAGAGCAGCATTCATGCGGGCTTCGGATTCTTCTACTCGGCCTTTGAGGGGCTTTCGGCCGGCATCATGAGCGCCTGCGCGCCCTACGGTTACGATTACGACAGCACCAGCGGACATCCCCAGTTCGACGAGCCATTCATCTCCGCCACGACCGGTCTCACTAACGGCCAACCTTTTCCTTCACCAACCCCGGCATTCGGAGCTTCGGCATCTCATCCCAACCCAATGAGTTTCTCAAAGTACATTCCCATCACCGGCGATCCGGCCTTTTACTATCGCAACACCTCTCCTTACACTGAGAGCTACAATCTTTCCTTCGAGCGTGAAGTGGCGCGCAACACCTTCCTTAAACTTGCATTTGTCGGCTCGCAGTCACATCACATGCTGGTGCTGACCTCGGCAGATCCTGGTAACGCGGCGGCTTGCCTCAGCGTGAGCCAGCAAAGCCAGGTGGTCTCCGGCAGCGCGGTCTGCGGCCCATTTTCCGAAGGTGGAACCTTTTACAAAGCAGACGGAACTGCAAACGGAACCCCGGTGCAAGTACGGGGTCCGTTCGACGCGAACTTCGATGGAATCACCTATCAGAAGACCATAGCCTCTTCGAATTACAACTCGTTTGAAGCTACTCTGCGCCACACCAGCGCCACGCTAGACGTGACGGCGGCCTATACGTACGGCAAATCGCTCGACGACTCATCCAGCCTCTCCGAGCCGGTCTACCCCATGGGCGCGGCATTCAACAAGGCAATCTCCGCCTTCGATCTCCGTCACAACTTTGTTGTGAGCTATCGCTACGTACTTCCATTCGATCGCCTCGCCGGAGCCCAGAACCGCTGGACGACGGGCTGGTCCGTCTCTGGAATTACGCGCTTCACCACGGGATTGCCGGTTACGCTCTACAACAACACGGATAGCTCGCTTCTTGGCTCCATGCCAAACGGCATCAACAACAATGGCGTCGATACCCTCCGCTACACTCCCGGCAACCTAGTCCTGAATCGGAATCCGCGTGGACAGTCCGCCCAAGGCACGCGCCCCCCGGCGTTCAATACCGCGCTGTTTGCGGTTCCAGACCTGGGCACGTTGGGCAATGCTCCGCGTCGCTTCTTCTACGGCCCTGGCCTCGATAATTTCGACGTTGCGCTACAAAAGGAAATCTCCCTGCGCGAAGGCAAAATGCTTCAGCTCCGGGGCGAGGCATTCAACGTCTTCAACCATGCCCAATTCTTCGGAGCCGCATCCGTCAATGGAAATATCAGCAGTCAAGGCTTTGGACAAATCGTGAATGCGATGCCTCCCAGGCAGGTACAACTCGCGATGAAGTTTATCTTTTAGGGCGGAAGCCGATGGCGGAGCACCGGAACCTGTCCCCCGGCTTCCCGCCATCACCAAACCCGTCCTCCTGTTTTACAATACTTACGCATGCCAAACCCAAGTTTTGCCATCGCCATCCTTGCCGCTGGTAAGGGCACACGCCTCAAGTCGAAGCTCCCCAAGGTGCTGCACCGCATTGCAGGACGCCCCCTGCTGGAACATGTCGTGCGCGCCGCCAGCCGCATCGTCGAGCCTGCGGACATCTTCTGCATCATCGGACACGAGGCCGCGCGCGTCCGCGCCGAGATCGCGCCGCTTGGAACCAAGTTCGTCGAACAGCTCGAGCAGCGCGGCACGGGACACGCCCTGATGCAATGCCGCGAGGCGCTCGCCGCCTACAATCATGTTCTCGTGCTTAGCGGAGACGTGCCGCTGATCCGCCCGGAGACCATCGGATCGGTGCGCGATTTTCATGTCGCCAACGCCGCCGCCATGACCATCCTCACCGCCGAACCGCCCGATCCCTTTGGCTACGGACGCATCGTCCGCCGCAAGGTGAATGGCATTTACACCGACCAGGTCGATGCCATCGTCGAGCAGAAGCAACTTACTCCAGCGCAGGAAGGCATCGACGAAATCAACTCCGGAATCTACGCCTTCAACGTCGCTGAACTCTTCGCCCGAATTGATCGCCTCTCCACGGACAATCCGCATGGCGAGTACTACCTCACCCAGATCGCCACCATCCTCCAGCGCGAACGCCTCCCCGTGCTGGCCATGCGGACGCCAAATTCGAGCGAGGTACTCGGCGTCAACACCCGCCGCGAGCTTGCGCAACTGGATTCGATTCTGCGCGAGCGCAAGACGCGCGAGTTGATGGACGAAGGGGTCACCATCTACAAGCCTGAGACGGTTCTCATCGACCAGGCCGTCGCCGTCGGCACGGATACGGTGATTGAGCCTTTTGTGCAACTGCTCGGCAACACCAGCATTGGCGAGGACTGCCTCATCCGCAGCTACTCGGTGCTCACGAACCTGCACGTTGGCAACGGCGTTCGCATCAACCAGGGGACGATTGCCGACGACTCCAGCGTGGATGATGCAGCCATCGTCGGCCCATATTCGAGGCTTCGCCAAGGCAGTGAAATCGGGCCTGAGGCGCATGTCGGCAACTTTGTCGAAACAAAAAAGACAAAGCTCGCGCGCGGTGCCAAAGCCAATCACCTCACCTATCTTGGCGATTCGGAAATCGGCGAGCGCACGAACATCGGCGCGGGCACCATCACCTGCAACTACGATGGAGTGAACAAACACCGCACCATCATTGGAGCCAACGCTTTCATCGGCAGTGACACCACCCTGGTCGCGCCCGTCAAGGTAGGCAGCGGAGCCTACATCGGCGCTGCGTCCTGCATTACCAAGGACGTGCCCGATGATGCGCTGGGACTGACCCGGCCCCAACAACTTACTCGTGAGGGATGGGCAATCCAGAAGCGCGCAAAACTAGAGAAATTAAAATTGGAAAAATAAGAACTTTCGGGCGGCCCATATTAGCCCTCCTTCGGCTAATGTGGGATTGCCGCGATCTCCATCCCGGCAAGGGAGTTGTTTTTGCAGTGGAAGTTACTCTTGATTCTGCGCCGCCAGCGTGGGAACGCTTTCCGCAGGACGGAGCTATATCTGTTCGCCTGACTTCCCTGCCCCGGCAAGCAGCACACCCAGCCCGATGAGGGCGAGTGCTGCAAGAGGCTGCCCATAACTTCCGGCCTCCAGGGACATTCCCGCAAACAGCGCCCATAACGACCCGACCACGACCATCAGAATTCCGATGGGCCGCAGTGCCGGATCGCGCGTAACTCCAAGAACCTGCTCACTGCTATTTGCATGTGCGTGGTGATCTGACATGGTTTTTCGATGTTGCTCGATCGCCACCGGATTCGCGAAATTAGTTTCCGCGCCAATAACGGGGACGGGATTCCTGGATATTTCCGGGCTCATGCTACGCGCGATCCACAAACTCTCCGCATAGTCTGCAGCCGCGCTCATGCGGCGGCAATGGTACACTCCTGTTAATTCCTCAAATTGATTGGACTGCCAGTTTGCCTGAAATTTCGCAACGTAGCCGTTCCGCAGTGTTGTTGATCAGTTGCCCGGACCGCAAGGGCCTGGTTGCTGTGATCTCCAATTTCATCTTCACCCACAACGGAAATATCCTGCACGCCGATGAGCATCGCGACGAGGAGACTAACCTGTTCCTGATGCGCGTGGAGTTCGACCCATCCGGCATGGGCATGAGCCTGGACGAGCTTTCCGATGAGTTCGCTAAGATCGCCGAACGTTATGAGATGCACTGGAGGCTGGCAAAAGGCATCCGCCGCCCGCGCATGGGCATCCTGGTTTCGCAGTACGACCACTGCCTGGCCGACCTGCTCTACCGGCACAAGGCAGGAGAGCTAAATTGCGACATTCCGGTTGTGCTCTCCAACCACACGGCGGCTGAGAGGCTCGCAGGATTCTACGGCGCAAAGTTCGTACATGTTCCGGTAACCCGCGAGACCAAGGCAATGGTGGAGCGGCAGCAGATTGCATTGCTGCGCGAGCACCAGTGCGACCTCGTAGTGCTGGCGCGCTACATGCAAATTCTTTCGCCCGCGTTCCTAGCGGAGTTTCCCAACCAGATCATCAACATTCATCACTCGTTTCTGCCCGCATTCGTCGGTGCCCGCCCCTACCATCAAGCCTTCGAGCGCGGGGTCAAGCTGATCGGCGCAACCAGCCATTACGTAACCGAAGTGCTCGACGATGGCCCGATCATCGAACAGGCCGTAGTGCGCATCTCCCATCGCGATACGGTAGAGAACCTGGTGCAGAAAGGACGCGACCTGGAGAAAGTTGTACTCTCTCGCGCCGTGGGATGGCACCTCGACAATCGCGTGCTGCTGTATGGAAAGAAAACAGTAGTCTTTGATTAGACGTACCGCCGTTTCAGTCGAACTCGCCTGCGATTTCGGTATTGCAGTAGCGGCAGCGTCCCTGTTCGATGGCGATCTCTTCGCTGCGGTGCCAGGTCCGCCGGATCAGCGTTTTGCCACAGTTCGGGCACTGCGTGTTGCCGCCATCGCGGGTCAAGATGTTTCCTTCGTATACGTACTTGAGCCCCGCAGCCAAGGCTTGCTGTCGCGCGCGGTGGACGATCTGAGGCGAGGTAGGCTCGCGGTCGAGCATCTTGAAATCCGGGTGGAAGGCGGAAAAGTGCAGGGGCACGTCGTCACCCAGCTCGCCCAATATCCAGGCGCATAGTTCGCTAACTTCTTCAGGCGCGTCGTTGAGCCCAGGGATAAGCAGATTCGTAAGCTCAAACCAGACGCTGGTTTCGCGCCTCATCCAGCGAATAGAGTCGAGCACGGGCGCAAGGTGCGAAAGCGTAATCTTCTCGTAGAATTCTTCGTTGAACCCCTTCAGATCGATATTAGCTGCATCGATGTGCTCATACACGTCGAAGAAAGCTTCGCGCGCGATGTAGCCATTGGAAACCATGACGGTGCGCAATCCCGCGTCGTGGGCGGCGCGGGCGATATCGATGACGAACTCTGCCCAGATGGTGGGCTCGTTGTAGGTGAATGCGATTGAAGGCACGCCGTGTTCGATTGCAAGATCGACGATCTGTTGCGGCGACATGTGGCTGGAACCCTGCTGCACCGAGCGGGCTTTGCTGATATCGAAGTTCTGGCAAAACTGGCATCCCAGGTTGCATCCCGCAGTGCCGAGAGACAGAATGGCCGAACCGGGATGAAAGTGGAATAGCGGTTTCTTTTCAATCGGATCGATGGCCAGCGCAGCCGGACGCCCGTAACCCAGTTGGACCAATTCGCCCGCAACGTTCTCGCGAATATAGCAAAAGCCATGTTGCCCTTCGCCAATATGGCAATGGCGTGGACAGAGAAAGCAGTGGATACGCCCATCTGGGAGCGTTTGCCACCAACGCGCAGCGTGATAAACGGTAGCTGGCATATTCAGTCGTCGCTAGCAGAACTATACGCGCATAAATAGAAACTGTACCAAGTCCCGGCTTTGGGTAGTCGTGTCACAATATGTTTTGCAGACAAGTTACAGGAGAGCAATCATGAAAGTGATTTTAATAAGCGGCAGTCCAAAACCGCATGGAAATACGGCTCTGTTAATGCAGGAATGCTCGAAGATTATCGAGGAGCACGGCGTTGAATCGGAGATCATTTCATTGGCAGGAATGAAGGTCGAATGCTGCATCTCTTGCCAAAGATGTTCCAAGGAGGGCAAGTGCGGCCTCGATGATGGACTCAACGAAATCATCGACAAGATTCACGCAGCGGAAGGGCTGATCGTAGGTACGCCGGTTTACTTCGGAAATCCCCGCGGAGACGTGATGTGCGCCTTGCAGCGCATTGGATATGTCTCGCGCAATAATAATAATTTCCTGGCAGGAAAAATTGGCGGCCCAGTTGCCGTGGCCCGGCGCGGAGGGCAAACCCTGACCCTACAGGCAATGATGATGTTCTTCCAAATCAATGACATGATCGTGCCTGGATCATCCTATTGGAACATGGTCTTTGGCAGGCTTCCAGGGGAGGCGCTCAACGATGAAGAGGGCATGACCGCTGTCCGGCACTTTGCCGAAAACGTGGCGGAACTGGTGAAGAAGCTGCATCCCGTCACAAACTAAGAAACTCCCGGGTACCCCAGGTTCGCGCCGGCGTTTTTTCGGCGATAACCTGGGAAGTCCCCTAATATCTCGGAACCTTCGGGTCGATTTCCAGCGACCACCGGTTGATGCCGCCGGACATGGATTGCACCTTCTCAAATCCCTGCTTGCGCAGCCAGTCGGTAACCATAAGAGAACGCACGCCGTGGTGGCAGACGACGATGATGTGCTGGTCGGGGTCGAGTTCCTGCAACTGCGAGGGAATGTCGGCCATTGCAATGTGTTGGCTTGGCATGATGCTGGCGGCCTGGCGTTCCCACGGCTCGCGGACGTCGAGAATGAACAGTTCTTCGTTGCGCTCCCGGCGCTGCTGAACTTCCTGTGGCGTGATCTCGTAATCCATGACGGCTCAATAATAGGTTTTGCGCATGGCAAACAAACAATGCGCATCGACGATCATTTCAGGAGTGGAGATCAATACGTTGTCTGAGCCGCAACATGGGCACACCGGAGTCTCGCCGTCATCCCAGAACTCGGCGATATCGGCAAACGAGAAAAGCCGGTAGCAGTTGGTACAGCCACAAGGGGTATCGGGGGCTTCTGCTTCGCGGGCCATGAAAATAGAATAACACCCCTTCAGCACTGGCATCCCGCCCTGCCAATTTCGTAATCCAAAACAATAATGCGTACACGGGAAACCAGAGTTGGATTTCCACGCGGGCCATTCATGAGAGGCGAAATTCATGGCGAGCTTTATCAAGGACATCGAAGAAATTCGGCAGCGAGCGATGCGTAAGCTGGAAAACGGGGCAGTAACCAACGGTTATCAGCTCGACAAAACGCAGTCGATTGCGATTCTGAACGAGGCGCTGGCGAGCGAAATTGTATGTGTGTTGCGATATCAGCATCACTACTTTATGTCCTCCGGCGTACACGGACGAAGCGTGGCGCAGACGTTCAAGAACCATTCCGACGAGGAACGCGAGCACATGGATGAAATCGCCGAGCGTATCCAGCAGCTTGGCGGAAAACCAGACTTCAATCCGGGAACACTGGTGGGGCGCTCGGTTTCGCAATACATCGAAGGCGAGTCGCTAGGGCAGATGATTCGCGAGGATCTGATCGCAGAACGGGTTGTGATTGACGTTTATCAGCGATTCATCGAGCATTTTGCAATGAAAGACCCTACGACACGCGCCTTGTTTGAACACATCAAGGGCGAAGAGGAAAAGCACGCGGACGAATTGAGCGAGATGCTGTTTGTCGTCGATCCCCGTACCGGAGCGAATAGCGGCGCCGCCACGGAGACGGAAGATGCGGCTGCCGCGCTGAAACCGGAAACCGCCCAGGAGTTCGAACTGGTCGAGCGGGTACTCTCCGGGCATCGCGAGGAACGGCTGCGGCTGGAAGGCGAGTCGGATGCCCCGGGCAAGTCAATCGGCGGCGTGGGCGGAAGGCCGATGAACCGCAGAAATCATCCTGCGGAAAGCGACGACGAGGAAGCCGCCGAATTCGTCAACGACGGCGGAATGCAAGGGACAAATCGCTCGCCCAAGGTGCTTGAGAAGCAGAGGAAGAATCGCGTCGCATGAGAGTGGCCCACAACCACCCCCATTGGCGATTGCAGGGTATGGAAGGCTCGGGTAGTGCGACCGGTGAGGTTTCATAAACAAGAGGCAGGCCGCCAAGCCTGCCTCTGTCCCATTTCCCGTCATTTTCCGGCACCCGTCTACCAAGAACTGTACACGGTTCCATCCGTGGACGGAGTGCTGCTGGCGCTATGCACATCCACAATTCCCGGCTGTGTCTGATCGATGGCCATCAGCGAGTCTTCCTGCACGGTAACCCAATCCGTCGCGTTCGTAATTGGATCCTTGGGCACGGCTTTGATGTAGCCAGCGCTGGCCAGGTCATCCAGCGACTGGGGCGCTTTCTGCTTATCCAGCGTGTACTGGTCAATGCTGCTGCGCAGCGCGAAAAGATCGTTGCGCAGCACTGCTTCGCGCGCCCGCCAGATTGAACGCTGGTAGCTCACCGCCGCAATGGACGCCAGGATACTGATAATCGCAATCACAATGATCATTTCGATCATCGTGAACCCCGCGAATTTTCCGTATTTTCCCTGCTTCAGATTCATTTGCATCGGTTCGCCTTACCAGTCTGAGTACTTTGTGCCATCCAGGCCGGTGCCGGTTGATTTCGTATACACATCGAACACGCCCTGCCCGCCCCAGGATTCGGAGGTAGGATCGTCTTGCATCGAGCGCATTCCCCATTCCGTGCTGTGCGTCATCGGGTCCATCGGAATATGCCGCAGAAAGCGAATCTTCTTCCCGGCAACATCAACGCCCTTCACCAGCGTATCCATGTCTGGAGGATAGCCCTCGCTGCCAAGCTTGATCTGGAATGCGCCACGATCCGCCGCGTCCTTGTAACGGTCGATAGCATCGCGCATCTGCCACAGCGCGGCGCGTAGCTCCTTTTCCCGCTGGCGCTTCACCACTGTACGCGAGATCGGCAGAACTCCTGTCGCGAGGATCGCCATAATCGCGATCGCCACGATCAACTCCACCAGGGTCATGCCTGACTGCCGCTTTTGCTCCACTGCGCGCACCTTCGCCTACCGCACGTTAATGATTGCCTGCGAGCCGCTGGCTTCAATCGCACCCATGTTAGGATCCCGCAAGACTGCTTTGCCGATCGAAATCGTTCCCTGCCCTGCCGTCTTGGCTACAAACATGAGCGTGAACAGCGGACCTTGGGGATTGATGCCATTCGATCCCGGCGGTCTCATCAGCGATACCTGCAGCGTACCCTTTTCCATGTCGTCGCGATGCACAAGCGCCACCGCCGCGCCATCCTTGGAAAGTGCCCCGGCATTGGAAACACTCACAAACGTCAAAACTTTCGGATCGTAATTGACCTGCACTGGAACGGTGAACACATTCTGGCCGCCGTTCAGAATCACGCTAACCGCGAACATCGATCCCGCTGCCTGATTCACCATCGGCGGGTCCAGGCTTAATACCGGGCCCAGCGTGGTTGGAACTGCTGCTGAAGCTGCCACTCCCGCGGCGGACACTGGGTCCGGAGCGCCGCCCACCGCCGCTGAATTGTTAGATGCCGCTTGCGGCATTCTCGGATTCTGAACTCCGCCAGGAATCGCCGCGGGAACCGTCGAAGCCGGGGTTGGCGCCGCGCTCGGAACCGTCGGCGGAGGCGGCACAACCGGTGCCGGAGCCTTCATCGTGTGCCGTACTTCCACTACGTTCTGGGTTCCAATGTCTACCGGACGGATATTCAAATCATCGATATCCAGACGGCGCACCACGTGCGGAATCAAGGCAAACACCGTCTCATTGTCGGTCTTCGATTTTTGCCCCTGGCCAAACAAGTACTTGAGGACTGGAAGCTGTGAAAGCCAGGGCAGGCCGCTCATGTTCTGCACGTCGTCGTGCTCCATCATGCCGCCAATCAAGTTCACTTCGCCGTCGCGCATCCGGATTTCATGGTCGATCTTGCGTTGTCCAATGATCGGCTCCGTCAATCCGCCGATGGTCGAGTAGCTGTCGATGGCCGACACTTCGATCGAGATCTTCATGCTGACGTCGCCGTTACCGTGGATGTGCGGCGTCATTTCAATGTTCACGCCCACGTCCTGGTATTGGAACTGGGTCTGCGTCAGCGCCGTGGCGGTCAATGTCGAACTCGACGTACCAACCGCAATTGGCACGCGTTCGCCGATTTTCAGGGTAGCTTTCTGCCCATCCACGGAACGTATTTGCGGACGCTGAATCACGTTCGTATCGCTGTCGGTCATCAGAAACGCAACGCTTGAGGATGGAATCGAAACCGCAAAATCCGTCGCATTCAGGTTTGCCAAGCTGTTCAACGTCAGCCCAGAGCTTGTTGACGTCGTGCCTGTCGTGCTCGTGGTGGAACTGGTGGTGCTATTGGTAAGTGACGGACTCTGAAAGGTGATGCTCGGATTGCTCGAACCGCCCTGGAACGGATACTGAATGCCGAGCTGCTTCAGCTTGGTCTTGCTCACCTGCATTACGACGACGTCCACCACGACTTCGGACTTTGCCTTGTCAAGGTTACTGATCAGCAACTCAGCCAGCGCTACCTGGTCCGGCGTGCCGCGCATTACGATCACGTTTTGCGCCGGGAACTGCTGCACGCGCTCGACTCGCAGAATGGTACGAATCAGGTTTGCGACATCCTGCAACTCGCTGACCGTCGAAAAATTGTTCAGGTAAAACGTGCGGAGCACCTGCTGTTCCACATCATTGCGCTTCTGTTGCGTGTCCTGCGCAATGTAAACCGTATTCGGCGTCACCGGACGCCAGAAAGTGTGCGACTGCAGCGCGACCACCCGCAGGGCCTGATCCAGCGAAACTCCATTCAGCTCGATACGTATCCGTCGAGAGGTGTAATCCGGATCGAACAGCACGTTAATCCCCGCCAGTTTGCCGATCGTCTCGTAGATGGTCTTTGAGTCTTCGGCAAGTTTCAGCGTCAACGGTGTTTGTGAAATCGGGGCCAGTAGCACCGGCCCCGCTATACTTTGCGCTGATTCGCTCAGCCCGTCATTGGCACGCGAGACAGGCGGGCCGTTGGCTGGCTGCCGCGCCTTGTCGATCAGCCTTTGCGTGCGATTGATCTCCTGCTGCGCGATCCCGCTCGACGAATCGACCATCGCCGCCAGTTGAAACTCCTTCATCGCCTCGTCGAGTTTGCCTTGATCCCGCAGCACCTGTCCATGATGAACGTGCGCTGCGGCCGCTAGAAACTTGGATCGCTCAAATGCCGAGCGATACTGTGTCTGTTCGGGATGCAAGTCATAGGCCTGCTTGAAGTACTTATAAGCCTGCTCGTAGTCTTGCCTCGCCTCGGCTTGCTGCCCTTTGGAGTAAAAGGACTTCGCCTTATCGGCGCTGGCCGGAAGCGTAGCGATTAGTGCAATCAGCAGGACCAAAAAGCCGCATCGGAACCGTTTCATTGCAGTCCTTTAAGACAGAAATTTTCCCCGTAGGCTTGGCCCATGAGGTGGCCCGCGACAACGGGCGCAACGGATTACGCAACGGCCCGATTATAGCATTGCAACCCAACCCGTTCTCCTGGCGAAACCATCAGGCTGTGCTAGGATACAGAATTCGGAACAACGAGCAAGTGCGCACTGAATTTTAACCAGTCACCGCCGCCCCAGGAAACCCCAGCATGGCACGAAACCAGACCCAACTTACGCAGCCAAACAAGCCGAAGAACGTCAAGCGAGACCCGGTCGCAAGCGGTGAGCGCGACGCTTGCGTCAACCGCGCCGCCTCCCATGACTTTTTCCTTCTCGAACGTTACGAAGCCGGCATCGCATTGCGCGGAACCGAGGTCAAGTCCATTCGTGGAGGCCAGGCAAACCTGGGAGATTCCTACGGCCTCGTGAAGGACGGCGAGCTGTTCCTGCTTAATGCCCATATCGGGCCTTACGCTCCCAGCGCGCAGTTCAACCA
>Ga0302320_10006406_pt1 | contig 26110 bp, 19 predicted proteins | sample Bog_T0_3_FD_202130 | JGI IMG/M metagenome (GOLD analysis project Ga0302320, IMG submission 202130) | Peat permafrost microbial communities from Stordalen Mire near Abisko, Sweden - Bog_T0_3 | ecosystem: Environmental > Terrestrial > Soil > Wetlands > Peat | place: Sweden: Abisko, Stordalen Mire... | reverse complement strand
GCGCCATCAATCGCTTCATCGAGCACCTGAACTTTGTGGTGCTTCTCAAACGGCGCCATGATGGCCCGCAACATGCGGAGGCAACGGTCTTCGTCGGGCTCCTCGACTTTCACCACCTGAAAGCGGCGGGTCAGCGCAGGATCCTTTTCGATGTGTCGTTTGTATTCGTCCCACGTCGTGGCGGCGATGGTGCGCAGGGTGCCGCGAGCCAGCGCGGGCTTGAGCAGGTTGGCGGCATCGCTGGCGCCGCTGCCGCCCGCGCCCATCAACGTGTGGGCTTCGTCGATGAACAGGATGATGGGTTTGGGCGAAGCCTGGATTTCATCAATCACGCTCCGCAATCGCTGCTCAAATTCGCCTTTCATGCTCGCGCCGGCCTGCAGCAGTCCCACGTCCAGCGAGCGGACGCTTACATCCTTGAGCGCCGGAGGCACGTCCCCGGCGAGAATGCGATGGACAAAGCCCTCGACGACGGCGGTTTTGCCTACACCTGCTTCGCCGGTGAGGATGGGATTATTCTGGCGCCGGCGCATCAGGATGTCCACGCATTGGCGAATCTCCTCGTCGCGGCCCACAATGGGATCAATCTCGCCTTGGCGGGCTTTTTCGGTGAGATCCACCGTAAAGCGCTTGAGCGCCTCCTGTTTGCCCATTTCAGCGGGAGCAATCGCGCCGCTGGTTTCCCCCGGCCCGGCGCCCGCCGCCATGCCCGTGCCGTCGCTGGCATGCATGGCATCTTCCGGCGAACCGGCGACAATCTTCCCATATTCATCCGTGAGCTGCTCCAGCTTCACTTTGGCAAACTCGCGCGAAAGCCCGAGAAAAATATTCCTGAGGGAATCCGTCTTGAGAAAAGCAATCACCAGATGGCCGGTGCGCACTTGGTATTCGCCGAACAGCAAGCTCGAAAAAAGATACGCCTGCTGCAAAGCGGTTTCAATGTGCGGCGAAAAATCGCTCACCGCCGTGGCTCCTCGCGGCAGCCGATCCAGGCTGGCTACGAGATCGGCGGCCAGGCGCGAAGCATCGAGGTTGAAATACTTGATGATGCGCAGCACGTCGGAATCCTGCTGCTGCAGCAACTGGTGAAACCAGTGGACGGTTTCCACATAGGGGTTGCCGCGCAGCTTGCAGAAGATGGTGGCCGCCTCGATGGATTTGTAACCGACTTGATTGAGTTTGCCGAACAGGGTGGAGCGTTTGATTTCTGCCATAGCGGGTGGTTTTAGTTGAAGGTTTTGGGTGTTGAGAGCGATTTCTCCGAATAAATTCGCGATGACATTTGGGAGGCATTTTAATTGTCAGGCGGATGAAGAATCAAATCCGCTGCGTCCTGCTCAAATGGCTTGGTTTTGAGCCAGGTGGTCCAGCCCAGTCTTCCGGCTTTGCCAACTTGTACTGCGGGGACCTCGTCCTTGGCCAGTACCAGTTGCGCATCCCAGGTGAATTCCTCGCTGGTGTAAAGCCGGATCCAATCGCGCAGCCGGCTAAAGGATGAGCCCGTGGGCAGGAGCCTTTCCAAGTCGGCAAGTTTCATCGGTCCCATGCGCAAGCGGAAATGCATCTGACAATTCCAAATTCTGGAACCGACAATGACCGTTGAACCCAACCGGCCGGTGGCAGGTGAATCTCCCAATTTGCAGACCGAGTTGGCGGGCAGGTTGAGCCACCGGCCCACGAAGGTCTGCACCTCGGTCTGAATGCCGAAGAAATCCTGGATGATGGCCTCCAAACCTTCCGCATTCCGGTTTTGCTGCACCAGTCGTCCCGCATAGTAGAGCTTGGCCTGGTCAGGCAGGCGATCCTGCCCATGCAAACTCCCCATGCCGATGCCAATCAGACTCCCGACAAAATGCACCCAGCGCTGATCTTCAGCCCGGTCAAGATCCACGGTCTTTTGCGCATCCGCCCAGGCCCGAAAGAAGAAGGACAGCAGCCGATGGTGGAAGACGTTGCAAAACTCGACAAAGGTGGCGTCATTGTGATGATGCAAACGGTCGTAAGCATATTCCGTCAGGCAGAGCGGCAAGGGCCCGTTGGGACCAAACAGCCCAAAATGCCGCGAATATACCACTGGCGGCCGCGACGGATCTTTGCGCCGCAAGGGCTCCAGGGTGGAAGGGGCGAAATCCAACGCGGGATTTTGCGCGAACCGGACCGGATCCTGCGCCGGCGCATTCGAATAGCCGAGGCGCGGCTGGTTGGGAAACCGGCTCTGCAGCAGCCGCACGGCCGCGAAGAAATCGAAGCCATAGGGATTCTCGGCAAGCTGCGCGATCAAATGATTTGTCGTCTGCCCATCTGGACTGGCCATCGCATGATCTCCTTTCTCCGCTGAGTCATTATCACCGTTTCCGTAAACGAGTTCAACGAAACATATTTGGCGAAGAATTGTTCGAGCACAGCACCCAGCACAAAGACGCCCTGGCCCTCGAATGCCGCCTCATCAAACAGCACCGCAATCTCCAGCCCCCGGGCAAACGTAATCGGGCCCGGGGTTTGCACCCGGCGCACCACCGGCTGAAACTTCACGCTCCGAATGCCCTCGATCTGCTTGATGATCTGCCGGTCCGCCGGTCCGGCATAAAGCTTGAGAATTTCCCGCAGCCCTTCGGCCCCCGTGTCCGACCCCACATCCCGCAGGGAAAGATAATTTAACGAGAGATGGCTGATCAAGCGCCACGCAAATCGACCCGAGGCAATTTGAGGACTTTCCAGGTCCTGTCCGGCCAGTACCAGGCTCGGCTGCGGGTCCGTTGGGCCCTGGATAATGCGGATGGCAGTTACCGGGGCACTGAGGTCCATCGAGAAGTCCGACCGGCCTATGCCTTTGACCATTTGAATGGGCAGATGGCGGTTGGTGCACCAGGCCCGAATCCCGAGCTGGCGCAAATCCATCGGGCAGGGGGCCATGTCGGCATCCACAATCGAGATGAACACGTCGGTGCCGGCATAAGAAGACCGCCGGCCGGTAAGCCGTTCCCGGTCGCTAAATAAGCGCGGCACCCGATGAATCGTGTAAAAAGCGCTGGTTTCAAGATCGGTATCCCGGGACTGATAAAAGGGGAGAAACCGCCGCTCTTGATCCGGTGTATCCCCATAACCCGTGACAGAAGCTATCCGATAGATTTCAAAATCGAGCGGACGGTTGCGATCCGGCACCAGATGGAACTCGGAAAAGCGGGTGGAGAGCAAAACCCGGTCCAGGGTTTTTTCAAACAGATTGACCGCCGGCGTGCAGTAGAGATCAAAGCAGAGCTTATCCACCAATCCTTCCAACCGTGGATCCGCGTCATTTAGCGCCAGCACCAGGTCCACCTCGTCCCCCTGCACTTGGGCCAGCGCTTCCTGAAAACCGCACAGTTCAAAAAACAAGAACCGCTGGGGAAAGGCAAAATACTCGCGCAACAAGCGATAGCCCTCGAAGCCGTTGGGAGCAGGCGGCAGCAACGCCTGCTGGGGCGCAAACCCGAAGCGCCGGATGCTGTCCGCCGGCAACGCCGGGCCGCATTGTTTCCGGTCGGCTGGCGACTGGATCACCAGCCGCGATTTGTGGGCGAAGATTTGCTCAAAGATCTGGCCCGGCAATTCATCCGCGCCCCGGATGTGGAAAACCAATGGATCCGCCAGGATTTCCTTGAACGGGTTCGGAACCGTCTTGCGCAGCCGGATGCGAAAAGCGGCTTTCGCACCCAAATCGCGCGGCAGGTTCAACTCCGCCAGATCGCGGATGAAATAGGCCGCCCCCGTCACCGACAAAGGCAGCAGACGGACATCCTGCGCTGTGCCAAAGGTGCAGGCGGTGCGATCACCCTTGCCTAACTGCCCGCGCAATAAGGTGCCGCGCTTGACCACGAAACCGGCCGCCAGCGAACCCTCCTGCTCCTCGGGTTCAAACTTCACCATGGCCATGGACGGGATGGGACAAAGATAGTCTGCATAAACCGACTCTAACAAACCTTCCGTGAAGCGGGGGAATTCGGCATCCAGTTTCAGATGAACCCGCGCAGCCAAAAACGCAAAGCCCTCCAGCAGCCGCTCAACATAGGGGTCGGGACAGATTTCTTTCGCCTCCCGATCGAGGGACAAACGCCCGGCGATTTTTGGAAAATCACGGCCAAACTCCGCTGCGGTTTCGCGCAGGTGACGCAATTCCAGATTATACAGATCCAGGAGCCGCTCATCCATGAGGTGAATCTCCCACGAGGCATTGACCGAGCTCGAGATCCAAGGTGCTTTTCACATGTAAATGCTCCGGGAGCGGATTGGCCCATAAGTCGCCCTTCACTTCGAACGTCAAGATGTTGCGTTCAATATCGGCATGAATGGTCAGCCCGCGCGCGATGATGCGGGGTTCAAACACGGCGATAGCCTCGCTCAATTCCTGCTGCAATTTGTCCAGGTTGGGAGCCGTGAGACCGCAAAGCTGCCGGGTGCCAAAATTGATGACGGATCTATAGGCCTCCGGATAATCCTTTAAGTCAAAGCTCTCCATCCCTTCCAGGCACAGGTATCCCTGAGTATTGAAGAGCCATTCCAAATCGCGCAGCACGCCACGACGATAGCGCTGGAGCGACACCACGCGCTGGGCACGGCTTTCCTCTTGGTTAGCCGGATCGTCATCGGTCAATCGGTCCAAGAGGCAGGGTTGCAGCTTTTCCAAGGGAGTCTGGTCGGCCATAGGTTGGAATGGTTTGCTGCTTCAAACTGCCGGCGTCAGCGCAATGGTTCGGCACTGGAGCAATGGGTATTCGTTGGCGTTGGTGGCCAAGACCCGCTGACCCAAGCCGAGATAGGTTTCGCCCGGCTGCTGCCGCCACTCGGTTTTCCGGGTGAGCAGCAGCTGACCGTCGGATGATTCCTCGGTGGCGGGATAGCGTGCGGGAATATGGCCGCCCACGCTTCCGCCGTTGATCCAAATAAACTGGACCGGGAGCCAGACCAGATCACGCAAGTCACCCGGTTTTTCGATTTCGATTTTTTGGATGCGAAAAAACGGAATCCAGTAATATTTGCCTTCAATGATGGCCTCAAGTGCCGGACCAAAACGCGAATCATTATCCGCGATCCATTCAAAAGGTTCGCCATTAATCTCGCCGGCTGAGGCCGGAGCCGCTTCAAATGCCTGGTTTCGGGATTCAGCCGCGGCCAGGAATTCGCCCTTGGCCAGCAGTTCGTTGGCACGCAGCAGAAGCCCCAGCCATTCCACCGGTTCTCCAAAAATGAGTGGACTGCGCCTGCCCGCAAACACTTCGCGCCGAAGCAATTCGCACGCGATGACCGGCCGAAAAATCTGGGCCAGAAGCATGGTTTCAGCGCTGAGGCTGGAGATGACCTGAAGCTGATCGAGCGCTTTGTCAAACTTGCCCAGCACACAGTTGAGTTGGAACAGAAATATGCGGAGCCGGAGGTCCTCCGGCCGATCGCGAATCTCCGATTGAAGGGCCGCCAAGCCAGGTTCCAATTGCCCGGCTTGAACAAGTTCCGCGGAGTTCATAAAAAAAGAGTCCCAACCCGAATGGTCCACCACGCCAGACCGAATAGCCTTGGCGCCGCAAAAATCAGCCCGGCTTCGCCGCCACGCAGTCCCAGTTGTTCACAATGGGAGAATCCAGCGTGCCGTCATTTTTCTGGGGAGCATAAGATATTTCTATCTTGTTGAAGCAGAGAGTGATCTGATCAATCGGGACGACGTTATCCGGCGAGCCGCCGGTTTGGTAGCCGGAAACCAGCAAGTCGGTAAACTTGATCTTCAAATATTCCTGCTGGTCTTTGCCGGCCCGGCGGCAGGTCAGGAGGCCGGAACTGATCGCCTGGCCGCTGGCGCAATATACGAACAATTTGGGACTGGCCTTGTTCACCTTCATCGCGAAGGAAAAGTCCTGCATGCTCACTTTGCCGGCGCCCCGGCCGCCGCCAACTTTGGAACCCGCATTTGCCTCACCCCAACTCCAGCTCTCAATGTCGATCTCGTCTTTGTGCTTGGAATCCGCGCTTTCACCCTTGATTCCGTCTAATTTCAAGAAATAATCCACTGCTGCCATAGCTTGTTTCCTTTCGCTTGGATCTTGTGCTCCAGACCCATTTTTGTTTTTCTAACCAGCCACGAACGGCACATGGTTCGTGGAGCAAACAACCGGAATCACCAGAGCTAACCGCCACCAGCTTTGATCGAAGGCAACTTTGAAACCAATCTTAGCGACACCGTCAGGCCTTCCAACTGATAGTGCGGACGCAGCCAGAACTTCGAGGTGTAATAGCCGGGATTGCCTTTGACTTCCAGCACCTCAACTTGGGCGGCGGCCAGAGGATAGCGCGCCTTGACCTCCTCCGACGACTTGCTATCAACACAGAACTGGCCGATCCATTTGTTCAACCACGTTTCCATGTCTTCGCGTTCCTTGAATGACCCGATTTTGTCTCGCACCAGGCATTTGAGATAATGGCCGAAGCGGCAACAGGCGAACATATACGGCAGCCGCGCCGAGAGATTTGCATTGGCTGTCGCATCCGGATCGTCATAAACCGTCGGCTTCTGCAAGGACTGTGCGCCCATGAACACCGCGTAGTCCGTATTCTTGTAATGCAACAGCGGCATGAAGCCATTCTTGGCCAGCTCCGCTTCCCGCCGGTCTCCGATCGCAATCTCAGTCGGACATTTCATATCCACGCCGCCGTCATCCGTCGGAAACGTATGCACCGGCAACCCCTCGATGATGCCGCCCGACTCTGTTCCGCGAATGCGGGCGCACCAGCCATACAGCTTGAAAGCGCGCGTGATATTCACCCCCATCGCGTAAGCGGAATTTGACCAGGTGTATTTATTATGATCCGCACCTTCGGTGTCCTCCTCAAAAGCAAATTCCTCCAGCGGCACGGTCTTGGCGCCGTAAGGCAGCCGCGAAAGAAAGCGTGGCATCGCCAGCCCGATATAGCGCGCGTCCTCGGATTCCCGGAGCGAACGCCACGAAGCGTAATCGGCTGTCTGAAAAACCTTGGTCAAATCGCGCGGCTTGCTCAAATCCTGCCACGAATCCATGCCCAGAACACTGGGCGCTGCGCCCGCAATGAAGGGCGCGAGCATGGCCGCCGAAATTTGAGCGACGCTGGTAAGAATCTTCACGTCCTCGGGCGAATTGTCGAAATAATAGTCGCCGATGAGTGCGCCGTAAGGCTGGCCACCAGCTTGGTCAAATTCCTCCCCGTAGAGTTTCTTGAACAGCGGGCTTTGGTCCCAAGCCGTTCCCTCAAATTTCTTGAGGGTTTTCTTCAGGTCAAGCTTGGAAAGGTTGAGCACCCGGATCTTCAGCATCTCATCCGTTTCCGTGTTGTTGACCAAATGATGCAGTCCCCGCCAGGTGCCCTCCAAGGCCTTGAAATCCTCGTGATGAATGATCAGGTTCACCTGCTCGGACAACTTGCGATCAATTTCCGCAATGATTGCAGAAATCGTCTTGAAAACATCGGTCGAAACCAATTTGGTGGATTCAAGGGCCTGCTGGGCCAGCGTGCGAACGGCAGTTTGCACCGCTGACTGCTTCTGAACGTCGCGGGCTTTGAATTCTTTGTTCAACAGCGCCGTAAAATCACTGATTTCCGCCGGCGCCGCTGCGGGCGCCGCCGCCGGTGCGCTTTCAGTTGCTGTCTCTGGTGGTATCATGATGGTTTGGTTGCTTGATGTGTTTCTGCCTCTATTTTGTGTCGGCTGCGGCTGGCGCCGGCGTCGGCGCTGGCGCCATCGCCAGCGATTTCATCAGTTCCGAATCCTTCAGCAGCTTGGCCAACAAATCTTCTGCCTTGTCCTTGCCATCCATATAGGTCAGCAGGTTGGCCAGTTCGGTTCGGGTTTGCAGGAGTTTGTTGAGTGCATCCACTTTGCGGGCGACCGCCGCCGGTGAAAAGTCGTCCATGTTGTCAAACGTCATTTCCACGCTTAAATTGCCTTCGCCGGTGAGCGTGTTGGGAACCTGGAAAGCCACCCGCGGTTTGCAGGCTTTGAGCCGGTCGTCGAAATTATCCACGTCAATTTCCAGGAACTTGCGATCCGCAACGGGCGGCAGGGCTTCAGCTGGCTTGCCGGAAAGATCTGCCATCACGCCCATGACAAACGGCAGCTCCACTTTTTTTTCCGCGCCATACAACTCAACCTCATACTCGATTTGGACGCGCGGACACCGGTTGCGGGCGATGAATTTTTGACTGCTTGCTTTGGCCATAAAAAAATCTCCGTTGCTTCTTGAGGGTCAATATATGTGAAATTGGGCTTGCTTGTCAAGAATTTATAATGATTCTTTTAATGAAAAGTATTGCACCAGAGTGAAGCAGCAGTTCCTGACTGGCCCTCTCAAAACGGTGTGGCCAAACCATGGTCCGGCTGTGCCATCGCAATCGTGCTACCCATTTGGCAGCAGGCTGCCTGATCCAACATGCAAAATAATCCCACCAGCTATGATCTCGTCGCCTACCCCGGCTACACCCATCCTCAAACCCATCCCAACCGACTGGCCGTCATCGGGTCACTTTTCGGCCTCGAACCCGCGCCGGTGGACCATTGCCGTGTGCTGGAACTCGGCTGCGGCAACGGCAACAACCTCATCCCGATGGCGTTCAGGCTTCCCGCCAGCGAGTTCATCGGCATAGACCTGGCCGGGCTACCTGTCGCCCAGGGCCGCCGCATGATCACCGAACTCGGCCTGACTAATGTGGAACTCCTTCACGGCAGCGTTACCGAGTTTGAGGCTCGGGGGAAATTTGACTATATCATTGCTCACGGACTCTTTTCCTGGGTTTCGGCCCCCATACGCGATCACATATTGGCACTCTGCCGCCATTGTCTGGCGCCGCAGGGGATCGCCTTCATCAGCTACAACACTCTGCCGGGTTCCCACCTGCGGAACATGTTGCGCGAAATGATGCTCTTCCACGTGCGCGGGTTCGCGGACCCGCAGGAACGTGTTCGGCAGGCGCAGGCACTCGTGAAATTCCTGGCGGACTCGCAGGACACTCCGGACGAATACCGCCGGTGGATGAAGGGGGAATCAGATGCCATTCTCGGCCATGAGCCGGGCCATCTTTATCACGACGAGCTGGCCGAAATCAGCGAGCCGTTCTCCTTCACGCAATTCATCCAACAGGCCGGGGCGCATGGCCTGAACTATGTCGGCGAAGCGGATTACTTTGAAATGTTCGATCACAGCTTCAAAGACCGCACTCGCGAAGTTTTGAATCAGCTGGGGCAGAATCGAATTCTCCGCGAGCAGTATCTGGACTTTCTCAAATGCCGGCGCTTCCGGCAAACGCTGCTGTGCCACTCCGAAGCGCCATTGAAACCCGAGCCGATGGCGGAGAGAATTCCCCGCTTTTTCATCTCCTCCTCCGCGAAGTGCGCACCGGGTGACGCCGATTTGATGCCCGGCAAGATCGTCGCTTACCAGACCGATAAAGGGGCAGGGTGCGCCACTGATTATCCCCCCGGCAAAGCCGCGCTGGGAGCCTTGAACGCCAGTCACCCGATTCCGCTGCCGTTTGAATATTTGATGCAAAAGGCCGCCGCCACCCTCGCGGCGGCCGGAGTAGCGGTTGAAAGCGACCACCCTCTACGGGAAAAACTCTCCGCTTTCCTCCTCGAACTTTACAGTGCGGGAGCGGTGGAGTTCCGCGCCGTTGCGCCGCCGGCCTGCGCCATCAGCGAGCGTCCCCTCGTTAACCGGCTGACTCGCTGGCAGATCGAGCATGGCAATTTGGTGACGTCACAATTCCACCTTCCCGTCAAAATCGAGGACGAGATCGGACGCTGCCTGTTGACCTCAATGGACGGAACGCTTGACCGCCATGCTCTGCTGGAAAAAATCTGGCAGTTGTTGACTTCCAAGAATCCCTTGAATGCCCGAGACCAGGACCAAAGTGACTTGCGCCGCCAAGTCGAAGCGGATCTGGATAGAAACCTGGACAAGCTGGCCCGCCTGGGTTTGCTGGCCGGTTGATGACTGAAAAATCAGGGGCGGATCGGGCGGGCCTTGTAAGCCGTCCACTCAGGCGCCACGAGCAAGCCCAGTTCAATCATCCGCTGAACCAACCCCAGGAAGGCTTCCACGGTGAAGCCGGCCGGTAATTCATCCGCACTGCGGGCGGCTTCAAACACCTCTTGCACGGATTTTCCCCCATTCAAACGCGCCACCAGCGGCACCACCCAGGGGTCCGGCCGCAACGCCGCCACAAACCCCTTCGCAATTGAAAACACAAACTCAGCCGGCACCAATTCGCCGTCCTGCACGACATGCCGCGCGGTCAACCCAAGTTCCGCCGCCAGCCGTGGCCGTGAACTGGCCAGCCAATCGGAAAAGGCCGGTTGGCGGCAAAAATGCCGCCAATCCAGCAGCCGCTCAAAGTCTTGCGCCCTTCCCTCCAGCGTGAGGTTGACGCGAGCGGGCGCTTCCGTCACGCGTTGCGCGTAGCGCCGTACAAACAAAGCGCCATACACAAATTGGCGGGTGCCCGCCTGTCGCAAACGAGCGTGCAACTGCTGTGCCTCCTCCTCTCCAATCTGCTCGCCGCGCTTGCGAATGGACTCGACGATCTCTTCCACCGACAAAACCTTTTCCAAGCCAAAGAGAAGGTCAAACTCGTCACCCGTCGCGCCCAGCCATTCGCGCGCTCGTTGCTCAAAGGTTTTCTGTTCCCAGTCACAGGCCACGCAAAGCACCACGGCGGTGCCGCCCGGGCGCAAATGGTCGGGGAGCCCCTCGATGATTCGGCGCGTCACCGATTCGCCGGTTTCTCCTCCATCCCGATAAACCATGGTTTGTTTCGTGGCGGGAACAAAGGGCGGATGGGCGGAGATGAGATCGAATTGCCTTCCCCGCACGGGATCGTAGAGGTCCCCGCAAACACTTTCAACGCCCACGCCGTTCAGCCGGGCGTTGAATTCAGCGAACTGCGCGGAACGCTCAGCCAGATCCGCGGTGATGGACACCCGGGCCGTCCCCGACAGATGCAGCGCGCCAATGCCGGAACCACCGCAGAGGTCCAGGGCGTCACCTCCATGGACTTCCGGAAGCAGTTGCAAAAACCGCAAGGTGCCGGCGTAAATTGCCGGAAAAACCACGTCCGCAGCCGGCGTAAATGTTCCGCCATCCGGATCATTGCCGCGATCCGACGCCACGACAAAGCTTTCCACCGGATACAGCCAAACGGGGCAAACGAGGGCGGACAAGGGATTTTTGGCCGGCCGTAGCAGTCCGGTCGTCAGCAAAGCGTTCAACAATGCCTCACCACAAATTTCTCCCGCGAGACGCGTTTCTGTCGGCAGGCCGCGAGCAAAAACACTGAGACACCAACGCAAAGCCGGCGGGAATTTTTCCAGCTCAATCTTGTCCCAATCCACCCGGCCAAACGCGCTCATATTTACCAGGCCCAAGACGCGACAAAGCGTGGCATCATCATACCCCGCATCGCGAAAGAAAGAACGGATAGGGCTTAAATCATCCGCCTCGGCCATTCGCAGCGGAAAGCTGGTTATATTGGCAATCACGGTAATCACAAGGTCAGGCTGCGGGCGCTGGCGGTGGGCCCTTGTCCACCGCCGAACCCATGCTTGGACGCAGGGTGTCAACGGTCGCCAGATTTAGTTCCTGGACGGCTTGCACAAAATCCATCGCCGCCAGTTTCTGGGCCCTGCGAAGCAAGAATGGCACCGGGCTCGAAGGCTCAATCTGCTCATAATATTCGCAGATACTGTTCAGGACTTGGATCACGTCGGAGCGGGAGCGAATGGGACCTCTGACGGTGCTCTCGGAAGCGCCGGCAGTAGAACGGATATCGAGCCCATCGCCGGTCGTCGCCGTCGAACCAGCCTCCGCTCCGGATATGAATGGTTTAATGGCCGCGAGCAATTCCTGCAAGGCCTTTTCCAGAACGTCAAAGCTGATGGTATTGCCCGCGCCAAGCGTACTGGTCAGAAACCGATCCATTCCGCGGACCTCCTCGATTGATTGTTCAAGCGCCAAGCACTGCACGGCCACATCCTGGCTTGCCGCCCGGATGGCCCCGGCCAATTTCGCTGCCTCCGGCGACGTGGCCATCGCCCCCGCGCCTGGCGCTGAAACTGGCCTTGTGGAAATCAACTGGTCGAAAACAATGGGCGGACTTCCCTTGGGCTGGCACACGGGCGTGGCGTAAAGGTGATCCACGACCGACAGCCAGCCGGCGAACGGGCCGCGCGGCGTGGTGATGGCGCTCACGATGTTCAGGCGCTGGGTGGGATCGTTATTGTCCGTGGCATCCAATAACGGATACAAGACGGGCCAGTATTGCTCCAGCAGGCCACGAATCAGTTGGAGACCATCGCGAAACCCGGGCAGCCCCCCGGTTTTTAGCGAACCGCAACACAGCATCACCGCCACCCGAAGGTGTTTGGACTGCTCCAAATACCTGGTGCTCTTTTGCTTCAGTTCCAGCCAGTCCGGCGGTTCGGCCGGCCTTTTGACGGAACCGATCTCCACCTCCGGCTTGCCTTTTGCCAGGGTTTCCAGTTCCTCGAACCGCGGATCGTTCGAGAGATCCGGCCCACAAGGTTGGGCGGCCGAAACCGGCCGCAACAGTTTTTCATTCAGTTCGTTCATATTTTTGTACTCCCGTCCCGGGAAAATTCAGTTTAACCACAGATGGACGCGATGCTCACGGATTAAACCCGAAGCAGGCATCTGTTCACTCGGCCTTCCGAAGGAGGCATCGAAAACCGGTCACCTGCATCATCGCCTTGGCGCTTTTCCCGGCCAGAAACAGGGACCTATTGGTTACATTATCCGTGGTATTATAGGCAAACCCGGCGCTTTCCTTCGCCGCCAACCACTCGCGCATATTGCCAAACATATCACAAAGCCCATTGGACTGCGTCCCGCGGCTGCCGCCGTGGAACGGACGCGTCAAAGGGATGGTCGTTTTCGAGCTCGTTATTTCTTTGTCGAGATCGCCCCTCCCGGTCAGAATCTTCCAGGCATCCTGAATCTGCGCTGACGACAGGCCTGCGGCCGCCAGCCACTCTTCCTTGGACGGGAGCGCGTAACGTTTATTTTCTTGCGCGCTCAATCGGTTGCAGAAATCTTTGGCGGCATCAAACGGCACGTTCGACACGGGCAGATCGTCCTCCAGCAAAGGCTGTCCTTCTGGCAACCGGCGCATGACCATGAAAAACTGCTTTTGAGTGACTTCGTATTTGCCAACAAACCCGCCCCCACCCGCCAGCGTGGAAACCCAGACGAACTCCATGTTCAGATTGTTAGTGAAGGTTTTCGAGGCGCGGTTAGTGAGCTCCAGTTGGTTTGTTGACGCGGACGGGGTCAGCGTTGGCCGCAGGCTCACTGCTGCCGACATTCCCGGTGGCACCGGCTTGATGGTTGACCCCGGCGCAGGCGGCGGGGTTTGCAGGGTTGGCGCCGTTCCCGGTTGCGCTTGGTTCGTTAGTGATCGCGCCGCCGAATCGTCCGGCTTGATGGCTGGGACGAGGCCGGCGTGATTCGTCGCGTCGGGATGATTTGTTTGTCCCAACGCCACACTCGTTGCATTGGTGGCGCGCTCATTCTTTTGCTGGGGCAGTTTAGCCGTCTGCGCTGCGGTCACCAGCAAATCCAATTCATGCTGCGCGGCGGCCTTCAGTCCCACGGCGGCGGCATCGGGGTTGATCGCCAGCAGGGCTTCTGTTTTGACCAGCGCGTTAGAGTAATCTTTCCGGTCAAATGCAGCCTGCGCATCGATCAGCGCCGCCGCATACTTTTGCCGCTCCAAGGACTCCTTCTCACCAGCCGCCTTTAGGGCCAATTCAGATTGGGCTCCGGCCTGTGGTTTCGTCGCTGTTGCGCTGTTGCTCTGGTTGGTGGATAACACAGGAGCAGGGTTGACTGCAAGCCGCAGCTTATTCGCGAGCAGGCTGCCAAGACGCACCCCGTCCACCGGCCAAAAACCCGCCACCGCGATCAGGGCTAGCAAAAAAGGCCCCACCACCAAAGTCCGCTTCCAGCGACGATGCGGGGGCTTCGTGCTTCCTGAGTTCCCATTTCCCTGGGCTGCCACCGCCTCTGGAGCGAGGACTTTTGGGGCGGCGGCTGAAGCCGGGTCCTGCGCCAGAAACCGCGCTTCCAGTTTCTGCATCCGATGGTGGAGCGAGGGGGACAATTCATACGGAATCTCGGTGGTCAACGGCAGGGCCTGGCTGGAAGCCTGAAGACAGAAAAAGTCGCCGCCGGCCGGTTCGCCAACAATAATATCCAGCCAATTTGCGCCCGTGCGCGCAATAAACAAAAGCGGACAGTCCTTCGGCAAGGCGCATTTCAAGAATGTCGCCCAACATTGAAGGGACTGGATGCGCGTTTCACAGGCCAGCGGAACTCGCAGGCGACTGGACATCCCAGCCTTGGGGCGCAGCGCAACCTGACCCGTGGCGGAACCATCCGAGGCGCTGCCAAGCTCATGCAGCACCCGCAGTAATCCAAGCCGGGCGGAACCCAGATCCTGATGTTCCAGGAAATGGCGGCGTGATTCCATCGGCACGGCGGTCGGCAAGTCGCCCTGCTTGAGCATGCCGAATTGTGACTTCAGTCTGTCCCCCGCCGCGCGGCATTCAGCCTTGACCTGGTCTTCAGAAGCGGTCGCCTTGCAGGCTCCGCGTGCGCGCTCCAGTTCCACCATCAGCTCGGCAAGGACAAAACCCGGGGCTGTGAAGTTGCTTTCGACGCACAAGACCATCGGATACTTCGAGCGGCCGCCGCGGTCACTGGACGACCACAACCGGCCGAGCACACCATGGCCCCCCAGCAACCACAAGAAAGTGTGATCAAACCCCTCCTCCCGTTTCCCCGGTTCAAGTTTTTCCCAGGCGCCAGCGTCTATTTGGCCCCGAATACCATTCTCATACAATGTTTGATAGACATACGCGAGTGTTTCCGTCTCCACTCCGATCGGAGGGATATGATCGTTCCAGCCAGGGTGCTTGCCGAAGGCGGCCAAGAATAGCGGACCCGGAGATGATTCGATCCTGGCTAGATTGCCCGTCTTCAATCTTGTGAACAAGTCGGTCATGATGGGTGGATTCCCCTTCAATGCCTTTCAGCGGGCCAATCTTCGATTTTCGGCAGGGCGTGTTTGGTGTCAACGAGCCGTATCTCGAAAGTGAAATTGCCCGTGAATTTATTCGCGTTGCTCGCGTATTCAAGCGGGACTTTGAAACTCCAGATACCGCTGCCCTCCTGCCGGCTCGCCTTATAGTATTGTATCAGCCGAACGAGCGCCCAATCTGGCAGATTCAGTGCGCCCGGCGGAGCGGAGTCGCTGGCATATCTTTGAAAGGCAACGCTTAGACCCTGGTCCGCGCTGAATTCCCCAAGTTTGATCGGAATAGTGGCACGAGTGAGATCGTCCGACTCAATCGGGTTTTTGCCCGCATCCAGTTTCATGTAACGAAAAATTGTGAGCATCCGATAATCATTCTGATTGGGCCGGTCCGGCGGCACGAACCATAGTTCCCACTTGGCGGGTGCGCCTTGAGCATCTACTAGAACGCTGACGATGGATTCATAAGCTTCGCGGTTCTTCTGCAGCACGGCAACCACCGGATAACTTTGCCAGGCCGGATTCCGCAATTCGGTTGACAGGGTGGCCAGCAATTTCCGCGCTTCGAGAAACTCGGACAAATTCATCGTTCGGGTTGAATCAAAGACCACCGGAAAGCCCAACTGCGAATCCAAGGAACAGGCGTCATCATAAAGACGCCAGCGGGCCAAATAGGCAGGAATGGGGCTGTTCGTCGAACTTGGAGCCAGACAGTTGGTGTCCATCACGGTGACGGAGTCATATCGGCTGATGTAGCTGTCCAATTCGGATTTTGCGGCCTGACCTTTGAATTCGTTTAATTTATCTCGGATTTGCGTGAACAGTCCCCATTCCTGGTCCTTTTTGGGCAAATAATAAAGGATCCTGTTGAGATGGCCCTTGACGAGTGCGGCGACTGAGGCATTGGTGGCTGCCGCCGCCAACAGCTTGTAGCGCGAGGAGAGGGTCGTGAAGGCCGCCACTGGGAAGTTGGTCGAACTGGCCAGGGCGTTCCAACTGGCGTCCACCAACTTCTTGGCGGGATCCAGGTTTGTTGCCTTGAATTGACAGGACTCGGCCGTGTTGGCCAGCCAGACAGATTCTTTCTTTTGATAGGCGTATAAGTTGTCCGCAAAGTCGTCAACCAGTTTCAGATTCTGCTCGATGTTCGTCTGGGCATACAATCCCGCCTTTTGGAGATTCTCCAACCCAGCGTCAATGGCATTAGTGGACAAATTGTCATCACCGCGCAGATATGTTGGCGGCCAGACGCCGCCATTTTTCGCCAGCGCTGCCTTGGAATAAGTGCCGGTGAAGACATTGACCAGCTCCGGATCCGGGATCAGGTTGCTTTCAGTAAGATACGCGAGAAAACTTTTTAAATATCTTGCCGCCTTGTTGGTGTCCGACAAAGTCAATTTGTCGGTCGCCCGCGCATCGGCTTCCAAATCCATGAGTGCCATCAATGCCTCGCGGTGTCGCGCCATCGCCTCGTCACCGTAGGGCGGGTCACCCTGCATCATTAACCGTGTATTGTAAACCAGGGGCTGGACCACGCTGGCTTCAAACAGCAGGCGCTGCGCCTTGGCCCGGTCCTTGACCGCGCCGCCGTTGACCCAGGCCATGGGCTTGAATATCCAGCTGACGGCCAGCGGCTTTTCCGCGATCTGTTCCAGCCGTGCTTGGTATTGGATTAAATTCAACTTGTCCAGCGATGGAACAGGATTCGTTCCGCCATAGGCAAAATGAATGGAGTCACCGGAACTGACAATGCCCGGAGACCATGCGCCCTGGTTCCAATTGGCGGCGCCTGCCTGCCAGTAAGCCGCTTCTTTTAACACGCTGCTTTTGAGGCTTCGAAAGGCAAAAAGAGCAAATACCAACAGCAATAGCAGCGCTGCGGCGGACGTGCCAAAAATCGCCATTTTCCGCTGGCGCAGGAGCCGCATGGTATTGGTGGCGCGCGTCACCAAGCCACTCTCACGAAACACCTTCTCGTGAAATAAGTCCCGCAAAAAGAAAGCGCGGTTCTTCTCCCAACTCCGATCCTCCGGCAGCCGATCCAGCGAAAGTCCGGTGGCATAGGCAATGGCTTCGTCCAACGCCTTTCCCTCGCGCATGGAGGAGGTGAAGTAAACTCCCCGCAAAAACACCGGTTTGGGTGAAAACTCGCCAGCCACAAAAACCGTCTCAAAATAGCGCCGCAGCCGGGGCGCCAGACGCAAGATACTTTCAGAGAGGGCAAACATCGAATCCACTTCATCCAAACGTCTCCCCGTCGTCGTCACCCGATCTGGTTGGATCGAAGAAGCATAGAAATGGGCGGTGTCTCCCGTGCGGCCAGCCAGCGAGACTTCCCGCAGCATGGCCAGGCGGCGACGACGCACGCGCTCCGCGACAACTTTGAGGTGTTGCTCAACCAAGTCGGGCCGGAATGCCGTATCGAGCGGTTCGGGGTTTGACCAGCCAAAAATTTGATGCTGCAACAGCGGGTCATCAATATTGTCGAAAAATTCCCGGAAACCGGTGAGCAGATCACATTTGGTCACCAGCAAATAGACCGGAAAGCGCACATCCAGCGTGTGCTGGATCAATTCCAACTGCTGCGCCAGGATGCTGGCTTTTTGAGTGATCTTCTCGGATGAGTCCCGAATCAAACTTTCAACCGAAAGCACCAGGAACAGTCCGTTAATGGGGCTAAGCGGACGGGACCGCTTGAGCAGACGGAGGAACTCGCGCCATTCCGGCGCTTCGCCGGCGCTGGTTTCACTGAAGATCATTGAGCCGGCGGTGTCGAGAATAATTCCGCGATTGGTGAACCACCAATCCATGTTGACCGTTCCGCCTGAACCCTGAAACTCATCCTGCATTCCATGTGCGAAATCAATCCCTGAATGACGGATGGCTTCCGACTTGCCTGACCCCGACTCGCCGATGATGACATACCAAGGCAGCTTATAGATGTCCTTGCCGCGGCTCTTGAATTCCTGAAGTCCACTTTGAAACCTCTGCCGCAACCGGTCCAATGCGGCGCGCTGGTTCGGGTCGCTGATGGCTTTCGGCACCGCCGAGGTCTGCGCCTCAATGGCGGAGGTAAAACTCTCCCGTTGCCGGCGGGCGCGCCGCCGCTGCCAGAGGTAATAGCCGCCGAACAGCAGCAATGCCAGTAGAAAAATCGCCAGCGCGATCCACAGGCCGACGGTGGGAATCGTCACGGCTGTGGCGATTGCGCTCACCCCGAGTATTCCCAGCCCCCACTTCACCAGGCCTTGTTGTTTCGAATCGTCGTCCATAAGCTGCGATGCGGATGCTCAGGTTTTGAAATCAGGTGGTCACCGTTTTTCAATGTTTCGTGGCCTCGAATTGTGTTTCTATGTGCTTGATCGCCCGGGTCAAATCACCGGCCGCTTTGGCATAAAGCCCGTAGTAAAGGGCCAGCACGCTCAAGTTCAAAAAAACAAAGAGCGTCGCCACCAGGATTATTTTTCTGCTCGGCGGCTCAATCAGCTGGCGTGTGTCCGTATATCGGTAAGCTTCTTCGGTGATCTTGGCGTCCTTCGATTTGTCCAGCCAGCGCCCGATACGCTGGAAGCATCGGTCCACGTAGCTGCGGATTTGTTCGGGTTGAGACTGATGCATTCCCATGAACCCGAGTCCCAGACAAGTGTAATAAATGGCCAAACGTTCCGCGGCTTCCTCGCTGACATCAGTCAAATCCTTTTCCAGGAAATCAAAGAATCGTTCGTCCCCGGCAAGTTCATTCCGTTCCTTGCCAAGCCGGTTTTCGGCCCATTGTGCGGCAAACTTGAGCCGGCTGGTGCAAATCAGATTATCCACAAAGAAAATCATCGGTAACTCCAGCTGTTTTACTTGGTTCAACAACTGGACGTCCGCCGACGCGTTTCGGTTGATTTCCTCGATCAGTGTCTTGACTTCGGCGCGCACGCGGGCGTATTCGGGCTGCACCTCTGCTTTTGAGGCCCGGTTCAAACGGCAAACGTATTGGAACAGTTCCTCGTATAATTCGATCAGGTTCATTTGGATGGTGGTAGCGTCATGAACAGGGTGAATTTTGCCTCGCGAAGGTCAAAGTCGTTGTTGTTCCACACGAGGGAAACTGATTTGTCCTGCTTCAGCTGTTCCCACCGTCGCTGGTTCGAAGTGGGCACGATGCGGAAATAAAACAGGTTGCTCTGGCCAGGCAGGTCAAGCGGCGGAAAATTTTCCTCTTTCAGTTCGATGCCAAAAACCGCCACTTTCTCCATGCTGCTGGGCATTAGCTTGAACTTGTTGGCATCGCCTAGATACGTGGCAAGCTTGGTGCGGTCCTGCTGCGCCAGAACGCCAAGGTAATAGGCTGTCGGCTCTTCGAAATGCCTGGGTTCGAGGACCGCGCGCAGCAGCCCTGGGTCACCGGCGAACGGAATGCGTATCGGTTCGCGCAACGAGTGGGAGCGGATCAGGTCGCGAATCTTCTGGTCCAGTTCCTTGAAGGAGCGAAAGGGATCCAAATGGTTGTAAGGCTCGCAATCGAAGAGGGGCTTTTCCGGATACATCGCGAGCAATTCGCCGAGCAGTTCGCGCAGTTGCAAATAAATTGCAAAGGGTGAAATAATTCCCTCTTCCACCACTGAGGGCAGGCTTGCGCAAAAGCGATTAACCACCATTAGCCGCATGGTCAGTCCCCATTTAACTTCCAGACCAAGGCCTCCCGTGGCCGCCTTCACCCGCAGGTCATTCCGGCTGGCGTTCAGTTGCGCCACCAAATCGCGCATCAAATCGTGCAAGACGGGGGCTGATTTCAACAGCAGCGTCGGCGGAACATATTCCGCGTCTTGTCGCGGTTTTCCAGATTCTTCACCCGTCGCCCGGACGACGCGCAATAGCGGCAGCCATTCCATGTCTGACAGGTCCTCCCCCTTGAGCACCATGCGGGCATTAATCTTTCGGATATGGATTACCTGCGGATTGTCCCCCGTGTTTTCATCCGCGACATCGGATGCCTCCTCTGGTATGTAAATTAGTTTGACCCGGGGATCGCTTCGTTCTCCTTGCCGGAATGCGTTCGCCCGGTTGTTGGCCCATAGTGGCACCGCCAACAACACTTCCATCCCCACGCCGCCGCGGGCCAAATCGGCTTTGATGTCCAGCGCCGGCAAATTGGCGTCTCCCGGATAAAAGACTTCGCGTCCGCTCGGCATGATTGCCCGCAGACGCTCGAAACGGATTCGTCCGTCTGCGAGATCGTCCTGTGAAAGCCTGGCTTCGATCACGCCAAAGGCATACGGCGCAAGCAATGCTCGGGCGGCACGAATATCCGACTGCAACCGACGCTGCATTATTTGCAGGTGGTGAGGCTGTAGAAACAGTCCTTCGTGCCAGTGTATATGCATACAAATATTTAACTCTTTTCCACGAGCAGCCGCTCGACAAATGCCGCCATGCAATCCTTGATCCGACGATCTATCAGATCTGGTGTGGCATAGTCCCCGGCCAAATCCCTGTATTTGTCCCAGCAACGCTCTTTTTTGTTTGGTCCCAATAGCCAGCGGGATTCCCCTTCGCCCACCACGATGTCTTCAATTGCATTCGGTGAGAGGTGCTCGACAAACTGCTTGCCAAAGTCTTTGCCTCCTCCTTGCGTGGCCGCCAGCAAGCCGCCCAATAATCCGCGTATTTCCTGCCATTGCTGTTCCAAGGTTTCATCCTCGCTGGCCAAAAATCGCGAGACGGTCTTTCGAAAATGCTCCGATCGCTTAAGCAACGAGCTCCGGGGAGACAGCTCGCGCATCGTTTTGAGCGCATTTTTGTCCAAAACACATACCTCCTCGACCAGAAATGCCGCCAGTTCGGCCAGGCGCGTCAATTTGGGCTGCCGGCCGGCCGGCAAACCCAGCTTTAACAACAATTCATTGGAGAGTTCGCAGTTGGACGGGTTGTGCTCGGTTTGAATGAATCCCGAATTATTCAGGCGTTCGGAGAGTGCGGCGCGTTCTTCCGGGGAAAGTTTGGTCGCGACCGCAAAAAAGCGTTCCAGCACTTGCGCTGGAGTCTCTTCGGCGGGGGTGGGGGCGGGAGCCGCGGTGGATGGGGCGACTTGCCCGGCCACCGGAAATCTGGAGATCAAGGCCTCCACCAAGCGCTTGCGGCTGGCCTCCGGCACGGTTTTCAGACTCCGGTCAACCTCCTCATGTAAATACTCAAGGCGCCGCTCCGGCTCCGCCGTGGCCGCGTCTGCTTGAATCTGGCGCAGGCGGCCGCAGCATGCATTGATCCAACTGCCTTCCTGGTCGGTCAAAATTATGTCTGAATAGCTCATTAGGAATTGTGTGCAACCTCATTCATTTTGGTAACGGCACCGAAGCAGTCTGACGCCAGATTGTTCGGGGAGTCGCGCAGCCAAACCTTTATGCAAATTGAACAAACTAATCCCACGCTGACATGGAACCCCGCGGTGGGCAAGCATAAATTTCAGCAGAATTTGCAAAATTGCCTATGGTTTTCAAATTGGACTTTCGGGGTGCAGTCAAAAGCCCGCGGGATTAAAAGACAAGGAAGTGGAGCAAGAAGGGGGCCACCGATATGATTTGAAAACCGAAGCACACCGTGGATGTGGACACGGGCACCTTTCCGTATGGCCGTAATGGAATCACCTAAAGTGTCATTGCAGCCGAGATCATTCGGGACGAAATTTTAGGCCACCTTTCTCCGGGTGCGGCAATTTGTGCTTGCGGACGATAAGTTGGTGCCATGGATTCGGTGTAATCGCCTGACCGTGCGGTTGATGGCCCTCTCACGCACCATGTTCACGCCCGGCGCCAACGATAGTGACGAGCTATACGCGGAGAGGTTTTTTACCGGCTTCTTCATTCGCCGTTGAACTCCATTTTCCCCCTTACCACCAAATTCGGCGGGAAGATCTTTTTACCAACCACTTTGAGCGATTCGCAACTGATCAGCGATGGCGGGCCGTGCGGAAATGCCGCTTCGAAGTCCGCCAGCAATTTATAGTGTTTGCTGTCCAGCTCAATCACCGGCGGCTGGCCGTGACGGCTTTCGTCCAGCATCAGCACATAATCCTCAGTCAACTGATAAGCATCCGAGCGCAAGGCCAGCAAATCGGACGTGGTTTTTACCGGCGCGAACCGGTTGCGCGGCACCAGAACTGCGCTCGTCTTCTCGAAGCACTCGATCGCCGCCCCCATCGCGCTTTCGATTTGGATCACCTTCGGCGAACTCGCGTCACGCGGATCGACCGCTTTGGCATTGGTAATGATCGCCAGTGGCATCACGCCACCGGATTTTTCAAGTTCCGCCTTTAGGTGATCGAGCCGAATCCAGAGATTATTTGTGTTGAAGAACCGATGCCGCGTTATGTCTTGGAATTGAGTTTCATCCTGCGCCGGACATTGCGCACTTTCGCGAAGCACCAGGCGGCCATCCTCGCGCCGATGCGCCAGGTGGCCGCCCTTGCGGTCGGCCATCGTGCGGGCGGCCACCTCCATGAGAAACGAATTTCCAGAAGCCGAGAAATGGTTTAACAGTCTCAAATCCACCGTCGCGCCGAGGTTGTCGGAGTTCGACACAAACAGGAACTTGATGCCACGGCCCAATAATCTGTCGAGCAGACCGCAGCCGAGCAGCGAGGGATACAGGTCGCCGTGACCTGGCGGGCACCATTCCAAGTCGGGCGCGACCGGCCAGGCGACCGGCAACAAGGTTTTCGCATCGAGCTTCGGCACTTTGCTTTGGAGGAAATCCAGTCCGCCGTCAATTGCCAGCGCCGGGTATTTCTTGAGATATGCCAGCGTGTCCGCCTGCGTGCTGAAACTGTCCATCAAATAAAATGCCAGCTTCGATGCTCCACTCTTTGCTCGCAGGCGCAAAATCTGTTTTGCGATGAAATCCAGAAATGTGTCCTCGCCCTTGACCTTGATGAGCGATTTGGCTTTTTCGAGTCCCATGCTCGTGCCAAGGCCGCCGTTGAGCTTAATGACTACCAGCTGATTGAGCGATTCCGCCGCTTCCCCGCCTGCCGGCGGCAAGGATTCCAACGACGGCAGCTCCTCCACCGGCGCAATCGCGGACTCCGGGATCTGCCCGCGTTCCCCCGCTGCCACCTTTGCCACGCTGGCAAGAAACGCATCGACCACGGCCCCGGAGGCACCGGCGTCGCGCATCTTGGACCGAATGGCTTGGGTAATCTCGTGGTTCATGGCATTGGCGCATTCATTTCTGGATCTGGTCAATCGCCGGTATTTTTTGTTTCAACGTTAAAACCGGTTCAAAAAGATCCCCCAGTTTTTCCACACGCTTTAAAACATCCGCGGCTTCAAAGGTCAAAAGCTTCGCACTTTTCTTTTTTAAAGCCGCAGCAACTTCATTCCACGTGACCGGCGTGGAGACGGTCGGATGATCTTTGGCCCGCAAGGAATAAACGCAAACTGTTGTTTTGTGGGGGTCATTTTGGCTCAAATCGATCAGCACCTTTCCTGCCCGCAGGCGTTTCTGCATATTTGAAATTACCATTTTGGGAAATTCTTTTTCCAAGACATGGGCGACTGCCTGCGCAAACGCCTTGGTTTTTTCGTACGTGAGCGCTGTGTTCAGCGGCACAAAGACCTGCAACCCTTTCGAACCCGAGGTCTTTGGAAGGCATTCCAATTTAAGCTGGGCAAACAAATCTTTGAGCCAAAGCCCTAACTGACAGCATTGGACCATGTCTGCCGGCGGTCCAGGATCAAGGTCGAAGGCCAGGACGAGCGGCCTGGTTATTGCGGGAGCCCGATGCAAGAAAGTATGCAATTCAAGATCGGCGAGATTGGCAGCCCAAACCAAAGCCGGCAGGCCGTTGATTACGCAGTAATGTATTTCACTGCCATCTTTGCGCGGAACGCTCGTGGTCTCCAACCAGTCCGGGCGGTGAGCGGGACATTGCTTCTCATAGAAGAACAATCCCTCGACGCCGTCAGGGTAACGCTTGTAGTTCACGAATGGCCTCGGCAATTTCCGGAAAGGCATCATCAAAAGACTTTTCGTTGCGCGACCACAACCGAACGTCATCACCATCCGAATAAGCCAGGCAGCGAAACCGGAAATCGTAATGGAGCCGCGAGGCCGCATGTTTCTGGACGACAAACCTCTCGAAATCCCTTTTCGAGCGGACCGCACCGGGTTCGGCGGTCTTTTTGAAATCACGCTTGCGCGCATATTCAGCCAGACCCATAACCTCAATTCAAATGGACACGTGATTTGGATTGGCGCGCTTTGCGATCCCGCTGTCCATTGGCACCGTTTTGGGAATTCCGGATGCTCTGTTGGAGCACGGAAACCAGATCCACGGCCGGATGCTCTTTTTTGGGTTTCCGGTAAGCGGGCAGCTTCTCACCACCGGAGGAGACCTTTTGCTCGATCAATTTTTCCAGGCCTGCTTTGTAGTCATCATGATAATCGTTTGGACTCCATTTGGCGCTTATGCTTTCGATGAGTTTGGAGGCCATCTCCATTTCGGCCTTGCTAACGGAACGTGTCTGCGGAGCCCTAAATTCTGCGGGGTCAATCGCTTCGTCGGGAAAACGCATGAGTTCCAGCATCAATCCGTTTTGTTGCGCCTTGATGGCTGCCAGATGCTGCCGTTCTTTGATCACCACCTTGGCGATGCCAACCTTGCCGCTATCCGCCAATGCCTCGCGGAGCAGCGCGTATGCTTTATCACCGCCTTTTTCAGCCTGCATGTAATAGGGCTTGGAAAACAACAAGGGATTGATCTCTGCCAGTTTCACAAAGTTAAGGATGTCCACCGTCTGTGTTGCCTCCACGTCCACCCGGGCGAAATCTTCATCCCTGATCACGACGAATTTCCCTTTCTCGTATTCGTAGCCTTTGACAATTTTATCCCAAGGCACCTCTTTGCCATCCGCTTCGGCGACCCGCTTGTAATTCACCGGGCTTAGATCGGCACCCCGCAACAGCCGGAATTTCAGTTCTTCCCGCCGGGTAGCGGCGAACAGTGCAATTGGAATTGATACCAAGCCGAAACTAATGGTGCCTTTCCAGATCGCGCGCATACGGTTATGATAAAGTTTGTCATCCAGAACTGCAAAATAAAGCAGGTTGCCCGGTCGATGATCACTCGTTTAGCTTAAGGCATGCCAACAATAATTGCATTTTAACGCGCTTCTGCGCTGGTTGTCGTTCAAGTGAGAACTTGACAATCGAAATCCCGCGTGTCAAATGCCAATCTCGTAACAATTGTATCTTGCAAGGCGCATCCCGGAAACAGTATGCATTCTGCACAATACAGAAGCGGCCTTTCCTTAAATAATCCGCCTTTTGTTTGGCATTGGCATTGCTAGAAAAAAAGCTTATGAAATCAAAACGAAATGAAGCAAGGAAGTCACCGCGAAAACCCGTAAAAGCAAGCGGGTCCAACGGTCACACGATGGGCAAGACAGTGGCCGGCGGCGCCACGGGTGTAGTATTAGGCGCAATGGTGGGGGGACCTGTTGGGGCGATTGTAGGCGGTGTCGTAGGCACGGCGATCGGCAATGCGACTGGAACCCCGACAAGGCGCAATGCGAACACGGGGAGCCATGAACCAAAGCTGAAAAGTGCGCTTCCTCGTCCGAATTGGAAAAGCAGCCGGAAAAATGCCGTTTTGAGTTCGAAAGCAAAAGCTCATTCCAGCCGAACATCTAAAAAATCCTCCAGCAGAGCTTCTCTTTCTGTAGGACGAGATTCCAAGAAAGCAGCAATGGCCTCTGGAAAAAAAGGCACAAAATAGCCGGCACCAAGAGGGCTGCAAAAGGACACCATGTGGAATGTGTTCGAACCACCTTTGTGGCGGGGTGGAAAGCCACGCAATCCGAACGCACACTTTAATTTTCAGCCCACGTTTCCTTCGGGTTCAACTTTGATTTATTGTGCGGTTGCGTCCTGGCGACCGAAGGTGATATCCAATGAAAACCTTGAACTGGAGAGTGAAACGTTCTCGCCTCGCCAGCGCGGTTCAATCGCTCAGTTTGTCCTT
>Ga0302320_10006404_pt1 | contig 26123 bp, 32 predicted proteins | sample Bog_T0_3_FD_202130 | JGI IMG/M metagenome (GOLD analysis project Ga0302320, IMG submission 202130) | Peat permafrost microbial communities from Stordalen Mire near Abisko, Sweden - Bog_T0_3 | ecosystem: Environmental > Terrestrial > Soil > Wetlands > Peat | place: Sweden: Abisko, Stordalen Mire... | reverse complement strand
AATAAATTAATTTTTGCGACACTTGAGTTACAGACAGAAGAAACCAATGCAAAAACAATTTATTACAAAGAAGAATTTTATAATGACCGAAACATCATTTGGACAAACACACAAAAAGAAAAAAGTGTTGACAACTATTTTGACAAAACGAATTTTGTTCTTTTTGAAGATGGCTTAAAATATCTGGACGACTTCAAAAAAGACAATCACCGCCGCTAACATTGCATTGGCGCTATGTCGGCGGACATTTGTAAACTTCAGCATCAGCTATTAATCATCTTTTGTTCCAGCTTGACATTAATAATTTAGCGATGGATTTATTAATGAACTTTTGTACATTTAATTAAGCATTGGTTGTCGGCAGACGTTTTTCAAATTCCGCCACACCGCCAATGCGAAGTCGTTGGCACCAATTTTAGAACGACCTACAACAATGACAGAACAAGAAATAATAAAAGCAATTAGTAAAGTTGAAGGAATTGGCGGAATGACTGTTAATGAGCGACTTTATGTTTGCGGACTTATGAATAAATTCGACAAATCACTAATTGTTGACAAAGACAAAGCGAAGAAAATATTAGAACTTTTGGGTGTTGACAAACCTTCAATTGAAAAAATTGTAGCAAAATGACAAGCCATAAACCTTTAAAAAGTGTATCTCATAATTTTGGGCATTCTTTCATAAGTTTAATGAACTATGTGAAAGACGATTATCTTTTAGGACACTTACTAAATCAAGCAAGACAAACAAACATAAACAAACTGACCGTTGACATTCTAAAAAATGTAGCTGAACCAAAAGAGTTATTGACAAATGAAATCAAGTCGTCTATTGAACATTGGAACAAATGGTTTCCAACTTTAGTAGAAACTAGCGGTTCGACAATGGATTTTGTAAATTCAGCGAAAATGACAATTGAATTTGATTTACAAAAAACAAGACCATATAATAATAATTCCGACTTTTTAGAAAGTCCGTTTATTTGTGAAATCGTAATTATTGACGACAGAGGAAAAGAATATAAACATAAACACGAAGGATGGTGGTTTCCAGAACAATCAGCGACAAAAAAATTATGGTGGGAATTTTGGAAATAATACTAAAGGACAGAAGAAAAACTGGTGCTAACATCGGTTTGGCAATATGGCGGCTGAAGTGCTTCTATGAAACATTTGTGCAAGGTTCAACAGCAGTAATTCTATTGAACTTTTGTGCTAATAATCCGCCACATCGCCAAGCCGAAAACCGTTATGGGCAAGCTTTTTTGGGCACACCAAACAACTTTTAAAAGGACATTTTGCTAACCTTACCTAATCAATGAAAGTTATTAGCTCGACATTATTGCAATTAGTTTTATTAGGACTTTTTTCTTGTAGCTCGACATTAAATATTCCAGGGACTTATCGTTCAAATTTTGCAGACCTAGGTTTCTTCATGACAAATATTAAATTAAAAAGCGACAGTTCTTTTGAATATAGATTTAGTGGTGACATGATTTTTGACACCGCGACCGGACGATATCATATAAAACATCGTAGACTTATTTTTACTTATGATCCAAGGCCAATAGACACTTCAAGGCTTGCAAATTTGCGAAGAATGGGGTTTAAACTTGATAGCACTTTAAATCATCCTAAAAGTGACGCTGGCCTTCCGCATATTTTCTATATACGGGACAGCAAGCTATTTAGTAGCATTGAGGACGGAAAGATTGTGAAACGAGCAATGACATATAACAAGACAAAAAAATATTTGTTCTTTGGAAGCCATTACTACAAGAGAAAATGGTATTTGCGACAAGTAGAATAAAGCCTGCCCATAACATAAGGCTTGGCAAAATGCGGGCGGAATGCTATTCCCGCAATTCACCAAGCCTTGGGCGTTAGCGGCAACAAAAGTTCGACTGCATGAACATTCAAAAACTTTGGACAAAACTCTTTTCTGACAATAATGAAAGTGATGAGATTGCGCTGCACGTTTCTGGCGCAACAGTTCGACACACAAATCCATTTGAGAATATTGAAGTGCCAAGAAATCAAGAAGACCTTACAGAGGAATTTATCGATAAATGGGTCGTTCCGTTTTATATGAACAGTCTTTCCAATTCCGACGACGCGACAATAAAAGCTTTTGCTATCGCAGCTAAAGAAATTGACATAAGCATTGTTCTTAAATTATTGAGCGACTTTGATTGGCGGACACGAATTACTGGTGCATTTTTTTCTGCGATTAATAATTATCAAGAATTTGAAGACTTAATCGGCAGACATTTACTAAAAAGTGAAGTTTGCTATGCTGGTTCTGGCTACTGTTTAGCATTGACAACTTTTGCGACAGAAAATGCCAAAAGCTATTTAGCAACTTATCTTGACTATTATCTCGACAGAAAAGATTTGTGGTTTGACCAAGCAGATGCTTTTTGTGCTTTAGAAAATTTGGACAAGGACGCCGCAAGTGACCTAATGGACAAATGGAACTCGTTTGTTGCTGACAAAGAATATTGGAGTTTAGAAAAGTCAAGAAACCATTTTACAGACAGTATGTTGACACTTGAGAAAATTAGAAATGCAAAAACTTGATGATAACTACTGCCGCTAACATAAGGTTTGCCGCAATGCTGGCAGAAGGGATAACAATCATCGGCAAATCATTAATCAGCTTCGGTTCCGGCGGACCTTATTCTATTGAGCATTTATTATTAACTTCAACATAAAATCATTGACCGGGCTTCAGCAATCGGCGTACGGAAATAAAATCCCAGCACTGCGGCAAGCCTCGGTCGTTGTATGCAACCAATGAGAGCCGGTACTTCATTTGCAGTGTTCAATGTAACAGTGCCTCGAAGGAACATTCTCGGCCCATTTACTATCGGCGTTCCCACAATCATTCGCGGAGCAACTAAAAAATTCTGATTGACAGAATCTCTTAGAGCGAGAGCGTCCTGTGAGCCCCACATATCGCGAAAGCCTGTTACGCCGTTTGCGAGCATAATAGGAGTATTAAAGTCGTGGGAGGCGTTCGGTATCATCCATCCAATATCGTGTGCATGCATATCCCATAAGCCGGATATGAGATATTTATTGAAGCAGTCTAATTCAATACCAAGATTTTTTTTATTCTTGTTGTTATCCTTTCCTATCGAAACAATCCTGTTCCCTTTTATATAAACAATCTGATCAGGTTTAATAACGCCCGTTCTTACATCAACAATATTAATGTGGCGCATTGTAATAGAAGATTGTGCTAAGAGTTGAGCAGGTATCGTTATAAAAAGTAGAAGTAGATATTTCATCAATCTATATTTTTAAATATGAAAATAATGAATGTTTTACGAATGACTAGATGCTATTAGATTCACTGTTTGACTAATACATCAGGTGTATGAGACAAATGTTTCGGTGGGAAGTTTGGCTGCACATAACATGGGGTTTGCCAAAATGGGGGCGGACGGAAGCGGTGTTTCAACTTTTTGTTTTTCAATTGGGCTTCATATCGGCAGGACGTTATTAATTTAGCTATGTGCATATCATCAACTTTTATTTATAAATTTAGCTTCAGTTAGCCGGGAGGATGTAATTCTATTGCCCCCACTTCGGCAAGCCCTGTTCGTTGGGCGCAACCTTTAGATGCTCTTCAATTACCAAGAAAATCTTGACAAATTCAACGGTGGTGGAATATATTGAGGAACATGCAATGACAAATTAGCTTCCTTCGATAAACCGACAAAAATAAAATGAGCAAAAGTATTTAGCCAATTTATAATATCGCTTGCAGTATTTTTCTCTAAGTAAATACAAACTTTATTATCAATTCTTTTACGTTGAAAATGTCTGTCGAACATTTCATTCGCTTTTTGCTTTTCTATATATTTCAAAAGCCGAGATGATATTATTTGACGGTTATGTACAAGAGTGTGCCTTATCATTGTAACCAAATCAAACCATTGACAGATATTGACATCATGGATGTTTTTGGACTCATGGGTTCTGAAATGAAGAGAAATTTTTCTAATCATTCCCAGTAACCCCTTGTTATTTACACCTTGTCCTTTTTTTACCATTTCTCTAATAGTTTCTCTAAGCAAAATAAGATTACCAGTGCTAAACTTGAGAAGTTGTAATTTATTTTGGTTATTTAAGAGGTATTCAGTTATTAACTCAATTAAAAAGCTTTCAAATACTTCATAGGCTTGTGAGACAGCGAAACAACTTTGTTGGCTAATAATGTCTTTAATTTCATTAGCCATTGTATCAACATTCATTTCATACGAATACTTTGGAGTAAATAAATTATCACCTCCCTGTATTTGAGATAAATCTCTATAACAGGTTATTGAACTGACAACTGATTTATGGGTTCTATTTTCTTTAATAATGTCGTCCCTTTTCGCATTTAAAAAAGACTCAGACACTGTAAGTCGTCCTTCGATTGAGAGGACTTCTTCAAAATAGGCGTTCAATATTTTAAGTAAGTAATTCATTTGAGTATAAAATTAAACAATTATTTAGCTAACATGTGACACAAGGTGTGCGCCCAACATCAGGTTTGCCGCAATGCTGGCAGACACAAAAAACTTCAGCGGCAAATCATTAATCATCTTCAGTTCCGGCGGACTTTATTCTATTGAGCATTTATTATTAACTTCAGCATTAAATCAATGACCGGGCTTTAGCAATCGGCAGACGGATATAAAATTCCAGCCCTGCGGCAAGCCTCGGTCGTTGTAGGCTATTCTAAATGAAACAATCATTCCTTATTATATTAGGACTTTTGACCGCTGCTTTTTCATTCAGCCAGCAAAAGTGTGACAGCTCAAATTTGCAAACTGACATAGTTCAGTTGCAAAGCTTCTGGACTGTATTTAAGGACGCCATAAACCAGAAAGACAAAGTGGAACTTGCAAGCCTTGTTCGTTTTCCTTTCACATGTGACTATTGCATTATTGACAGCACCAAGCAGAGTAACAAGCCATACGTTAAGGTGACAAAAACAACTTTTGACAAGTCGCAATATCAAATATTTTTTGTAGACAGATTGGTGAAAGAAGTAAACAAACACAATCTGCCAGAAGACCTTTTTATTTTTCAGCCTTACTTCAACAAGGTTGACAAGAAATGCTCATACAGCTTTCAATACAATGCTCAGGAGGAAAACGGTCAACATCCGGGAAAACAACATTGGTTTGACCTTCAAAAAGTAAACGGACAATTTAAAATCATTTCAGCTTGGACACTGCCCTAAACGACGAAGAAAAGCCAACAACATTGGGTTTTATGCAAGTTGGGCTCGACATTGTAACATCAGCTATTTGCAAATCCCAGCTTCAGTTCCAGCAGACGAATAACTATCAGCTTTTGTACTTAACTTCATCAACATATTTTTAATCAGCAGCCGTTGTCTGCAGATGGAATACTAATTCTCAACCTGCATAAAGCCCTGCTCGTTGGCTGTATTTTGCAACGTATTACAAACTATGACAGAACTTGAACAATACATTAAATCTTATTTTGAAATTATTTTACCAGAAGAGTTGAATGAAGTCAGTTCTCTCTTTAAACTAATTACTTTAAAAAAGGGTGACTACTTTTTGAGGGAAGGAAAAATTTGTGAAAAATTCTGTTTTATTAAAGCGGGGTATTTGAGGGTTTTTGAAGTTTTTCATGATAAAGAAATAACACAATGGATTGCAACCAAAGGGCATATAGGGACTGATTTTTCAAGTTTTTTCTTTAAGCAAACTTCAAGCTGGACTATTCAAGCATTAGAAAATACAGAACTGTTTGTAATTACAAAAGACAATTACGGTAAAATTGGTAATGTTATTCCCCAGTGGTATGAATTGGAGAGAACATTTTTAATTAAATGTTTTACGATAATGGAAAGAAGAATTTTTGATCTTATATCTTTGACGGCAGAAGAAAGGTATGATTTATTTTTTTCAAAAAATAAAGACCTGTTTAATCAAGTTCCCTTACAATATATTGCTTCAATGCTTGGAATGACACCTGAAACATTTAGCCGAATAAGAAAAAAGCAATACAAGCAAAATTCTTGATTTTTATCAAGAGCAAGTATAATAGTTAGTTATAATTTGCAACATGCTTAACTAACAAAAACTATATGTTTGTAGGACACTTCGGATCATCTTTTGCAGCTAAAAAAGCTGCCCCTAAAGTTTCATTAGCAACACTTTTCATCGCTACTCAATTCGTAGACATTCTCTGGCCCATTTTGGTTATGCTCAATATTGAAACTGTAGCTATAGCGCCAGGTTATACAAAAATGAATGCTTTTGAGTTTATTCATTTTCCCTATACACATAGTTTGCTTATGGGCTTTGTCTGGGGTGTTATTACTGCTCTTTTATATGCGTTTTTTAAAAAAGATACACGAGGTGCAATAGTAATTGGACTATGTGTGCTTAGCCACTGGTTCCTTGACTTAATAGTGCACACTACTGACTTACCCATTACCCTTTTTGGCGATACCAAAGTTGGATTGGGATTATGGAATCATTCAGTAGCTACTATAATTCTTGAGACAACAATTTTTCTTGCAGGCGTGTTTATTTATACTTCTATAACAAAGTCCAAAAACAAAAAGGGTACCTGGGGTTTATGGTCATTAGTTGCACTTCTTTTATTGATTTCACTAAATAATACCTTTGGTCCTGCTCCGAAAGAAGTGAATACGACTTTATTCATTTCGCTTCTCATACTTATGGCAGTTATCATCATTGTCGCAGGTTGGGTTGACAAAAACAGGGAACTAAAGAAAAATGCTGCATGAGTAAACACTACCGCTAACATTGTTTGCTGCTATGCTGGCTGAAGGAAGAGCAATCGGCAGTTATGCGGCGTTCAACTATTATCCGGCGGCAAACATGTTCTTGGCATCAGTAATTCTATTTATCTTTAGTTCACGGGCAGGCCGGCCTTCGATTTCCCTCGTAACGCCCTGATGTTGGGCGCAATTTTTTTACACACTAATTTTTGAATATTTTGTATGGAAACGGCAAAAGCAAAAATGACTATTCGAAAACTAGGCATGTTATTAATACTTATTTCCGCATTTGTTTCACTTATATTGGCGGCATCAACTGACATGTCACATCAAGAACTTGGTGCCTTGGTTAACTATATTTGGCCTCCTGTAATTGGATTGCTGACTCTTATTTTATTTTATTTAATTTCTTTCCTAATCAAGAACGTAACACTGTTAAAAATTGTCCTAGCATTTCTCTGCCTTTATAATATATACGTCGGACTTGCATTGCACCTTCAGAAAGACTATTGGCCTTTTGTCACCTTTTAATTAAGGTGAATGACACCACTCCAGCATCGAGATTTGCGCAACCGGACAGCCGGAAACAATTTTGGGCAGGATACTATTCTCAAGTGCAGTTTCTTGTTTGACAGTCGCGAAAAAATATTTATTATTTATAAATTCACTTCAATTGACGGCAAATATTTTTGACAAACGACGCGTCAAAAAAAAATTATCAAAGCAAAAGATGCGCCCAACATTTAGCGAAATGCGGGCACGAACAATGTTCTGCAACATTTGGTTCATAGTGCCAGCAGCGGTTCCAGCTAACGGATTTGAATTGAGCGATTAATCGTAATTTGAACTGTGAATAAAAATCAACAGTGGTAGCTAGGCAGACGGAATGCTACGACCAGCACTCCGCCAAGCCTCGGTCATTAGCAGCAATACGCATTTTCTAAATGTTTGACAATGAAGCTAACTATTACAACTCTCTGCCTTCTTATTTCAATCACTGCAATTGGACAGATTAACTATGAACTAAAGTCACGCATAGACACTATCGAATATGTAAAAAAGCTAATGAGGAAAGACCGGACAGTAGCTTCTTATGCTGTTGGCTACTCTGGACAAATATCAAAACAGTTTCAAAGATTTATATTTTTACTCAGGACACTAAACAATGAAGAGCTTTCGGAATTAGTAAAGGATACAAGTGCCTGCATGCGAGTCTATGCTTATGCTTGCTTAGCTTATCATCATTTTCGATCCATTGAGCAAATTAAAGCCGCCTTATTAAATGACAGTACGACAATACCTTTTATGTTTGGTTGTGCATTTGGTGACAGTAAAGTTTTTATGGTATTGAAACAAATTGACAAATGGTATAACAGAAGATCCATTGACAAGCTGCTTATGAATAAAGAATTGACAACTGTACTGTGGTTTAAAAATTTTATATCAGCATAGTTTGACAGTGCACCTCTTACAACATGCGGCTTGCCGCTATACTGGCTGACGGAAGGGCAATCGGCTTTTGAACAACATTCAGCTAATATCCGGCAAACGAAAATATTTTAAGCTTTTCGTCTTTACGGGGCCTTAAGAATCATGAAATTAAAAATAGCAGAGATCAACGGTGAGATACTTTTATCACAATCTTCTTTAAACATCCTGGCAGCTTCTCTTTTGAAAGAATAAATTTTTATTTTAAAATAATATATAATTATTGTTAAACAATAAATATTTATCTATATTTGTATTCTTAACTAAATTTTACTACCATGAAATCGAAAGCAGAAAAATTACTTGCGGTAATGCATATCCTTGCATGGATTGTATTTATTGGTTTAACAGTTATAGCAGGGGCTATCATTATATCCTGGTTTGTAAGCATCGGAAATGCCCAGGCTTCAAAAGACCTTTATAAAGGGTTGGATTTATCCGATTACAGGCAGCATAGTTTTCTGCAATATACTTTTGTGGCAGGCTATAAAGTAATATGGTACATCACGCAAGCTTATATTGCTTTTCTAATGGTAAGCCTGTTGAGCAAATTAAATATTGCAAGGCCATTCAGCGCGGATGTCGCATTCTTAATGCAAAAGATAAGCTATGCTATTTTGTGTCTATGGATGATTGCGATGGCATATGACATTCACGTAGGCATACTTGAAAAGATTTATGGGATTGCGGCAACATATATATCCGGTGATGCAATTTTTTTGGCGGGTATAGTGTATATACTTGCACAAATGTTTAAGAGGGGCGCTGAAATTCAATCCGAAAACGAATTAACTGTATAACTCATGCCGATAGTAGTGAATTTAGACGTCATGATGGCTAAAAGGAAGATGTCATTAAATGAACTTTCGGTTAAAGTGGATTTGACGTTGGCCAATCTTTCGATATTAAAAACAGGAAAAGCAAAAGCCGTCCGTTTTAGCACCTTAGATGCAATTTGCAAAGCTTTAGAATGCCAGCCCGGCGACATCCTGGAATACATTAGTGACAGCAAAAGAGCAAAGAACCGCTAATGCAGGATTCGGCTTGCCGCTATTGCTGACTAGCGAATAATGTCATTCAACGTTTTGCAATTTTGCCAGCATCAGTTCCAGCGGGCTTAATTCTATTGACGATTAATCGTAATTTTAACTGTGAATAAAAATCAACCGCGGTAGCTAGTCAGACGGAATACTATGACACGCACTTAGCCAAGCCTTGGTGGTTAACGGCAAACATTTTTGAGACAACCTGCGATTATAAAACAACATGAAAAATATTCTCGTTTTAGTTAGCTTGCTCATTACTTCTATAACACTATTCGGACAAGAAGATTTGGGAAATATTTCTGACAGTATTGCCGCAGAAGGACTAAGACTTTACAAATCAGAAATGGCATCATGGTATGGTACAGACATTTTCTTGGAAAAACATAAAAACAGAGACAATATTGGAGGTTATTTTTCTTATTCGGACAATAGCATTGCAAAATGTATTTTCTTTTCAAAAGGTGACACATCAAAAGTAATTGGTACAATATCGTTTGACACATCATATAATGTAAACACCGCGCAGGTTGACCTTGCCGAAAGAGAGTTCACAAATAATGAAAAGCAGCTTTATACAATTCGCAGGATAGCTTTAAGAACAATCAACTCGGACACACTTTTTAAAACCTACAAAAACACAAACCTCAACCTGATACCTTTGATTTCTAACGGACAAAAGAAAGTTTATGTTTTGACAGGCCCTGAGCAAAATGGAGTTGTCATTTTTGGCAATGATTATCTTTTAAATTTTAATGACAACAATGAGTTAGTAGACAAGAAGCAACTTCACAAAAACATAATTTCACTCAATTATGGAAATAAGAGCGACACAACAGTAGTTGGAACAATGCACACACATTTACCTGAGACGGGAAATTTCATAACAGCGACTGACATTTGTACACTTATGCTTTACCAAAAATTTGCAAAATGGCAACAGCATTATGTTATGTCAAAAAATTACGTTTGCATCTGGGACTGCAACAAAAACATTCTTGCGATTTTGACAAAATATGCGTGGGACAATATCAATAATGACCAGAAGAAACGGCACAAAAATAACTAATGGCAAATTACTGACAGAAAATGGCTGCCGCTTAAAGTGGGTTTGGCGTTTTCGGGGCTGACGAACAAGTTTTGGGCATCAGTAATTCTAATTATCTTTATTTATTGGCTGGGTAGAACCTCTTCGATTTTCCCTGCAACGCCCTACCGTTTGTCGCAATTCAATGAAACCATTTTTATCATTTATATCAGGACTATTTATTCCAGCAGTACTCTATACAATAGGTGGCTACCTGCTTCTTGCAATGACTTTTACCCTTTCATAACGAACACTTACAGAAAGAGAGAATGAAATTGCCTTATATTTTTATTGTGTTTTTGCAGGAATCATTTTAATCTCACTAATTGCTCTTAAACAGTTTAAGTAAAAAGAAAGTATTTGAGCTTGGGTCTTGCAATAAGCATAACCCCGGCAATCGTTATTTTGTTCAAAATTGGCATAATCTATTTTGGCCAATTAAATTATTATCAGCCTTTCGACAAAACCAAGTGGACAAATAATGAGTTCAAACCATTTAATATGGCTAAAACACTTGCGAAAGAAAAGACGTTGATTGGTTTAGACAGAAAAGAAGTAATAAGTAAACTTGGTTACTTTAAAGAAACTGCAAAGCTTGATGGACAAACACTTATTTACAATACCTATAAATATCGGCAATTTTGCGTTGATCTAAAAAAAGACACAGTAATTAAGGCATATCTATTTGACCCGGGAATGGACTAAAAAACTGCGTCTAACATTCGATGCTGCTATTGCTTAGTGAAGCAAGAACAATCGCTTTCTTAATTTTTTTTCTTCTGAGCCTCCACCCGCCCACCATTACAATCTCAATGTCAATGCACCTGTGGCATCAATTTTTCATTCTGATGCTTTATCACAGCTTCTCTTGCCTTTTGCTGCAGTTCGCCGCTCCGGTATTTTACTTTCAAAAAGGAAATGATCTCTTCCGGCGTATAGGCATTCCGGTTTTTTTCGCTCACTGCCGTGTTGTATTTTGAATGCGTCAGGTTTTTTGTATTCACTTCAAGATCATTTTTTTGCCCATCCTGTATTGCCCCGGAAGTGGGATCAATGCTTTCAGTTACCCCATTCAGAAAGGTTACAGGAAGCTGGCCGCTTTTGAAAAAAATATTATTCTGCAGGTTCTTTTCGCCCAGTACATTGTTGAGGTCTGCAACAAGGATGAGATAATAGGTGCCGGTGATATTCGGCACCGTATAGTCGCGGTACACTTCCGGGTCTCCAAACGACACTGCTGCCAGGCTTGACCCGCCGGGTATATCATAATTGAAAATACATCCCGCGTTGGTGGGACAGGAATAGCTGTTGCTGGCAATAGTTGTATTGAACTGATCGTGATAAATGATACCATAGTCATTGGCATTAAATGCATTCACATAAGCATAAGTCACATTCCACACCGTGCTTGCACTGGCAGTTGCGCCGCCTACGTTGAAAATATTAAAGTACAATCTTCTTGATGCAGCTACACCGGTGCTGGCGGCAGTCGAAATATCAGTGCCGACCCAGGGGGCTATGTCAACAACGCTGCTTGTAGTCTGTGTGGGTGTGCTGTCTGTAGTCGGAATGCCTGAAGTGGACATATAATAGGCGTTGCCATTCGAGATCATATCATTGACCATGATGTTGTAGTCTATCCAATAAAAGCCATTGTCGCCATAGCTGGTGCCCCAGGAGTTCACCACGCGAAATGCGCCCGCGGGCCCTTCATTGTCGTTATAGCCCACAATGCACTGTGCATGCAATCCGACCTTGCTCGGGAATGTAGCAGACGTGATGACTCCGGTTCCACTGTACCCTTTGAATTCATTACTTTCTTTGATACCGACCACTACAGGAATATTGGAGGCAAGTTCCTGTTTGATGCCCTGCACCGTGGCCGGTATTACCCTGTAGTAATCTATTTTATGATTAGCCGCGTCCGAAATCCAGGACGACTGAACACGTGACTGGGAACAATTGATTTCCGGCGGGGCCCAGGGAACAACTGCCATGGTAGCCACCCCGATTGTCAGCAGAGAGTTCAGTGCCGAAGTGAATTGGGTGGTGCCGATCTGACAAATGACACCCTTGCCGCCGTCCTTCTGGTTGTCGGGGATCTCGCAAAATAAAGCCAGCGGGCTTAGCTGGTAAGATGGGTCGGCCAGTTGGCTTGGGCTGTAATTGAAAGCAATGGCTTCCGATGCTGTTTTTGCATAATATCCGGTTGCCCATGCCACACAGGTGTTGGTGCCACCCTGGTTTCCGACTGGTGGCAGGTAAGGCGTGAGATCCACCGAAGATGGGAGGGTAGTGGTGGAAAGGTTTGCGACATTGATTGCCTGCGGCACGTTGGAAGGCGTGTCTGTGCCTGCCCATCCTCCGCTGTCGAGCACAGTTGTGCTTGTGTTGCTGTTGTTAGTGCTTGCAGTTTTTTTGCAACTTAGGATAGTTGCAAAAATAACCATCACAAAGATGGACAAACGAATCAGGTTGATGGGCAATGATTTCATAAATTTATAATAATTGGTTTAACAAATTTTCCGCAGGCTTGGGCAGAGCAGCTTTAATGCTCCATCCGCAAGACAATGTAAAATTGCCGATGTAGTATGACGACAGCAATAACCCAAAAGAGTTATTTTCAGGATAAATCGTCTTAACTGGTCTTCTTTGAAACGTGTGCAATGGGAGGAAGATGCTAAAACATTTAGAAACACTTGCCGCTATGCAATAGCAGGGGCAAAAAAATTCCCCTTATAAAAGGGGAATTCTTAAATGCAATGTTTTTATTTTATCTTTCTTTATGGTGTCCTTCTCCTCCTCCATGCTGTGGTTGCGGGTGAGGATTGCCTCTTGGCTGCTGTTGCCTTGGAGCCTGTGCAGGCCTGTTATTATGTTGTTGCACAGGGTGGTTAGTGGGCCTTGACTGCTGTTGGTTGTTTCCCTGAGGATGAGTTGCCCTTGGCTGGTTATCGGGCTGATTAGCCGGGCGATTTCCTCCTGTATTTGCACGGTTATTATTTCCGGCTTTTATTCCGCCTGCTGGTCTTGCTACTGGCGCCGGAGCATTTCTTCCCTGCGGATTGAAACGGGTTCCTCCCGGCCTGTCCATAGCTGCAGTGGCAGGGCGGCCGTGATTCACTGAAGCAAACTGATTGCGGTCCTGGCTTGCTGCCTGATTATGCGAGAACTGTTGTGCGGTTGGCTGCACATGGTTCTCGCGCATGGCAGCTTGCTCCTGGGCATTTGGCTGAGCGGCTACACCGCCGGCACCGTTAAAGCTTGTGTGGTTATTGATTGTCGTATTGTTTATGACAGTCCTGTCCACATATACATTATGGATGACAGTGGTGTTGACATTAACAACAGCCGTATTGTACCTGAATGAACCGCCCTGCCATGCTCCTCCTACGAATCCTGATCCGCCATAGCCGTATCCATAATTTACGCCTCCATAGAAACCGACATGTGGCCCCCAATACCCGCCATGCCAGCCATAGATGCCGCCTGCATAGCCCCAATAGCCGGGTGTCCATAAAAAGCCGATCCTTGGTGGCAGTATCCAGGCGCCGGGCACCCAATAGTATCCGTCTATGTCATCATAAGCCCAGTATCCCGGACTCCACAGATAACCATCCACCGGGCAGGCCGGTTGAACATAAACAGGCAAAGGTGGTGGCGCTGTTCTAACTGTTATGCCTACCGCCAGGGTAAATTGCGCTGAGGAATTCAATGCCGCAAAAGAAACGGCGGCTGACAAAAGAAAAATTCTGATGATGTATTTCATGATTTTAAATTTTAGTTAACTGACAATTAGAACGCAAACCAGTGATTATGTTTATGAGCTTGTTTACGTTGCTTGTTATTATGAAGTTATTGAAAAAAATTCGCGATGTTGGATAACCGATCATTTTATCCTTTCATGAACCAGTGAAAGCCTGCACTAAAAGTTAATCCGTTGGTTCCTGTATTCAGGGTATAATCGCTGGCACTTTGAGCAACGTCTCCGCTGGATTTAGTTGTTGTGATGGTATTATTCACATTATAACTATGCGCATGACTGTAAAGGTAGCCCAGCGCTACATCGAGGCCTATGCGCTTATAAAAAAAATGCGTAAGCCCGAGGCTTGCTCCCGCGTTCCAGTTTACAATGCCCGACACCTTGCCATTCGTACTGCTCGTGCTGGTGCTGGTATAGCTGTTGCCCGAACTGGAACCACTGCCGGAACCCACAGAACCATTTATCTGTGCATAGAACCAGTTGTTGCCGGGCACCATAGCAAAATAATCCCTGAGAAAAGGCCCTATGCTTATTGCAGTAGTCGGAGTTGTGGTTGTGCTTCCCGTTTGTATGGCGGCGGCTGATGTATTTGTGGTGCTTACATGGCTGCTGCTCAAGCTTAGTGAAGGCGTGGCGCCAAATACAAGATGTTGGGTAAGAAATACCCCAATCTGCGGGCCAACGCTAAGCGAGAATGTTTGCGTGCCAGTTGACCGGGTATTACCCGCATTATAATCGTAATCGCTGTTTGCTGAGCTATACCCGGTGATGCCAATAGTTGTACCCAGCATCAAAGTGCCTTTGCTGAACTGCGCAGAAGCACCCAGCGAAAATACCAGACAGGCGGCCGACGCCAGTGTTGCTTTTTTCATATAGTTTATTTTTAAGTTAATATACCTGATGATAAAATAGTGCCGGGTTTGATTAAGTAGTTGTTAACAGATCACCCCATGCAAGCACATTAGGAGGTATTTTGATAAAACCGGGGAGGATTAAAATGCGGGCTGCCTGCTTTATCTGCTATGTTAAGGCAGTATTTTCTTTGAAAAAAATTCTTAATTTTATATAGTAACAGCCCCAAAGAATATACCGTCGTGTAAATAAATCTTTGCCGCCCGATGAAAAGAAATACACGATCAATGAAAGGTTTAATTATTTTGATATTTGGCTTATCGGCCTTAGATGTTTCCTCGCAGACACAAAACGTTATTGTAAAGTTTTGCCCGCTGGATTTGGCTGATGTAAACATGCCAACTGTACAGGCAGGTGTTGAATTCAAACTTTTTAAAAACATAACCTGGTACAATGAATTTGGGGTTAAATACACAAAAAATATTGTGGAGCGGTATGTTGACACAAGCTTTGTGCCTTCCAATGGGTATAAAATAAAATCCGAGCTCAGGTATTATTTAATGAACAAAGGAAAATCTCAGTTTGATGGTGCCTATTTTGCAGCCAACGTATTTTTTATAAAGGACATGTACAACAGGCAAATAAGCTATAGGCAGAACAGCGATCAGGTAATCAACACCAATGATTTCGGTGTAAGGAAAAATGTTCTGGGCTTCAATGCTGTTTTTGGGTATCAAACAAATCTTTCGACGAAAATCTATTTAGATGCTTACGGAGGTTTGGGTTTGCGGTTGAGGAATATCAGCACGGTTCATGAAGAATTTAATAAGAACAAAGATGTTCTTGTGAATGCAACAGACCCTAAGATCAACACCATCGGCGAAAAGGCGGATGTAGATGGCGGTTTTTCCATCCGACCTAATTTGACTCTTGGTTTCAGGATTGGCTTTGGGCTGTAGGGCTATGGTTTATAAATGCTGCAGAATAGCACTATATTTCATCTGATAGCATCTCTGCACAAATAGCTGTTTATTTCCACTAAAGTATAATTGCAGCATTCAAGCGAAAAAGACCGGGAATATGTATTCCTCAGTCGCGCCATTTTTCTTTTTTCAGGATCAAGCTATCAGCAGGATATGTTGCCTTTATAGTGTCAATAATTTTCTGGCACCAGGTGTACATCGTTTGTTTTTCTGCTTCGCTCAGTTCTGCGTTTTTATGTATCCATGTATAAGAGTTAAGCGGCATATCATCATGTTTGATCTGATCAATGCATTCTTCCATTTTTTTCTTTTGCACTGCGATTTTTAATGCGGCAAAATTATTCAGGTTGAAATGCCTTTTGCCGTCCACAATGTGGTTGTTCAACCACCATTCTACAGGTTGTACTTCTGCATACCATGGATACACAGTTTTGTTGGAATGGCAATCATTGCATGCCTTTTGAAAGATCGCTTTTACATCATCAGGCACATTATACTTGATGCTGATATCTTTACTTGTATCTGCGGATACATTTTTTGCTGGTCGAATGAATTGAATAATGATAAACAGGACTGCAAGACCCAATAAAATTTTTCTAAGCATAGTTTTATTTTTTCAGTGCTAAATTATCAGATAGCCTTTTGCAAATGTTGGAAATGATACAAAATGCCAAAAGATTGCTATCAAACTAAAATTTTCAACGTTTTACAAGGTGTCAATTTGTTGCCTGTAAGGATGTGAGCGAATTTGCTGATTTTATCTCCGCTACCCGAAATAACCTTCAAACCTTTTTGAAATATGCCCGCTTGAAAGGATGGCCTTATATCATGTGTTCTTAATATTGGCTGAGAGATGTCTGATAAGTAATATATTTTATCTTTATAAAATAACCATAAATACTCTCTGCATGAGAAAAATTATTATTTCTGCGTTTTTCTTTTCTGTTTCTATTGCTGCCTGCAACAGGGCATCGAAAGATGATCCGGATTATGCCATCAAATTGGCCGGATCCTATACTGTACCGGACGATGCTGCTATAACAAAAGCGGTGCATGATGCATATGGCTGTATTTGTTTTAAGGATGGTAAGCCTGCATATGATAGCATTAAGAACTATTTTGTTCCGCAAGCCCAACTGATCAATTTTCGCGCTGATACGGCAGCCTTTACCAGCTTGCCGCAGTTTGTTGAATTTTACAAAGAATTCGTTGAAAGCAAGAAGATAAATTTGTTTTATGAAGAAGAATTGTTTGGCAAAACAGAACAGTTCGGCAATATTGCGCACCGCATAAGCACATACAAAACCTATATTAATTCCAGAGATTCTGCAGTAGAACGCGGCGTGAACAGTTTTCAACTGATCAAAACACCGGGTGGGTGGAAGGTGTCCAGTATTATCTGGGATGTGGAGAAACCCAATTTGCCTGTTCCTGCTTATTATTTGAAAACGGATACCGTTGGTAAATAATTTTATTCAACTATTGCGCAAACAGCAAAGAAAGGTTATATGCAAACCCTGAATGTTAGCTGCGGTGTTCATTAAAATTTTCATTTCCCAAATGAAAGTCACTTGCAATCATACACGGAGCATGCTATTTTCTGCAAACAACCATATCTATGAAGCGCAATAACTGTAACTTTGATTCAGCGTATGAAAATCTTTCTTCTATCTGTATTTTTCTTAAAGGGCTTGAACTGCTTTGCTCAACATCCTCATTATACTATTTCAGATACTGCTTTTCTGCAATTGGCTGACACGAACAATGCGGTGCAGAAAATTGTAACTGGTTTTGGATTTCTGGAAGGCCCGCTCTGGGCTAAAGAAGGCTATTTGCTTTTCAGCGATCTGCGGGTGAATAAAATTTTTAAGCTTAGCAAAGATGGCAGCACGGAAGTGTTTCTTGATAAGAGCGGCTATCATGGTAATGCTAAAGAAGGTATGTCGAATGACTTCGGATCAGATGCTTTAGCATATGACAAAGCAGGTAATATACTTATATGCCAGCATGGTGATCATGCAATTTCTGTGCTTTCAAAAAGTAAAGAGATGAAACTGCTGGTAAACTCTTATCAGCATAAGCGTCTGAACAGCCCGGATGATTTGACCGTTAAATCAGATGGTTCTATTTATTTTACAGACCCTCCTTATGTATTTCCAAAGTTAGATGAAGACTCCGGGAAACAACAAAAAGAAAATGGCATTTATCGTTACAAAAAAGGCGCTCTGAAACTGCTGTCAACTGATTACCGTTTCCCTAATGGCATCTGTTTTTCGCCAGATGAAAAATATTTGTACGTGTGCAGTTACGGACATGATGAACCTGTGAGGCGCTATGAAGTTGCAGCAGATGGCACACTGAAGAATGGAATTATATTCTATAAGCAAAATGGCGACGGACTGAAAACAGACAGCAAGGGAAATATCTATCTGTGCAATTATCTGGGCGTGCAAGTTATTTCTCCGGAAGGAAAGCTGTTGGGCACTATCAGTTGCCCGGAAGCAGTTACGAATATCAATTGGGGCGATGAAGACCGGAAGACATTATACATCGTAGCTCAAACCAGTGTATATAAGGTCAGATTGAAAGTAGCAGATATTAAATCAATTGACTAACCAATTACATTATGCTGCGTATACGTGTCATCATCAAAACAAAATTATATTTCGGTTCGTAAAAAGACATCGTTATTAGTAAAATCATACATATTTCAGTAGTGCTTGTTGCAGGAGACTGCAGAAGCGTTATAAATTCTATATTCCTTAATGCTTTTTTTACGATTCTACTTCGCAAGTTTTTTCAGATCCTTTAAACCCCAGTCTTGTATCACCCCAATGACGGGCATTAAAGACTGGCCATATTTGGTAATCGTATATTCTACCCGTGGCGGAACTTCTGCATATATAACTCTTTCCAGAATCCCATCTTCTTCCAGTTCCCTTAATTGATTTACCAGCATTTGCTTGCTTATTTCAGGTATAGCCCTGTGCAATAAACTAAACCGATTGCACTTCTTGCTGACAGCATAGATCACCAGCACTTTCCATTTTCCGCCAATCTTGTTCAGAAAATGGGTGACGCCGCAATTGGTTGGGTTATAGTCTTTATTCTTTCTTTTATTTTTCATTAGTCTATAATTTTGTACTACTCATTTTTTTATTGACTATTTATTTAACTAAAACAAAGTTAGTTTCTTTGATAAGTAAAAAAACGCAGCCGGATACATAAAAGATGCCGGTGGAGCAAGGAAAATAATTTCGAAATCAGGTGTTATTTATAAAGCATTCGGATAAACCACAAATTATGACAGCACAACAAATCAAACAATCTATTCAAGGCGAATGGGTGAGCATTGCTCCGGAAATACGCCCCAGTATTACAAAGAATGCAGACGGTAGCATGAAACCATTTTACCTGACCCGCTCATTTAAATATTTAGCAGGCGACCTGTTTGAGCTGGACATAATCAACTCAGCAGATCCTTATGGCAAAATCCCTCTTGTGAAAATCGGTATTCGCGGCCACATGATCTGGCAGGGAGATCACCCGATTGCGCCCGATGCACAAAAAGTAAATTTTATTGCCGACATAGCCTATTCCATAACGCCTTTGGCGCAAGGCTTTGCAGATGCAATGAACCAATTTGCCGCCAATGGTTTCAGCAAATGGGAAGTCGGCAGCGTGCAAAATATTTTGGGTAAATCTTTTCCGCCTTTTGGTCTTTCTGAAGGACAGATTTTTGCCGAGTATGATCTCGTCTACCTGTTTAATGATATGTTGTTTTGGGGTGCAAGAAATATAGATGGCCGTGGTTTTGACAAAGAAGAAAACAGACCAACGAACCTGCAAATTCCTTTGTGCAGAAAAAAATAATGGAATTCTTTTGAATAAGAAGAGCATGTTTTCTGCTTTGCCTTGCTATTATGGCTTCAATCTTCTGTATAGATAGTTTCTTATCTGTTTGCTTGTACAGCGGAATTTCTCAGTGGTTGATTGATGAATAACGGATTACTGCCTCTTTGAACGCCGAAGCTGCCGGAGATAGAGAATGTTCTTGCATCATTTACATACATCAGGCCCACTTCAGCTCTTCCATAAATGCCAAAGCTGTTGTAATAGCTATTGGTCGGGTTAAATTTATTGACATCAGCAGAAAGAAAGGAACGATTGAAGCTCATAAACGCAGGCGCTGCAGATACGCCAGTAAAAGCATACAGATTGTTATTCAACCGGCGGTTCAATTGCAAGCCCAGCGGTACACCCATCGTCATCGCATTGCCACCTTTGAATAAAGTGAAACCGGCAGATACGCTGCTAAAAGTACTGAATGACCATTTCTTATCCCACTTGCTTGCAATGGCATTCGCATCATTGGCTGAGATTCCTCTTTGAATTGTGTCTGTGGAATTCCCGGATAAAGCAGTTTGTGCATTTACCGATAAAGAAGAAATAAAAATAATAAACAGAAACATTTTACGCATACTGTTCAGTTTATAATATAAAGTTACGTTTTGTTCAGATACTTAAAAGCAAAACAGTGAAACTTAACAACCCGTTTTTATTTCAGCGGTGTTCCGCAATTCGTTATTTCCATCAGCATCATAAGACTTTGTTTTGTTTTCTGCACAGTGAGGTTTGCTTTATTCGACCTTGACCTTCAAAGGGCTGATCTCATAAAAGTGCATGGCAATACCAATATGTCTTTGATACAAACGATATTTCCCGTTTTCAATTTCTGTATATCTGTAAGGCTGCTGATAGATAGAGAAAATAAAATAGTTGTTCGTCAGCTTGCCTTCTTCATAGTCAAACATAGGATTCTGTTTATTGACTGGATTAGTGATGCCAAGAATTGCGATGATCATGATCATTGAGACAAGCGACACTGTGCCAAATTTTTTCATTTAGGTTTAAATTTTTTCAAAAATTGCATTATAATGAATTGCCTGTAAATAAACGGGCTTGTTCGTAAAGTTAAAAACTAATGCTGACTTACATTCCAATCTGTGAAATTGGCTTTTGTCGAAAAGAAAACCCGGCAAACTTGATCAATAGAAAAAAATCGAAATCAATTAAATGAAATGAACAGGCCTGCTATTAAAAGGCATTCCCGGAATCATGATTTATATAACTACCTATGTCACGTCGCTCATGATATGATAGCTGCACATATGAAATGGCTGGTCTTATTGCGCCAGCCATCCCGGCATAATACCCTGAGACAAATCAAAAAAAGAACCTACTGCTCCCACAACACATTCATTTCTTTTCATTGCGCAAAGTCTCCTGATCTCATAAACTGCATTGATGCCGGTGCAATGAGCGCCCATAAAATATTTAATGCCTGCTTTCTTTAAATAACCGGCTGTCCATTTTATTTGTGCGTCATCTGCATTGAATAGATGAAAACCACCGATGGCTGCATACAAACTGTCTTTTAAATATTCCTGTATGTAAGAAATGGTATTGACAATCCCTGAATGGCCGCAGCCTGACAGCAGCACCAATCCTTTGTTAGTTGAAATGATCATGGACATGTCTTCATTTACATCATCTTCTATAAAACGATTGCCGGATTGAATGCGGTTATCTTTTTGATAATTCTTCTCGTTGTATTTTCTGGGCACAGGCCCGGAAAGGTATATGCCGGGGTAAATCTCGGTAAATTGGTCAAGCACTTTGATATGGCCTCCTTCCTGTGTGTATCTTGCTGAATCAGGAACTCTGCTGTATAAGAATGATTCATCATTATTGAATCGCTTGTTAAAAAATCCTTCGCCCACATAAGTGGTATCATAAGCGAGCGGGATAACGCTGCGGAATGTGTTTCTTAATACATGCCAGCCACCTGTATGGTCATCGTGGGAATGGCTCAGGATAAGCGTTTCGACATCAGACAGTTTGACACCGCATTGTCTCGCGTTGTCTGCTACAAGACTGCTGTCAGTACCTGCATCAAACAAAATCTTTCTTCCATCTGCTTCAACAAGTGCAGAAAAGCCCCACTCTCCTTTTCCGGAAGTATCTGCCAACATAGTAGATAGGATTGTTATTTTCAATTGCTTCACTTTTTGTGCAAACGAAAAATCAAAAAAGCTTTGCAAAAGCAACAAACAAAAAAATATTTTTTTCATTTTTGTATCATACGTTTGAAATACAAAGAAAACCGCTTTTACCAATATTGCCGCACAAAAAGGTATTCGTGTGACAGATTTTGATAATTATCAGGAGCAGGTAAAGTCAGGTTTCGCCATCTTTGCAATATGCCTGTAAATACGTTTAAGGCCTTCAGGAACCGCAACTACAGATTATTTTTCGCCGGTCAGTCAATCTCTCAAATTGGCACATGGATGCAGCGCACTGGTGTAAGCTGGGTTGTGTACACTATGACGCATTCTGCATTTATGCTGGGTCTTACTGTATTTGCGTCGCAATTCCCGTCGTTTCTTCTTTCTTTGATCGGGGGCATCGTTTCAGACAGGTATAACCGTTACAAAGTTTTGCTGCTTACACAAACAGCTTCCATGATACAGGCGGTTTTGCTGGCCATACTCACGCTGACAAATCATTTCGCCGTTTGGGAAATTCTTACACTAAGCGTAATACTTGGGGTGATCAATGCATTCGATGTGCCTGCCAGGCAACCGATGGTGCATGAAATGGTAACCGACAAAGCAGACCTGCCCAATGCGCTTGCCCTCAACTCTTCCATGGTAAACCTTGCCCGGTTAATTGGCCCTGCTCTGTCTGGCATCATTCTCGTGAAATTTGGTGCGGGCATCTGTTTTAGCCTGAATGCATTGAGCTTTGTTGCCGTCATCAGTTCGCTGTTATTGATGAAGCTTCCTGCATATGTTCCTCATTCTGTAAAAAATAAAATTGCTTCAGAGCTTACCGAAGGTTTCTTGTACCTGAAACACACACCCTCCATAGCGATAATCCTGTTGATGCATGGGCTGATAAGCCTGCTGGCATTGCCCTACTCCACGCTGTTGCCCGTATTTGCCAAAGTGATATTTCTGGGTAATGCCGCTACCTTTGGCTACATTAATAGCTTCATCGGTCTGGGCGCAATTGGGGGCTCTATATTTCTGGCTTCTTTAAAAGCCGGCACCGATCTTAAAATTGTGTTGTTTGCCAATACCGTCATCTTTGGTATTTGCCTGATGCTTTTTTCCCATATCAGTTATTTTCCATTGGCCATGTTGTTCGCCACTGTAACAGGATTTGGAATGATGTCTTTGACTACTGTTTGCATCACGATCATACAGGTTAATTCAGATAAAAAAATGCGGGGCAGGATTATGGGCTATGTAGCCATGGCCTACTTTGGCATGTTGCCATTGGGCAGCTTGCTCATCGGCGCTGTGTCGCTGCAGATCGGTGCGCCCAATGCAATATTTTGTCAGGGTGTGATGGCACTTGTCATTGCAGGAATATTTGCCAGGTTCCTGAGAAAGGATGAGCTGGATAAAAAGAACAGGGAATCAATGGAGCAAGCAGAGGATATAGCAATCAAAGAAATATAGTCAATCATTCATCTCAAAAAATAAAAAATGGAACAGCAAACACTAAACACGGCTCTTCTGATTATGGATATGCAGACAGGAATCGTTAACAGGCTGACCAACACAAGATTGTTAATTGCCAATGCAGCAAAAGCTATAGCGCATGCACGGGATAAAAAAATCCCTGTTATCTACGTAACCGTAGGTTTCAGGACCGGAGCGCCTGAAATAAGCAGGAACAATAAAAGCTTTACCGTCAGCAAGGAAATATTTGCGAAAACAAACATGGATGAGTTTATGAAAATCCATCCTGCTATTGCTCCACTTGAAGGAGAAGTGGTGGTTATGAAACGCCGGGTGAGCGCATTTACAGGAAGCGATCTGGAAGTCATCCTGCGGGCATTCGGGATTCAGCACATGGTGCTTGCAGGGATTGCTACAAGCGGAGTCGTGCTGTCCACTTTGCGCGAAGCTGCCGATAAGGATTATCGCATCACTGTTTTATCCGATGGCTGTGCCGATGCTGATGAAGAGGTCCATCGTGTGCTCACAACTAAAGTCTTCCTCCGGCAGGCCGATGTGATGACAGTAGATGAATGGGCTGCTATGTAAATGCAACTGATTGTATCATATCTGGTACTACAAAGACTTCCGAAGCTTACAAAACTTCAGAGGCCTGGTGAAGCAAGTCCAAGCTTATCTGCATTTTCTTTTTTGACAAAAATCCTATAAAAACCAACATTTCCCCGTTGCCCCTTGCTTCTTACTCCCTTGGCGTATCTTCTGCTGTTGCAGGTGCATATCTTTTCGTTTAAGGGCGCCAATTTCTTGCTAAGGGAAGGCGATCTTTTGATAAAAGAGTCCAGTCATTTGTTGCGGGATGGCTTGAAACTTCAAAGTAGCCGGAGAATTTTTTGCATGCAAATCTTTATTGCAGAATGGATGCTTATCCAGGTTTGAAATCCGGGTTCAGGGTAAGCGGCAAGGTATCCGTCTGCCTTCAAACATTGTAGCATGGGTTTCAGAAAAGAAATGATCAGAAATTAGCCCGCACTGAAATCAGCCAGTACACCCAGTACAGCGAAATGCTCGCAATGATGATGATCTTATATTTACCGGGCGATTTCATTTTTGTTTTCTTTTTTCTGGATCAGGTAAGTGTAAACGATTGACAGTGCAATAAAGAATGCGCAGGTTAAAAGGTGCGGGATCATGATAATTAATTTAAATGTTTTCAATTCTTTTTTGTGGCTTACAGGTATTGGAAAGATGAGGCCTATATGACCGTATAAGGTTAATATGCTCTGTCATCCTGATTGAACAGAATGAGCATTTATTTACTGTAGAATGTTGGCTGCTGGTTTATTGGGAGATTGGGTAAGCGTTACGGAGGTTGATGTTGTAAAGATTAAAATTATTTTTGAAAAATGCAAGCCCTTTGATCACTGATATAAGAATAATAGTTTACTGGCTTGAAAAAAATGATGATTTTTGGAGATAATCCATTTTCTGCATGAAGCCCATGTTCCGCCGCGCCAGGATAATGCTCCGGTTTACAGGTTTTGTCATTGCTTTGATAGCATTGATATTGCTGGGCTTTCACTTTTGGTTTATCAATCATTCAGAAAAAGCAATCGAAGACCTGATCACCTGGGCATCCAATGGCAAACTGAAAAGCAACATCCATAAGTTCAGGATCGATTATCTGAATAATACGATTGAGATCAAAAATTTCTCCATTGTCAACACCGATTCATCAGCACAATCAACTTCATACCTTTTCAGCACAAAAGATTTTCATCTGCGCATCCGTTCCAGATGGGATTTGGTTTTTAACCGGCAGCTCCTTATTGATTCTGTTGTGTTCAATTCTCCGGATATCATTGTCACCAGAAGAGGCGTAAAGCAAAACGATACTTCAAATAAGAAATTATTGCTTGCAGAGGAACTCGGTAATATCTACAAAGCAATCAGCCAGTCGCTCACCGTGCTGAACCTGCAGCGCTTTGAGATCAGCGAAGGCAAAGTACTGATCAGCGATGCAGACAAAAGCTTCAAAGCCCCATTCAGGCTGTCTCATATATTTCTCTCTGTTGATAAACTCAACATTGACTCAGCAAGCAGTAAAGATTCTTCCAGGTTCATTTTTTCAGACAGGATATTTCTCCGCATAGGCAAGCAGCATATTTTGCTGCCGGATAATAAAAGCAATGTATCTTTTGATGAACTGCAGATTGACTCAAAAGAGAAGCGGATCCACGTGGCCAATCCCGTGGTGAATATATTGCCAATGCAGGGGCAAAAAAACAGCATCAGCATATCGGCACGGCTGCTTAATATTACAGGGCTCGACTTCAATGCCCTTTATCAACGACAATTGATCAAAGCAGATTCTGTTTTTATTGAAAGCCCTGATGGCAAACTGGAAATTTATGCCGACAAAAAAAGCAATGCTTCAGTCCCTAAGAAGAAAACGCCGCTTGACAGTGCCCTGCTTCATTTGCCCGTGGCTGTAAATATCAGCCATATTGTGATCCAGCACGCCGATGGCCTCATGCATTTGCATCAGGGAGAAAAGACAACCGCTTTTCAGACCAAGAACGACAATGTAAGCA
>Ga0302320_10006402_pt1 | contig 26131 bp, 22 predicted proteins | sample Bog_T0_3_FD_202130 | JGI IMG/M metagenome (GOLD analysis project Ga0302320, IMG submission 202130) | Peat permafrost microbial communities from Stordalen Mire near Abisko, Sweden - Bog_T0_3 | ecosystem: Environmental > Terrestrial > Soil > Wetlands > Peat | place: Sweden: Abisko, Stordalen Mire... | reverse complement strand
TGATCTGATCGGCCATCTCGATCGCTTCAAGGCTGCGCTCCTCGAGGTGAGATGGGGTGTCCACGACGATGAAGTCGTACTCCTTGGCCAGCTCCCGCAGGATGGCACGCAGATTGGCGGTGTTGACCAGGTCGGCGAACTCTGGGCTGGCCGGCGCGAGCAGAGCGCGGACCCCCTCCGGCCCGGTCGCCATGACCTCATCGATGAACTCGGGGTCGACCTGCTCGCCCTGCTGGGCGAGAGCATCGATGCCGGTGGGGTGGCTTTCGGCATGGAGCATCACGGCGACATCGCCGAACTGGAGGTCGAGGTCGACGATCGCCGCCTTCTCTCCCTCGGCGGCGAGGGCCACGGCGAGGTTGGTGGCGATCAGCGACTTACCCACCCCGCCCTTCCCCGAGAAGACCACGGCCAGCTCGGCGTGGCCACGAGTACGCCGCCGGACGGGTCGCGGGCGCACCGGCTGGATGGGATCCTGCTCCGGCTCGGCGGCTGGCGGCGCGGTCGCGGTCGCCATGGGGACGCCGGGCCATTCCGGTCCGGACGCGGGGCCGCCGGTCGGGGGTGGCTCGAAGGCCGCGGTGTCCAGCTGGAAGACTGGCACGGAGCTGGGGAAGGCAACCTCCGCCGGGCCCGGCTCGGTCCGCGTGGCGGTACCGGTGAGGCCGGCCCCAGGCAGCCGCTCCGGCCAGGCCGTGATGCCGGTGGTGATGACGGCAGGGGACTGCTCCGGCCCTCCCGGGGCGTCCGCGGGGGCGACGTCAGGGGCCGGCTCCGTCCAGCGATTGGCGCCGCTCGCGGCTGCCGGCTGAGACCGCACCGTCCACGCAGGCGCCTCGCCGGCGGGCACCTCTGGAGGAGGCTCCGTGACCGCCGCGGACGGGGAGGAGAGGGTGGCGTCCCCGGACCAGGAGGCCGCCGGCGGGGCGCTCAGAGCGGGCGGAGGCGGGCTGGTCGCCGCCGCGCCGCGAATGGCCGTGACCAGGGCCACGGGGCTGGCGTCGGAAGGCACGGTGGCGGCGCCGACGTCCTCCAACCGGGTGATGAATGGCTCGTCCGCCGGATCGACCACGACCATGACTCGCAGGAGGGCAGATCGGGAGGCCAGGTCGGCCGCCAGGATCACGGTGTCGAGGCCGCCAAAACCGGTGTAGAGGAGGATCAGGTCGGGCTGGAGCGCCTCGAGATCCTCGTCGAGCTCATCGGCACGACGGATGAAGCCAACCAGGCACACCTGATCGGCGTAGCCGGCGAGCTTGTCCAGCTCGGCCACCGCCTGGGGCGCGTCGCTGGCGATGACCACCCGCACGGCGCCGCCCGAGGGACCGTACTGCATTGGCGGCATGGTACGTCGAAAGCACTGAATCTGGCGGCCCGGGGCGTCCATCCGGGGGAAATGAAAATGGGGAGCCGCGGATGCGGCTCCCCATTTTCGGCAAGTGCCCTGGTGGATTAGGTGCCCAGGGAGCTGCTGATGTTCGAGAAGATGTTGTTGACTTGGTGGCCAACCACGGTCAGGATGACGATGACGACGATGGCGATGAGGACGAGGATCAGGGCGTACTCGACCATTCCCTGCCCCTTCTCCTTCTCTTCGAGCTCGGTCTTACGAACCATGAGCCCACGAAGGCGCTGGTAAAGGTTGCTCAACATATCGGCTGCTTCACCTCCTTGTGACACCTAGAGTGGCCGCTGTGGGGGCGGCTCCTGCGAACTATGCTCTGATAGCTGCCTCCTGGGATGCGTGAAGTGCGAAGGGACGGTAACAACCGATCTCACATCTTCGGGGATCTCCCGGGGCAGTCCTGAACCCGCGCGGGGGCCACTCCGGGGGGGGCTTCAACGGCTCGGTGAAGGTACCGGGTGAGGTCGCAGGCCGGTGCTAAGGTCACCGTCATGGCCTCGTGGAGCACGTCGAGACCGCCCAACACCAGCTCCGGGGCCGGATCCGAACGCGGCGCGGCCATGCTCGTCGACCTGGCCGGGGACCAGCGCTGCACCCAGCCGGGTTGCGGGAGGACCACCGGTCTCGCCTGCGAATACGTGGATCGCCGCGGCCACGACTGCCGGACGTCGTGGTGCCCCGACCATCGTCTGGTCATTGACGGTCGCGTGTACTGCCGGAGGCACGCCGGCGTGGTCAGCGCCCTGCCCGCCGGCCATGTCGGTCATACCGCCCCGATGCCCGACCTCGAGACCCGCGCCCCGTCCTTGGTCAGCTGGGTGGCTCGGGAGGTCGATGCCGACATCCGGCAGCTGCTTCTCGCCGGGCTTCGCGCTGACCAGGCCCGGCTCGTGACGGACCCGGTCTACCTCGTCTTCATCGGCTGCGACCGGCGCCGCGCCTGGGAGCGAGCCTGGAAGCTGGTGGACCATGCCGGTCGGAGCCTCCGGATCGCGCTCCGTGTCGAGGAGTGCGCGGACGCGGAGGTCGAGATCCGCGTCAATGCGGAGAGCGTGGATCGCCTCACCCCGCCCTGGATCGTCCAGCGGCTCCACGGCGCCATGCCGCCGCCCGAGGTCGACGCACAGCGACGCAAAGACTTCAATCGTCGCCTCCTCGGCGTAATCCACCGGGGAATCGAGCGTGACGGATACAAGCGCCTGGTCGTCGCCGGGGTCCGCGATACCGCCGAGGCGGCAGCACTTCCCCGTCCCTGACGGTCAGAGGACCACCCTCCTCCATTATCCTGGTGGCCGCCAGCACCAATGCCGGTGCGAAGCGTCCAGAATCATCCCCACAAAGAGAGATGTCGATCCTCCGTCCCGCACAACCCGCGCCTCACCTGGAGCTCCCGCTGTGAGCCAGCGCCGCATCCTGGTCGTGGACGACGATCCCCGGTTGCTCCATATTGTCGAGATGTACCTGGGGATCGAGGGTTATGAGGTGAGGACAGCCTCCAACGGTGAGGAGGGGCTTCGGGAGGTGGACACCCATCGCCCCGATCTGATCATCCTCGACATCATGATGCCGGGGATGGACGGGCTGGAGGCGTGCCGGCGGATCCGTGGCAATCCCGCCACCGCCGACATCCCGGTCCTGATGTTCAGCGCGCTCTCCGGCGACGACGATGTCGAGCGCGCCCGACTCGCGGGGGCCAATCACCTCATCACCAAGCCGTTCAACCTGGTTGGGCTGGGGTCGGTCGTGCGCTCCTTCTTTGGCTCCGACCAGCCCGTTCCCGCCTGACCGTCCCGCCGCCGCCAGCTCGGTCAGCCGGCGGAGTATTGGTCCAGACGGTCCTGGATGTTGCCGGGGATGGCGGGGCTGAGCAGCCTTTGGAGCCCCGGCTCCAGATCGACGACGACCTGGGTCAGAACGCCATGGTCCACGGCGATGGCCGGAGTGGTTCGGACGGCCGAGGAGACATTTGCCGTTGACGGCGGGGCGTCCGCGACCGCCTGGATCACGAGGAGGACCACTCCCAGCTCGAGCGCCCCGACCACAAGGCCGGCCGCGAGCCCGGCGACGCGGTCGAACATGACCGTGATGGTCCTCGTGATCAGGTCGGAGTAGAGCGCGGCGAGGATCTCGATCATCAGCACACCCACCCCGAACACGGCGACGAACGCCCAGGCGTTGCCGGTCAGGTTGGCGTTCCCGAGCGTCCCGGCCAGCGGGTCGCCGACGTAGTAGGCGGCGAGGGTGGCGCCATACACCGCGACGCAGGCGATGGCGCGACGGACCAGACCGTGGCGCCAACCGAGGTAACAGTTGACGCCGACGATCAGGACGAGGATCAGATCGGCAAGGGCCTCGTTGAGGCCGTACCCTGGCACGGCACGCGCGAATCTAGCACGGCCGGCCGGCCCCCGACCGCGCGCCAACGATTCTGTGACCTCCACGTGGCCGGGTGGCCATGGCGAGGCTTCTCGGGCGAGGTGGCTGTGCATCGGCTCGCCCCCTGATACCATCGCGCCAGATCGCCGGAAAGGCCATCCTCGAGGAGCCCGGTCACGAGCATGGATAGGAGCTTCATCGCCCGCCTCAGCGGTGTCGACGTCTCCGGTCGCAAGACCTACGACCTTGTCGACGAACCCACGGGCCCTGACTACCGGGCCATGCTCGTCTGTGCCCGCTCCCAGTGCGACACGGCGGTACTGAGCCTCGACGTCAACCACGACCTGGACCCTGCCGGGCAGGAGATCGTCGACCGCCTGTCCAGCCAGCTGCGCTCCGAGAGCCGGAATGGCCACATCCGGCTCCTCCGCTACGAGTTCAGCCAGGCGTGCATCGACGTGCTGAGTGAGGCGCCGGGGCTCTTCGCCTGGCGCCAGCCGGGGCTCCCCGAGAACCTCTGCCTGCTGCGCACGGACGGCAGTCCCTGGATCGTCTCGATCGCCGCGGACCGCATCGGCTACGTGGAGTTCACGCCGTTCGAGAAGCTCCTCCTCGGGCGGGCCGCTCCTGGCCTGGCCGCCGTGCTGGCCCACCAGGGTGCCAGGGACGCGGTGCTGGCCGCCTTTGAACGCCGCCTGGAGGACGCTGCCGACGCCCTGGAGGCGGATCTCCTGGTCCACGCGCGGGCGCTTGCCGAGGAGGGCCGCGAGGGCATCGTGGCGGCCCTCCACGACTGGCTGTTGTCAGGCGAGCTGCTGAGGGTGGGGGCTGCGGTCCATGTGGTCGCCCGGCTGGGACTCACCGAGCTGGAACCTGAGCTCGCTCACCTGGCGGAGATGCTGCGCCGCGACCAGCTGCCGGGGCCCACCGTCTATCGCGCGAGCCCGGTGCTCCGCGAACGCTGGCGCATCCGCTTCGACCGTCGCCTTGCCGAGGCGATCGCGGTCCTGGAAACCATCCGCTCGGGCTGACCATCCCGGTCGCCGGGTCCGACCCTGCGCGTCCGGTCCGGGCTCACTTGACGCCGAACTCCTGGAGAACCTGCAGGGCGGCGGGCCCGAGAAGGACGACAAAGAGGGTCGGGAAGATGCAGCAGGCCATGGGGAAGAGCATCTTCAGCGGGGCCTTCTGGCCGGTTTCCTCGGCCCGCTGGCGGCGGCGCCGCCGGATCTCTTCGGACTGGATGCGCAGCACGTTGGCGATGCCGACGCCGAGCTGCTCCGACTGGATGATCGCCTGGATGAAGTTGTTCAGCTCATCGACCTTGTTGCGCCTCGCCATGTCGTCGAGCGCCTCGATCCGCGGGCGGCCCAGGCGGATCTCGTTGAGCACCTGGTTGAACTCGGATGCCAGGGCATTGCGGTACTTCTCGCATACCCGGCCCAGGGCGGCGTCGAAGCCGAGCCCGGCCTCGACGCTGATGGTGAGGAGGTCGAGTGACGAGGGCAGCGCCAGCAGGATCTCCTTCTGCCGGGCTCGCATGCGGCGGGAGATGGTCGCGTCCGGCAGCAGATAGCCGATGACCACGCCGGCGACGGGGCCGAGGAGGAGCTGGGGCACCTGCCACTGGAGCAGGGCGGCGACGGCGAGCCCGAAGAAGCCGACGAGGACGACGGCAATGATGCGCAGCCTGGGTGCGCTGCTGGTTGTTCCGGGCGGCAAGACGGCGTCCCCAACGATCCAGGGTCGGCCGGAGGACCCGATCGAAGAACGGAAGGGTCATCTCCACCTCGGCCAGGCTCTGGACGGCGCGCCCGGACTCGGTGAACTGGGCCAGCCGCGCTTCCAGGAGGTCTGCCTGAGGCGACCGGGCCTGACGGAGCCAGAGCACCACGAGGGCCACCGAGCAGGCTGCCAGAGCGCCGGCGAGGTACGCGATCATACTTCGATCCTGACGATCTTCTGGATGATCGCCGTCCCCACCAGGATGCTCAGAGCGGCCACGCCCAGCAGCACCCAACCGAGGGTCTGCTTGATCATCGGAGCGAAGTACGACGGCTCCACGAAGAAGAGGAACAGCGCGAGCCCGACCGGCAGGAGCGTGATGATCATGCCCGACATCCGGGCCTGCGCCGTGATGGTCCGTATCTCACCGTGAATGCGCACCCGCTCGCGAATCGTGTAGGCGATGGTGTCGAGGATCTCGGCCAGGTTGCCTCCCACCACGCGCTGGATCTGCACCGCGGTGACCATCAGGTCGAAGTCCTCTGACTTGTTGCGCTGCACCATGTGCTGGAGAGCGTCGTCCACGGGGATGCCGAGCGCGATCTCGCGGGTGGCGCGGGCAAACTCCTCGGAGATGGGCGGTGACGCGTTCTTCGCCACGGTGCTCATCGCTTGGGCAAAGGAGAGACCGGCCTTCAGCGCGTTGCTGAGCAGGATGATGGTGTCTCCGAGCTGATTCTCGAAGGCGCGGGTGCGCCGGGTCTGGCGGAAGCGCAGAAAGAAGCCGCTCGCGATCCAGATCACGATGGGGCAGGGGATGAAGGCGATGAAGGTGCCGAACCGCAGCCAGAAGATGGCGCCGATCGCAACCCCCACGCCGGCGACGATCAGCATCCACTCGGAGGCCTTGAGCCGCAGCCCGGCTTTCTGGAGGTCCTCGGCGAGCTTGCCCGCGTAGGAGCCCCGGGCGAACACCGGGTTGATGGCGTCGGTGAAGCTGTCGAGGGCATCGCGAAGGGGGTTCCCGCTCTTGATCCGCTCGGGCTGCGGGGGCCGCTGACCGCCCATGTAGGCGCTCAGCCGGCGGGCCACCTCGTCGGCCTCAGTCCGGCTCCGGGTCGCGATCAGGGCGACCCAGCAGAGCAGGAAGCAGGCCACCAGGACCGCCGCGAGCAGGGGGAGGAATTCGGTCATTGCCGGGCCCTACTTCCGTTTGTCCTTTGGCACTCCCGGGATCACGAGCCTGTGAACGCCCCGGCCAGCGACGACGGCGTCACCGGTTGGTCGGAGGCGGACGGTGCCGGGCCGGCACTGACGTTGCTCACGATCTTGGGGACGAAGGCGCCGCTCGAGTTGGTGGTGCCGTATTCACTGGTCGGGCGGAGCACGTACTTGAGGACGAGCGCGGGGTTGCCACCCGCGACCGGCGTGAAATCACCGGTCAGCAGCGCGGTCATCTCCTCGGCCTGCGACCGGCTCATCTCGACCACGAAGTAGCTGGGTGCCGACAGGGTCGGTGCGGCTGTCGTCGTCGCCGTTCCACTCGCAGGGGTGGTGGTCGCCGCCGCGTAACCGACTGCCAGCACCGGGATGTCCTGGAAGACGTACTGGACCTGGTGACTGTTGGTGGCGGAGCTACCCAGGTCACCGATGATGTCGATCTGGTCGCCGGCAAGGATGTAGTAGCCGACGCTCATCTGATCGACGGTGGTGTCCGGCGTTGCCCCGTGGGCCGGGATGGCCAGGGCCACCTCGTTGTTGGCGATCGGGAGCTGGTCGCCCGGAGTGGTCAGGGTCGAGACGCCGCTCGACCCGGGCGCGGCTTGCAGCAACGCCTCTGTGATCGGTGTCCCGGCCGAGACCGCGACGGGGAGCGTCTGCCCGACCACCTGGGTGGTGGTCGTGTAGTAGTTGGCCGGAAGGTCGATGTTCAGGTATTCGCGAGTGGTGAGATTGGTGGCCGACAGCTGGGAACCGGCGGTGATCGCCGTCGCCGCCACAACTACCGGCGTTTCGGGCTGGGCCGGGGGGGTGTTCGACGATTTGGAGACGGCGATGAAGACCACCACGCCCGCGAGCAGGGCGAAGATGATGCCGCCAACGAGAAGGATCCGGTTCTGAGGCTTGTTGGAGGGGATCGCCACTTGCTTTCCTCTACTGGTACCCGCGCCGCCATCACCCCGGGCTGGGTGCGGTGCGGGACACGGTTGGTACGGCTGAGGCCGGTCGCCCGAGTGTGAACGAGACCGGCGAACTGGATGTCACTGTCCGGTAACATCTGGGTGCGCCTTCTCCACTCCCCCAAGGCGCGCTCACGGGTCCATCCTACCGGTGGTCTGGGCTCGCATCAGCATCTCGAGCACGTCGTCACGATAGGGGGCGATGGTCGCGATCTTACGGTAGATCCGCAGCGCGCCGTGGTTGTCCCCGCGCAGCCGGGTGAGACGTGCGATGCGTTCCAGGTATGAAACTGCCAGGTCGATGTCCTGGTCATCGATGCAGATGTCGGCCAGGCGCGCCAGGGGCGGCTCGTAGATCGGGTCGGAGCGCGATGCGGCCAGGTAGCAGTTGAGCGCCGCATTGCGCTTGCCGAGGCTCCGGCACCGATCGCCCGCGTCGAGGGCGAGCTCGGCGACGGCCTGACCTCCGAGCTCCTGGGCGGCCTGCTGCAGCACCGCGGCGACATCGTCGCACCGCTTCTTGCGCAGCTTCTCACCCACCCTGGCGCGGAGCGCGTCGAGATCGCGCTCTGGGATGTCATCGACCGGTGGCGCGGGTGCTCTAGTGCTCGCTGGAGGCGCCATGTGCAGTTCCACCGCGTCCGGCTGCCGCACCGACCAGCCGGCCGCGAGCTCCGGAGGGGTGGCTCCAGCGGCCGTTGCGGGGCTTGCGGGGAGCCATCCCTCGGCCACGACCCGCCAGTCCTCGGGCACGTCCTGGTGAGCGGGGCCGGTCGCCGGCTCGAAGTCTGCGATGCCGGGGGCGGGCGTCGGGTTGGTCATCGGAGCCTCGCGCCTGACGGCGGCGGGCGGTTCGGCGGCCGGCCACGGAGACGACCATCGGGCCAGGTCGGGCGGCCCGCTCCGGTGAGGTGGATCAGCGGCCGGAGCCGCGGGCCAGGGCCCCACATCCTGGAAGCGGGTTCCGTCGGGGGCGGGCGATACCGGAAGGTCGTCGGGCGAGAGGAGCTCGTCGCGAAGCCCCTCGGCGAGCGGATCGCGCACCCCTCTCAGCGTGGGCGTCACCGGCTTTGGCCACGTCGAGGGGTCGGAGAAGGAGGCCCGGCGGCGGGTCGGCGTGGGAGCCTCCGTCGGCGTTTCGACCTCGCGGTCGGCGAACGCACCGGAGGGCTCCGCCGCCGTTTCCGCCACGGTCCCCCGTTCCGGTTGCGGCGCCCGGCTCGTCAGCAGGTCGTCCGGGTCGCCGATGTGGAAGCTGAACTGAGGGGGCGACGATCCGGAGCCGTCCTCCTCCCCGCCGCTGGCCCCGTCCTCCTCCGGTGGGGGGGAGGGGAACTCCGCCAGCAGATACGGCGAATCGGGAAGGGGGTACGGCGACTCCGGTTGTGGGTAGCTGAACTCCGGCGCGACGTACATGGACTCCGGGTGGGCGTACGCGGAATCGGAATCTGGATACGTGGCATCCCTGATAGGCTGGTTCGGTTCAGCATGGGGGTAAAAGGGCGGGAAATGGTGCGACCCGCCGCCGTTGGAGGCGGGCGTCGAGGAGCCGACCTCAGCCAGCCGCACCTCGGCAAACCCGGCAGCCAGGCCGGCGCCGTCCAACCTCTCGTCGTCCGGGGGAGGAGCCTGTCCCGCCGCCTCGTTCCGATCGGAACTGCTCAGCGCGTCGAGGGAGAGGAGGTATTCGTAGACATGGCGGCGCAGCCGCTTGCTGAGCGCCGGGGCGATGTCGACGGCGCCCATGTCGGCGGCCAGCTGGGTCGCGGCGTCGACGATGGAGAGCAGTCCTACCTCGTCAAGCCGGCCAAGGCGTATGGCCTCGGCCAGCCGCTGCTCCAGCAGGTCGGCCAGGCCGGGGACGTGCGGAGCCACCGTGGCGGCGCCGTCCTGCCAGCCGCGCCGGATCATCCCCAGGGTGTCGTAGCTCATGTCAGCCGCTCCGGGGCACCGATCGCCTCCTCATGGAGGTCGTCCTCGTTGAGGATCTGGCGGACCTTGCGGACGCCGTAGTAGAGGATCACCCCCGCGATCAGCAGGACCAGACCGGCGAAACCGATGGTCTGGAGGTAGCCGGCGGAAGTCCCGGCACCGGGGAGGATCTCGATGACCCGGTCGGCTTCGGCGGTCGCCGCCCGCTTCAGGGTCCACTGGTCGGGCAGGGCGTTGTAGTCACCCTTGGTCCGCACCAGCACGTCCCCGCTCTGGTCATGGCTCAGCCAGACGATGCGGTGGACGATGGTGAGCTTGGTGTCGTTGGGGTTGGGGAAGACCATGATGTCGCCGACCTGAAGCTGGCCCGCCGGCAGGTTCTCGGTCACCACCAGCGAACCGATCGGGATGGTCGGCTGCATGCTCCCGGTGACCACCTCCTCCAGGTGGTGCCCGGTGACGACGAGGCCGACCACGATCGCGCAGAGGATCGTCACCAGCCCCAGTGCCGCAGCGATCAGGAGGTTGACGACGTGGCCGCCGGCGGCCCGCCAGAGCGGGAGGCGCTCCTCCATCGGGAGCGCCGAGAGGATGCTCGGCACGCTGACCGAGAGTGGGGTCGCCACGGTGGTGACCGCGACGGGGATGTCGGGCAGCTTGGTGGTGGCCCCGGCCGCGGGCGGGGCGTCAACCTCGGGCAAGGTCGGTGACGACCGCCCGGCGAGGGTGACGCTCGCAGGGTTCGGCTGCGCGACGGCCGGCACCTCAGCGAGGGAGGCGGGAATGGACGGTGCCATGGCGGCGAGCAGCCAGCCGGGCGGCGAGGTGAGCGCGGCCGGGGCCACCGGGATCGCCGGCACCGCCACGCGCAACATCCTGGAGATGCGGGTGGCGTCGAGTGGAGAGGCACGCCGGCAGGCCACCTGAAGGCGGCGCGTCCGGGCCGGCAGGGCGACGTTGGGGACGGACGAGGCGATGTCCAGCCGGGCCAAGAAGGCCCGCCGGCGCGGAGCGGCGGCGGGGACCGGGACCGAGCTCTCGAAAACCGCGGGGACCGTGGGAGGGGGGATCGGCCGGGGAGCGGCAGGGGGAGGCGGCAGCGGGGTTGCCGGTGGGGACGGCGGCGGCATCGCCACGACCTGGTCGGGCAGCCGGAGGATCGTCGCCTGCGGGACCTGACGGCGCTCTCGCCGGGCGGGGCGCTGGGCACGCTGGGCTCCACCCCGGTCGAGGCTGTCGGTGGCGGACTCGAGATCCGCCACGACATCCCTGACCAGGTCGTGCAGCTCCTCGGGGAGCGACACCCTCACGTTGCCCACTAGCGAATTCCCCTGCTGCTTCCGCGCGCCGTCGACGGCGGTTTGAGCCGACCGCCCAATTGTCGGCCTGCCTGGGCGACGCCTCGTGCAACGGGGCGCAACGAATCGGTTGCGGGACGTGGGCACCGCCGGATATGCGACGACCGCCGGCGCGGCGGTGGCCGAGGCCGGCGGTCGTGACCCTGAGCGCGAGGAGGGGACAGCGGGTGTGCCGCCGTCCCCTCACGGGCTGATCAGAGACTTGTCAGAGGCGGGTCAGACGCCGTTCTGGCCCCAGGTGAAGACCGCCGTGCAGGTCGAGTCCTCGTCAGTGGCGATGTGCGTGGCGTTGCCGGGCAAGCTCAGGCTGAAGGTGAAGGTGTTGGTGGCACCAGTGACCCAGGTGCCGTTACCGCCGCTGTCGGAGATGGTCTCCGCGGGCATCGACGCCAGCGCTCCCTGGTACACGATGGCCGCCATCGGGGCCTGTGAGTCCGTGACCTTCAGTTGCAGGTCAGCGCAGAGCGTGGTGTCAGCGGTCCCATCCCAGCTGGTGTCGGCAGCGCTCACCTTGGCGGACGCGAGAGTGAGCTGGAAGGTGGAGGATTCGGTGCCGGTGTTGGTGATCGCCACCGAGCCCACCTGGTTCGGGCCCCAGCCCGGCACGATGCCCGAGGCGTTGAAGATGGCACCGCAGGCGTTGGGCGACGTCTGGTCGGTGCAGGTGACCGCGTGGCCACCGACGACCTGCGCGCTGTTCTGCATGTGCACGCCCAGCGTGGTGGCGGTGCTGCCGTTGTTCTGGGTCACCGCCTGCCACGCCGCCAACCCGCCCCATCCGATCATGGCGGTACCGGCGACAACCAGGACAAAGACCATTCCGGCCCGCAGCTTCCTGCGGTCGGAACTCTTCCGCTCGATGGACATGGGAAACCTCCAAGATTGGGGTGGTGGGCGTCACCGCCTCCGGTCTGACGAGGAGAGGCGGTTGCGGCGCTGCTGGGGAACGGGGCGGCGCCGCGCTCGCCCTGGTTGCGTGATTGGGAGAGAAAGGGGCCGGGAAGGCGCTCTTCCCGACCCCCCTCAGATCATGGCTTGGGGTTACGCGCTGGCCTGGTCGAAGAGGATGGTGAAGCTGCAGCTCGTGCCCAGGACACCGTCGTCGGTGGCAAAGTTGCCGGAGGGGGCGATGGCGAAGGTGAACTTGTTGGAGTCATTCGTCGCCCAACTGGTGGCGCCGGAGCTGTTCTTGAGCGTGACGGGAGCCATCGCAGAGGCGAGAGACGCCAGCGGGTAGACGGTGGCAGGCGACGTCTCGTTGTCGGTGACCGTCAGGGTGAGGTCAGCGCAGAGCTCGCTGGCGGCAGGCGCTTGCATTGACATCGTGAAGTTGCTGCTCAGCGAGCCGGTGTTGGTGATGGTTACGGCTCCGCTGGTCCCGGCGAAGCTCGACGTCAACTGGTCCGGGCTACCGATCGGGCCGCCGACGATGATCTGGCACGCGCCGGGGGAGGTCGCCGAGACGGTCGAATTGCAGACCGTGGTGGACCCGGCCACCTGGTTGGTGTGCGTGAGGGTGCCCACGGCGAAGGTGCTGCCCGTGTTCTGGGTGTAGGCCTGCCACGCGGCCAGGCCGCCCCAGCCGACCAGGGCTGTGCCCGCGACGGCCGCGCCCAAGACCAGGGCTAGCCGGACGGATCGCTTGCTCTTACGGTTTTCCATGATCTTCAATTCCCTATCGGTGCCTTCTGGTCGTTCTATGCAGCTAGTTCAAACGCACTAGACGTCACTGGTGCAGCCTAGGGGGGTCGATCTCACGAAGCCTCGTCCGATACCGCCACAGCCGGGTAACGGTGTTCGGTGGAAGTGATGATCCGATCGGGCCGTATGCTGCGTTCTGGCGGAAGGGCAAAGAAAAGGCCGGGGCAGGATCTCCTGCCCCGGCCTTCCAGATCAAGGCGTTGTTCTAGTCGGCCGTTTGGGTGAAGACGAGGCCGAAGGTGCAGTTGGTGCCCTGGTCGGCGTAGTCGTTGGCGAAGGAGCCGCCCATGCCCACGGTCACCGTGAAGGTGTCACCGGTCGTCCCTGTGCCGGTTCCGGCGGTGCCGTTTGGTGCCCAGGTGTAGCTGGGTGTGCCGGCGTTGTTGTAGAGGCTGGTGGGGGTGAACGCGCCATTGAGCGCGGTGGCCGCCCAGACGGTGTTGCCGTTCTTGTCCTTCACGCCCACGGTGAGGTCGGGGCAGAGGCTCCCCGTCGGGGCCTGAAGCAGCGTCCCCATGCTCAGGGTGAAGGTGCTCTGCAGGCTGCCGGTGTTGTCGATCTTGATGTTGGCAGGCGTGACCAGCGTGGAGAAGTTGACCGGGTCAACCCCGGAGACCGTGATCACGGGAGCGCAGAACCCGGTGCCGCTCGTGGGCACCGAGCCCAGGTTCGACAGGCAGCTCAGGCTCTGGTTGCTGTGCTGTAGGGTGCCGGCCGCCACGCTGTTGCCGGCGTTCTCCGTGTAGGCACTCCACGCTGCCAACCCGCCCCAGCCGACCACGGCAGTGCCGGCCACGGCGGCGACCAGCACCAGGGCCACCCGAAGCGAGCGCTTGCTCTTGCGGTCTTCCATGATCCTCGTTTCCTCTGCTGTCTTCTGGCCGTTCTAGCCAGGTAGTTCAAATGCACTAGACGGCTCTGGCCAGCCTAGGGGGGCGCTGAGACGAACCGGTTGCGGAACTGGCGACAGCCGGGTCACGGACGTCGGCCACCCCTGTGACGCGATCGCGGCGTCTGACCGTGCCCCAGGCCGGCCACGCTCGTCGCCGTCAGGTGTGTGGTGTCCCGGGAAATAGCGAGGCCGGGCAGGTTGACCTGCCCGGCCTCATGGGGGCGTTAGGAGGATCAGGCCGCCGTCTGGCTGAAGAGGAGCCCGAAGGTGCAGCTGGTGCCCTGGTCGGCGTAGTCGTTGACGAACCCGCCGCCCGGGGCCACGGTCACGCTGTAGGTGTCGGCTGTCACACCGGTGCCGGTGCCGGCCACGCCGCCGCCGGTCCAGCTGAGGCTGGGGGTTCCGGCGTTGCTGTAAAGGTTCACCGGGGTCGTCAGCCCGGCCGTGCTCAGCGCGGTGGTCGCGATCACGGTGCCGGTGTCCGGCGCGGTGGTGTTCAGGTCAGTCACCTTGAGGGTCAGATCGGCGCAGAGGCCGCCCGAGGCCGCGGCCGGCAGGTTGAGCGTGAAGGTGCTCTTCAGATTGCCGGTGTTGGCGATGATGATGCTGCCGTTGGTGCCGGTCCACGTGGCAGGGTCGACGCCGGAGACCGAGATGGTCGCGGCGCACCAGCCGGTGCCACTGGTCGGAACGGAGCCCAGCAGCGAAGTGCAGCTCAGGCCGTTGGCGTGGGCGAGGGTGCCGGCGGCGACGCTGTTGCCGGCGTTCTCGGTGTAGGCGCTCCATGCCGCCAAGCCACCCCACCCGACCAGAGCGGTTCCGGCCACGGCGGCACCCAGCACCAGCGCGACCCGCAGCGATCGTCTGCTCTTCCGTTCCATGATCCTCAATCCCCTTGATCTGATCTGTCGACCGCTCTGGCCAGATAGGTCATCTGCACTAGACGGCAAGGGGCAGGCTAGGGGGCGTGATCTGACGAAGCCCCCGCCGAAGAGGCCACAGGCGGGTAACGGGGTTCGCGTGAAGCTGTGAACGCGAGCGACGCGTCTGATTCGCTCTGAGCCGGCCGAAGTCGAGAACCATGACGGCCGACGGGATCCTTAGACACCTGCGCGAGGGCCGGCCGCTCGGGTCCGGCACCGGTATCCGGATCGCCTGACTCGGCTCAGCCGGCGCGCTCGTTGGCCGTCTGGGCCGTGGCGACGGGGAGGATCTGGTCGAGCTGGAGACCGCCGAGCCGTCCCTCCGCCACCAGACTGTTGATCAGGTTGTCGACCCGCCACACCACGACGATCTGGAGGGCCCCGACGCCCTCGACGGTTCCCTGAGTGGTGGTGGCGTGCCCGCCGTCGCCCAGCGGGCCGGTGGAGACGGGCGTCGCGCCGGAGCGGGCGTCCAGGGCGGTGCCGAGGTTGAGCATGGCGGTCGCCGCGCCGGTGGTCGTCGCGAAGGAGGCGACCGCCACGGTGAGCGTGATCGCGCCGTTGCTGGTGCTGAACGACTCGTCGCGGTAGTACTCGACGGCCACCGCTCGCACCAGCCCGTCCTTCCGCACCGCCGTGGAGCTGGCCTCGTCCAGCCAGCCCGGTCCCACCGGTTTCACCGCCTGGTAGACGGCGAAGTCAGGGGAGGGGAGCTGGCTGAGGGTGATCAGATAGCTGCCCGGATCCCCGTCCAGGGTTGTCGTGCCGCCGTTGCCCCCGCAGCCGCCGGTCACGGCCGCCAGCACCAGCACCCCGAGGGCTCGCGCTGTGCCCCATGGCACCCTCATTCCTGGCGAACGGCGCTCACGATGTCGGCGGCGGCCGCGCGGCGAGCGGGCAGCACCCCAGCGAGGAGCACTGCCACGACCACACCCCCCAGCAGGGCCAGCGCCGTGGTGATCGGGAAGACGAACCCAGGAGCGAAGCCGGGGCTGGTGCTGGCCGCAAGCAGGGGCACGGCGAGCAGGCAGCCCACCCCGATGCCGAGCACGGCTGCGACGCCTCCGAGCAGGCCGGCCTGGGCCAGCACCAGGCGCCGGGCCTGCCCCTGACTGAGCCCCACGGCCCGGAGCAGTCCCAGCTCATGGCGGCCCTGACGGACGTTCACCGCCAGCGTATTGATGACCGCCAGCACGGCGATCGCCACCGCCAGCCAGGCGACGGCCGCGAGGATGCCGACGGTGTCGCTCAGGGCCTGTTGGGTGGCCGACTCGATGGTGCTCACCGAGGTCGCCGAGAGACCGTACCGGCTCGCCACCGCAGCCACCGCTGGTTCGCGTCCCGCGGTCAGCACCTCGAGATCGTCGAACCCCGACGCCTGACTTCCGAAGTACCGCACCGCCTGACCGGAGTCGACGAGCAGCGACTCCCGGCCGTCACCGGCCGGGAAGGAGTGCTCCACGATGCCGGCGATGGTGAAATCGGTCGTCCCGCTACTCGTCGCCACCGGGAGCACGGTGCCCACTCGCCAGTCATCCGCCTCCGCCAGGCTGAGCGGCGCCAGCAGGTTGGAGCCGCCGGCGAGTGCCGCGAAGGCTCGACTGCGGCTGCCGGCCACCAGCTCCAGACCGCCGTTGCGAGCGTAGGTCGCGCTGTCGAAAGCCGTCATCCCGATCACATCGCCGTCAACCCCCGCGGGGAAGAAGCGGAGGCTGGTCAGCTGCACCCCGGCCTCCTCCCCGATCTGGGTGGCGATGCCGCCCGGCTGGGTTACCGGGCTGCCGATCAGGGTGTCCCCGATGAAGAGGTGGCTGATCCAGGCGTCGCCGGAGCCCAGGGTTCCCGTCACCAGCACCCCTGCGGCCATCGCCGCGGCGATCGCCGTCACCAATCCCGAGAGGGTCAGCGCGGTGCGGTTGCGGCGGCGTCTCAGGCTGGCCGCCGCGACCTCCGTCTCCGGCCAGATCACCCTCAGCATCCGCGTCAGGAGACGTGCCAGGGACGGCGCCAGAAGCGGCAGGCTGAGCACCACCGCGAGGAGCAGGGCCACCGCACCCACCGGCGCCAGAGCTCCACCGGCCAGATCCGACACCAGCGCCACGGCGGCGAGCGGCGGCACCGCGCCGATTGCGGCGCCATGGATCCGCTCGCGCCGACCGGCACTCTCGGGGCTCAGGGCTTCGAGGATCGGCACGCGCGCGGCGGTTGCGGCGGGGACGGCGGAGGCGACCAGGGCCGAGAGGATACCGGCGAGCGCGGCGAGAATCACCGCCAGGGGACTGATCTGAAGCCCGACCGCGGGCGCGGTGGAGGCGGCTCCGAAGGCGGCCTGGAGGGCAGCCCCGAGCCCCACGCCGACGGCGATTCCGGCCGCCGCTCCCGACAGGGCGAGGACCGTGGCCTCGGCGGCGAGGAGATGGAACACCTGGGCGGCGGAGGCGCCCGCCGCCCGCAGCAGGCCGATCTCGCGCCGCCGCTCGAGGGCGGCGAGGCTCACCGTGTTGGCGCACACGCCGGCTCCGATGACCACGCTGAGGACGCTGACCAGGACCAGCAGGGAGGAGAGTTGGGAGCCTGAGCCGCTCGCGTCGGTGGCGGGATCGAACGTGGTCACCGCTCCGCCGAGCCGCTGATGGACCTCCGCCGCCGCGTCCGCTGAGCTGGTCCCGGGAGCGAGGCGCAGAGCCGCGAGCGAGGCACGGAGGCCAAGGTCGAAGGAGGACAGCAGCTCCGGGGTCGGGACGAAGATGACGTCCTGGGTGAAGCTGGCGCTCACGCCGCTCGCGTCGGTGAGCCCGACCACCTCAAAGGAGTGGGGGCCGGTCGACGTGGTGAGCAGGACGCTGCCGCCGATCTCGAGACTGCCCCCCGGAGGGGCCAGGGTTGGAAGCAGTGCCGTATCGATGGCGATCTGGTCGTGAGCCGAGGAGGTCGGAAGGTGCCCGGCGCTGAGGCTGATGCTGCGGAGCGCGGCTCCCCCACTCTCCACCCCCACCAGGGTCACGGTAGAGGTCGGCGCGCTCGCCTCCGGGGCCTGGGCCGTCACCCGCTTCTGGTACAGGGGGACCACCTCCCGGACCCCGGAGAGGCTTCTGAGGGATGCCAGCTGCGTGGTGCTGAGGCCGACCCCGGAGCTGGTGCGGACGTCGAGGCCCGATTGCCCGGCACGGACCTGCGCCGACGCGTCAGCCTGGGCACCGACGCCGGCGACCTCCATCTGGACGCCCAGCATCGCCGCCACCCCCAACCCCACGGCGGCGGCGGTGAGTGCCGCTCGCGCCGGCCGGGAGGCGAGGTTGCGCGCGAGCACGGGTCGGAGACCTGGCTCGAGCCCTGCGGTCACCAGCCAGGTCGCCCCGCCCACGATCCGTCGGGTGATGGAGCTGACCAACCCGGTCACGCCCCGCGAGGTCGGGTCAGAGGTCATGCCGCTCGAGCTGGCGGACGAGTGCCCGGAAGCCGGCGGAGTCGGCGCCCGCACCGCTGCCCTCCACCGGTACGTCGTCAACAACCCTGCCGTCGGCCAGGACCAGCACCCGGTCCGCGTACGCGGCCACCCGCGCGTTGTGGGTGACCAGGACGGTGGTCTGGGATCGCTCGCGGCAGAGGCGGCTGAGCATCTCCATCACTTCGTGGCCGCTCTGGCGGTCGAGATTGCCGGTGGGCTCGTCGGCCAAGAGCAGGGCGGGTGCCGCAGCCAGAGCCCGGGCCAGAGCCACCCTCTGCTGCTCGCCCCCCGAGATCTCGTCGGGGCCGTGACCCTGGAGACCGTGAAGTGAGAGCTGGTCCATGAGCACGCTGACACGTTCGGACACCGTTCTGCTGTCCAGGCGGGCAGCGTGCCTGCCGCCGCGCAGCCGGAGCGGCAGGGCCACGTTCTCGGCGGCGGTGAGGCTGGGAATCAGATTGAAGAACTGGAAGACAAAACCGATGTGGTCGCGGCGGAATGCCGAGCGTTCGGCATCTCCCATCGCGTAGAGGTCGCGTCCGTCGACCAGCACGCGGCCCGAATCCGGTGGCTCCAGCCCGCCCATGATGTGGAGCAGGGTGCTCTTGCCGGCGCCGCTCTGCCCCATGATGGCCACGAACTCACCGGAGCGGACGGTGAGGGAAACCCGGTCCAGGATGGTGCGGGGAGGCCGGCTGATCTGGTAGCTCCTGCACACCCCATCCACGGTGACCACCGCGGGGACGTCAGGAGAAGGTTCGGTCGCAGGGTCCTCGGTCACCGTGCGGGCCTCCCTGTATCTGGCGGCATTGTCCGCAACTCTAGTCGAAGAGAAAGGCTTCCAGGGCGGACTCGATGGTATCGGAGATGAGCCCCTGCCCTCGGTACTCGTAGGCGGGCAGCGGCAGGCTCGTCGAGAGCGAGGGTGTCGCCGTGGGGCTGGGGGTGGGCACCGGCGTTGGGGTTGGGGTGGGCGCGGGTGTTGGTGTGGGCGTGGGCGTGGGTGGGGGTGTGACGACGGGTTGAGCGTTCACCGGCCGGGCGGTGGCCGGCGGGGCAGTCGCCGGAGGGGCGGTGGCCGGCGGGGCCGCGGCGGCGGAGGGCACCCGGGCAAACTCCTCGGCGAACATCCAGACGCCCGAGGCTGGAGTCGATTCCCCCGGGGGGATCCACGACTGGCTGGTGGCACTGCCGATCCCCAGGGAGGTGTAGTTGGGGTTAAGGATGTTCTGCTCGTGCTCGGAGCTGCCCATGAATTCTGTGTTGATCCATTGCGCCGCAGCGTCCGCCGACCCCTCGTTGTTGACCCACCCGACGTTCTCGCCCGCCCCGTTGTTGGGGTTGACACCGAAGGCGCTCATCATCGAGAAGACGTACTGGTTGCAGGGGGGGATGGCGTGGGCGAAGTAGTCGCGGTTGATCATGTCCTGGGCTCTGCCGTAGATGGTGCCGGCACCGGCGCAACCGCTGTACGGGGCAGCCTCGCCGATCGAGGCCAGGGTCCCGTTTTCCGCCAGGGACGCCACGCCGTTGCTGGCGCGGTCCTGGTTGGTGAGCGAGAAGAGGTCGGAGTCGGCAGTGGCGTCGGCGTCGGCCGGCTGCCCTTGGAGATGGCTCCCGGCGAAGAGGGCGGCGCCGAGCATCGCGCCGGCGATGACCACGCGGCCGGGAACCCGGCGCCGCCGCCGGGCAGACGGTTCGCACGCCCCGTCGCGGTCGGCCTGGACGGCCGCAGCTGTTCGACACAGCGCCTCCCACCCAGCCTGGGGGGCGGACGCGCGCGCGCTTCTCTGGCTCACGGGGAGGATCACACCGCGCCGGAGGCGTGCACCGCGTGCCCGTCACGCCTCCGTTGCGACCCCGTTGCAGGCGACCGCGTGCCGGCACGCGGCGAGGGGACGATGTGGCAAGCGATGCGGGCTGCCGCCTCTTGACACGATCGTTGCAATCTGCTGATTTGAGCCCGCAGATTGGGGTGTAGCCTGGGTACAACCGTCAGGCCGAGCAAGCCTGACCGACGAGACACAGTAGACAGGTAGGCTGGGACAGATGTCGCTTCTCGACCGCGTCCAGAGGAAGGCTGAGGACGCGTTGCCGTCCGGTGGGGTGGCTGCACAGCCCGCGACCCCGCCGACGTTTGCGCTGCCGTCCACCGGCGCCCCTGCCGTGGAGCCGCTCGCACCGACGCCGGGCTGGTCGGTGCGCACCCAGCCGGTCAACTCGGCCGCCCCGGTCGCTGCTCCCCGACGGGCGGTGGAGCCGGCGCAATTCGGGCGCCCAGCGCCCGCTCAGACCTCGCCACCTCCGCCGCGGGTGCGGCCCGCCGACATCCCCGGGCTGGGCGATGGCACCCGGTCCACGTCCCTGCTCAGCCGCACCGGTGACTCCGCCGGTTCGGGCGACGGCGCCCGGACCTCCTCGCTGCTGAACCGCAGCGGTGAGGCGGGGGGCACGGGTGATGGCAGCCGTCCCAACTCGCTGCTCAGCCGCACTGGGATTCCCCGTCCCGGGCAGGCCCGGGGAGCTGTCGGCGCCATGTACGCTCAGCTCCGGTCCCGCGTTCACCAGCGCCTCGTCGAGGAGCTTGCCGGCAACACGGACTCGGCGCCCGGCGATGTGATCCGCCAGCGCATCGCCGAGCTGGTCGGGGAGATCATTACCGAGCAGGGCATGACCATGAGCCGTCAGGACCGCCTCCGGGTGGTCGAGACGCTCATCCATGACGTTCTCGGCCTCGGACCGCTCGAGGACCTGCTGGCGAACCCCGACATCGCCGAGATCATGGTCAACGGACCCAACCAGATCTACGTCGAGGAGAAGGGCAAGCTGCTGAGGAGCCCGGTCACCTTCGAGAGCACGGAGCAACTCATGCAGGTCATCGACCGCATCGTCTCCTCCATCGGCCGGCGCGTGGATGAGTCGTCGCCGATGGTCGACGCCCGGCTCAAGGACGGCTCGCGCGTGAACGTGATCATCCCTCCCCTCGCCTTGCGCGGACCGACGGTGACGATCCGAAAATTCACCAAGGAGGCCTTCACCATCGACGACCTGATCCATTTCGGCACCCTCACCGAGGGGATGGCGAGGTTCATCAGGGCCTGCGTCGTGGGCCGCCTAAACATCGTCGTCTCCGGGGGTACCGGGTCGGGCAAAACCTCGACGCTGAACGTCCTCTCGAGCTTCATCCCCGCGGATGAGCGGATCGTCACCATCGAGGACGCCGCCGAGCTCCAACTCGGGCAGGAGCACGTGGTTACCCTCGAGGCGAGGCCGGCCAACGTCGAGGGCAGAGGCGAGGTCTCCATCCGGGAGCTGGTCATCAACACCCTCCGGATGAGGCCGGACCGCATCATCATCGGTGAGTGCCGCGGCGGTGAGGCACTGGACATGCTTCAGGCCATGAACACCGGGCACGATGGCTCCCTCACGACGCTCCACGCAAACAACCCGAGGGATGCGACGAGCCGTCTGGAGACCATGGTGCTGATGTCTGGCGTTGAGCTGCCCTCGCGTGCCATCCGCGAGCAGATCGCATCGGCGGTGAACATCATCGTGCATCAGTCGCGTCTTCGCGACGGTACCCGGAGGATCGTCAGCATCGCCGAGGTTCTGGGCACCGGCCCCGAGGGCGTCCTGATGCAGGAGATCTTCGCTTTCACGCAGACAGGCGTCGATCCCGACACCGGCAAGGTGCTCGGCGAGCTGGGTCCCACCGGAGTGGTGCCTCAGGTGCTCGAACGTCTGAGCGCGGAGGGCCAGGGCCTTTCGGAGGAGATGTTCGCCGCCGCGTGACCCCTGACCTCACCCGTGGTATCGAACCGGGTGTGAAGGATATGCCGAGCGGGTGACGGGCTCCTCACCGATCGGTTTCGGTCAGGGTGCCAGCGCCCAACCGCAATTCGCCGTCCATACACTCGTGGCGAAATGTCCTCGTCTCCGACGGCGGGCACCGCCCGCTCCTCCCGTGCCGGGAGCCACCCCGCCCTGCCGTCTGTCCGGGTGCTCGTGTGCGCAGCCGAGGGAGCGGTGATCACGGGCGCTCTGAGAGGTCCGGGCGCCCCTCCCGGAATCGAGATCCTCGCGGTGCCGGATCCGGCCTCGCTGCCAGACGATCTCGACACCGGTTGGGACGCCGCGGTGGTTGAGGACGACGGGCCCGGTTGGTCGGCGGAGGCGCTGCTCGACCTCATCCACGCCCGCGATGTGAGCATCCCGGTGGTGGTCGTTTGCGCCCCCTCGCACGAGGCCGCCGGGATCGCGCTGGTGGAACGCGGCGCGGCCGATTACCTCGCCTCGGACCGGATGGCTCGCCTTCCCGTGGCCGTACGTGTTGCGGTCGAAAGGGATGCGCTCAGTCGGAAGCTGAGACGCCTCGAGGCCGCCGCCCCGGGTGCCGGCCAGGTGCCGCAGGCAGCCTTCCAACCGGACGTCACCGGGCGCTGGCGGGGGCAGTTCCTGAAAGACCGTCAATTGGGGTTCGTCCGCTCGCTCGGTTCGCCCGACGAGGACGCCGCGCTCCTCGGAGCGCTGGAGCAGATCGGGCTGAGCGTCAATGCCACCGAGGTCAGGTTCTGGGAGGCCGACGCCCGGGGGGTGGTGCGACCTCGCGTTGCCTGGAGCCGTGCCGGCCACGACGCAACCACACGGCCCTCAACGCAGGCTGCCCCACCCGCCCTGGTGACGAAGGTCATCAGCAGCCGGGAGTTGTCCTTCTCGGGGGTGAGCCCCGCCCACCCGGTGGGGGAGTCCTTGGGCGTTCCGGTGCTGAAAGGCGACCACGCTCTCGGCGCCATCGAGATCAGCGCGCCGGACTTCGCCGGTTTCAATGACGCACACGCCGCCCACCTCACGACACTTGGCAACTACCTCGGCATCGATTGTGCGCAGCGGCGGAGCGCCGCAGATTTCGCACGCAGCCTGGAGGAGCTGAGTCGCGTCAGTGGGGAGCGCCTCCGGCTGATGCGCCTCCTGGTCGAGGCGCATGAGGACGAGCGCCGGACCATCGCCGCCGACATCCACGACGACTCCCTGCAGATACTCGCCGCCGTGGGGCTCCGATTGCAGACACTCCGGCGCCGGGTCAACGACGAGGCGGCACGGAGCACCCTCGACGCGGTGGAGCAGATGGTGGGGACTGCGGTCTCGCGTCTTCGGGGTCTGATGTTCAACCTGCGCCCCACCGGGCTTGATCACGGTGACCTGCTCGGCACGATTCGTGACCGTCTGACCCAGGTGCAGCAGGATGAGGGCATCGCGTACAGCCTCGCCGGTTCGGAGCCGGGAGCACTGACCACCGCGGCGAGAGTGACGCTCTACCGAGTCGCCCAAGAGGCCATCGCCAACGTCGTCAAACACGCCTCGGCGAGCCATGTCAGCGTCTCTGTGGAGGAGCGGGACCAGGGCTGTCAGATGCGGATCGCCGACGACGGTGCCGGGCTCGCAGCCGCAGCCGAGAGCCTACCCGGCCATCTTGGCCTGGCCAGCATGCGCGAGCGGACCGAAGTCGCAGGCGGCTGGCTGCGGGTCGAGTCGGGGGCCCTCCGCGGCACCGTGGTGACCGCCTGGATACCGCTGCAGGTCGGGGCGCGTTCCGGTCTCGGGTCCGTGGCATGATTTCTCCACCTTTGGCTCGGATCCTGATCGCGGACGACGATGCCAACATTCGGGAGGCGCTCCGAGAGCTGCTCGAGTGCGAGGACGGCCTCGAAGTTGTCGGGGTGGCCGAGGATGCCCTCCAGGCCGTCGAGCTGGCCGCTCGCGAGCGCCCCGACGTGGCCATCCTCGACGTCAAGATGCCGGGGGGTGGCGGCCCTCACGCGGCCCGTCGCATTCGCGTGGAGAGCCCTCTGACCCGGATCGTCGCGCTCTCCGCCTACGGCGACCGCGCCAGCATCCTGGAGATGCTGCAGTCCGGCGCAACCGCATACCTGGTCAAGGGGTCGATGCCGGACGAGGTCACTCAGACCATCCAGCGCGTCCTCCGCGGCGAGTCCGCGTTCTCGCCCGACGTGGCCAGCACGGTGGTTCGCGAGCTGAGCGAGCAGCTGGCGGGCAAGGAGGAGGCCGAGGTCAAGCGGGCCCGCGTGCTCTCCCGGGTCCAAGGGGTGATCGAGTACGGAGGCATCCACCCCGTCTATCAGCCCATCGTTGACCTTGCCGGGGGCCGGGTCACGGGCGTCGAGGCGCTCTCCCGCTTCGATACGGGGATGCCGCTGCAGTGGTTCGAGGAGGCATCCGAGGTTGGCCTCCGCGAGGACCTCGAGGCGTCGGCGCTGGCCGTGGCGTTGGCGGGGCTGCCGGCGCTGCCCAGTACCTCCTACCTCTCCCTTAACCTCTCACCGTCCACCCTGCTCCGGCGGGACGTCGCCCGGCTGCTGGGGGCGGTGCCCCTCGAGCGCATCGTCATCGAGATGACCGAGCACTCCCCGGTCGGCGACTACGAGGCGTTGAATCGGGCACTCCAACCGCTCCGCCACGCGGGCGTGCGGGTGGCCGTCGATGATGCGGGAGCGGGTTTTGCCAGCCTTCGCCACATCCTGCTGCTGGTCCCGGAGATCATCAAGCTCGATATCTCTCTGACCCGGGGGATCGACGTCGACCGGCCACGGCGTGCTCTCTCCTGCGCGCTAGTGGCGTTTGCCCGCGAGACGGAGATGACGATCGTGGCCGAGGGCATCGAGACGAGTGCTGAGCTGCGCACCCTGAAGGAGATCGGGGTGACCCAGGGCCAGGGCTTCCTGATCGCGAGGCCGATGGTCCCGCCGATTGACGAGCGCCGCATCCTCGAGCGTCTGGCCGTTTGAGGCGCCGGATCCGTCTGCGTGCGCGCGCGGGTGGGGGAGACCCCCACTCCGCGCACCGCCCCTGGAGAAGAGCGCCGCTCAGCGGCCGCGCGGTCCTCCGGGGCCGACGGGTGGCATCCCCATCCCGGGCGGCATGCTCGGCGGCAGTCCCAGGCCGGGAGGACCGCCGAAGCCCGGAGGCGGCTGCGCCGGCTGTGCGGCGCCACTGCCCATCTGCCTGCCCGCCGCCGCCATCAGCGCTTCCTGCTGAAGCTGGCGTCGATCGGGGAAGAGCTGGGCCAGACGCGGCGGAAGGGGAACACCCATGTCGAAGAGGCGGTCGATGATCTTCGGCCGGATGCCCGTGGAGCTGAAGTCGCCCACGATCTTCCCGGTCGCCGGATCGGCGCCCCTGGACTCGAACTTGAAGATCTCCTGCATGGTGATGGTGTCGCCCTCCATCCCCACGACCTCGGTGACGGAAACGATCTTGCGCGAGCCATCCTTGAGGCGCGCCAGCTGGATGATCAGGTTGATGGCGCTGGCAACCTGCTGACGGATGGCCTTCAGGGGCAGGTCCATGCCGGCCATCAGGACCAGGGTCTCGAGCCGCGAGAGGGTCTCGCGGGGAGAGTTGGCGTGGATCGTGGTCATCGATCCGTCGTGGCCGGTGTTCATGGCCTGGAGCATGTCGAGGGCCTCACCGGAGCGGCACTCGCCGATGACGATGCGATCGGGGCGCATCCGCAGGGAGTTGACGACCAGATCGCGGATGTTGACGCGACCCTCGCCATTGACGTCCGGTGGGCGCGACTCGAGCCGGCACACGTGCTCCTGGTGGAGCTGGAGCTCGGCGGCGTCCTCGATGGTGATGATCCGCTCGTCGATCGGGATGAATCCGGAGCAGACGTTGAGGAGGGTCGTCTTCCCGGTGCCGGTGCCGCCCGACACGATGATGTTGGCCCGGGCCAGGACGCACGCCTGGACGAACGAGGCGCCCTCCTGGGTGATGGTCCCGAAACCGATCAGGTCGGAAACCTGATAGGGGTCCTTGGAGAACTTCCGGATGGTCAGCAGGGGGCCGTCGAGGGCCACCGGTGGGATGGCGGCGTTGACGCGCGATCCGTCCAGGAGCCGGGCATCGCAGAGGGGGGTCCGCGCATCGACCCGCCGGCCCACCGACGAGACGATGGTGTCGATGACCCGCATGAGGTGCGCCTCGTCGTCAAAGCGGATGTCGGTCAGCAGGATCTTGCCCTTGCGCTCGACGTACACCATCTCCGGACCATTGACCATGATCTCGGTCAGGCTGTCGTCCTCGACCAGCGGCCGAATCGGCCCCAGGGCCTCCATGTAGCGGTTGTCGAGGCGGGAGTTGGCGGCGACGCTCACAGATGGGACTCCTCTTG
>Ga0302320_10006400_pt1 | contig 26133 bp, 23 predicted proteins | sample Bog_T0_3_FD_202130 | JGI IMG/M metagenome (GOLD analysis project Ga0302320, IMG submission 202130) | Peat permafrost microbial communities from Stordalen Mire near Abisko, Sweden - Bog_T0_3 | ecosystem: Environmental > Terrestrial > Soil > Wetlands > Peat | place: Sweden: Abisko, Stordalen Mire... | reverse complement strand
CGCTGACTTCCCAGATTGTGGGAAGCTGTTTAACTTGCTTCTTTTGCCTGGCCATCCGTGGCTCCTTTCCTGGGGTCGCGGATGATTATCGGCAGAAAAAGCCCCCTTTTGAGATAATTTCTAAGTCGCACGGTGAGCCGGTCGGGCCGGGCGACGTCGGCATAGCCATAGATTTCGAAGTTCTGACGGTCGTGCGCGGAGAGGAGCGGCACGGTGAAGAACGACTGGCAATGGTCGCGAAAGTCGGGCGAGACGTAGCCCACCCGCAAGCGGCGGCAGGGATCGCGGTTGTTGTCGTGGGGGCGGATGAGCCGCGTCAAGGGCTCGGCGTGCTGGCGGTTCCAGCGACGATGTTCTTCAGCGATCGCCGCGGCATCGTAGCGGGGCGAGAAATGGAGCGTGTAGACCAGATTGCTGTGGGCCACGGCGAAGTCCGGCGCGACTTGCACGGCCCGCCGGTAAGAGGCGATGGCCTCATCCAGCTCCCCCTGGTCCTTGAGGACGTTGCCCAGGTTATTATGGGCCTCGGCAAAGTCCGGCTTCAGTTCCAGGGCTCGACGATAGCAGGCTGCCGCTTCGCGGAGTTTGCTTAGTTCCAAGAAGGAATTGCCCAGGTTGTTGTAGGGCTCGGCATAGCCCGGCTTCAGTTCAATGGCCCGTTGATGGCAAGTCGTGGCCTCGTCCGGCTTTCCTTGGTTTCGCAAAGCAATTCCCAGGTTCGCGTGGGCCTCGGCCAGATGGGGATTCAGCTCGAGGGCTCGGCGGTACGAGGCGACGGCCTCGTCCAGTTTCCCTTGATTGGTGAGCGCATTGCCGAGGTTATTGTGCGTGTCGGCCGAGTCCGGCTTGAGTTGCAAGGCGTGCCGGTAACAATCGACCGCCTCGGCGAACTTCCCCTGGTCGCGGAAGACGTTGCCAAGGTTGTTGCATGCCTCGGCATGGTCCGGTTTGAGCTGCAGGGCGCGGCGATAGCAGGCGGCCGCCTCGTCGAGTTGCCCCAGATCCTGACAGATGATGCCCTGGGTGGCAAGGGCCTCGGCCAGATCGGGCTTGAGTTCCAGGGCTCGGCGGCAACAAGCGATAGCCTGGTCGAGCTTTCCGCGGGTCCGCAAGGCAATGGCCAGGTTGACGTGGGCCTCGGGGTAATTGGGCTTGAGTTCCAGGGCGCGGCGGCAACAGACGTCGGCGCAATCTGGTTTTCCTTGGGCCATCAAGATCACGCCGAGGTTGTTGTGGGCCTCGGCAAAGCCGGGTTGAAGCTCCAGAACCCGGCGGTAGCAGGCCGCGGCTTCGTCCAGCTTTCCTAGCACTTTGCAGAGGTTGCCGAGATTCCCCAGCGCCGGGGCGTGGTGCGGCTCAAGCCGCAACGCCTGTTGATAACAGTCGGCCGCTTCGTCCAGCCGTCCCAACTGCATGAGCACGACGCCAAGATAATTGTGCGTCTCGGCACGATTGGGCTTCAACCGCGCGGCCTGCTGCAAACGGGCTGCCGCCTCGTCGAGTTTGCCTGCCACCTGGCACGCCGCGCCGAGCAGAAAGCAGACTTCGGCATTGGTGGGGTCCTGTTGGAGGATCTGCCGATAGATTTCCGCGGCGAGCTGTGGCTGCCCAGCGCGATGATAGCCCACGGCTTGTGAAAGGTTTGCCACAGGGGTTGCCATAAGTCGCTAGTCAAATTGAGTTTTGTAGGGTCGACGTCCCAACCGTCGACGACCGGGGGGCAGCGATAGGATAGCGAGAAAGCCGCCGCTGGCCAACGGCGATAAACTACGTAGTATGAGGTAAATGGATGTCGCCGTTGTGTGGAGGATAAGCCGACTTTGCCGTCTGTAGGGACGGGTCGGAAGGTCTCAAAAAGGCCAAAGGTGACATCTTTTCCTTGACGACGTGAATACTGGCAATCATACTTTTCACTCCGATGAATGCTGCGAACGTTGGGACGGACGCGAATCCTTCCTTGGATGAGGGATTGCATCGTCTCAAGCCGTGCAGAGCATAAGATCCCGTTCGTGGCTGCATTGGGCAGCCGCGAACGCAACACGTTTTGCAGGAGCTACTTTCGATGAACCTCCGATATGCGATCCTCAGCCTGTTGGCTGGAAGTCTCCTTTTCGTTTCCGCGGCCGTCGCGGACCAGTCTCGCGCGGTGGGTCCGATCATCGCCCGCGGCGAGGTGAAAAAGCAGATTGAAGCGACGCCCATCCTGGAGCGTCCCTATCGGCCGCTGCACTTCTACGGTAATACGGTGCGTCGCCGGGCCAGCCGCGGCTTGCCCGTCTCCGTGCCAACCGCTGCGGCGCCGAGCGCCGTCCAGCCGCAAAGGTAGAGGTTTACTTCCCTGAAAGTCATTATTGCCAGTAACTACGAGGAGCTGAGCAAGACGGCCGCGCGGATCGTGGCCAAGGTGCTCAACGCCAAGCCTAACGCCGTGCTGGGGCTGTCCACCGGTGCGACCTCGCTGGGGTTGTACCGGGAGTTGATCCGCATGCACCAGGACGACGGGCTCGACTTTTCCCAGGTGACGACTTTCAATCTCGACGAGTACGTGGGGCTGACGCGGCACAACCCGCAGAGCTTCTGCTATTTCATGCAGGAGAACTTCTTACGGCATATCAATATTCCGCCGCAAAACGTGTATATTCCGGCCGGCACGACCGACAACTACGTGCCGTTCTGCCAGTGGTACGACCGGCGGATCGCGGAGTGCGGCGGCATCGACGTGCAGATCTTGGGGATCGGCGAAGACGGGCGGATCGGCTTCAACGAGCCGGGCAGCTCGCTGGGCTCCCGCACGCGGGTGAAAACCCTGTCGCAGCAGACCGTGGCCGCCAATGCCCGCTATTTCGACACCGTCGCCGAGGTGCCGGTTTCCGCGATCACCATGGGCGTGGGCACGATTCTCGAAGCCCGCAAGATCGTGCTCCTGGCCAACGGCAAGCAGAAGGCGGCGGCGATCGCCGCGGCCGTCGAAGGACCGATCACCGCGATGTGTGCGGCCAGCGCGCTGCAGTTGCACCGCGAGACGGTGTGCGTGTTGGACCGCGACGCGGCGAGTTGCCTGAAAATGCTGGACTACTTCGAGTGGTGCCAGGCGAAGATGCTCGACCCGCCCTGAGCAACTTCGGCATTCACCGTGGCGCTCTGCTGACTCACCCGCCCGTAATCGCGTAGGAAGTCTTTTGCTTTCGGGTGAGGAGATAGCCCCAGAAGCCGATCGCAAAGATCAGTATCAGCAGGCTCACGTTCTGGGAGATGGTCATGCCCGTGCGCCAGATCGGCGCTTCGTCTTTGCGGAGCACCTCGATCAAGAATCGCGTGATCGGGTAGAGCAGAAGGATCAGCCCCAGCAGCTCGCCGTCGCGGCGCCGGTACGGGTCGTAAGCCAACAACAGCAGGCACAACACCAGGCAGTTGATCGTGTCGTAAAGCTGCGCGGGATGCACCGGCAGGCTCCGCGGCAGCGGCGCCGCGACGGTCCATTGCTTGGGGTATGGTTGGCCGCGGAGACTGACCGACACGGTGGCGCCCGGATCGTGGAAATACAGCAGGAACTGCTGGGCATCTTCCGCGTCGCGGACGGTCTGCGAGTTGATGGCGGTGATCGTTTGCCCGGGCGAGAGCCCCGCTTTGGCCGCCGGGCTGCCGGGCGCGACTTCGCTGATCCGGGCGGGGCCGGCGGCAGCGTCGACGAATTTCAGTCCGTACACGTCCGCCTGCCCGGCTTGGACCTGGTGGACGTGTGCGGGGCTGTTCCAGGGAAACGTGATCGCCCAGGGCAGATCGCAGGTGTCGCCGAAGCAGCAGCCGTTGAGCAGGCAGCCCACCCGCCCCAGGGCCATGCCTAGGGCCACGCTGGGGACCATCAGATCGCCGAGGACCATCAGGGAGAGCCGGTTCTTCCAGGCAAACGCGATCAACCCGGCCAGGCCGCAGAGCAGCGAGCCGTAGACCACCAGCCCGCCTTGTGCGACGTTGGCCACCGCGGCGATAGTCTGGCCGAGGGTCGCCCTGTGAAACGACGGCCAGTACTCGATCACGTAAAAGGCCCGGGCGCCGACGATCCCCGGCACGAACATCCAGAAGATCAGCGCAAGGACCTGATCGGGATGGATACCCATCGACCGCCCTCGCCGGACGGCCAGGAGCGTCGAAGATACGATAGCGATCAACAGCATCACGCCGTAGCTGCGGATCGGCAATCCGGCCGGCTCGCTCAGGGCGGGCAACAACCAGCCGATGGCCGCCCCGATCACCAGCAACAGCGGCAGGTAGCCCAAGGTGTCGCTGTTGAAGCCTTGACGCCAGCCCAGCCACGCCAGCCAGGCCACGCTGAAGACGGCCCAAACGGCCAGCAGCAGGCCGAAGCCGAACAGCGGCACTCCGGCGATCTCAGTGGGGATGTAAAACAGGGTTTGCAGCATGGTCCCGCTCCGCGGTTCATTCCGATCCGTTCAGCAATTGGTTGTCGATCAGCCGCGTGCCGCCGATGCGAACGGCCAATGCGGCCAGGGTCGGGCCGCGGATTTCTTCGACCGGCTCCAGCGTCTGCGGATCGACCAGGGCGATGTAGTCGATGGCCGGGTTTTGCGCGGTCGAAATCACCTCGCGCATCCGCTCCACGATGATCCCGGTATTACGCTCGCCCCGGCGAATCAGTTCGTCGGCCCGCTGCAAGCTGTGCCACAGCACCAGGGCGTCGCGGCGGGCGGGCGGATCGAGATAGCGATTGCGGGAGCTCAGGGCCAGGCCATCGGCCTCGCGGACGGTGGGGCAAATCCGCACCGCGACCGGCATGTTCAAGTCGCGAACCATCTGCCGGATCACCGCCGCCTGCTGGTAATCCTTCTGCCCGAAGTAGGCCACGTCGGGCGCAACCATGTTGAAGAGCTTCAGCACCACCGTGGTCACGCCGCGAAAATGGCCTTTGCGGCACTCGCCCTCCAGCGGCCGGGTAATCGAAGTGACTTCCACCCAAGTGGCGAAGCCTTCGGGGTACATCTCCCCGTCGGTCGGGGCAAAGGCCACCGTGGCGCCGCCGCCGGAGAGCAGATCCAAATCGGCATCGAGGGTCCGCGGGTAGCGGCTGAAATCCTCCTGCGGTCCGAACTGGGTGGGATTGACGTAGATCGAGACCACCGTCAAGCCGCACTCGCTCCGGGACGCCTCGACCAGGCTCAAGTGGCCCCGGTGCAGCGCGCCCATGGTGGGCACCAGGCCGATTGGCCGGCCGGAGCGCCGCGCGGCGGCGACCGCAAGGCGAAGCTCGGCCACGGTGGTAATCAAAGGCGGACGGTTTTGCATTGCGGACAACGGCCTGGAACCGCCAAAATAAAAGGAGTTAACCGCAGCGGACGCGGAGGGATGCGAAGGGAAGCAGGTGCAGAAAAAATTACAGGGAAATGGTGATTGACACTGGGGGCGAGGTTCTCATGGTTTCATTTTGGCGAGCGGTCCTCGGCGAACTTCGTACTTCCGATTTCTCGTCGGTGTCCGCCGCGGCAAATCCCCGGCCGCCGTTCACTGCATCGCGTCCACGGCGGCTTGCACTTCGCGAAGCGCGGCGCTTGGTGAAGTATCGTTCGCCCACAGCACCGGTCCCTGCCGGGGCCGCGAAACCTGGCCGCGAATCGCTTGGCGAATTTGCTCCAGCCGGTCGATTCGCAAGGGTCGCTCGTTTCGCCGGCCACGCTCGCCGACGCGTCGAAAAAGTTCCTCGGCCGGGGCATCCAGCCACACGATCAGTCGCGGCCGAACGACTCGTGCCCGGTCGTGCTCCCATTGGAGGCGAAAGGCCTCGAACTGGCCCCCCGGGAGCCACGCTTCGGCATAGGCCATCGACTGGTCGAACCAGAAGTCGCTGACTACCAATCGCTTACGATCCGACCAGATCGCCGCGTCGGCCGCCAGCAGCCGGCTTCTGCGACCGTGGAATTCTAACGCAGCCGGCCATTCATTTCCAGACGGGTCGAGATCGAAAGATCCCCCATGATCGGGCGGCGACTCGTCGCGGACCAGGATCGCGGCGTTTTGTCGCTCCAATGCCAACGCCAAAGCGGTTTTACCGGCCGCGGCCGGGCCGGTGATCGCCACGTAATTGGCCGACGTGTTGAGATGGGCCAGCAGCCGCTGGATCGACCAGCCGATGCGGGGATGGACCATCTCCGCGGCAATTTCGGCGGCGGGCTCCAACACGAAGCGGCGCCAGGCCATCCGCGGATGGGGGACCGTCAGCAACGGCGACTCGATCACCTGTTGGTCGTAGAGCAACAGATCGAGGTCGACGGTTCGCGGTCCCCAGGGCTCGCCGCGCCGGCGTCCCAGGGCGTCCTCGATCTCGTGGAGCGCGACGAGCAGCGCTTCCGGGGCCAGCGAGGTTTCCAGCAGCGCTGCGGCATTGAAGAACGACCGTTGGCCGAGCGGCCCGCCGATTGCGCGGGTTGCATACCAGCCACTTTGCGCTACCAGCGCGATCCCCGGACGCCGCCCTAATTGCTCGAGGGCCTGCTGAAGCGTTTGCCGTCGCCGGCCCACGTTCGAACCCAGGCCGATCAACGAGCGGTGCATCGCGAGAACGCCGCAGCTAAAGGATCGCTATCGATACGGCCGCAACTCCTGCTATCGAACCCATAAGAGCGAAGAAAAAAACTGGGGGGTGCCATCCGGACCGCGGGCTTGCGCCGCCGACGTGTCGATCCTTCAAGGTGTCGCCCCCCCAAAAATTCATACGCTACGCGGTTGGAAATGACCCAAGCCTCAATCATGCCGGCGAGGTCTTGGGCATTCATGGCCGTTGGCAGTAGAATTCCCTCTTCAACGATCCATCGCTGAAGGTGCTGATCGATCCATCGCGATGACGTCGTTCAGCACAGCCGTCATTTTGCGCACGGCGGCGCAATTGTCAAGAATGAGTCATCGAATTATTTGAAGTTGGCGCGGTGGTGGAGAGTTTTTCCGCCGGCGGAAAAAATGGACACGCGCCGTGGCGGCCGAGGGCTTGACAACGCTTCGTTGTTCGATCCCGCTGCACTGACGCGTGGGGATAACTGGCGGCGGCTTTTTTCACGCAACCCACTCAGGCAATTGAGTGCGATGGCCGATCGCGCAGGGCGATGTGGCGGGCAGCGGCACGGCCGAATCAGGCGATAGCAATGATGGCATTCGAGATCTGCCCGCACCATCGACAACCGCCGCGTCGGCTCGAGCGCCACGATGTATTTCACGATTGTGGTAAGCTAGGCGTTCTGATTAAACCGTTGCCCACTCCAACTGCTCACGCATGATGTCTTCGACCGGCCGTTTTCCCGCTGCGGAATTGCCGCCCGACCCCATCCCGCAGAAATTTCGTCGCGGCGTGCGGGTGGTCGTTGCCGCGCAGATCGGCTCGCAACTGGTGACGGTGGTCGTACTGTCGGTCCTCTATCGGCAACTGGGCCCCGGACCGTACGGCCTGCTGGGGATGGTGATGCCGTTGTTGCTGCTGTTGCGGATCGGCATTGCCGGCGGACTCGACGTGGCTTCCGTTCAACAGGACCAGCTCAGCGACCAGCAGGCCTCGGTGCTGTTCTGGTTCAACCAGGTGCTCGGCGCGGCGATGATCCTGGCGGCGGTCGCGCTGGCCCCGGCGCTGGCCTGGTTCTACCGCGCCGCGGCAGTTGTGCCGTTGACGATCGCGCTCTCGGGCACGTCGCTGCCGCTGGCCTTGAGCACGCAGCACCAGGCGCTGCTGCAGCGCCGGTTGCGGCTGGGCACGCTAGCCTTGATCCGCCTGGCCGCGCAGATCGGCGGGGGGATCGCCGCGATTGCGACGGCCCTGGCCCATGGCGGCGTCTGGGCCTTGGTCGTGCAGCAATACGTGGAAGTGATCCTGGTGGCGCTCGCGGCATGGTGGGCCGAGCCGTGGCGGCCGCAATGGATGCTGCGCCGCGCGGGCATTCGGCCCCTGGTCCGCTTCGGCGGCTACTACACGTTGAGCAGCCTGATGTTCTACTTGACCACCAACGTCGACAAGATCCTCATCGGCCGGTTTCTCAAGGAAGACGCGCTGGGGTTGTACAGCCAGGCCTTCAACCTGATGATGAAACCGGTCAACGTGGTGATTGCGCCGTTGACGGGGGTGATGTTGCCGGCATTGTCGCGCGCGGCCGGCGATCCGCAGCGTTACGTGGAACTGCTGCTGGGCTTCTTCCGCTGGATCGCCCTGGTGATGTTCCCCATCGGCGTGGGATTGATCATCGTGGCCGACGACGCGATGCAAGTGTTGGGGGGATCGCGATGGAGCGGGGCCGGCCCGCTGCTGGCCGCGCTGGGCGGCTCGGTGTTGGTGCAAGGCTTCTTCAACGTGCTGGGGAGCGTGTTGGCCTCGGTGGGGCGGGCGAAACACCTGTTCTACGCCTCGGCCGCGATCGCCGCCACGCTGGCAGCCGCGTTTTGCGTGGGCCTGTGGGTCGGTATGTGGGCCGGCGCCCCAACCCTCGGCGTGGCGGCGAGCTACTCCGTGGCCATGGTGGTCTTGGTGTTTCCGCCCTACATGGCGCTCTGCCTGCGAGCCGTGGGCGCGTCGCTGCGGGCATGGCTGGCACAGTTGCTGCCCGCCGCGCTCGCCGCGGCCGGCATGGGGCTGGCGGTGGCCGCCTGCCATGCGCTGCTGGCCCCGCACGGCGCGGTGCCGGTCCTGGCGCGGCTGGCGGCCGAGATCGCGGTGGGGGTGATGGTTTACGCGATCCTGGCGTGGCGCGAGATTCGCTGGTTTCTACGCCTGGGGCGGACGTAGAGGGAACGGTCACCACCGAGAGCAAAGCGAAACCGGTGGCACGTCCCAGAGCGCAGCGAAGGGCGTGGCGGGCCTGAAAACCACGCCCTTCGCTGCGCTCTGGGCGTGCCACCCAAACTGGAAACTGTCCAAGTTATTTTTGCGTTATTCTCGCGCGGGCCGTTACTTCGCGTGGCGCGCGGCGAGCCGTGCAAACCGCGATAGCACGCGACCGGCCAACGCCCGCATGGCGGGCAGACGCGTGGGCGTCTGCGCGCGGATCGTCGACTCGTCGATGTAGTCCAGGGCCGCCAGGGTGCAGCGATTGCCCGGCTCGCTGAGCCAGTCCTCGATCAACTCGGGCGTCATCTCGACGTGGAATTGGAAACCGTAGGCCGAGGGCCCGTAGCGGAACGCCTGGTGCTTGCAGTACTCGCTGCGGGCGAGGTGCACCGCTCCCGGCGGAAGATCGAAGGTGTCGCCGTGCCACTGGAAGACGATTTCCACGGCATGGCTGCCGGCGAACAGCGGGTCGGCGGCGGCGGCGGGCGTCAACTCCAGCGGATACCAGCCGATCTCTTGCAGGCCGTTGGAATAGACCCGCGCGCCGAGCGCTTTGGCCATCAATTGTGCTCCCAGGCAGATGCCCAATACGGGCATTTTGGCGTCGATGGCCTGACGGATCCAACCCACTTCGAGGCCGAGGAACGCATAGCGGTCCACCTCGTCGACGTTCATCGGACCGCCCATCACAACCAAGGCGGCCGCCTGTTCCAAGGGAATCGCGGCGGGCACGCTTCGGAACAGATCGATGTAGTGGAACTCCAGAGCGAAATCGCGGAGATAGTTCTCCACCGCGCCCAAGGGCTCATGGGGCACGTGCCGCAAGACGAGCACCGGTTTCACGAGAATTACTCCCGCAAGAGGGCCGCACGAGGGGCCGGGCTGCCACGCCCGACGTGAACCGTGGCGGCGGAAAACCGCTAATCATTATGCAGCAAGGCCCGCCGATGGAACAGGGGACGCGGAGAACGGGATGAGTTTCTGTTGCGGAAACATCAAGCAGGGTGCGTGCAAGCACGCCGCTTTTTCGTATGCCCATCGCGTGCTACGACTGATCGCTTCAGGAACCGCCGTCCTTGGGGCGACCGCCCGAGAGATAGTGAGGCGGCCGGACTTGGCGCGGGTGTGGGGCGTCGAAACGGAGCTTGCGCTGGCGGGCTTCGATCGGCGGGGTGGGCAAACGCGGCTTTTTCCCATCTGCTTCCATGGCCGGGCGATTCCTGAGTGGTCTTTGTCTTAACCGTGGGTTGGCTTTCCTTGCCGCGGCAGAGCTTAACTCTTTGACCGCTTTCGAGGCAATCCGGCTTTTTTGCGGCCGGGCCTCGGCGAAGTGAGCCGGCTGGTCTTTTGGCACGCGGTTTGGTAGTCTGGAGCGCTGAGGAGAAATGGCTTATGACCGAATTGATGCAGTTACCGATCATTTCCACCCCGTCGACCGGACGCAAGATGGGGAGGAAGCGAAAGCCCCACCGGGAGGATCTGCCGCCGGGGTCGAATTTGTGCGACTTTTGCACGGCCAAGTGCTGCCATTATTTCGCCTTGCCGCTGGACACGCCCGAGGATTGGAACGACTTCGACACCATCCGTTGGTTCCTCATCCACGACGGAGCGACGGTCTTCACCGAAGAGGACATCTGGTACCTGATGGTTTTCAGCACCTGCAAGCACCTCCGCGAGGACAATCTGTGCGGGATCTACGAGACTCGGCCGAAGATCTGCCGCGACTACAGCACCAAGAACTGCGAGTACGAAGAGGATTGGGTCTACGACCGCTACATCGAAGTGCCCGAGCAGGTGGAGGAATACGCCGAAGCGGTGCTCGGTCCCCGCAAAGGGAAGAACATCCGCAGTCCCAAGCCGGGACAAACGCGCCTGGTGTATTGATCCCGATGCAAGCAGCGTCGCATTTGTTTTACCCGTTCTAACCCCCTTCGGTTACCGTGACTCCACAACGCATCGTTCCCCGCACGCTCAAAGGTTTCCGCGATTATCTGCCGGACGTGATGATTCCCCGCGAGCGGCTCATCGACACCGCCCGGCGGGTCTATCGCTCCTACGGCTTCAGCCCCATCGACACGCCGGCCCTGGAGTATCTGGAAATCCTGTCCGGAAAAGGGGGCGAAGAAACCGACAAGCAACTCTATAAATTTCAGGACCACGGCGAGCGCTGGGTCGGGCTGCGCTTCGATCTGACGGTGCCGCTGGCCCGTTTCGCCGCGCAGCACATCAACGAGCTGGGTACTCCGTTCAAACGCTACCACATCGCCACCGTCTGGCGCGGCGAGAACACCCAGCGCGGCCGCTACCGCGAGTTCATGCAGTGCGATTTCGACACCCTGGGCACGAAGTCCATCGCCGCCGACATCGAGACGGCCCTGGTGGTCCACGACCTGATGCGGGCGATCGGCTTCGATGCCTTTACGATCCACGTCAACAACCGCATGGTGCTCAACGGGTTGCTGGAGCGGCTGGAACTGGCCGATCGTTCGGCGCCGATCTTGCGGGCGCTGGACAAGCTCGGCAAGATCGGGCCGGAAAAGGTGGCTGCGGAAATGATCGAGACCGCCGCGGCATCGCCCGTGCAGGCCGAGCAAGTGCTCCAGTTGGCGCGAATCGAGGGGAGCAACGCGGAGATCCTTCGCCAACTCGAACCACTGGTGGCCGGCAGCGAGCGCGGCATGGAAGGGGCGGCGAAGCTGGAGCAATTGCTCAACGGAGCGGCCGCGGGGGGCCTGCCCGGCGAGCGGATCAAGCTCGACCTGTCGATCGCGCGGGGGCTGGATTACTATACCGGCACGATCTTCGAGACCACGCTCGACGCCCTGCCGGGGATTGGCAGCGTCTGCTCGGGCGGGCGTTACGACAACCTGGCGGAACTGTACACCAATCAGGCATTGCCGGGGATCGGGGCCTCGCTGGGCTTGGACCGGTTGTTGGCGGCGATGGAGGAGTTGCAGCTCGTCGAGAAGGTATCGACGCCCGCCCCGGTGTTCCTGGCCTTTTTCGACGAAGCCCGGCTGCACGACTATCTGCGGCTGGCCGCGGCGATCCGCGCGGCGGGCATCGGCGTGGAGTTGTTCCCCGATGCCAAGAAGCTGGGGCAGCAATTGAAGTATGCCGACCGCCGCGGCTTCCGCGTGGCGGTGATTGCCGGCGGCGACGAGTTTGCGGCCGGCCGCTGCCAGATCAAGAACCTGGCCGCCGGGAGCCAGGAAGACGTAGCTTTGGACGAAGGGGCGCGAAGCGTGATCGAAGCGATTAGGCGAATACTCGCGCTGTAGCGTGTGTCGAGCGCGGCGAGCCCCACCATTATTCCTTCTTCGTTGCCATGGCCAACCGCGACAACCACTACGAAGCCGCCTTCGAGGAATACCTGCGGAGCCGCGGGGTGCCCTACGTGGCGGTCGACAAGGCGCGGCGGGCGGTGTTGGCCGACGGCGGCTCGATCAAGAGCCTGGATTTCGTCCGGCCCGATGCTCTACCATTGATCGAGCATCCGCCGAAGCACCACAGTAATGCTTTGACGATCGGTCGCCTGCAGGTGGCCAAGGGTCCGATGAATATCGGATTTTTCGAGGGTTGCCAGCTTGTGGAGCCGAGCTTGGGACGGAGCAAGCAAGCCCGCACCGCGCCAGTCAATGATCTCCACATCAAAGGGCGTAAGGTTTGGGTGAGTGGTAATCCTCGCAACCAGCAGGTCGTCATCTCCGGTGTCAAGAATAACAAGGGCAGGTCGCTGCTTGGATCCGGCACCTGAGGTGAACGGAAATTTTACCAGGACCACAGCGCCCGGCTTATAAGGCGTCATAGAGGCCGTCGCTGGGCGAGTAGCCGGCCAGGAACCGATCGGCCGTCAGTTGCTTCCACTCCTCGTCTTCGCAGGAATCGCCAATCACCAGCAGCACGCGCACGCGATCGTCGTCCGGAATTTGGGAAGCAATGTCGGGAGGTAGCTTCAGTGTCCCGTCGGACCGTATCTGGGTCTGAAATTCAAGGACTCTCATGATCGAACCTCGAAATTGGGCCGCTCTTTTCCCCTGGGCGAAACCATGCTAATTATAATGTTATGCTGAAGCATAAATCTACCGCCTGTATTTTTTGGTAGTGTCCTGGGACTGCGTTGACGGCCATGGCCAACCGCGACAACCACTACGAAGTCGCCTTCGAGGGATACCTGCGGAGCCGCGGGGTGCCCTACGTGGCGGTCGACGAGGCCCGGCGGGCGGTGTTGGCCGACGGCGGCTCGATCAAGAGCCTGGATTTCATCGTCTCGGCGCCCGGGGCCACCACCTGGCTGGTGGACGTCAAAGGGCGGCGGTTCCCCTCCGGCGATGAGCCGGGCGCGCGGCAATATTGGAAGAATTGGTCGACCCAGGACGATCTCAAGAGCATGGCCCAATGGGAGGGGCTGTTTGGGGTGGGCTTTTGTGCGGTTTTCGTTTTCGCATATAATGTCGTCGGCGATCGTGCTCCCCTGCCGCCCGAGCAGCTTTTCGAGTTTCGCGGCAGCCTGTACGGATTTGTAGCCGTTCGGCTTGCGGAGTATGCGGCGCGGGCCCATCCGATTTCCCCGCGCTGGGATACGGTGGCGATGCCCACCGACGAATTTCGCCGGCTGGCATGCCCGGTGGACGAATTGTTAGGAGCAAGGAGTTAGAAGTCAGGAGTTAGGGTAATATGCCGCAGCGGAGCTTCTATCTCCTAACTCCTGACTTCTAACTCCTATTTTTTCCATGTCGGTAGTTTTCGATCCGTATCACAAATGGTTGGGGATCCCGTTGCGGGATCAGCCGCCGAACCACTACCGGTTGCTGGGGATCGAGCTCTTTGAATCCGACGCGGAAGTCATCTCCCACGCCGCCGACCAACGTATGGCCCACTTGCGGGTCTTCCAGTCCGGCAAGCACGGGAAGATCTCGCAGCGGTTATTGAATGAGGTTGCCACGGTCAAGCTGTGTCTGCTCAATGCGGCGAAAAAGGCGGCCTACGACGAGCAACTGCGAGAGAAACTCGCATCGGCGCCCGGGATCTTGGCGGCGCCCACGACGACGACGGTCGGTCCCGCGGATTCGTTGGGCGCCAATGGCCCTGCCAGTGCTGGTTCCAATTCGGCACTGGCGGAGCCAGTGGCACGCGTCGCGACATCCACGGCAACGGCCACGGACGACGACTCGCGGCAGATGAAGCTGGCGCTGGAAGTGTTTGCCGCGGTGGGAGTGCTGCTGATTGCGATTTGTGTGGTCTATAACGCGCGTCAATCGCGCTCCTCGGACAACGCTCAGGTCGCCGGGCAGTCGAACTCTTCGCCGGTTTCCGCGGGCGACCGCGCGGATCGCGGCGAACCAATCGCGAACGAGTCGCCGGCGGTAACTGCCATGCCCCGGCCCGGGCCCGAGAAATCTCCCCAGGCCGGCCTGCCGGCGCCGCGGCAACTGGCCCCCGGCGGCGCTGACGTTTCGCCCGTGCCAATCGCGGTCACGGGCAAGATGCCCGTGTCGCCCAACCACAGCGATTTCCAGGCTTTGCGGGTCACGGCGGCCCCGGTTTTGTCGTTTTCCGGCGTTGGCAACGATCGTGGCAAGCCGGCGCCTCGGCTGGGGAAGACGGCCGCGAAAAAGCCCGATGGACCGATTTATCTGGATGATCTGCAGGAGCTTAGCTCGGGGGTTGCGATCGGCATTCTCGGCAAGCATGGGGAAACAGGCTATCCGGAATTCGAAAGCGAATACGGGCCGAAGGTGATTTTCCAAGGAAAGAAGCCGGAGCACTCCCTATCGACGTATCCGCCCCCCAAGGGCACCGGCTACGTTTCTTACGTTTTCAAAGGGGAGTACCGCACTTTGCGGGCGGTGGCGGCGATCTTGGAAGTGAATCCGGCCGATGCGGCCCGCGTCGCGGCGGAGCCATTTTTCATGGGAGGGCCGGCATCGCCGCTGACCTTCAAAGTGATCGGCGACGGCAAGCTGCTATGGGAGTCGCGGCCGCTGGCAAGAGCGGGGGACTCGCAGAATTGCAATGTCGACGTCGAAGGCGTCAGCTTGCTGGAGTTGGAGGTGTCCTGTCCGGATATGAACAGCTACTGCTGGGCCGCCTGGATCGAGCCGGCGGTGGAGAAGTAGGAGTTAGAAGTCAGAAGTAGGGTGGGTCGAGCGCAGCGAGCCCCACCAAGAGACTGTAACCAAGGGCTGAATGCACGTCGCCAGCACGGATCTCAACGGTTGATTCGCCGCGAGCCCGCGCTGGCTCAACGTAGTGAATCCGGCAATGTTCCCGCACGTCATCGGCAAAACTCATCGGAGCGCCCTCGTAATGCTTTTGCTATGGGAGCGCCTCTTCATAACAGCTTAGCAAAAACTGATTACTCCGGTTCAATTGGTGGGGCTCGCACCGCTCGACCCACCCTACTCACTCCTAACTTCTAACTCCTCCCAATCGTTCCCTCCAGCGGGCTGCTGGCGGTGGCGTAGAGCTTCTTGGGAATGCGGCCCGACTGGTAGGCCAGCCGCCCGCACTGCGCGGCCAGCCGCATCGCCTGGGCCATCCGCAAGGGATCCTGGGCATGGGCGATGCCCGTATTGAGCAGCACCCCGTCGACGCCCAACTCCATTGCGATCGCCACGTCGCTGGCCGTGCCCACCCCCGCGTCGACGATGACCGGGTAGTCGGGATCACCGTCCTTGAGATATTCCAGGCAGATGCGGATGGCGTTGGGATTGAGCACTCCCTGGCCGGAGCCGATGGGACTTCCCGCAGGCATCACGCTGGCGGCGCCGGCCGCTTTGAGCCGCTTGGCGACCACCGCGTCGTCGCTGCTGTAGACCAGCACCTGGAACCCCTCGGCGACCAGCTTTTCGGTGGCCTCCAGGGTGGCGATCGGGTCGGGGAGCAGGGTCTTCGTATCGCCGAGAACTTCCAGCTTGACCCAGTCGGCCCCGGGGTTATTGAGTTGCGAGAGGATCTCGCGCCCCAACCGGGCGACGCGGATCGCGTCCTGCGCGGAAAAGCAGCCGGCCGTGTTGGGAAGGATCGTGTAACGGCGGGTGTCGATGTAATCCAGCAGGTTCTTTCCCTGGGCGTCGATCAGCCGCTCGCGGCGGACCGCCACGGTGACGCACTCCGCGCCGGAGATGTCCAGGGCCTCGCTCATCTGCTCGAAGCCGGAATACTTGCCGGTACCGACGATCAGACGGCTGGAAAAGGCATGCGAGCCGATTCGCAGCACGTCGCTCTCTTGCGTCGTGATCGCAGCCATGACGTTATCCTCCTCCCACCAAAGTGACGATCTCCAGCCGGTCTCCCGCCGCGAGGCGATGGTCGGCGTGACGCCCGCGCGGCACCAACTCCAGATTGACCTCGACGGCAACCGGCCGCCCGGTCAGCCCGAGCTGATCGAGGAGCCGGGCGACGGTCACGGCCTCCGGGGCTTGCAACGGTTGGTCGTTGACGATGATTTCCACGCGCGCGAGCTACCCTATCTGCTTCCCGGGGCGATGACCGCGGTGCGGGCCGGCCAGACGGGTGGAATCAGCATGATCTGTCCGCTGATCGTTTTGCCCGCGTTGATGGCGTTTTTATCCCAGAAAAAATTATAGGCGCCAATGCGGCCGTTGCTGCAGTTGGCGATGTACAGCATGGCCGTCGCGGGGCGGGCGTTGCCGCGGGAACCGCGGACGTCCGGGCCCATGCCGGTGATCATCATGTAGCGGGACGACTTGCTGGCGTCGCCACCGAGATCGTTGCGGATATTGGTTTGATACAACGCGACGAATTTCCGCAGCGGACCGACGGCGGCGGCTTTCAAGTCGCCGGTGAGAAAGTCGAGAAAATAAATGGCCTCCGTGGTGTCGTCCACCGCCCCCGTGGCGATGGCAAAATCGTCGTAACGATCGTTGGACGTGGCATGCAGGGGCGTGTGCGGGAAGACCCCCGAAAGCAGCAATCCCACGCAAAGCCCGATTCCCAACCAGACCAATCCACTGTGTTGCAACCGATAAGCCATGGCAGAGTTCCTCGCCGGTTTTCCCCGTGTTTCCGCGTTATACCCAGCGGGCATCGTGGCGCGAAAATCGCATTCGCTGGCCCACGCGACGCCGTGCCGACAACTTCCCTATGGTAATGGATCCCCGCGTGTTTTGCCAGAGCCAGGCGGCAGCGAATCGAGTCGGCAGCCGGCAATGAAGCGAATGGTGGATTGGAGGAGGGAAATTGCAGCGCGTGGCTTTTTCCGGTTTTTACCATCTACTGCCTGCCGCCTGCTGCCTCCTGCCCACTTCCTTCTTCCCGCTTATCGGAGGGGGCTTGCAAAGCGACAAGGGGCCTTTTATAACCGCCAGGTACTCGTGAAGAATTTCACCTTGCGGGCGGCGCCATTCGAAGGAGATCACAATGCAAACCATCAACGTGGCCCTGATCGGGCAAGGCTTTATGGGGCGTACCCATTCCAACGCATGGGGCCAGGTGGCCAAGTTCTTCAAGCCGCCGCTGAAACCGGTGATGCACACCGTGTTCGGGCAGCCGGAAGAAAACCCGCAAGCGTTTGCCGACAATTGGGGTTGGAAAAACGCGGCCACCGATTGGCAAGCCGTGATCCGTTCGCCGGAAATCGGCATGATCGACGTGGTCACGCCCAACTACATGCATGCCCCGGTGGCCAAGGCCGCCATTGCCGCCGGCAAGCCGGTGGCCTGTGAAAAGCCCATCGCCGGCACGCTGGCGGAAGCGCGGGAGATGGCTGAGGCGGCGCGGGCGGCGGGAGTGAAGACTTTCGTGTGGTTCAATTATCGCCGCGTCCCGGCCGTGTCGCTGGCGCACCAATTGGTCCGCCGCGGGGCGGTGGGAAAGATCCGCCATGTGCGTGCCGTTTACCTGCAGGACTGGGCCGACGACTCGGTGCCGCTGGTCTGGCGCTTCGACAAAAAGTTGGCCGGCTCCGGCGCCCACGGCGATCTCAACGCCCACATCATCGACATGACCCGCTTCGTCACCGGCGAAGAGATCACGGAAATCTCCGGCGCGATTGCCGAAACGTTCATCAAGCAGCGGAAACGAACTACGGGAGTCAGCGCGGGCGGGATCGCCGCGGGCCTCAAGAGCAGTGAAGAGACCGGCCCGGTGACGGTTGACGACACCGTGCTGTTCCTGGCCCGTTTTTCCGGCGGCGCGGTGGCCAGTTTCGAAGCCGCCCGGCAGGCCACGGGCAATCAGAACCACAATGGCTTCGAAATCAACGGCACCAAGGGCTCGTTGAAGTTCGATTTCGAGCGGATGAATGAGTTGCAGTTCTACGATGCCACGCTGCCCCGGGCCGTGCAGGGTTGGAGCACCATCATGTGCACGCACGGTGCCGATCATCCCTACGTGGCCAACTGGTGGCCCGACGCGCACCTCATCGGCTACGAACACGGGTTCACCAACGAGGCCTACGACATTCTGCGGGTGTTGGCCGGCCAGGAGCCGACGGTTCCGATCCCCGACTTCGAAGACGCATACCAGACCCAGCGGGTGCTCGAGGCCGCGATGATCTCGGCCGAAGAGCGACGCCCGGTGAAGATGCCCGAAGTCTGCTAGTCTGCTAACCCCGTCTTGACGGCGACGATCGCCGGGAGAACTTTTTGTGCGGCTGGGGAGCATGGGGCCGGTGTGGGCCCGCGGGCAGGCCGGACTCCGCGACGGACGGCGATTGCTCGGTTTCGATGGGTTGGGGCGGTAGCGCCACGACCAGCGCCGTTCCCTCGGCGCACGTCGGGTCGACAGAGACCGAGCCGCCGTAGTAATCGACGATCTTTTTTACGATGGCCAGCCCCATGCCCGACCCCTCGGCGTCGGCGTCGGCCAAGCGCCGGCCGGGCAGGAAAATCTCCTGGTGATAGCGAGGATCGATCCCGCGGCCGTTATCGTGCACGCGGAACGCCAGCCAACGCGTTGACCGGCCGCTGCCGTCGGTCGCCGCCCCCGCAGCCGAGTCGGGCCCGATGGTGACTCGCGGCGACTGGCGGTCGCAACCATGTTTCACGGCATTTCGCAGCAGATTGACCACGATCTGCTTCACCCGGCCCTCGTTGCACCAGACCGTCGGCAGTCCGCGCTCGACGATCACCTCCACGCCGCGCTGTTGGAGCAATTCGCGTTGCTCGAAAAGCACTTCGTCGACGACCTGGGCCAGATCGACCGCGCGGGGCTCGAGCTGAACGCTTCCCGAGCGTCCCAGCTCGACCAGGTCTTCGAGGAACCGCTGCGATTGCCGCAGGCAGGCTTCGACGTGGGCGATGCCCTCGACGACGTCGTCGGGCTGTCGCGGGGCCAATCGCTGCTTCAAGTGCGAAAACGAGTTCTCCAGCAAGAGAAAATTGACCCGCATATCGTGCGACAACGCCCGCACAAAATGATTCAATTCGTCGTGGGTCCGGCGGAGTTGTTGGATCAGTTCCCGTTTTTCACACGCGAGGCGCGCTGTGCCATTGGCCGTGCCCATGATACTCTCCAGCCGTGATTGCCGTTGCCGATGCCGTTGCCGACACCTCATTGTCTCTGTCATTCCCAACGCAACGAAGGACTTCCGGTGGCCCCTGCGATAGGGGGTTCGCTGTATTCGGGGCAACAGGATTCACCCCCACACAGGTAGGATGTGAAAATATAGCACGTCCGTTGGAGTTGGACGGGTGAAAAAACGCAACAGACTCCAGCGCGCGGAGATTCTTCGCTGCGCTCAGAATGACAGGATGCGCTCAGAATGACGGGATGCGCTCAGAATGACAGGATGCGCACTCGCGCCGTCGATAATTCGGGCTAAAGCGCGCGGCGAACGCGACGCGTGCGGCGACCGAAGACAGGCTTGGCGACGGCAGCAATCGGCTCGGTTGACTCGGCGGCCACCCGGGAATCCGGCGCGCCACTCGCGTCGGCGGTCGCTTCCGGCTTCGCCAGCGGCGCGAAATCGGGCATTTCGGCGCGCTTCAACAGCCGATCGATCCGCATTTCGATCCGCGTCAGTTCGCTCCCTTCCTCGGGCGTGACGAAGGTGTAGGCCACTCCTTCGCGGCCCATCCGGCCGGCGCGGCCAACGCGGTGCACGTAGTCGTCGCAGAACTGGGGGATGTCGTAATTGATGATGTGGGAGATGCTGGTGACGTCGATGCCGCGGCCGACCACGTCGGTCGCCACCAGCAATCGCACCTTGCCCTCGCGGAACTCACGCATCACCCGATCGCGCGTGGTTTGCGGCAGGTCGCCGTGGATCGCCGCGGCCGTGGCGAGCTTCTTGGCCAACCGCTGATAGATCTTTTCGGTTCCCCGCCGGGTGCGGCAGAAGACGATGGCCTGGGACGGCTTTTCCCGCTGTAACAGCCGCACCAACAACTCGTACTTTCGATCTCCCGTGACGGTGAAGTAAAACTGCTCGATGGTTTCGACGGCAATGTCCGTCGGCGAGAAGTCGAGCATTTCCGGGTCGCGCATATAGCGCTCGCCCAACCGCTTCACCGGCGGGGGAATGGTCGCGCTGAGCAACAACGTCTGCCGCGATTGTGGACAGCGGCGGAGGATCTTTTCGATGTCGGGCCGGAAGCCGATATCAAGCATCCGGTCCGCTTCGTCGAGGACCACCAGGCGAATGTCGCTCAACACCAGGGTGCCACGTCCCAAGTGGTCGAGAATTCGGCCGGGAGTGCCTACCACCACGTGGGCCCCGTGGGCAAGGTCCTGGGTTTGCTTCCGCAGCGGCTTGCCGCCATAGATGGCCACGATGTGCGCGTTGCGGCCCGCGGCAAGCTTGACGGTCTCGTCGCGAACCTGCACGGCCAACTCCCGCGTGGGCACCAGCACCACGGCCTGCGGGTAAATCGGCTTCTTGCCCATTTCCAGGCGTTCCAGGATCGGGATCGCAAACGCAGCCGTCTTGCCGGTTCCGGTCCGCGCCTGGCCCATCACGTCCGCGCCCAACAAGGCCCGCGGGATCAGACCGGCCTGAACCGGAGTGGGCTCGGAGTAGCCGGCCGCGTCGAGGGCCTCAAGCATAACCGGCGAGAGTTGAAGCTCTCCGAATGGGGGGGGTGACGTATCCGAACTCGATTCTTTCCGCTTCACCAATTTCATGCTTCCCAACGATGATTTTCCGCAAGACTATCCCCAGTTTTACCCCCTCGGGCCGACGAAGGAAAGGCTGAAAGGCCTGTTACACGCGGAAAGCTCGGAAAGAGGTGCTGTTTTCGACGCCGGGCCCTGTCGCGGTTAGGGTGAAGGGGAGGCGATTGCCTCGGGCTTGATAACCGCGGCGCCGTTGGCTCCCCCCGGTGTCTTGCCCGTGAGGTGCTCCAATCGCTCGCGGCGGGTCAGGTTTGGCCGGGTCCACTCGGCCAGGAATGCCCGCAATGAGCCAACGTTGGCATCAAAGTCGAAGGGGCGGCCGATGCGGAGTTCATCCGGGCTGACGTCCCTGCGGCCGTTGTCTGGTGGGCCAATGACGACGCTGCGCCCCGTGCGTTTTTCCACCTTCCCGCCGTCCCCAAACACCGCGATACAGGGACCTCCGCCGGCGAGGAACATGCTATGGCCCCGGCCGGCCAGCAGCAGGAGGGGAAGGGCAACCGCCGGATCGATGCGGAATTGATCGTCGCCGCCTCGGCCGTAGACCTCGATGCGGCTGATCTTTGCCGCGTCGAATTTCCACTGCAAGGGATTTTTCCCGCCCTCGGTCGAGCTTTCCACCACCATGGAGCCGCCATGCAGGCTGACGGTGATTTTGTCGGCCCGCGGCGTTCCGCCCACGATCAGGGCCGAACGGGAAGGATCGTCGGCGTCGGGCTGGAGATAGGCCATGGCGAGCGAGGGGCGGGCCTCGGCCTGGAAACAGTCGGCCATGCTCACAGCGCCCGCGTCGCACTCGCAGAGCGGTTTCAGGGCGTACCGCGTCTCGATCGTTTTGAGGATCGAGAGGGTGTCGTAGCTGGCATGACACACGATACCCTGTTTGGCGAAGGGGGAAATGACGATCGCCGGAACCCGCGTGCCCGGGCCCCAGGCGTCGCGCCGCGGCGGCGGCACATGGTCCCAGCGGCCGCCGTTTTCGTCGTAGGTGATGATGATCGCCGTATGGCTCCAGTCGGCGCTGTTTTGCACCGCGTGCACGATGTCGGCCACGTGTTGCTGCCCGCGCAACACGCTGGCATAGCCGGGATGTTCGTTGTCGCGGCCGTAGGGCTTGATGAAGCTCACCGCCGGGAGCTGTCCGGCCGCGAGGTCCACGAAGAACCGCTGCTCGTCCTGCAAGTGGGCGGCCTGGCCGGTGGTGGCCGGATTCAGCGTTCCATCCGGCCGCAACGGCGCGTACTTGGCGTAATAGGCCAGCGGTTGATGGTGGTAGGCAAACAGAATGCCCGGTTTGCCGGCCAACGCGTCGTCCCAGCCGCCGGAATACCATTTCCAACTCACTCCCGCGTCGTCCAACCGGTCGCCGATCGTGGGGCGATAGCCGGGCCGGCGGGGATCGACATTGTTGATCGGCTGGAGGAGTTGGTCATAGGGGGTGCCCGGATGGGGCGCCTGCGCGGCGTAGGTCGTATTAATCGCGTATCGGCCGTCCATCGACAGGTTGCCGTCCGTCAGCGTTTTCGTCGCCGCATCGAAATGCGAAACGAATTTCTTGGACGACTTGGGAAGCGGCTGGTTCCACGGCGGAGCGGCGGCGGCAACGAGAAATTGGTGGTTCAGGAACGATCCGCCGAAAGCCGCATGAAAGTAATGATCGCAGAGCGTGTACTGCCGGGCCAACAGCCCTACCGGCAAAATCGAGGCATCGTAATAGCTCTGGACGAGGTTGCCGTTGTTGCTCCAGGCCACGAATTTGTCCATCGAGCCCGTGCTCGGCTGCAGCCGCCCGTTATCGATCTGCAATTGTTCGGTATAGAAGGCGTGGACCAGGTCTTTGGTGGTGCTGGCCACCGGCACGTACTGCGACAGGTCATAAGGCCCCACCGGGAGGCCGGGCGGTATGTTCGGGTCAGTCGATGGGCTGGGCAGGGCAGCGAGCGGCTTGCCCTGTTTGTCGACTTGGGCAGTCGCGGCAGCCGCGTGGCTCAAACCGTCGGCGCCAGGAAACTTGCCGTACAGGCCGTCGAAGCTCCAGTTCTCCTGGTAGATCACGATCCAGTGGTCGATGTTCCGGAGATTGTTGCCGGGCTGTGTTTCGGTCCGGGGGAGTGGGCCGGCGCCGCTGGCTGATTCCTCCCCTTGCGTGCCGGCGCCACGGAAGGCGCTCCCGGCCAGAACCGCCGCGATGAAACTGACTGCAATGAAACGCTGCATTTGCGATGCTTGGACGGCTGATAGTTGATCGGTGACCACAAGCTATTGATAATGTAAGGGTACTATGGAGGACCTGCAATGAAAACCCTACCGGCAATCCTCGGTGTGGCCCTCTTGGCGTGGGCCGGCAGCGTCGCCGCCAGCGGCAACTTGATCCGCAATCCCCGCTTCGAGTCGGACGGCAAACGACCCGGAATTCCGGACGAGTGGAGCACCGCCGGCGATCCGCATTCGGTGACCCAGACGCTCGCGCTCGACGAGGGCCGCGAAGGCCGCCGCTGTGCCAAGCTGGCCTGCACCCGCTTCCAAGACGGCGGGGCATCCGCCCACGCCATGCTCTGCCAGTTGGGCGTGCCGGTCGCGCGCGGCAAGAACTATCGGCTCTCGTTCTGGGCCCGCGGCGAAAACCTCGCCGCCGAGATGATCTCCGTCGCGCTGAAGGATACGACGACCTGGACGTCGTGCGGGCTGCAAGACATCTTCCCCATCGCCGCCGAGTGGAAGCACTATGAGTCGGTCTTCCGGGCGACTTGCGACGCCGGTCCCAAGAGCCGATTCCAAATCGCCTTCACTTCGACCGGCACGCTGTGGGTCAACGACGTGGTTCTCGAACAGGTTGACGGCGAGATGCACCGGCCCGGGCATGTGATCCCCGGCGAAGGACACGTGAATCTCGTTCCGAACGCCAGTTTCGAATGCGGCACGGACGGCTGGGGCTCTGCGGAGGCCGAGCGAGCGACGCATTGGGATGGGCCCATGAACGACCTTTTCGGTCAACTCGATTCCCAAGAGAAGTTCGACGGACACGCCAGTTTGCGGATTGCAGTCGCCCCTGACACCGCGCCGGTCGCTTCGTTCGACTACTATGAATTGGTTCACAGCCCGGTGTTGGCGCCGCTGGCGGCCAACGTGGGATACATTGAGGTCGTGCCCGGGCGCGGATACGTCTTTTCCGTGTACATGAAGGCCCGCGACGCGGACACCACGGCCCGGCTGGCGGTGCGGGAATTTCAGGGCCGCAGCACGGAGAAACTGGTGCGCGTGTCGACCCGGTGGCAGCGCTACACGCTGAGCTTCCAACCGGCCGCGCGCTGGTGCTACGTGCTGGCCGGCCCCGATCTTCGCGAATCCGCGGATAATCCCAGCCCGTCACGGCGCGCCACCCTGTGGCTCAGCGCCTTGCAATTGGAGCAGGCCGAGAAGCCGAGTCCCTTCGGTCCGCGGACGCCGGTCGAGTTCGGCCTGTCGACCGACCGGCTGGGCAATGTGTTCGCGCTGGACGAACCGCTGTGGATCCGCGTGGCGTTGGCCAACGCCGATTCCGGATCTGCCCGGCCGGTGCAGGTTGAGCTAGGGCTGACGGATTTCTTCGATCGAGAAGTGTGGCACGACACGGTCCGGGCCGAAGTCCCTCCGGGTCAGTCGTTGAGCCGGGACGTCCTGGTCGATGGGTCCCCGGCCGTGCGGGGCTTCCTGCGTTTGTACGCCCGCATGACGGCCGGCGAACTGAGCCAGCAACGGACGATGCGGTTGGCCGTGATTCCCGTTTATTCCGCGGCCGACTCCCGCTTCGGCGTGAACCATGCCTATCCCTGGCCGCACCTGCTGGAGTTGACCCGCAAGGCGGGAATGACCTGGTTTCGCGATTGGTCGCTGAAATGGCAGGAAGTCGAGCCGGAAAAGGGGCATTTCACGTTCGCGAAGACGGATTACCAGATCGACCGGGCGCGGGATGCCGGCTTCCACGTCCTCGGGCTGTTGCCGTTTCCGTCGAGCAACTGGTCGTCCAGCGCGGCGAAGAGCGTGGGCGTGAGCCAGCGCTATCCGGAGAGCCGCGCCCGCGTGGCATACGCCCCGCGCGATTTGGGCGAGTTCGAGAACTACGTGGAGCACACCGTGGCGCACTACCGCGGGCGGATCGCGTGGTGGCAGGTGTTGAACGAGCCGGTCTACACCGACTACGCCCTGCCGCGCAAGCAAGGCAATGACGGCGCGACCTACGCCCGGCTGGTGCAGGCGTTTGTGCGGGGGGCGCGGCGCGGCGATCCGCAGTGCCACGTCCTGGCGGGCATTGGCGGTCTCTCGGCCGGCCCGGTAATGGAGGATTTCGCGGAGTTTTTCGCGGCCGGCGGCCTGCGGGGCATCGACGCCGTGGACATCCATCACTACCCGTGTCTCCGCTCGCCGGAGTACATCGAAGAGCCCTTGCAGTCGCTTGGCCGGATGATGGAAAAATACGGTCCGCGGAAGCCCATCTGGCTGACGGAGTTCGGTTACTACGGCGAAGACGACCCGGCGATCTTGCCGCCTGTCCACCAGGGCTTCGATTGCCCTTTGGAGAGCGAGCAGATCCAGGCGGCCTACGTGGTCCGCTGGAGTGCGATCATGCTGGCCAACGGCGTGGAACGGTTGTTCTATCACGCCGGGACCGCGACGGGGATCGACGCGGACAAATTGGAAGGGACGTTCTACGAATATGCCGGCGAGCCGCGCAAGCTCTATGCGGCCCAGGCGGTGATGGCCGGTCTGTTTACGCCCGACAGCCGCTTCGTCAAGCAGCTTTCGCTGGGCGGCGGGGTCCGCGGATACCTGTTTCGCGACGGCCAGCGGCTGGTGGCCGTGGTTTGGGCGGTGGGCAATGCGACGCCGAGGGAGATCCCTGTGGCGGAAGACTGGTTGGAACTTCGCGATATCATGGGCCGACGGCAAGAAGGCCCCGCATTCACCCCCGGTCGGATCCCCGTCTATCTGACCGCCGAGGGCGCGAGCGACGAGCAATTTCAACGGGCGGTACAAGTGCCGGCCAAGAAATGATGGGCCGCCGCCGTGGCGATCCCGTTTGGGGGTGGTCTGATCTCGGCCGTGGCGCGATTCACGGGCCCGTGGGGAACTCTTGCCGAGCCCCCTGTTGTCAACCAATAGAAATGTCCCCTGTTTGGCGCCATTAGAAACGTCCCATTATTCTAGGGGTTCCTTTACTCCGAAATGGCCTGCTCCACGAGGCGAGCGCAGCGAGCCGATGT
>Ga0302320_10006398_pt1 | contig 26138 bp, 24 predicted proteins | sample Bog_T0_3_FD_202130 | JGI IMG/M metagenome (GOLD analysis project Ga0302320, IMG submission 202130) | Peat permafrost microbial communities from Stordalen Mire near Abisko, Sweden - Bog_T0_3 | ecosystem: Environmental > Terrestrial > Soil > Wetlands > Peat | place: Sweden: Abisko, Stordalen Mire... | reverse complement strand
CAAGGTAATCCCGCCACATGACGCCGATCTGCCGGCCATAGCTGGCAAAAAACCGCGCCCCCGCCTCCGGGTCAATTGCCAGCCGGGTCCGCAAAATCTTGAGGATGACCTGCCCGCCCAGGGTTGAGCCTTCCAGGACATAGAGCGCCCCCAGACCGGCAGCCATATCCTTGAGCGGCGGCAGCGTATCGCATTGCGCCAATTGCGCGATGGAGGCCGCATCCAGGCCCAGGTACAGAAGATCGGCCCGCAACCAGGCGGCCTTGCAGCGCGCCGCCATGACGATGCCGCTGCCTTGCCAATCCACCTGCATCAACTGTGTTTCCAGGGGAGCTTGGAACCCCCACAGTGTCTCCAGCAGCCTGCGATAGCCGGTCATGGTGGATCCGCAATCCCCGAGCGCGAAGTGGCGCTCGGCGTTGCGGTGCTGGACCTGCGTTGCCTCCTGAAGGCGGCGCCGCATGCTTGCGGGATGATCAAGGGGCGCCTGTGGCGCGGTATCTGCTGCGGTGCGCATCGCTCTCACCCTTCCCGGCCGCGACATGGTAATTGACTGGCCATGGCAGCGCCAGACACCGCGCCGCGCATTTGCAGTGCCATCAACGGGCCAGAAACGTCATCACCGGCGCCAGGGAAATGGCTGGCGCTTCCTCCTGTGGAACATGGCCCAGGCCCGCAAGAGGCTGCAGCACGGCATCGGGCAAGTCCCGCACATAGTCGTTTGCGTTCGAAAATGGGATCATGTGATCCTTCTCGCCCCAGAGCAGCAGGGTGGGGGCCCTGATCCGCTCCAGAAAGGGCTGTGGCTCCGCCAAAATTGTCTGTTGCAGGCGCGCAATCATGGCCGCGCGCACCCCCGGCGCGAGCAACAAGTCGTAATAGCGAGTCACGGTCGCGCCGGTCAGGGCGGCGGGATCACCATAGGCGGGCTGCAGATTCATGCGCATCAAAGCTTTGGGAAGCACGTAACGCATCAGGTTCAAAAGCACCGGCACCTGAGGCTTCCTGCCGTAATCAAATCCCGGACTGGCGAATCCATCCGGAGAAATCAGGACAAGCTTATCCACCCGGTTCGGCTCCAGCGCGGCGAATTTCCAGGCGATGCGGCCGCCGATGGAATTGCCGATCAGGCTCGCCCGCGCCACATGCAGCCTGTCCATGAGCGCCGCCATAATCTCGACACTGCGCGCATCGCTATAATCCCCGGACGGATCCGCGCCGGTGAGCCCGGACCCCGGCAAATCGAAGCGCACCACGCGATAGCGTGCCGACATTGCATCCGCCCAGCCATCCCATGTTTGCAGGCTGGAGCCGAAGCCGTGCAGAAGGATCACAACCGGCGCGCTTCTGGGGCCGGTATCGCGCAGGTGAAGCCGAATTCCGGCAATGTCGAGATAGCCACCCGGGCTGCCAAGATATTTGGTCTCCAGCTCGGCGCGGGATTTGTCGGGCGTCCAGATGCAATAGAGGCCGGCCAGAAGCGCCACAGCCAGAACAGACACGACAATCATCACGGCACGCGGCATGGCAATCCAGGAAGTATGACCATTGCAGTAACATCTTATGCCGGCAAAGGCATCCGCCGCCGGCGCGGCAGGCCCCGTGGGGAAGGATCATTGCATCCGCCCAATACGACAGCGGCCCCGCTTTTCAGGCGGAGCCGCTGCCAAGTGCGTTTCGCGGCTCTTCCTACTAATCCGGCAGCGGCGGCGCGATATACTGGTCTGGCACCGCATAGTGGTGAAGAACAGCCCACTCACGCCACTGGTCGACCACGGTCCCGGTCAGGAGAATACCGATACCCCCCACCAGCGGCGTCAGGACCGCGAACCACCAAGCCCAGCGATGAATCGATTCCATCGACGCATTGAAGCCCATGGTCCAGCGCCAGAACAGTCCGGCACGTTCGGCGGCGGTGCCGCGGTCAGCGATCTGGTCCAGTTCACGGTCACCGCCATACCGGCTGACGGCCAGTATTGTGGCGCCATGCATGGCGAAAAGCAGGGCGGACCCGTACAGGAAGGCGATCGAAAGACAGTGGAAGGGATTGTAAAACAGATTGCCATGCAGCAGCGAGAAGTTGTTGGTCCAGTCCAGGTGCGGGAAAATTCCGAACGGAACCGACTCGCTCCAGCTGCCCATCATGACCGGGCGGATGAAACCCAACACCAGGAACAGCCAGATCGCCGAGGCGAAGGCCCATGCGACATGCGTTCCCAGCCCCAGCGCACGCGCGCGGCGATAGGTGCGCGCCCACCACAACAAAACAGAGCTGGTGAGAAAGAAACCGGCAATCTGCCACCAGCCGCCATCGCTGAGTGGTACCAGGATCTGCAGGCCGTATTGCGGCCCCGGGGGTTTCAAGGCCAGCCAGGGCAGATGGAAAATGAATTTCAGCGGATCCCAGCCCACCGACGCCCACATATTGAGGCCGATGATTTCGATGGCCATGAAACCGCAGAACAGCGATGCCATGCCCAAGCCGCCAAGATAGATGGGCCCGATCTGGGCGTTGCCCAGCTTGCCCAGCCAGTGGATGAAGAACGGCTTGAGAGACCGGTCATAGCTGCCGGCCGGCAGGGAGACGCCCATATCGGCGGCCGCGCGAACCTGAACTTGCGTGAAAAAATTGTGGTAACGAGCCATGTTATTGTCTCCTCACATTCCCGGTCCGGCATAGGGCGGCGGCGTCCCGGTGCCCGGATCCACCAGCTGCCACAGCGGCAGCCACCATTGATCCCAGGCCTGCGACCAGTAGGGACCGGATATCACGATGCAGACGGCGCTGAAGAAAACCGCCGACAGCGCCAGGAACAGGCCCAGGCGGTGAATGCCCAACGGCCCGATCGAATAGCCGATGAAATCCCGGAAGAATGTGTCTTCATCCTCGGGTGTCTTCATCTCCTTGCCCTTGCCCGGATTGGCGGCGGACAGGATCAACGACCCATGCAACGCCAGGGCGAAGCAAGTCGCGAAGAAGAAGCTGATCGCGATCATGTGCGCCGGGTTGTAATGGAAATTGCCGAATTCATAGCCGGTGGTGGAAACCCAATCGAGATGGCTGAAAATTCCGTAGGGAAAGCCATAGCCCCACGCACCCAGCAAGACCGGGCGTATCACCACCAAAGTGAAATAGGCGAATATCGCAAAACCAAAAGCTGCGGGGACATGATAGCCGATACCCAGCTTGCGGCAGATTTCCACTTCCCGCAGCGCCCATGATACAAAGGAACAAAGCGCGCAAAGCGTGACGATCTGCCAAAGACCGCCCTGCTGGATCGGAGCCATGCTCAGTCCATAGGACACATCCGGCGGATTGATGCTGATCAGGAAGGGATTCCAGACCTGCTGCAACGCCGCGCCATAAAAGATCAGCGCCGTGCCGAGTGACGCGAACAGCGCGGTGGTCACTCCGAAAAAGCCGACATAGAACGGACCTACCCAGTAATCAAAAAGGTCGCCACCGATCAGGGTACCGCCTCTTACGCGATATTTTCTTTCGAAGCTTAGCAGTGCCATGTCTTTTACTCCGGATAACCGGCGTTATGCCGGTGTGCCGTTGAATGGGGTGCGTCAGACGGGACCGGGCGAAACCCGAGTCCCGTCTGATGCTGGATCATGCGGTCCTTCCGGACCGCATGATTTAGGCGAAGTGACTGCCGGTTATGACGGCAGACGCCTTCATCGGTGCAGACCTGGGCCCTTCGATCCAGTTGAAGCGACTTGTACTCAACAGGATGAAGTGGATCAGCAACGCGAGAGCGAAGAGAAAGATCGCCAGCGCCACCAAAGCCCGGCGCGGGTCGAACAACGTCCATATTCTCCACATGTCATTACTCCCCGTTAACCGATGAACCGGGACACCAGAAGCTGGGCATAGTGCGCCCCCGTCTGAAGTTCCGAATACCCGTTGGGTCCAGGCAACCACGGACGCCACATCCACACGAGAACATGAGCGGCAATCGCGATCAGAGTGAAGATCACGAAGCTGGTCATGAAGATTCGGTGGAATTCCTTGGCTTCCGCTTCCGTAAGACCCGACAGGGTCCCCGTACGCTCGTCTCTATCAGCCATTTGAACACCTCCAAAAAGGCCGTTGCGAAACCGGGACGAATGTCCCGGGCATGTCCGACGCAGCGATTACCGATGCGCCGACTGGAAGACCGCTCGCGGCGGTCAAGGGGTGTGCGCGGGAGTCCGTCATGCGGCCTTCCCTTGCAAATAGTCCTGGTGGGCAGACTTCAGACGCGCCTGCGTCACCAATGTCTCGCCGGCCTGGCGGGCGGCGCGTTCCGCCGCATCGCGCAGGCGCTTCGCCGCCGAAATTCGCACCAGCACCGGCTGCGAATCGATCAGTTCGTCCAGCGTCGCCTTGGCATCGGCATCCCATGGCAGCTCCACATGGAAGCGCGCTGGCGTCGCCTCGACCTGGTCGAGCTGGCTGGCAAGCGGAATGATATTGAACAGGGCATCGAAAAGCGCGTTGCAGACCTCCTGGACGATGAAGGTCGCGCCGGAATAGCCCATGAAAGGCGTGCCGGTATGGCGGCGGATAATCGCGCCTGGGAAAGACGCCGGCACATACATCGCGCGTGAACCGGCTTCTGCCATATACATGCGCTCGTTAAAACTGCCGAACATGATCAAGGGCGGGGTTTTGCGGATGGCTTCGCGTACCGCCGCATTGTCGGGCTTCACCCCGGCCGAGCGTGCAAACGCGAAGCTGCATGGCAAACCCATGTCGTTTTCGAGGAAGTTTCGTATGCCCCGGGCATAGGTCTCGGTCGCCACAATCGCAAAACTGGCGGTGCCAAAGAAATCCTGTGTGACAGACCGCCAAAGATCCCAAAGCGGCTTGATGGTGGTGTGCTTCTCGCGCTCGATAAAGGGTTCCGGATCGAGGCCGGTCAGCTCGCCCAGCTTGCGCAGGAACTTGGTCGTCGAATTCAGACCTATAGGCGCCTGGAGATAGGGACGTTCCAGCTTTTCGCAGAGCTGGCGGCCGAATTCCCGGTACATGCAGATATTGACTTCGGCATCGGCCAACTTTTTCACGTCGGCCAAATGACTGCCGAGCGGGAACACCATGTTGATCTGGCAGCCGATCCCTTCGACCAGCCGCTTTATCTCGGCCAGGTCCGACGGCATGTTGAAGGTGCCATAGATCGGCCCAATGATGTTGACCAGCGGCTTGTCGCCCTCCTTGCGGGCCCGCATCCTCGGCATTTTCTTGGGGCCGAACTGGGTCCACAGCCAGGTCAGGGCGCGATTGGCACTCTGCCACTGGTCTTCGTCGATGGTGCGCGGCAGGAATCGCGCGATGTTGGTGCCTTCGGGCGTAACGCCGCCGCCGATCATCTCCGAAATCGAGCCGGTCACGACCACCGAGGGAAGATGGGGATCAAGCGTGCCCCAGGCGCGCTTCATCGCCGCCTCGGTGCCGGTCTTGCCCAGTTCCTCCTCGCCCAATCCCGTGACGACGATGGGCAGCTCATGCGGCGGCAAGGCGTCGGTATAATGCAGCACCGAAGTAACCGGAAGATTTTCGCAGCCCACCGGACCGTCGATGATGACCTGCAGGCCCTTGATGGCGGCGAAGGTATAAACCGCGCCCCAATAGCCGCCGGCGCGATCATGATCGAGGATCAGCATCCCACCGCCTCCTCGCTCTTGGCGGCAGCGGCCTGCTGCTTGGCGTATTTCGCCTTGAATTCGGGACGATCCTGGGGCGTCTCGGTCCAGACGCCGCTGGCATGGCCCTCGCCCACGCCTTCAAAGAATTCGCTCATGCGGTCGAAGCGCGCCTTGCCGGCGATGGCGGCGTTGGCCACCAGCGCCAGCGAACCGGCGCCCGCCGGTCCCATCAAGGGACGCGCGGAAATCAGGTTGGTGAAATACATCGCGGGAATGGCTTTGCGCTTGGCATGCTGGACCACCGGTGTTGTTCCGATGGCCAAGTCTGGCCCGAATTCCTCGACCGCGGCGATGTCGTTTTCCAGCGAGGCGCGATACTGCACCTTGACGCCCTTGACCTCCAGCCACTCCCGATCCGGATCGCTCCAGCGTGTCCGGGGACAGGCGGTGCCGACATAGGGCACATCCGCGCCGCTTTCGATCAGCAGCCGCGCCACCAGCAACTCCGATCCCTCATAGCCCGAAACGGTAATCCGGCCCTTGACCGGCGCGGCGGCCAGCGCCCCGGCAATGGCGCCCAGGGTTTTGTTTTTTGCCAGATCGATCTTGGACTGCGCGATGCCGCAGGCTGCTCCCACCGCATCGAGCCAGGCAGCAGTCCCGTCGCGCCCGACCGGGGCCGAGCCGATCACGGTGCGGCCTGCCGCTTCGAACTCGCGCACCGAGGCGGTGTAAAAGGGATGGATGGCCGCGACCGCGGCGCAGTCCAGCGCGGCATAAAGCTCGCGCCATTCGCGCGTCGGTACCACCGGTCCGGCCGCCAGGCCCAGAGGCTCCAGCATCATCCCGATGCCGACCGGATCGGCGGGAAACATTTCGCCCAGCAAGGTGATGGTCGGCTTGTCACTGCGGGTGCGCGGCGCGGCCACCGGGCCGGCCTCAACCTCGTTGCGGGCGAATTTCAGCATCGCGCCCGCCAGCACATCTTTGGCTTCCGCATGGGTCGGCACGCCGAAGCCGGGCACATCGATGCCGATGATGCGGACGCCGTTGATTTCCTTGGGCAGCAATTGCAGCGGCACGCCCGACGCGGTGGGCACGCAAAGATTGGTCACAATCACCGTATCGTACAGTTCGGGATCGGCCATCTTGAACACCGCTTCGCGGATATCCTCGAACAGCTTGCCGGTGACCAGGGTTTCGGAATTGAAAGGCACATAGCCCACGGTCCGGCGCGCGCCGTAGAAATGCGAGGTGAAGGTCAGGCCATAGACGCAGCAGGCCGACCCGGAAAGTATGGTCGCGGTGCGGCGCATGCGCAGCCCCACCCGCAGTGATCCAAAGGCCGGGCACATGCTCTGCGGCTGATCGTGCGGACCTTGGGGATAGTCGGCCGCATAGCGTTCCAGAATTTCAGACTTGCCCGCCGCCGAGGCCGCCTGATGCATGGTCTTGGCGCCGGCATGACAGCCGAGGCCATCGCCCGATGGCTGGGATTCCGAGGCAACCGGGTTCAATCCAGCCTGCGCTATCGCCGGGCCGTTCGACAAGGGCGCCGACGCGGCCTCGTCATAAACGATCTCGGCATCGGAATGGGTGCTTGGGACCATTATTGCTTCAAACCTCGTCGTACACGACTTCGAGCGTCTTCTTTTCCACGAATTCCGCGCCGCGCATGTCAGCCTGGCTTGCCGGCTCCAGGCGGTACGCGGCGCCCGTCACATCGGCGGAAAACAGACCCAGGAGACCGTCGGACGTGAGCGGCTTGGGCCGAACCGGCGGCGCTTCGGCGACATTGATCGCGAGCTCCTCGAACAAGGACGCCCATTGGCCGCCGGGAATGCCGATGATCTGGTAATTGGCGGATTTGCGGCGAATGTCTTCGTCCGCCGGTATCGCCGCCAGAACCGGAATTCCGACAGCCGCCGCGAAGGCCTTGGCCTCGCCGGTGCCGTCATCCTTGTTGATGACCATGCCGGCCACGCCGACATTGCCGCCCAGCTTGCGGAAATATTCCACCGCCGAGCATACATTGTTCGCGACATAGAGCGATTGCAAGTCGTTGGAACCGACGACGATGACCTTCTGGCACATGTCACGCGCAATTGGCAGCCCGAAGCCGCCGCACACGACATCGCCAAGGAAGTCCAGCAGCACATAGTCGAAGCCCCATTCATGGAAGCCAAGCTTTTCGAGCAGCTCGAAGCCGTGAATGATGCCGCGGCCGCCGCAGCCGCGCCCGACCTCGGGGCCGCCCAGCTCCATCGCGAAAACGCCATCGCGCTTGAAGCAGACATCCTCGATCCGCACTTCCTCGCCCGCGAGCTTCTTCTTGCTCGATGTTTCGATGATGGTGGGGCAGGACTTGCCGCCGAACAGCAGCGACGTGGTATCACTTTTGGGATCGCAGCCAATCAGCAGAACGCGCTTGCCCTGCTGCGCCATCATGTAGCTCAGATTGGACAGTGCGAAGCTCTTGCCGCTGCCGCCTTTTCCGTAAATCGCGATGATCTGGGTGGTCTTGGTGACCTCCCCGGTCGGCACGGGATCGGGCTCGATCGCCGCTTCCTCGCGCAAACGACTATGATCAATCACCACAGTCATGAACAACCCTTCCAATCAAGAATCATTTTGAGACAAGCTGAATCGCCGAACGCGGTGCGATAGGCCTGATCGGCATCCGTCGCATCCATGCGGTGGGTAATGAGACCATCCAGCGACAAGCGGCCGTCATCCATCGCCGCCAAGGTCACGGCAAGATCGTCCGGCTTCCATTCCGCGGCGACGCGGATGCGCGCCTCACGCATGAAGGAAGGCGCGAAGGCAAAGGAAAGAGACTTCTCGTAAAAGCCGGCCAGCACGATTTCGCCGCCCTTGGCCATGCGTGCGATCAGGCTGTCCAGAATATCCGAATCCCCGCTGACATCGACGATCACGCCATAGTCGCGGCGGTCATCCGCGCCCGGGTCGATTACGCTATAGCCGTCGCTGCCGCCCCGGCGCGCCGGGTTGGTTTCCCACACGGTGGGCGCCTTGTGTCCGGCGGCAAGGGTCAGCCGCGCCAACAGCCGCCCGAGCACCCCATGACCGATGATCAATTGCGGCGGAGCGCCGCCTGCAATCGCGTGCTGGGCGGTCGCAGCCAGCGCAATCAGAACACCCTGTTCGCGAACCTGCTCGCTGATGGCGATGGCGCGGCGGCTGGGCACGATCAGCCGCCGTGCGGCGCCGCCGAACAGACCGCGCGCATCCTTGAAGCAGGAAGCACCGGGCACAAAAACGGTCTGGCCGATCCGCGACCTTGCGTCAGCGCCCGCGTCCACGACTCGGCCGACGGACTCATAACCGGGAACCAGCGGATACCCCATGCCCGGAAAGGACGGCATCCGCCCGGTCCATAGCAGGCGCTCGGTTCCGGTACTGATGCCGCTATATTCGATATCCACCACGACATCGCCGGGCTCAAACGATTGGAGGGAGAGGCGGCGAAGCGATAAACGCTGCGGGCCCTCCATCACGACTGCGACTGTGTCCATGTCCGACATCGCTGCCCCGCACCCCGAAGGGGGCACACGGGACCAAAGCCGTGCGCCATGTGTCAGAATAAAGTGACACTCTAGTATGTCAATAATTATTTACGTTTGTGCCCTGCAATAATGCGAAATCAGGCAATGGCGAACATTACCTGAACGACCAGCGGGGTGCGGGTGGGCACAATTTTCGGCCGCCGAAACCCCGCCTGCCGCAGCAGTCCCGCGATTTCGGCCGGCGTTCTGGGCCGTCCACTGCCCATTGCCGCCAGATAAAGTCCGAAATAGGCGTCGCCGACCGGCTCCGCTCCGGGGGTGCCCGACATGGGTTCGCCCACCAGCACGACGCCGCCCCTGGGCAGTGCGGCATGCGCCCGGCGCAGCAGCGCTGAGGCAAACTGGTCGTCATGGTCATGCAGCACGCGCACCAGCGATACGACATCCGCGCCCCGAGGAAGAGAATCGCGAAAAAAATCACCCGCAAAAATTTGGGCGCGCTCCTGGAGGCCGGCGGATTCAAATCGCGCGGCGGCGCGCTGTGCCACCGCCGGCAGATCGAACAGACGCAAGCCCAATTGCGCATGACGTTGCCCGGCCGCCGCCAGGAAAGCGCCCTCCCCGCCGCCGACGTCCAGTAAAACCCGGTGCCGGTGCAGCGGATAAGCCTCCAGAATCTCGCCCGCGACCATCGCCTGCGACTTGGCCATCAGCGCGCTATAGTCCCTGACACGTTCGGCTGTGGTGCTGGCCGGGTCGGGATTGCGCGCATAGGCCCAAAATGACGCAAGCTTGGGTTCGGCGATCTCGCCCCGCAGCAACGCAACAGGATCAGCCAGATCGGCATAGAGCATGGAATGATGATCGATCATCGCCGCCAGCGAAGGGTTTCCCCGCAAGGCCGCACCGAGTTCTCCCAGACCATAGCGTCCGTCCGGCAGGCGTTGCGCGAGGCCAAGCGCGGCGGCGGCCTTCACCAATGTCGCCGCAGCAGCTTCTGTCAGGCCCAGGCGCGGTGCCAATACCGCCAGGGACAGCGGGCGGCGCGCCAGGATCTCGAAAAGATTCAGGCGCAGACATGCAGATAAGGTCTGCGAATAGACAAAACCCGCAACCAGGTCAAAAACGCTGCGGGCCTTGCGCCGGGCAATCCACCGCGTGAAGAAAAAGCCCGCCGCCCAGCGTTGAAACCGCGCGCTGGCAATGCGTTCGTTGCGAAACAGGAGCCATTTTTCCCGCAGGGATAGCGGTGAAGAATCCGGCGGCAGTGCCGTTGCCAAGGGCGGCGACGACACCCGCATTTACGCGGCGCTGCGCACAAGCCGCTTGGGCGCCAGCCGCAGCGCCTGCATGCGCACCAGCTCGCGCAGTTCATTTTCGCCGGGACAGGGCGGAATTGACGCCATCGCCTCTCCGACAAGCGCTTCCAACCGCGCCACCGCGCCGGCGACACCGAGTTCTGTCACGGTATTGGGACGGCCCAGCGCTGCGTCCTGGCCAACCGGCTTGTCGCATTCTTCGGGCTTGGATACTGCATCGAGCAGATCGTCGGCCACCTGATAGGCTTCGCCAAGCCGGTGTCCCAGGGACCGCCATGGAATCGGATCGCCGCCACTTGCCAGGGCGCCGGCCATCGTCGCCGCCGTGAAAAGCGCGCCGGTCTTGGCGCAGCGATATTGTTCCGGCGGCGGATTGGGTTCACTTTCCCAGGCTTGTCCGGCGACGATGCCGAACGGCGCGCCGACACCGCGCGTGATGGTGGAAAGCACGGGCGCCAGACGGTGCGGCGAAACAGCCGCGCCGCGCACAACGCAGTCGAACGCCTTCACGATCAGCGCGTCGCCGGCCAGGAGCGCCAGCGGCGCACCAAAAGCGGCATGCACGGAAAGCCGACCGCGCCGCGTCTGCGCATTGTCGAAACAGGGCATATCGTCATGCACCAGCGAGGCGCAATGCAGCATCTCGATGGCGCAAGCTGCGGCATCGGCAAGCTCGGGATCGTCGCCGCCACAGGCCTCCGCCACCGCCAGTACCAGCCGCGGCCTCACCCGTGCGCCGCCGGGAAATATCGCGTGCCGCATGGCCGCGGATAGAAGGGGAGGACCGTTTTCGGCCATGGTCCGGGCCAACGCCGCTTCCAGTGCAGCTTCAATTCGGGCGCCATAATCCATGGAAAACCTCGAAAGCTGGCCTTTCTTGGCCAATGTGTAAATGTTAATTGTCGTTCCAAAGTGTCAATTTACTTGGACAAACCATAGCACCGCGTTAGGCTCAGTCAATTGCTGATTGAGGCTTTCTTGGCCAGGAACGGGGTCATCATCATAGGCGCCGGCATCGGCGGCCTGGCGTGTGCCATCAGCCTGGCCTCCCAGGGCATCGCCGTGACTGTGGTTGAGCGAGCGGCCCGCGCCGGCGGCAAGATGCGCGAAACTGAAATCGGCGGCGAGTTGGTGGATTGCGGTCCGACGGTGTTCACGATGCGCTGGGTGTTCGATGCGCTGTTCGCGGCGGCCGGGGCAACATTGGACGATCATGTATCGCTCAGCCCTCTGGAAGTGCTGGCCCGCCATGCCTGGAGCGATACGGAACGCTTCGACCTGTTCGCCGATATCAACCGCGCGGCGGCAGCAGTAGGGGATTTTTCCGGCGCCGCCGAAGCACGCCGTTTCCTGGCATTTTGCGAGGAGGCGCGCCGGATCTACCGCACCCTGAAAGAGCCCTTTCTGGCCGCCAGCCGTCCGGGGCCCTTGCGCCTGAGCGCCCGCATCGGGCTGCACCGGCCCGGCGCGCTTCTTGGCATCAAGCCTTTCAACACCATGTGGGGCGCGCTTTCCCGGCATTTCCATGATCCACGCCTGCGTCAGCTTTTCGGCCGTTATGCCACCTATAACGGCGCGTCGCCTTTCGCCGCCCCGGCCACGCTGATGCTGATCGCCCATGTCGAGCAGGAAGGGGTTTGGACAATCGCCGGCGGCATGCAGCGTCTGGCGGAGGCGATGGAAAAGCTGGCCCGGGCCCGCGGCGTGGAATTTCGATTCGGTGTTGCGGCGGAGCGCATCCTGATGGAAGGCGGACGCGCCTCTGGCGCGGTGCTGGCGACCGGCGAACATCTGATGGGCGATGCGGTGGTGGTCAATGCCGACATTTCGGCGCTGGGCGATGGCCTGTTCGGCGAAGATGCGGCGCCCGCCGTCCGATCCGTGGCGCCGGGAGACCGCTCCCTGTCGGCCGTCACTTGGGCGATGACAGCCCAGACACGCGGCTTTGGCCTGCTGCGGCACAATGTTTTCTTCTCCCGGGATTACCGGGCCGAATTCGACCAGATCTTCCGGCAAGCGCGCCTGCCCGGGGAACCCACAATCTATGTCTGCGCCCAGGATCGCGGCGACGGCCACGAGGCACCGGAAACCGAACGCCTGTTCGTGCTTGTGAACGCGCCCGCCGTCGGCGACAGACAGAATTTCGCGACAGAGGAGATCGTCCAATGCCAGACCGTAGTTCTGAGCCTTCTGCAACGGTGCGGCCTGTCGGTAACGCCGCAGGCAAGCCAGGTCACGACCCCATCCGACTTTCATCGCCTATTTCCAGCGACCGGTGGAGCGTTGTACGGACGAGCGTCCCACGGTTGGCAGGCCGCCTTCCGGAGACCGGGATCGGCGACGAAAATTTCCGGCCTGTATCTGGCGGGTGGCAGCACCCATCCGGGCGCGGGTGTGCCGATGGCGGCGCTGTCGGGACAATTGGCGGCCCGGCGCCTGCTTTCGGACCGCGCTTCGATGCCTATGTTCCGCCAAGCGGCTATCTCTGGTGGTATCTCGACGCTGTCAGCGGTGACGGACGTTTCGCGATCACCCTGATCGCCTTTGTCGGCAGTGTCTTTTCGCCCTACTACGCCTGGAGCGGCCGGCGCGATCCACTCAATCACTGCGCCGTGAATGTGGCGCTATACGGGCCACGAGGCGCGCGCTGGGCGATGACCGAACGCGGACGGGGCGCGGTGGCGCGCGACGAGAAACAATTGCGGATTGGTCCCTCCCGCCTGCGCTGGCAGGGCGGCGTCCTGAAAATCGACATCGACGAAATCAGCGCGCCGTTCCCCCGCCGGATTCGCGGCACCATCCGTGTGACGCCCGCGAGCTTTCCGGAACGCGCATTCGCGCTCGACGCGGCGGGCAACCATCTGTGGTATCCCATTGCGCCTCGCGCCCGCATCGATGTCGTGCTGGAGCACCCGGATCTGGCTTGGAGCGGAACCGGCTATCTGGACAGCAATTTCGGCGCCGAGCCTCTGGCGGCGGGCTTTCGCGACTGGACTTGGTCGCGGGCGCATCTGGCTCAGGATTCCATCGTTCTCTATGACGCCAAGCGGCGCGATGGCAGTGACGTTTCCCTGGCGCTGCGCTTCGGGCAAGATGGCGCTGTTGAGGGCCTGACATCTCCGCCGCTGGTGAAACTGCCTGCAACCGGTTGGCGCCTGACAAGGCGGACCCGGGCCGATGCTGGTCACGCCGTTCATCTGCACCGCACCCTGGAGGACACGCCATTTTACGCGCGCAGCCAGTTGCAAACCCAGCTTTGCGGCGAAAGAGCGGACATCTTCCACGAAAGCCTGTCGCTGGACCGCTTCGACAGAAGCATCGTGCACGCGATGCTACCCTTCCGGATGCCGCGGCGTTTCGTGTGACGGAGACGGTTTTTTTGCCGTCTCGGCTTGATCCTTGCCGGGACGGACCGACCATATTTCCCAGCCGGCCCAGACCAGAGCGGCTCCGTCAAACAACAAGAATTCCATCAGAAAAAGCGAATTCATGGCGCTTCCCCTTGTTGCGGGATGTCAGGCGCGGATCTGCGGCAAACGATTGCGCTCCTGCAAGGTGACGAACAATTCGGCGACCCAGAGGATGCGATCGGTGAGGCGCGGCAGGCGGGTGGCGGGCGGGGCGGCCAGCGCCGCCTCAACCAGATAGCGCGTCTGCGCCAGAGCGGGGTTTTTGTCCGGCTGGCGCAGCCGTGCCGCATCGACCAGCGATCGCATCATCAAATGCAATTTACGCGCGCCCGGCACACGCGCGCGGGCCGTCACCGAGTCAAAGCCGTTGCGGGCGATCTGGACGCCGATCTCGGCATATAAATGGCGCGCCGCGAAAATACCGGGACGACAAAGCGCCGGAAGCCCGCCAATGCCGCTTTCGGCGATGCGATAGAGACCTTCAGCCTCCCGCAGCAGCCGGGCCACGACACGGCCGATTTCCGGCCGCCAGACCGGCGCCGCCAACCAGGCGTCAGGATCAAGGCCTTCGTCGCGCAGCCAGCTTCGCGGCAGGTAAAGGCGGCCATTGCGCGCGTCCTCGCCGACATCCCGGGCGATATTGGTGAACTGCATCGCCACGCCCAGTTCGCAGGCTCGCGCCAGGACATCGTGTTCGCGCACGCCCATCAGCACCGTCATCATGGCCCCGACCGATCCGGCAACACGCGCGGCATAGGCCTGGACGGCAGCCAAATCCTCGCAGCGAACGCCCGCCACATCCCATTCCAGACCGTCAATCAAGGCCTCGGGCAAGGCGCGCGGCATTGCGAAATGGGCAACCATATCGGCGAAAACACGATCCACGCTGGCGTCAGCCGGCCGGCCGTCATAGGCCAGCGCAAGCCGCGCCCGCAGCCGCGCGATCGCGCCAGCACTGCCGCCCCCGACATCCACCATATCGTCGGACAGCCGGCAAAAGGCGTAAAGCGCATAGGCCGCCTGGCGGACCGATGCCGGCAGCAGCAGCGAGGCGGCGAAAAAGGACTTGGAACCTGTGCGGATCATGGCCCGGCAGACGGCACGGTCCGCATCGCTGGCGAACTCAGAGCGCGGCGGGATCGGGAACAACGGCATCGAGAATTCGCGCTGAGGAAAGGACGCCGGGGACACCCGCGCCGGGATGGGTGCCTGCTCCGACGAAGTAGAGGCGCTCGACATCTTCGCTCCTGTTGTGCGGACGAAACCACGCGCTCTGCGTGAGAACCGGTTCGAAACCGAAAGCCGCACCTTTGACCGACGACAGGCGATCACGAAAATCTTCCGGCGTAAAGACCTTCGATGACACGATCCGCGCTTCCAGCCCCGGCAGCACCGTCGCGGACAGGCGCTGGGCGATGGCCCGGCGATAGGGTTCGGCATGCACTGTCCAGTCCACACCGCTGTCCAGGTGCGGGACTGGCGAAAGAACATAAAATGCGTCGCACCCATCCGGGGCGAGCGCCGGGTCGGTTGCCGTGGGGCGATGCAGATACAGGCTGAAATCCTTTGCCAGGATCTTGCGCTCGAAAATATCCTGGATCAGTTCCCGGTAGCGCGGTCCCAGCAGAATGGTGTGGTGCGGGACGTCGGGATATTTCCGGCTTGTTCCGAAATACCAGACAAACAGGCTCATGGAATGGCGCGCCTTGTCGATCTTTTTGTCGGTCCAGCGCTTGCGGGGCACGGTCTTCAGCAGCCTCTTGTATGTCAAGGCAACATCGGCGTTTGAAACCACTATGTCCGATTCGAGTGTTTCCCCACCGGCGAGGCGCACGCCGGTCGCCCGTCCCGACGCCACGGTAATCTCCGCGACTTCGCTGTTGCAGCGCAGGGCATTCCCCTGGCCCTGAATGAGACCCGCCAGGCCTCGCACCAGCGATCCGGTGCCGCCCATGGCGAAATGCACGCCCCACTGGCGCTCCAGAAAGGAAATCAGGCAATAGATGGACGTGGTGGTGAAGGGATTTCCGCCGACGAAAAGCGGATGAAAACTCAGCGCGAAGCGCAAATAGGGATGGCGGACATGACGCGCCACCGTATCATAAACGGTGCGGTCGCCGCGCAGCCGGATCAGATCGGGCGCAATGCGCGCCATATCCGACAGGGCGCCGAACGGCACATGCCCCAGCTTTTCGAATCCGATGCGGAAGATCGCCTCGCTGTGGCGCATGAACTTTTCATAGCCGCGCACATCCGCCGGGGATATGCGGGCGATTTCGGCGCGCATGGCCTCGGCGTCGCCGACGCAATCGAAATGCCGGCCGTCAGCGAACAGAATGCGATAAAACAGTTCCAGCGGTCGCAATTCCACATCGTCGGACAGTTTGCGCCCGCACAGGGACCAGAGGTCCTCGAACAAGAAGGGCGCCGTAATGATGGTGGGGCCGGCATCAAAGGTGAACCCGTCCTGGCGGAAGACTGCGGCACGCCCACCGGGCTGTTCCAGCTTCTCCAGCACGGTGACACGGTAGCCGCGCGCGCCCAGGCGCACAGCGGCAGCCAGCCCGCCAAAGCCACTGCCGATGACGATGGCGTGGGGCTTACCCTCCTTGCGGGTCATCATCGCGCCGCCTCCGCAATGATGTCGGCAAAAAGCTCTGGCGCTTCCTCATGGGCAAGATGGCCAAAACCGGTGACCGGAATAATCCTTGTGTTGGCGACAATGCGGGCGATCGCACCGGCATCGCGCGGCGGCACGGCGCGATCACGGTCCGCTGTCACCAGCGTCAGCGGCACCGTAAGCCCCGGCAGATCGCGATTCAGCGCCAGCAAATCCCAATTGGCCATCATGCCGACGGCCGCCGCGACATGCCTTCGGGTGCGAAACAACCGCGCATACAGTTCCAGCCCCTCCGCATCCAGCACCGAACCGGTCCCGACAATCAGCCGTTCCACCGCCTTCGGATCGCAGGCTCGCCAGGCGAGAAACGGGGCTGCGAAGGGATTGAGAAACAGGACTTTGGCCAGTACCGGAAATGCCAGCGCCGCCCAGCCGGGAAATAGCATCAGCGCCCCGTTCAGGCCGATGATACGCCGCGGTATGATGCGGCGATCAATCGCCATGCGGATGGCGATCGCCGCGCCCGCGGAATGGCCGGCGACATAATCGGGCGCGACTCCCAGCACATCCAGCAGCGCCGCCAGCGACGTCGCCATTTGCAGAAGGGAATAGGCGCCGCGCGGCGGGGCTTCGGTGAAACCGTGTCCCGGCAGGTCTATCGCGACAACTTCAAACTGCTTGGCCAGCAAGGGCGCCAGGGCGCGCCAGGAATGAGTCGCCGCGCCGGTGCCGTGGATGAGCAAAAGCACAGGTCCGGCGCCCATCTTCTGCACATGCCAGGTAAAGCCGGACGCCTCGACAAATTGGCTCGCGGACCGGTTCGGCCAATCCGTTCCGTCGGTCTGCCATTGTGGTCTGGCTTTCACGGCACACGCATCATGGCATTGCGGCGCGAATGACGTCGCGCATGGCGCCGGCTTGCGCATAAGGAAGGGCCAGATAGCGCGCACCCATGGCGCGGGCCAGTTTTGCGCCCTCCTCGCGCGGCCGCTGCGCCGTGTCTACGAAAATGCCTGCGAGGCGCTGCATTGCCATCCCGGCCGCCGCCGCCATCGCTTCCGCAAAAGCAGCAGTCCGGCCGGCCTGACCGCCGCGCGCAATATTCGCCTGCCCATCGGTGAGAAATACGATCAAGGGCGAGCGGCCTTTCGCGCGCTCTGCCACCGCCGTGAGAATGGCCGCATCAATGCCGGCCGCCAGCGGCGTTCCGCCGCCCCCTGGCAGCATCGACAGAAGCGCCTTGGCGCGGGCCAGTGAACGGGACGGCGGCAAGAGCATGTCGGAGCCCGCGCCGCGAAAGGCGATCAGGGCCGCATAGGTGCGCGCGGCATAGGCCTCGCCCAGCAAAAGCTCAACGGCGCCCTTGGCCTCGGCGAGACGGTGAAAGGCCGAGGAACCCGAGGCGTCCACACAAAAAATGATGGTCGATTCGCGCGGAATGGCGAACGTCTTGATGCGAAAATCCTCGGGCCGAATTTCCACCCGCCGCACGCCGTTCTTGTTCGCGGCCTGGCGCAAACGCTGCCAGGGCGCCGCCGCGCGCAAGGTTTCGACCAGCGCCAGCCGCGCCCCGGACCGCATCGGTCCCATGCGTACCCCCGCTGGGCGGCCGCGCGACAATGTCGCCTGCATCGCTCCGGTTCCCTTGCGGCGGCTGGGCGGACTGCGATCTCCCGCGCTTTTCTTCAGCGTGTCCAGCAGGCCCGGCGGCAATGCCGCGCGAACCGCCGCCAGCACCAGATCCTCCAGCAAGTCCTCCGGCATTTCCGAATCGGACTGCGAATCATTGTTGGCGGGAGGCGGCTCTTGCGGCGAGGCGTTGGGTTCGGGCGCGGCTTCCGCTTCCTCGGGCTCCGGATTGACAAGCGCGCGCGGCGCCAGCACCAGGCGGGCCGCCAGCTGGACGTCCTCCGCCGTTATGTAATCCCTGCCCGCCAGTGCCGCCGCAGCGCGCGCCGCGCGCAAGGCCAGCATTGGCGCCACCAGGGATTGGATTCCGAAATAGGACGCGGCCGAGACCAGCGCTTCAAGGATTTCGTCGGCGGCCGGCAGCACATGCCCCAGGCGCGCCCGCGCGCCTTGCAGCGCCGCCGCGGAAAGGTCCGCCTTCAATCCTCGCACGCCGAACCCGTCAAAATCCAGATGAAAGGCCAAGCGTTCGGCCAGGGCCGCAGGCAATTGTTCGTCCGGATCGGCGCCTTCGTCAAATGCTACGATCCCGATCGTGGCCGGCAAGCACCGCGAAATACCTTCGCGTTCGACCCGGACTTCCCGCTGGTCGAGAACTGCCGCTAGGCGCGCCGCGGTCTGCGCGCTCAACCGTTCCGCCATCGCAATCAGCACGATCCCGCCATCGGCTTGCGCAAGCAGCCCGTTTTGCACAATTGTCCCGCCGGCCTTCAGCGTCTGGGCAAGATCAATGCCGCCCAAAAGACGGTCATCGGCGATGCCGCACGGCATCCGGCGCAGCGGCGCCCCCGGCGCCAAGATGCCGCGCAGCGCGTCCAGCCACAGGTCGCGAATTGGCGACGGGCCGGCGCGCAGCGCGATGCCGCCCAAGCCGGCGGGATCCACCGCAAAAAGCTGGGCCGCAAGAAGGGCATCATCCCAGCGGCTCCCGGCCTGGGTGGTCTGTGCCATCGCGGCGCCATTCATGCGCCAAGCACCTCGGAAACGGCACGCTCGACCCGTGCCGTCGATCCCGACTCGTCCAGGGGATTGCGTCGCAGGCGGTGACGCAGCGCCAGCGGCGCTACTTTTTTAATTTGCGCAGGCGTAACCGAGGTGGCACCTTCCAGTGCCGCAGCCGCCCGCGCCGCGCGCATCAGAGTGAGTTCGCCGCGCAAACCGTCCGCCCCCATCTTCATGCATAGCCGCGACATCAGCTCCAGCATCGCGTCTGGGACTTTTATTGCATCCAGCCGGTCGCGTGCGGCTGCGATCAGCGCGCCGGTTTGCGCGTTTTTCTTCGCCCAGCTCTTATTAAACTGCGCGGGATTGCGTTCGAATGCATCGCGGCGGCGAAGGACTTCGACACGCTGCGCCAGGTCCTGCGGCGTGCGAACCTCCACCGACAGCCCAAACCGATCCAGAAGTTGCGGCCGAAGTTCGCCTTCCTCGGGATTGCCGCTGCCGACCAGCACGAAACGGGCGGGATGGCGCACACTGAGGCCCTCCCGCTCGACAATATTTTCTCCCGAAACGGCGACATCCAGCAGCAAATCCACCAGGTGATCTTCCAGCAGATTGACCTCGTCAATGTACAGAAAGCCGCGATGGGCGCGCGCCAGAAGACCTGGTTCAAAGCCTTTTTCGCCCCGGGTGAGTGCGCGTTCCAGGTCCAGCGCCCCTACCACCCTGTCCTCTGTCGCGCCCAGCGGCAGATCGACCACCGGCACGGGAATGTCGATGGCCCGCAAAGTGCGCTTTGCCGTCGATCCCTTTTTGCCGCAACCGTCCAGACAATCCGGCGCCGGTGCCTTGGGATCGCAGTGATAACGGCAATTGGCGATCACGCGCATCGCAGGCAGCAGCGAAGCCAAGGCCCGGACGGCGGTGGATTTTCCAGTGCCGCGGTCGCCGAACACCATGACGCCGCCGATGCTGCGGTCGGCCGCCGCGATCAGAAGCGCGAGCTTCATTTCGTCCTGGCCGACAATGGCGGCAAAGGGAAAGACATCAGCCATACCGGCATGTTGCGTCCAAGCCCGGGGTTCATGCAAGTCCCGATTGACACATTCAACTGTCATGGATAGTTGACACGGCATACCAACCCATCGACATTTGCTCCGGCGCAGTGAACCAGGGACGGCAGGATCACAGTCATGGCAATGGAGCCCGTCCCGGCCGGAATCCGGCGGTTCACATTTCACTTTCATGCGGCGCGCAACGCCCTGCTTGCAGAAGCGCATGCTCGGCCCTCGACACCGCTGCCGACCCCAACATTGGCGACCCGCATTGCCGCCCTCTCCGGTGAAGGCGGCCCGGAACGTGACTGGCAGCACATGGTTGCACTCTGCCGCCGGCTGGGCGCGCCCGAACCGAGTCCCGGGGGGCGCTGGTGCGCCGTGGATGCGGGCGGCTGGCGCCTGCGGTGGGAGCGCCACACCGAGGTTTCGACCTGGACCTTCTATCGCCCGCTCGGTGAAAAAGTTGCGCCTTCGCTTGAAGATACGGCGCTGGATCTGGCGCCGCAGGATTGGTTGGCGGGAATTCCCGGCGACGTCCTGGTGGCGGCGCATATCATTCTTTTGCGCCAAAGACCCGGCACCCTTCCCTGCACAGGTGAAGAAGTCATCGCAGCCGATCTGGCCGAGGGCGCGGCACAGGTCTATACCGATTTTCGTCCCGGCCCGGATGGCTTCACCCGAATTCAGGTGGTGCAGCCGGTTGCGGATGCAGGTCTTGCCGGGCGCATCGTGCAGCGGCTTTTCGAAATCGAAACCTATCGGCTGATGGCTTTGCTGGCCTTTCCACTGGCCAGCGAGGCTGGGCGCGAACTTACGCGCATGGAAGCAGAAGTGGCCCGGGCAGATCAGGAAGTGAGCAAAATCGGCAACATCGAAGCGGACCGTGAATTGCTCAATCGCCTGGCGCGCCTGGCGGGCGAGGCGCAGGCGCTTTCCGGGAGAACGAGCTTTCGCTTTTCCGCGGCGCGCGCCTATTACGGCCTGGTTCAGGAACGCATTCAGCAATTGCGCGAAAGGCGGGTCGAGGGGCGGCCCACGATCGCGGAATTCATGGAACGCCGGCTTGCGCCGGCAATGCGGACCTGCGCCGCAGCGGGCGAGCGGCTGCAAGGCTTGATTGATCATATCTCCACAACTTCACAGCTGCTGAATACGCGCGTGGATGTTGCGGCTGAGATGACCAACGCCAGCCTTCTCGCCTCCATGGACAGGCGGGCGCGCCTTCAATTGCGGCTGCAACAGACCGTCGAGGGCCTTTCGGTCGCGGCGATTTCCTATTATGCGCTGGGGCTGCTGGGCTATGCTTTCAAGGCCGCATCGGAATTCTGGAAGTCTCTTGATCCGGCCTTTGCCACGGGGTTGGCCGCGCCTTTTGTGGTCGTCCTGGTTTGGGGTGCGCTGCACCGGGCCCGCTCCCGAATGATGGCGGAGGACCGCGCCCGCAAAAATCTTGGCCTCGCGCCCGCCGGCGCGCGCATCGACAGCGACACCCACTGAACTGTCCATTAATATTGACGTCTGTCGAATTTGACGCTTAAGCTTCGTGCCAACCGAAATGGTGCTGGGGCGTGGCCGCGAATTACAACCTTATTTCCAAGCCTGAAAATCCTCTGGACGCGCGCAAGGCCCAGGCGCGCCAATGGTTTGAGCAGCTGCAGAACCGCATCATCACGGTGTTCGAAGCGCTGGAGCGTGAGGCGCCAGCCTCTTTATATCCCGGCGAAAGCGCAACGTTTCAGCGTAAGCGATGGCGTCGTCCGGACAGCGCCGAAGGCTTTGATCAGGGCGGCGGCCTGATGGGCATGATGCGCGGGCGGCTGTTCGAGAAAGTCGGCGTTCATACCTCGACCGTCCATGGCGCCTTTACGCCGGACTTTGCCCAACATGTGCGGGGCGCCGGCCTCGATCCCCGCTTCTGGGCTTCCGGCATCAGCGTCATTGCGCACATGAAAAACCCGCGCGTGCCCGCAATACACATGAATACCCGCATGATCGTCACGACGGAATGCTGGTTCGGCGGCGGCGCCGATCTCAACCCGACCATTGACGCCCAACGCAGCGCTGATCATCCCGACGCGCGGGATTTTCATGACATGTTGAAATCGGCTTGCGACGATTATGCGCCGGATTGCTATGCGCGCTATGCAAAATGGGCCGAGGAATATTTTTGGCTGCCGCATCGCGGCGAACCGCGCGGCGTTGGCGGCATCTTCTACGACCATCTGGAAAGCGCCGAGGATGCATGGGAGCGCAATTTCGCCTTCACCCGATCGGTCGGCGAAACTTTTTGCGGCATCTATCCCGTGCTTGTCCGCCGCCACTGGGCCGAACGCTGGAGCGAACAGGAGGAAAAGGAACAGGCCAAATGGCGCAGCCGATATGTCGAGTTCAATCTTCTCTATGACCGGGGCACCACTTTCGGCCTGAAAACAGGCGGCAATGTGGAAAGCATTTTGTCTTCCATGCCGCCATTGGCCCGGTGGCCGTGATGCGATATCCCGAAAATCCTGGTCCGGCATGGCGCTGACAATCAAGCTTGGCTCTCGCGGTTCCCCTTTGGCCATGGCGCAAAGTCACATGGTGCGAGATATGCTGGCCAATGCCACGGGCCAGAAACCCGAATTCTTTCCTATTGAAAGCTTCACCACAAGCGGTGACCGCATACAGGATCGCCGCCTGCTGGAGGCCGGCGGAAAAGGCCTGTTCACCAAGGAGCTTGACGAGGCGCTGTTCGAAAAGCGCATCGATGCGGCCATCCATTCCATGAAAGATTTGCCGACCCGGCTGCCGGCAGGATTGGTGCTGGCCTGTGTGCCGTCGCGCGAAGACGCGCGCGATGCCTTCATCAGCGGCAAATCCTCCGACTTGATGACGCTGCCCAAGGGCGCGGTGATCGGCACCGCCAGCCTTCGCCGCCAGGCCCAGGCCTTGCATTTGCGGCCAGACCTGCGGGTCATCACGCTGCGCGGCAGTGTCCAAACGCGGCTCAAGCGCATTCGCGAAGGCGAGATGGACGCCACATTCCTGGCGCTGGCGGGTTTGACCCGGCTTGGCATGGCGGACCAGGCGGTGTCGCTGGTCCCGTTCGAACTCATGCCTTCGGCGGCGGGCCAGGGCGCGTTGGCGGTCACCTGCCGCGCCGATGACAAGCTGACATTGGACGCCCTGGCCCATCTGTCAATCCGGAAATTCGAGATCGCCACTGCGGCGGAACGCGCCTTTCTCGACGCGCTGGACGGTTCCTGCCGCACGCCGATCGGCGCAATGGCGAGCGTGAACGGACGCACCCTCAACTTTATCGGGGAAGTTTTGACTCCCGACGGATCGAAGCGCTGGCGCCGGACCGCCGCGCTTGATCTGGACAGCGATCCCCATGGCGATGCCGACGCCTTTGGCCGCCGGCTCGGGAATGAAATTCGAAGCGAGGCGGGGCTGGCCTATCAGCCGGACCGTGCCAGCGGATGGTAATGTCACATCCGCGCCTAGACCGGCATGCGTCTGCGGTTCATCTGCCAGATGGTAAAGTTCAACGCGCCGGCAAAAGTGACCCAACCGAGATAGGGCAGCAGCAGATAAGCGGCAAGCTTTTCCACGGGATAGAAAACAGCGATCGTCGCTGCGATGGAAAGCCAGAGAAGCACCACGTCCAGAAATGCCAGATCCGGACGGCGCAGGCCGAAGAAAAAAGCGGACCATGCGGCATTAAAGACAAGGCTGACAAAATAAACTTCGAGCGGGGCGGCGAACCCGGCCTTTGTCCAGACCAGCCACCCCGAAATGGCCATGGTGATGTAGAGAAAGGTCCAGGCCGGCGCGAACAGAAAGCGGGGCGGACGCCACCAGGGCTTGGCAAGATTTTCATACCAGGCGCCGGGGCGAAAAAAAGCGCCCGACATCGCCGCCAGAAAACAGACGCCGACAAAGCCGAACAGAACAAGAAGGGATGGAACGCTCATATGCCCACACTATGCATTACTGCCGCGTGGAATAACAGGCGTTTGGCGGTTTGCGCCCAATCGGTGGCGCGGTGAAACCGCTTCTGCGAGCCTTGCGCGGCGAGGCTGCGGCAAGTCCGCCCGTGTGGCTGATGCGCCAGGCCGGACGCTATCTGCCGGAATATCGCGCCTTGCGCGTCAAGGCCAAGAACTTCATTGAATTCTGCCTGACGCCGGACCTCGCAACCGAAGTTACCTTGCAGCCGGTGCGACGCTTCGGGATGGACGCCGCCATACTTTTCGCCGACATTCTGCTGATCCCGCACGCCCTCGGCCAGGAGGTCCGCTTCGTCGAAGGTGAAGGCCCGCGGCTGGAACCCTTGCGTGACGGCACGGCGCTGGCGCAGCTATCGCATGGGCGGGTGACCGAAACACTCGCGCCGGTGATGCGGACAATCAAGGCGGTGCGCGCGGCATTGCCGGGCCACACCGCGCTGATCGGGTTTGCCGGTTCACCCTGGACGGTGGCCACCTACATGATCGAGGGGCAGGGCGGCACCGACTATGAACTGAGCCGCAAGATGGCCTGGAGCGAGCCGCTTCTGTTCGCACGCCTGCTGGATCAGCTTGTTGAGGCGACAGTCAGCTACCTGATCGCGCAGGTGGATGCCGGCGCAGAGGCTCTGCAATTGTTCGACAGCTGGGCCGGCGCGGTGCCAGCGCCGCTTTTCGACATGGCGGTGCTCGCGCCCACTGCGCGCATCGTCAGCGGTGTCAAGGCGCGCCATCCGCGCGTTCCCATTATCGGCTTTCCCCGCGCCGCCGCGGCCCATATTGGGCGCTATGCCGCGCAAACGGGCGTGGACGCCGTGGGCATAGACCATATGACCGATATCGCCGCGGCCGCGCCGGTGGTGCCGGCAAACATCACGCTGCAGGGCAATCTCGATCCCATATTGCTGCTGACGGGCGGTCCCGCAATGGAAAAAAATGTCCGCGGCCTGCTGGACCAGATGCGGGGGAGACCGTTTATTTTCAACCTGGGTCACGGCGTCCTGCAAGCAACACCGCCGGAAAACGTCGAGCAGCTGGTGGCGCTGGTCAAGAATGCGGGCGCGCCACGGGAGGCTATTATGAACCCCATGCCTGCGGAAATCGGCGGACAATAGGACCAGGTCCGCAGCGCTAGGCTTTTACAAGCTCGACCTGCACCACATCGGTGCGGGACGCACCAAAGGCCGCGGCACACAATCCCAGATAAAATTCCCAGTTGCGCAGGAAGCGGTCGTCATGCCCCAGCTGGACGATCTCGGCGCTCTTGGCCTGCATCTGCCGCGACCATTCGCGCAGGGTGCGCGCATAGTCTTTTCCGAAACAGAATGTTTCCGCCATCTTGAGCCCCGCCTTCTCCGCTTCTTCACAAAAACGGGCCAAGGACGGCAACATCCCGCCAGGAAAGACATAGTGGCGGACAAAGTCGGAATGCGAGCGGTAACTGTCGAATAACTTGTCCTGAATGGTGATGGTCTGGATGACGGCCCGGCCGCCCCGCCTGAGCCGCGAGGCCACAATAGCGAAATATTGCGGCCAATAATGTTCCCCCACGGCCTCAAACATCTCGATCGAAACAATCATGTCGAACACGCCCTTGGACTTGCGATAATCCTCAAGCCGGATTTCGGCTGTTCCCCGGACCCGTTCGCTGGCGAATTTGTGCTGCGCCGGTGAGATTGTAAGACCCGTGACGGCATGATTTTCGCCGGCGGCCCGTTCGGCGAAACCGCCCCAGCCGCATCCGATTTCCAGAACGGAGGATTTCGGTTTGTCGAATTTCGAGAGAATTCGGCGATATTTGTTCTGTTGCGCTTCTTCCAGCCCGCTGGCGTCCGCGTAGAGGGCCGAGGAGTATGTCATGCTGCGATCGAGCCACAGGGCGTAGAAATCGTTGCCGACGTCGTAATGCGCCTTGATGTTGCGGGATGATCCGGCGATGGAATTGCGCCG
>Ga0302320_10006395_pt1 | contig 26147 bp, 28 predicted proteins | sample Bog_T0_3_FD_202130 | JGI IMG/M metagenome (GOLD analysis project Ga0302320, IMG submission 202130) | Peat permafrost microbial communities from Stordalen Mire near Abisko, Sweden - Bog_T0_3 | ecosystem: Environmental > Terrestrial > Soil > Wetlands > Peat | place: Sweden: Abisko, Stordalen Mire... | reverse complement strand
GCGACACCACCGGAGACGTCGGCCAGTATTTTACCGGCTTAGTTCCAGGCACTGATTTGACCCTGTATTTTACGTCGATGAAGTGCAAGCACATGGAAAAGAGCGGCGCTTTCTTCGAGAAAAATGCGACTACGATACGCCAGAGGCATTTGCCGACGACTTCGCGGCTTTTGTCGGCGACACCCTGAAATCTAACAATCGGTTCGAGCGATTCGCGGTTCTGATGCCTGAAAGCGGACGCAGGCGAAAGGCAGGAGAGGGTCGTGACGCGCCGATGGGCGATAGTACCGATGGCGACGGGCTCTGACGGTGAGGGCAACTCCGGGGGCAACAGCCATGCATGGATTTCGGATACCATAGTGCTATCAAGGAGTTCCGGGGATTTTTGGTTAGTCCCGGCCCACCATTTGAAGCGGCTGAAATTCAAGTTTCGGCCGCCCTCTAGCCCTCTTATCCCCATTGGTCCCCTACGCTGGACCACGATTGGGACACGATTTTTTCCCAGCGCGATAACCATAACCTGGCAGCAATCGAAAAGGCGTGCTGTTCCGATCGGCCCGAAGGGTGCGGCCAGTTATATCCTCAGCCATCAACCCAAATCATTCGATTGGCGAACCAGAAATGCGCAAGCCCACCCCCTCAAGAGAGTTCCCGAGAGTTCGTACGTCCGCGCTTGCGAAAGCCTGAATCAGATCATTGAGATTGGCAGTTGACGACCGCGGATCAAAGCTGACGTGCGGTTGACAGTCGACGGACGCCATCCGCGCAGGTCGAAGAGCTCCCTGTAGGCCAACTTTCGATTTCAGTTCGCGTCACGCTGATGACTGCGGCTACTGTCCATTCGAGTCCCCAGCCAGTCTCGCACTTCGCTCTCCCGCCATCCCACAGCCCGCGCGCCCAGCTTGACGCGCTGCGGGAATCGCCGTTTTGTCGGCGGCCTCCAATAAAGCTCCGCGTGACCCCAATGAACGGGCGTTGAGGCTGAGAGTGAATTTGTTCGTCGTGTTTGCCGGCAAGTCGGGTGATTGCGATTCGAGCAATGCGCGAATGGCAATCAGTCCCAGCGTCGACTCCGACATTTGCCGCTTGGCGAGAACCGAGCGAACAGCGCTGCCTCTTGCTCGCGACAAAATCCAAAAACAAGCCGCCCGGGCCGATTGGCAAGGCTAGGGAAGCGTCCTAGAGTCGGCTATGATCCTGCGGGCCGGGTAGAACGCCGGCGCCAGGCGCTGACCACTCATGTCGCGGATCGATGTTTCGGGTGCCCCGATGAAGGCACGCTCGGGCGGTTTCGTCCGATGGATACTGGTATTGCTGCTGCTGATCATTGGCGGCAGCGCGCTCTGGACCTGGCTCACGCTGTCGTGGGCGTACGCCGATGGCGAGCGCGCCGGCGTACTGCAGAAATTCGTGCATCGCGGCTGGATTTGCAAAACTCAGGAGGGAGAGATCGCCCTGTATTACGGCGGCGGCCAGTACATGGGGGCCGGTGTCTCGCCGCAACTGTGGGACTTCAGCGTCCGCGACCCAGCGGTCGCGGCGCAATTGACCAAAGCCGTAGGCCGTCGCGTACAACTGCACTACACCGAGCATCCCGGCATTCCCACCAACTGCTTTGCGGACACGCGATACTTGGTGGATCGGGTCACCATTACGGACAATGAGCCCGGTGCCGTTCCCGGGCCAGTGACACCCGGTGCATCGGTACCGGCGCCACCCATGCCGCCGCCCAGCCCGCCGGCGAGCGCTGCGGTTCCGAATTAGGAAAATTGTCGCCGCGAGCGCGCCACTTGCTCCGCAATGCTCACCGCGGTACGCAGCGCCAGCAGTCCGTCTTCACCGCTCACCGCCGGCGCGCTGCCGGTGGCGGCCGACTCTAGAAACGCCGTGATTTCATCTTTGAGGGCATCGCCCTGCTCGTAGCTGTTCTCTTCGATGGCAACCTGAGGCACCCCATCCGCGCCGACGCCGTTGCCCTTGCGAATGACGGTGAGCACCTTCTGCTGCAAATCCAACGACAGGTAGGCATCGTCCTGGAATAAGCGCAGCTTGCGCTCGGTCTTCATGCTCACGCGACTTGCGGTGGCGTTCGCCACGCAGCCATTGGCAAAGCGCAGGCGCGCGTTTGCGATATCGACCTCCCGCGAAAATACGCTGCTGCCGATGGCATCCACCGCCACCACCGGCGAGCGCACGATGCTCAAAATCAAATCGATATCGTGAATCATCAGGTCGAGCACCACGTCGACATCGGTGCCGCGGTACTTGAAGGGCGCGAGCCGCGCCGACTCGATGAAGCGCGGCACCGTGAGGATCGGCTGGACAGCCTGGATGGCGGCATTGAAACGTTCCAGGTGGCCCACTTGCAGGACGCGGTCGGCGCGGCGCGCCAGTTCGATCAAGCTCTCCCCTTCTTCGACGGTGACCGTCATCGGCTTCTCGACCAGCACGCTTGCACCGGCATCGAGAAAATCCTTGGCAACTTCGTAGTGCAAGGGGGTCGGGGTCACGATGCTCACCGCATCGACATGACCCAGCAACTCGCGATAGTCGGCATACGCTGCAACCCCTAATTCGGCTGCCACTTGGGAGCGCGACTTCGAAGAGGGATCGGCGACGCCCACCAGATGCGAGTTCGGCAGGCTGGCGTATTTCTGTGCGTGGAAGCGGCCCAAGTAGCCGACGCCGACGACGGCCGTGCGTATCAAGGCGGCGCGTCTCGCCGCCACTTGCTGCGCGCGCGATAGTCCTGGCGCAACTGCAAGATGGCACCGCCGACGACGGCAAGCGCCGCGCCGGCGAAGCACAGGACGCTGCGCCAGACGGTCCAGAGCCCCGCCGACAGGGACCAGAGCATCATACCGATGGCCAATATGACCCCGACGCCGACCAGGGCCCAAGGCTTCGCGTCGTACAGCGTTTTAGGGGTCCACCGCATCCCCCGATTCTACAGCGCCCCGCGGCCCGCGCGCCGGATTCGTTTACAATCGCCGAGCATGTCCAATAACAGCATTCTCGAAAGGATCGGGCTATCGAGCCCTTGGTCGGCGGAAGTGGCGCTGGCGGCCGTCGGGCTTCTGATCGGGGTCGGCCTCATGCCGGTTCTGATCTTCTATGTGGGCGCGGCCGCCCTCGGCCGCTATGAGGGGGCGAGCCTCGCCCGTCTGTACCACAGCCTATTTCAAGGCCTGCAGCAGGCATCTATCGCTTCCTGGGTGGTGTTGCTCGGGCCTTATGGCCTGTATTTGCTGTTCCGAGCGCTGCGCTTCTGGTGGCGGCGCGGCACCGATTAAAACTCAATTAAACGCTCAAGTTCCCGGCCGTTCGGACGCTATATGACGGTATCCGGATTCGGATCCGTAGCGGACGGTTGGAGCGCATTGCGTGAATCCCGAGATCGAGACTCATCTTCGTAAGACTGTGAATTTCCCCTCGCCCCCCGGCGTGGCGACGCACATTATCGAACTCGCGCAGGATCCGAACATCGAGATGGGCAAGGTCGCCAAGGCGTTGAGCATGGACTCGGCGCTGGCGACGAAAATTTTGCGCATCGCCAATTCCGCGCTCTACGCGCAGCGCCGCAAGAGCGACAATCTGCGTCAGGCATTGGTGGTGCTCGGCTTGAATGCGACCCTCACCCTCGCCTTGAGTTTCTCGCTGGTGAAATCACTGCGCAGCGGCAAATCGAACGGGCTGAGCTATGGGCTGTACTGGCGCCGGGCACTGCTCGCGGCGACGGCGGCGCGGGCGCTGGGCGATGCCATGCACCAATCCTTGGCCGAGGAGATATTCCTGGCGGCGTTGCTTCAGGATGTGGGGATGCTGGCGCTCGACCAGGCAGTGCCCGATCTGTACTCGCAAGGCGAAGCGCTGCAAAAAGACCATGTCGCGCTCGCGGCATACGAAACCAAGCGTTTGCAAGTCGATCATGCCTATGTGGGCGCGTGGTTGATGGCGCAGTGGAATCTGCCCGACCGGCTCAACCGAGCAATCAAATTGAGTCACCGTCTGGATTTTGGCTTCAGCTCGGATCCCGCGCAGATATTCGATCGCTGCGTGGCGCTATCCGGGCCGGTGGCGGACCCTTTCCTGCTCGACCCGGAGCAGCGGCAATTCGCCGAGACGGCGCTCGCTGCCGAGCGCGCGCTCGGCCTCGACAAGATGGCTTTCGGTCAGGTGTTAGGGACCATCGGCGCCATGATTCCGGAAACCGAAGCGATTTTCGAGGCAGATCTGCTCGCCAAGCAGCATCCGGAATTGATCCTCGAACAGGCACGCGACGTCTTGATGCTGCGCAGCCTGCATGCGCTGCGCGAGATCAACACGTTGCGCGTTGCCGTGGAAGACAACTCCTCGCGCCTCCAGGAAGTCGAGGAGGAAACGCGCCGCGACGATCTGACGGGGGTCTACAACCGCGCCTATCTCGATCAATTCCTACACCGCGAATTCGACAACTCGACGCGCCACAAATGGCCGCTGAGCGTGGCGTTCGCCGATCTCGACAATTTCAAAGAGATCAACGACAACTTCGGCCATCAGGCGGGCGACCGCATTCTGCAGGCGACTGCTCGGCTGCTGCGCGGCAATACTCGCGAAACGGATCTGGTCGCGCGCTACGGCGGCGAAGAGTTCGTGGTGGTGCTGCCGGCGACCGATGCCGAGACGGCGCGCAGCATCTGCGAGCGCATCGTTTTGGCGTTTCGCAACACCGGACACGTCGTCGGTTCCGATCAAGCCAAGGTGACCATCTCGATAGGCTATGCAACCCACGGCAGCCAAACCCTGTTCAGCAGCGTGTCCGATTTCGTCAGGGCTGCGGATCAGGCGCTGTACACCGCCAAGATGCGCGGCCGAAATTGCTCGGTGCCCTTCGACAGACAACTTCCCGCGATGGCCCGCATCGGTTAGTCCGCTCCTGCCTTATGTTCATTGCGACTTGAATTCGCGTCACAGATTTGCGATGCCGCCGGCCTTTTTTCGCTGCAATTTGGGAACATGTTCACAGGGTTGATGAGAGAAGATTTTTATTGGCGGAGGGGCATGATGTCGAGCAATGACAAGTTGTGGAATCAGCTGGTGGCGAGTTTTAGCCCTGGCGACAGCGGCGCGAATGGCGGCACCGGACGCGGCGTCGGATCCGGGGCACAGCGCAAATCGAAAGAGAAACAGGGCTTCGACCCCTACAATTCTTCAGGCACGTTCGATCGCAAGAAAAATTGGAATCGGGTCGGTAAGCGTTAAATCCTAGGGCGCCGCGTGATGCTCGCGGCTCACCCTGAACTCGCTGTTGGGATACCAGCGCGGAAAGCGCCGTGTGCGCGCCACACGGTTGCCGACGTCGTAGTACAAAGTGAGATCCTCGAGCGCGCCGCGCACGTCCCAGTCCGCCGAATATTGATCGCTCGGCTGTCGATATCGATGCAGCGTGTAATCCTCGAGCTCGGAACGGCCCCAGGCCGGCCCGCGCGCGGAGTCGTCCAAGCCGCCTTGCACGTACAGCGCGGGCACACCTGCCTCCGCAAAGCTCAAATTGTCGGAGCGATAATAGCGACCCAATGCCGCGGTCGGGTCGGGCGTCACTTCGCGTCCCTGCAATAGCGCCACGGCGCGCGCATAATCCTCAAGATCGGTATTGCCCGACCCGAAAATGGTCATGTCGCGTGTCGGCCCGCGGTTGCGCAGGGTATCGAGATTCAACACCGCCGCCGTTGTTCTCAGCGGAAACACCGGGTTCTCGACGTAGTACTCGGAGCCCAGCAACCCCGATTCCGCGCCGGTCAGTGCCAGGAACACGATGCTGCGATCGGCCACGGGCTTGGTGCGGACGAAGGATTGCGCCAAAGCGATCAGGCCCGCGACACCGGTCGCGTTGTCGACCGCGCCGTTGAATATATTGTGACCCGGGAGGGTGGGATCGCGCCCCAGATGATCCCAGTGCGCGGTATAGATGACGCATTCACGGCGTGATTGCGTACCCGGCCATTGCGCAATCACGTTCGCCGAATTGAACGACCGCAAGCTCTCGTGCAGCGTCGCATCCGCCTGCACGCCCAAGGCAATTGCCTTGAAACCGGGCTGCGCCGCAGCCGCACTCAGCGTCGCAAAATCGCGGCCCGCCATGCTGAACAAGGCGCGCGCCGCGTCTTTTTGAATCCACCCCTCGATGGCCGAGCGCGCATCGCTGTTCGCCGCCGCGAGCTGCAGTTGCGCGCCGCTCCACTTGTTGAGCACCGCATTCCAACCGTAGCCGAGCGCCTCGGCATCGTGAATCAGCAGCACCGCCGCCGCGCCTTGCCGGGCGGCCTCGTCGATTTTGTAGGCCCAACGGCCGTAATAGGTCATGCTGCCGCCCTTGAACATTTTCGGGTCGTGGCTGACATATCCCGGGTCATTCATCAACACCACGACCGTCTTGCCGTGCACGTCGATGCCGGCATAGTCGTTCCAGCCGAACTCGGGCGCGACGATCCCGAAGCCGACGAACACGACCTCACTGCGCTTAAGGTCCGCCACTGGCAGGCCGCTGCGGCTCCAAATGACCATCTCCTGGCGATAGCGGAACGCGACAGGCTTGCTGCCTTGGAAGGACAAGGTCGTGTCGGCGCCGGGCGAGGCCTCGAGCATCGGTACCGGCTGCAGGAAGCTCTCGCCATTGCCGGGCTTTAAGCCCAATTTGCGAAACTCCTCGGTGAGATAGGCCAGGGTTTTGGCTTCGCCCGGGGTGCCGGGCTTGCGGCCTTCGAACTCATCGGATGCGAGGATCCGGACCGCGTCGCGATACAGGGTTTCATCGATGTCGGTGGACGGCGGGGGAAGCTTCGGATGCTCGGCACAGCCGAGCAGGCTTGCCACCGCCAGGAACGCGCCAAAGGCCGAAATTCGCTGTCTGAGCATTCCCTTCCCTTCAGTCACGGCGCGGCCAATAGAGCAGCACCACGCCTGCCAGGCAGGCGACTGTCGCCAAATGCGCCCACCCGCGCCAGCGCAGCGCCTTGATCTGCCCAAGGAAACTCCCGGCGCTGGCGGCGGTCAAAATGCCGAATGCCGCGAAACTGCCGAGCAGTTGGGGCATTTCGTGCGCCAGAGCGGGGTGCTCGCCGGCCAGTACCAGGAACACGATCAGGACGGCTCCCAGGCCGAAAGTGATCGATGCCGCTGAGCCCAGAAGGATACCGATCAAAACAGTGAACGGACGCATACCGTAAGGCTCATATACACTTGCTAGCGGGCTTAGGCTTCTCTAGCCTTGGACGGGAATTTGGATCAGAAGTTTACAGGAGAATGGCTACGGTGATGACTAATAGGCCTGGGGCTAATCGTTCGCGCTGGATTACCGGCATCGCGGTATGTGCGAGCGCGGTCGGGCTGGCCGCCCTGTTGGGTGCCGCGATGACGCCGCCGCCCGCGGTTCCGGCCGCCGCCGCCGCACTTTCACCCACCGAACAGGAAAACTATGTCGCGCGCCGCGTCGCCGACATCGTCGCCCGCGAGCACTATCGGCGCGCGCCGCTCGACGACCATCTCTCGAGCTTGATCCTCGACCGATATCTTGACGCCGTGGACGGCGGCCGCAGCTACTTCTTCGCCAGCGACATCGCAGAGTTCGAACGCTATCGTTATCAGCTCGACGATGCCATCAAGGCCGGCGATGTCGAGCCCGCCTTCGTGATCTTCCGCCGCTACCAGCAGCGCAGCCGCGAACGCATGGCCTATGCGATCGACCTTCTTAACAAGAAACCGGACTTCGAGATCGATGAGTCGTTCAATTTCGACCGTGAGAAGGAACCCTGGCCGGCAAACACCGCGGAAATGAACGAGCTGTGGCGCAAGCGCGTCAAGAACGACGCCTTATCGCTGATCACCGCCGGCAAGCAGTGGAACGAAGCGGCCGACATTTTGCGCAAGCGCTACGAGCACGTGGCGAAGCGCATGGATCAGAGCAAACCTGAAGACGTGTTCGAGGCGTTCATGAACGCTTTCGTGCTGTCTCTGGACCCGCACTCCAATTATTTCTCGGCGCGCAGTTCCGAGGAATACAACATCCAAATGAGCTTGAGCTATGAGGGCATCGGCGCCTCGCTGCAGCTGACCGACGATTACGTGACCGTGATCGACGTCATTGCCGGGGGACCTGCGGCTACCAGCGGCAAACTCGCCGCCAACGATCGCATCACCGCGGTCGGCGAAGGCAAGAACGGCGAGCTCACCGATGTGATCGGTTGGCGGCTGGACGATGTCGTGCAAAAGATTCGTGGACCCGGCGGCACCTCCGTGCGGCTGCAGTTGTTGCCGGCGGGCGCGGCGCCGAGTTCGCCGCAAAAGGTCGTCGAGTTCACGCGTAACCGCATCTCGCTCGAGGCGCAGGCGGCGCACAAGGCGCTGCGGGTCGTGCAGCGCAACGGCCGCGACGTCAAGGTCGGCGTCATCACCGTGCCGAGCTTCTATCAGGACTACGATGCCAGCCGCGCGGGTGCCAAGGATTTCCGCAGCACCACGCGCGACGTGCAGCGGCTGATCGGCGAACTCAAGAAAGACGGCGCCGACGTGCTCATCATGGACTTGCGCGCCAATGGCGGCGGCTATCTTCCCGAGGCCGAATCGTTGACCGGACTATTCATCGACCGCGGACCCGTGGTGCAGCTGCGTGACACCACCGGTCGCATCGAGGTCGACGATGATCCGGATCCGGCGGTGTTCTACAGCGGCCCAATGATTGTACTGGTGGATCGATTCAGTGCCTCCGCGTCGGAGATCTTCGCCGGTGCCATTCAGGATTACGGCCGCGCCCTGATCGTCGGTCAGCAGACCTATGGCAAGGGCACGGTGCAGAACGCGCATCCCCTCAACTACACGATATTCGGCCGCAAGCCCGATCTCGGCCAGCTCAACGTGACCATCGGCAAGTACTACCGGATCACCGGCGAGAGCACCCAGGACCGCGGCGTGACCCCGGACATCGCCCTGCCCTCGTTGATCGACGCCAATGAAGTCGGCGAAAGCACGCGCGACCGGGCGCTGCCCTGGGATCACATCGAGCCCGCCACGTTCAAAGTCGAAGGCGACCTGAAACTGACCACTGCATCGCTCGAGAAGCTGCACGAGGAGCGCACCGCAAACAGTGCCGACTTCCGCTATTTGCACGACGACATCGCCGCGCTCGACGCCATGCGCAATCAAAAAACCGTGTCGCTCAATCTTAAAACGCGCGAGGCCGAACGGCAGCGCTTGGATAGCGAGCGGCTCGAGCGCGAGAACACCTGGCGCGCATCGCACGACGTCAAGCCGGTGAAGTCGCTGGAGGAGATCAAGGATGACGCGGCGGCCGGCATTCTGCTCGATGAGGCCTCGCAGATCGCGGCCGACCTGTCGATATCGACGCCGCGTCGGACTTTGCCGACGCAGGCACGGCGTACCGACGTCCACTAACGAGCGTGAGCGTTTAGCGCAGCAGTAGCGTGTACAGGTCCCAGTAGTCTTCGGCCAGGACGTTCCAGGCCGCGGCGGGGGCCTTTGCCGATTTTTCCATGTCGAAATCGCCGGCCGCCGGCGCCAGCGAATCCGCCGTCGGTACCGTGTCGGCGTTGTTGCGGTAGCCGCAGCTCGCGCGCAGCCGCTCAAGTTTGACTTTGAGTGCGGCGGTCGCGAGCTTCTGGCCGGCCACGGTGCTTTGTGCCTGCTGCACCCGCTGCATGTATCCCTCGCATTCCTCGCGCGAGCCGAAATTCATTTCGTGCACGCGCCGCGCCACCGCTTCCTTGGCGCGTGCCGCCAAGCCAAATGTGTCGACGTGCTCGCACAACAATTCGGCGAAGCCGATGATGGCAAGATTGATATTGCGGCGCGCCGCCAACGAGATCCCCGGAAATTCCACCGGCGGGCTGTGCTCGATGGCACTGCGCTCGCCATTCAGATCGCTGATCGCAGCCTCGGCGATCGTCACTTGGCTGCGCAAAACCTCCAGACCCTTCTGCGAGCGGCGGCGCTTGAAGTAATGCCAGAAGGCGGTCAAGCGCGCGAGCTCGCTCTGTGCGGCGGCCAGAGTTTTTCGCTGCACATCGGCGGCGGCCTCGGCCCCCTGCAGGCGTTGCGCGACCTCGGCAAGGCGCGCGTTCTTGGTCGCCTCGACTTCCGCGTTGTGCTTTGCGGTCTCGCGCGCTTCTTGCTGGCGCGTGAGTTCGGTGGTGAAGGCCACCAGTTGTTGGTGGCAGGTTTTCCACAAGGCGCGCAGTTGGAAGAACACCAGGGCACTGAAGCCGGTCTTCGGATCGCCGAGCAACTCGCCCAGCGCGTCAAACTGCTCTTGCACGCGAATGGTGGCGCCTTCCTGCTGCTTGAGGCGGTCGCTCAGCAGGTGGAACTCGTCCTTGAGGTCGGCGTAGGCCTTCTTCAAGCCGGCACGGTTTTGGAAGAGCTGCATGAGCCGCTCTTCTTCGGCGCTCGCTGCGCCGCCGTCCAACCCTCCTTTGAGGAAACTCAGCTTGTCGATCAAAGTCCCGCCTTAAACCCCATGGTAAATGCGCGGGACATCGCTAGAAATGATGGCCCCGCTCCGAGCAGTATTCCAGCCATTTATTTAACATCATGTTCCGCGTCCAGCGCTGATCCAGTTCACGCTTGAGTCCTGACTGCAGCTTCGAGAGCTGCGGATGGCGCTGAAAGCCCCGGAAACTGCGCACTTCAGCCAGTCGGGCGTCGTGATACACGCATACCTCCAAATCCGGGTCGCTGACGCGGCCTTGCTCGGAGTCGAACTCATATGTGAGGCGGAACACACTCGTATAGCGGCTCAATTCGAGCGGGGTGAGATAAAGATCACAATCCGTCGGCGCGCGCGACACCGAGCGCGCCGTCACCGCGCGCAGATCGCTCACCAGCCAGCCAAGACGCACGAAGTTGCTCTCGTACAGCGTCATCAAACTCACGAAGCTGCCGGGCTTGGCTCGCCAGGTTGTCGCACACCATTGATCCGCTAACATGCCTCGAACTATACCATGCACATCGAGAATGTCAGGGCCGCAAGCGACGCTCGATGCCGGTGCGGTCAAGAATTCTGCTGGAAATTTCTTCGATCGAGACTTCCGTCGCATCGAGCATCGGAATTCCGTGCCGCTCGAACAGCGACTCGGCCGCTCTGACTTCGAAAGCCACTTGCCGCGCGGATGAGTAGCGGCTGTCGGGACGGCGCTCGTTGCGAATTTGTTGCAGCCGATCGGGCTTGATCGTCAGGCCGAATAATTTTCGCGCATACGGATCGAGCGCCGGCGGCAAACAGCGCGCCTCCAGATCGTCATCCGTCAAGGGATAATTTGCGGCAAATATTCCGTATTGCATCGCTAAATACAGGCACGTCGGTGTCTTCCCGGAGCGCGACACGCCGACTAAAATAACATCTGCGCGCTCGTAGTCGCGCACCACCGAGCCGTCGTCGTTGGCCAGCGCGAAATTCGTCGCATCAATGCGCGTTGCATAGGCATGGGTATCCGCGGTGCGATGCGTGCGGCTCGCAATGTGGGTGGATTGCGTCTTGAGCTCGTTCTCAAGCGGCGCGAGGAACGGGTCGAAGAAGTCCAGAAAAAATCCGCTGCTGCCGCGAACCACGTCGCGAACATCCTCTTGCACCAGGGTACTGAATATGATTGGCCTTGAACCCTCTTGCATTCCGACCAAATCGATCTTGCGGACCGCCTCGATTGCCTTGTCAACCGTGGCGATAAATGGCACAGTCACCTGACGAAATTCGATGCCGTCGAATTGTGTCATAAGGCTGTGGCCCATAGTTTCTGCTGTAATGCCGGTTTGGTCGGAAACGAAAAACACGGTTCGTTTAATCACGGTAGCCTCAGGTGTTGGCGCGGCGTCGCCGACAAAGTGTTTCACTTAACCTCCCGCCTCACAAGCAGCGCACTATGAAGCCCTATATCATCCCGTTCGAGCAGTTGAAAAATAAGGACGTTGAGCTGGTCGGCGGCAAGAACGCGTCCATCGGCGAGATGATTTCCGGTCTCGCGACCCTCGGCGTGTCGGTGCCGGGCGGCTTCGCCACCACCTCGCACGCTTACCGCGACTTCCTTGCGCAAGCGGGACTCGACGAACGCATCCGCCAAGTGCTCGCCACCCTGGACGTCGATGATGTCGAGCGCCTCGCGGTGGTCGGTGCCGAGATCCGCGGTTGGATGCTGGCGACGCCCTTTCCGGCGCGACTGCAGGAGGAACTGTTGACTGCCTGGCGCAAGATGGGTGCAGCGAGCGGCGCTGGCGCCGAATTCGCGGTCGCGGTGCGCTCTTCGGCGACCGCGGAGGATTTGCCGGAAGCCTCCTTCGCCGGTCAGCAAGAAACTTTTCTCAATGTACGCGGCGAACAACATCTGCTGACGTCGGTGCACGAGGTATATGCCTCGCTCTTCAACGACCGCGCCATCGCCTACCGCGTGCACAATAAGTTCGACCATAGCGCCGTCGCGCTGTCGGTCGGCATACAGCACATGGTGCGCAGCGACCTGGGCAGCGCCGGGGTCATGTTCACCCTGGATACCGACTCCGGGTTTCGCGACGTGGTGTTCATCACCTCCGCCTATGGTCTCGGTGAGACGGTGGTGCAAGGCGCGGTCAATCCGGACGAATATTACGTCTATAAACCGGCGCTGCGCGCCGGCCGCCGCGCCATCGTGCGCAAGAATCTCGGCGCCAAGGCGCTAAAAATGGTGTATGGCGAGCCTGGCAAGGAACGCGTGCGCACCGTCGATGTGGCGAGCGCGGATCGCAATCGCTTTTCCTTAAGCGACGAAGATATCGCGATTCTGGCAAAGCAAGCGCTGATCATCGAGGAGCACTACGGCACGCCGATGGACATCGAATGGGGCAAGGATGGCGCCACCGGCAAGATTTACATTCTGCAGGCGCGTCCGGAAACCGTGCAGAGCCGCGCGGGACGCAGCATCCTGCGATTCACGCTGAAGACGCGCTCCAAACTTCTGATCAGCGGGCGCAGCATCGGACAGCGCATCGGCGCGGGTCACGCGCGCATCATCAAGGACGTGAAGGAAATGTCGCGGGTCCGCGCCGGCGACGTGCTGGTCGCCGACATGACGGACCCTGACTGGGAACCGGTGATGAAGCGCGCCTCCGCCATCGTCACCAATCGCGGCGGACGCACCTGCCACGCGGCAATCATCGCGCGCGAACTCGGCATTCCGGCGGTGGTCGGCTGCGGCACCGCCACCAGCGCCATCGCCGAGGGTCAGGCGGTCACCGTGTCGTGCGCGGAGGGCGATACCGGACAGGTCTACGAGGGCATGCTCGAGTTCGATCAGCGCACCATCGAGATGGATGCGATGCCGGCGATTCCGGTAAAAATCACCATGAATGTCGGCAATCCGGATCGCGCCTTCGATTTCGCGGGAATTCCGCACAAGGGCGTGGGCCTCGCGCGTCTCGAGTTCATCATCAACCGCATGATCGGCGTGCACCCGCGCGCCTTGCTGGAGTTCGACAAGCAAAGCCCGGAGCTCAAGGATGCGATCGGCAAGCAAATTGCCGGCTACGACGGCCCGGTGAATTTTTACGTCGACAAGCTGGCCGAGGGCATCGCGCAAATCGCCGCGGCATTTGCGCCGGAACCAGTGATCGTGCGCTTGTCGGATTTCAAGTCGAACGAGTATGCGAATTTGATCGGCGGCAAGCACTACGAGCCGCACGAGGAAAATCCGATGCTGGGATTTCGCGGCGCATCGCGCTATATCGACAAGCAGTTCAGGCCGTGTTTCGAGCTCGAGTGCCGCGCATTGAAACGCGTGCGCGAGGAGATGGGCCTGACCAACGTGCAAGTCATGGTGCCGTTCGTGCGCACCTTGGGCGAAGCCAAAGCCGTCACCCAATTACTCGCCGAGAACGGCCTGAAACGCGGCGAGAATGGCTTGAAGCACATCATGATGTGCGAGCTGCCGACCAATGCCCTGCTTGCCGACCGATATCTGGAATTCTTCGACGGCATGTCGATCGGCTCAAATGACATGACGCAGCTGACGCTCGGGCTCGACCGCGATTCGAGCGTCGTCGCCAAATCCTTCGACGAACGCGATGACGCCGTCAAAGCCTTGATGTCGATGGCGATCAAGGCCTGCAAGAAACAGGGCAAGTACGTCGGCATCTGCGGCCAGGGCCCGTCCGATCATCCGGAGCTTGCACGCTGGCTGGTCGAGCAAGGCATCGACAGTCTGTCCTTGAATCCGGACACCGTGGTCGAGACCTGGATGTTCCTGGCGGGCGATCGGCCCGAGTAGCTGCCCGGCTACAGCGGGCGCAACAGCCGCTCGCGATAGTATTGCAGCTCGCGAATCGATTCGCGCACGTCGTCCATGGCAAGGTGACTCGATCCCTTGCGAAACCCCTCCGCCACTTGCGGCGCCCAGCGCTGGGCCAGTTCCTTGAGCGTACTGACGTCGAGATTGCGGTAATGAAAAAAGCGCTCGAGCGTCGGCATCAGGCGCGCGAGGAAACGTCGATCCTGACAAATGCTGTTGCCGCACATCGGCGACTTTCCGGGCTCCACCCAGGTTTCGAGGAAGCGCAGCGTCTCGGTTTCGGCCGCGGGCGTATCGATGCTGCTTGCCAACACTCGCGCACTCAATCCAGAACGGCCGTGCTGGTTGCGGTTCCAGTCGTCCATCGCGGCCAGCACGCTGGCGCTTTGATGCACTGCCAATACCGGGCCTTCGGCAAGCACATTGAGATGTTTGTCGGTTACGATCGTGGCGATTTCGATGATCAGATCGGATTCCGGCTTGAGACCGGTCATTTCCAGATCGATCCAAATGAGATTCTCAGGAGATTTCATGATTTTTGAGCGACTAAAAGCCGCATGTTAGCAGAGGGCGGCAGCGGCACGGTGCTCGCCAGTTACGGCCGCGGGGTCTTGGTCCAAGCCGCCGGCGCCACGCTGCATTGCGCCCTGTCGGGCCGCAAGCAGCGCGTGGTCTGCGGCGATCGCGTCAACTGGTCCTATCCGCCGTCCGCGGACGGGCCGAGCGTTCAGTCCGTGGAGCCGCGCCGCAATCTCATCGAACGCATCGATGCGCGCGGGCGCGCTGAGCCGGTGGCCGCCAACATCGATCGCTTGGCGATTGTCGTCGCCACGCAACCCGCACCCGATTGGTTTCTGGTCGACCGCTACTGGGCGGGCGCCGTACTCAAGGACTTGGACGCGCTGCTCATTGTCAACAAGCAGGACCTCGACACTCGATCCATTCAGGCGGAGCTCAAGACCTATCGCAGCTTGCAGTTGCCATGCATCGAGGTGGCCGCGAAATCCGCGGCGGGCATGGAGGTCCTCAAGCAATCCCTGGCAGCGCGCGTGACCCTGCTGGTGGGTCAATCGGGCGTCGGTAAATCCTCCCTGGTCAACGCCTTAAGTCCGGACGCGGCCGCGCAGACCGCCGAGTTGACCCGGGATGCCGAGGGCCGGCACACCACCACCACCGCGCGCTGGTACGCGCTTGGGCCGAGCGCCGCCATTATCGATGCGCCCGGCGTGCGCGATTTCGCGCCGCCGGCGAGCCTGGTGCGCGCGGCCGAGCGCGGCTTCATCGAGATTCTCGCGCGCGGCGTGGATTGCCGCTTCAAGGATTGCCGTCATATGGAAGAACCGGGCTGCGCCGTGCGCATGGCCGTGGTGGATCAGGAGATCGCCACACGCCGCTACGAAAGCTATCGGCGCCTGTTCCGTCTGTACGAGAACCTCGCCTCTTAGGAAACGACGGTGCGCCCGGCCAGAGCGTGCGCCAGCGTGCCGCCGTCGACATATTCGAGTTCGCCGCCGACCGGGACGCCGTGCGCAATCCGCGACGCCTTCAATCCCAGACGCAGCGCAAGCTCGCCCAGGTAGTGCGCCGTTGCCTCGCCTTCGGCCGTCGGATTGGTGGCGAGAATCACCTCGCGCACCTCGCCGTCGCGCAGCAGCCGCTCGAAATCATCCAGTCCAAGCTCGGCCGGCCCGACGCCGTCGAGCGGCGACAAATGGCCCATCAGCACGAAGTAGCGGCCGCGAAAGCCGCCCGACTGTTCGATCGCGACAACATCAGCCGGCGACTCGACCACGCACAACTGCGCCACATCACGCTGGTTGGAAGCGCAAATCGGGCAGTACTCGCTCTCCGTCAACATGCGGCAGCGCTTGCAGTGACCCACGTTGTCGAGCGCATCCGCGAGCGCGTGGCTCAAGACCTTGCCGCCGTTGCGATCGCGCTCCAATAGATAAAATGCCATGCGCTGCGCCGACTTCGGGCCGACGCCGGGGAGACAGCGCAATGAATCGATCAGCCGCGCAAGCGTCGGGGTGTACTTCAAAACGGCAGCTTCATGCCTGGTGGAAGGTTCATTCCGGCCATCAACCCGGAATATTTCTCCTGGCTGCGCGCCGCGATCTTTTTCACCGCATCGTTGACTGCGGCGACCAACAAGTCCTCGAGCAGGTCCTTATCTTCGCCCAGCAGCTTGGGCTCAATGCTGACTTTTTTCGCCTCGTGATGCCCGTTCAGCGTCACCTTGACCATACCCGCACCGGACTCGCCCGTGACCTCGAGCTCGGCGAGTTCGGCCTGTGCCTTTTTCATGGTCTCTTGCATCTGCTGCGCTTGCCGCATCAGGTTGCCCAATCCGCCCTTCATCATGCGCGTCTCCTTTGCTAGTTCGCCGGTTTCACGGAAGCTGCGTCCACGTCGGCGCCGAAACGTTCACGCAAACCCTTGACCGTCGGGTCCGCCTCGAACGCGGCAGCGGCCCGCAGCACTTTGTCCTGTTCGGCGAGTGCGCGCGTGCGCGCCGGCGTCACGAGCTCGGCTTGCGCCGTAACGAATGTCACGCGGATCTCGCGCCCCAGATACTTCGACAAGCCGTGCTGCAGCTTCTCTTCCAACGGCCGGGTGCGCCGGTCCGCCGTCGCTTGATCGCCCTGCAAGCTCAACACGTCGTTCTGAAAGGAGGCCGGCACGCAATTTAAGGCCAGCTGTCGCGCCATGCCGCTCAAGTTCGCGGCCTCGACCACCATCGGCCAGTTGCCGGCATCGATGCTGGTCAGCCGGACCTTCTGCGCATCCTCGGTGGGCAGAGCTTTGCTCGCGGGTTTGCCGGTGGCTTTCGCAGGCACGCTGCGGCCGCTGTCTCGCTCCTGTGCGGCTGTTTCGGGGCGAAACGCCAACATGCGCAACAGCGTCATTTCGAATCCCAGCTTGGGCTCAGGCGCCATCGCCAAATCGCGGCGCCCGCCTAGGGCGATCTGATAGTAGAGCTGCACATCTTCCGGCGAAATCGCCGCCGCCAGGCGCGCCAGAGAAGCCGCGTCGAATTCCTCGTCCTGCTGCGCGGCCTCGGGCACGATTTGTACGATGGCGATGCGTTGCAGAAATGCCGCCATTTCGACCAACGCGCGGTCATAGTCGGGCGCATCGCGATCAAGTTCCTGAATTTGCGCGAGCATCCCGGGACCGTCGGAATTCGCCAACGCCTCGATCAGCCGGCCAACGTGGCCGCGATCGATGGTACCGAGCATGGCGCGCGCATTGGCCTCGTTCAAGGCTCCGCCGCCGAACGCAATCAGCTGATCCAGCAAGCTCAAGGCATCGCGCATGCTGCCATCCGCCGCGCGCGCGAGAAGCGCCGCCGCGGGCGCCTCGAACTCGAGCTTCTCGGCGGCGGCAATGAACTTCAAGCGCTCAGCGATCAAGGCGGCGGGCAATCGCTTCAGACTGAACTGCAGGCAGCGCGACAGCACGGTCACGGGCAGTTTCTGCGGATCGGTCGTCGCCAGCAAGAATTTCACGTGCGGCGGCGGCTCCTCCAGAGTCTTCAGCAGCGCGTTGAAAGAATGATTCGAGAGCATGTGCACTTCGTCGATGAGGTACACCTTGTAGCGGCCTCGGCTGGGCGCATATTGCACGTTGTCGAGCAACTCGCGGGTGTCATCCACCTTGGTGCGCGACGCCGCGTCGACTTCGATCAGATCGACAAATCGGCCCTCGTCGATCTCGCGGCACGCGGCGCACACGCCGCAAGGGTTCGAACTGACCCCCGCCGTCTCGCAATTGAGCGACTTGGCCAGGATGCGCGCAATGGTGGTCTTGCCGACCCCTCGGGTGCCGGTGAACAAAAATGCATGGTGCACCTTGCCGCTGTCCAAGGCATTGGTGAGCGCGCGCAGCACATGCTCCTGCCCCACCATTTCGGTAAACTTTTTGGGGCGCCATTTACGCGCCAGTACGACGTAGCTCATACGATCAAGTTTAGCTTAGGAGGCGGCCCGCGCCAGCAGGACTTCGGCGCCCGACTTAAAGCCGCTACCGCTGCTCCCTTCCGGGCCTGACGGGGTTCGTGGCCAGTCGTCGCGAAGATGCAAACGCGAGCCGCCATAGACTCGGTGGGCATCACGTAAGCAATGCCCAAACTCGTGGCGGAGAGGGAGGGATTCGAACCCTCGAACACCTTTTGGGATGTTACTCACTTTCCAGGCGAGCGCCTTCGACCACTCGGCCACCTCTCCACGCGGCCGCAAGGGTACCGGAGCTAACCCAGGCGATCAAATTTACCGGGGTGAGGAGCCGGTCGGCTCAGGCACCACCGGCGGGGCCGGCGGGGGCGGCGCAACCACCCGCATCTCGCTCGCGGCTTTGTTCGGCGGCGCCGCCACATAGCGCGGCGGCACGTCGAGACACGCGTCCTTGGGACCCGGCGGGGGCGGCGCCAGTGCAGCGGTCGGAATGACCAGGGCATCTTTGGTGTTGGGCGTATCGAGCCCGGTGGGCACTTTCAGCGGCGCAATCTGCCCGGCCCGCTGATACTCCTGTGTGGTGTGGCAGTCGGGAGTCAATTTGCTGAACAAATGGCAGCCACTCAGCAACGCGGCGGCGGCAACCAACATCAAAGCTCGATCAAGACTCATGCTGCTTGGTCCTCAAGGGTAACTCCTGCGGCCTGCATCGCGCGCAGCACCGTGTCGTGATGAGCCGCTGACAATTCGACCAGGGGCAGGCGGATTGCGTTCCCCATCAGGCCCATTCTCGCGACCGCCCACTTCACCGGCACCGGACTCGCTTCGACGAATAAATCTCGATGCAGCGGCTGCAAGTCCGCGTCGATCGCCCGCGCCTTGACGAAATCTCCCGCGAGCGCAGCCTCGCAGGCCTCGTGCATGCGCCGCGGCACCACATTCGCCGTCACCGAGATCACGCCGCGTGCGCCCGCGCTCATCAGATCGATGGCGCTCGCATCGTCTCCGGATAACAAGGTGAATTCCGGCGGACATTGGCCAAGCGTCTCACGCGCCCGACTCAGCAATCCGACCGCCTCTTTGACCGCGACGATTCGCGGATGTTTCGCGAGCCGCGCCAAGGTGCTCGGCAGCAAATCCACCGCAGTGCGATTAGGGACATTATACAGAATTATAGGTACTTCGGAGACGTCGGCGGCCGCCATGAAATGCCGGTACAGGCCCTCCTGCGGCGGCTTGTTATAATAGGGCGTCACCAACATCACGCCGTCGACGCCGAGCCGAGAGAAATTGCGAGTCCGGGCGACGGTCCCGGCGGTGGAGTGAGTGCCGGATCCCACGATGACCTTTAGATGACCGCGGCAGCGGGCCACCGCCCGGCGCGTCAGTTCCTCGATTTCGTCCACGGTCAGCGACGGGGATTCGCCGGTCGTGCCGGCGACCACGATGCCATCGGTGCCCTCGCGTACGTGAAAATCGAGCAGGCGGTCCCAGGCGGCCCAGTCCAGACCGCCATCCGCGGTCATCGGCGTCACAATCGCGACCATGCTTCCAGAAAACATCCACGGGCTCCGCAGCAAATATACCTACCTTAAGTGGCGGACATGCACCCTGGCAAGCGCCCATCCGGTAGAATTTGCCGCAATGAAACAACATATCGTGATTTCCGCGGTCGGCGGGGACCGCGTCGGCATGGTGCATGAACTCTCCAAAGCGGTCGCCGACTGCGGCGGGAGCATCAGCGAAAGCCGCATGACGTCGCTCGGCAATGAGTTCGCCATGCTGCTGCTGGTCAACGGCAATTGGCACACGCTTGCCAAGCTCGAAGGTGAATTCAAGAAGCTTGCCGACGCCACCGGCATGAACATACAGCTGCGCCGCACCGAAGAGCGGGCCGCGCGCAATGACATGCTGCCCTACTCCATCGACGTGGTGTGCCTCGACCAGACCGGCATCGTCGCCGGATTGTCCGGGTTCTTCTCGCAGCGGGGCGTCGACATCGCGGAATTGTCGACGCGCGCGTACGCGGCCGCCCATACCGGCGCGCCGATGTTTTCGGTGCAGATGATCGTGAATGTGCCGAGCCGTTTGCACATCGGCGTGCTACGCGAGGAATTCATGGACTTCTGCGATCATCTGAATCTGGATGCCATTTTCGAACCGGTAAAAAGTTAAGCTCATGAGCGCAATCGCAGTTGGCAAGAAAGCGCCGCAGTTCACCCTCGAGGGTACCGGCGGTACATGGTCGTTGAAGGATGCGGCGGGCAGCGCAATCGTCATTTATTTTTACCCGCGCGATAACACGCCGGGCTGCACCCAGGAGGGCGCCGACTTCGCCGCGGCACACGCGCAATTCAAGAAGGCCAAAGCCGTGATCTTGGGCATTTCCGCCGACAGCATGGCAGCGCACGAGAAATTCAAAACCAAGATGGCGTTTCCGTTCGAGCTGTTGAGCGATCCCGACAAAAAAGTCTGCACGCTGTACGACGTGATTCAAGAGAAGAGCATGTACGGCAAGAAATTTCTCGGCATCGAACGCAGCACTTTCCTCATCGACGCCAAGGGGGTACTGCGCGAGGAGTGGCGCAAGGTCAAGGTCGGCGGGCACGTTGCGGCGGTATTGGCGGCGGTGAAGGCACTGTGACCTCGAGCGTGCGGCCCCTGGGGGCCCGCAAGCCGGAGCGCCGCATTTTCGTGCTGGACACGAATGTGCTGATGCACGACCCGACCGCGATTTTTCGCTTCGAAGAGCACGACATCTACATTCCGATGACGGTGCTCGAAGAACTCGACGGCGGTAAAAAAGGCTTGTCGGAATCGGCGCGCAACGTGCGCCAAGTGAGCCGTTTTCTCGACGAGTTGATGAAGGGCGCGAGCAAAAAGCAGATCGATCGCGGTTTGCCTTTGCCGGCCGCGGCGCCGATCAACCATGGCAAGCGACCCCCCGGCGGGCGGCTGTTTTTTCAAACTCAATTGCTCGAATCCGTGCTCCCCGACAGCCTGCCGGGTCATGGAGCGGACAATGCCATTTTGGCCAATACCCTGGCGTTGCAGCAGAAATTCCCCGCCGCCCGGGTCACCTTAGTTTCGAAGGACATCAATTTACGCATCAAGGCCGCGATTCTTGGCGTGCAGGCCGAGGACTATTCGAGCGACAAGACCATCGAGGATGCGGATCTGCTGGCGAGCGGCGTGCAGCAATTGCCGCCGAATTTCTGGGTGAAGCACGGCAAGGGCATGGAGTCCTGGCAGCAGCAGAGCCGCACCTACTATCGGGTGCGCGGACCCTTGGTCAGCGAGTGGCACGCCAATCAATTCGTCTACGATCCGGGCGAGAACGGCGTCGAGGCCATAGTGCGCAAGCTCGAAGCCGAATCGGCCATTCTCGAATTGACGCTCGATTATCGCGCTGAGCGCAACAATGTCTGGGGAGTGACCGCGCGCAATCGCGAGCAGAATCTTGCCTTGAATCTATTGATGGACCCGGAAATCGATTTCGTCACCATCTTGGGTCCCGCGGGCACGGGCAAGACCCTGCTGACGCTCGCCGCCGGCCTCGCGCAGACCTTGGATCACAACCGCTTCAGTGAAATTATCATGACGCGAGTGACCATCCCGTTGGGCGAGGACATCGGCTTTCTGCCCGGCACCGAAGAGGAGAAAATGGAGCCCTGGATGGGCGCCTTGATGGATAACCTGGAAGTCTTGACCCAGGGCCAGCCGGGCGGCACTTGGGGACGCGGCGCGACCAATGATTTGCTTCGTCACCGCATCAAAATCCGCTCCCTCAACTTCATGCGCGGCCGCACATTCTTGAATCGCTTCATCATTATCGACGAGGCGCAGAATCTGACGCCGAAACAGATGAAGGCCCTGGTGACGCGCGCGGGTCCGGGCACCAAAATGATCTGTCTGGGAAACATTGCTCAGATCGATACCCCGTACTTGACCGAAACCACCTCCGGTCTTACGTATGTGGTCAATCGCTTCCATGGCTGGCAGTTTTCCGGCCATATCACCTTGGTTCGCGGCGAAAGGTCGCGCCTGGCGGATTACGCGTCCGAAGTACTTTGATTTTGTGAGGGAAATGAGCGAACTTTGGGTCCCGGGCAGCACTCCAAGGGTGTTTACGGAGTCCGAATGTCAGTGTTGAAGTCCCTGTCCGCATTTGCGGCCGCCGCTGCGGTCAGCGCCAGCGTCGGGGTGGGCTGGGCCGCCGGTTTGGGCGCCGGCGGCAGTGCCGTCGATCAAGACCTACCGGACTTGGGGAGCCCTGCAACCGCCGCGGTATCGCTCGAAGAAGAATATTCGGCCGGTTTGGGATGGTTTGCCCAGATCCGTCAAACCGGGCAAATCATCGAAGACCCCGAAGTCAGCGATTACATTCAGGAAATCGGCCATAGCCTGTCGAGCCATGCCGAGGAAGGCCAGCACCAGTTTTATTACTTTGTGCTGAAGGATCCTGTGATCAACGCCTTCGCGATGCCCGGCGGCTTCATCGCCATCCAGAGCGGATTGATCCTCGCGACCAGCAATGAGAACGAGCTCGCCGGCGTGATGGCGCACGAGACCGCACACGTCACCCAGCGGCACATCGTGCGCGGACTGTTGGAGCAAAGTCACGCCGGCCTCATGACAACCGCCGCGATGCTGGCGGCGATCCTGTTGGGCGCAACCGCCGGCCGCGGCTCACCCGATGCCATGGAAGGAGCGATTCTCGCCACCCAGAGTGCCGCCATCCAGCATCAAATCAACTACACTCGTTCGCAAGAGTTCGAAGCCGACCGCATCGGCATCGGCACCATGGCGAGCGCCGGCTACGATCCGCTCGGCATGGCGACTTTTTTCCAGACGCTCGACCGAAATTCTCCGGATCCGAGCAGGGTCAAGGCGGTTGAGTTTTTGATCGATCACCCGTTGTCCGCGGAGCGCGTCGCCGAAGCGCGCAATCGCGCGGAACAGATCGGGCGCGTTCGTCATGCGGATTCGTTAAGCTACACTCTGATGCGCGAGCGGTTAAGATCCTTGGTCGGCAACCCGCAAGCCGCACGCGATTACTATGTGAGTCTCATCAAGAATGGCGGCGGCAAGAGTATCGAAGAGCGCTACGGCAAGGCCGTGGCGGACATCGCGGTGCGCAACCCCGCGGCGGCCATTCCCGATCTGCAAGCGTTGGTCAACGAGTATCCGAAGGTGAATCAATTCTACGGCGCACTGGGTCAAGCGTATCTTGCCAACGGCCAGTTGAAAGAGTCGCAGGCGGTGCTCGACAAGGCACTCAATTTATTCCCGCGCAACCCGCCGATCACGATACGTCTGGCAGAAACTTTGATGAAAGCCGGCGACAATAAGCGCGCGCACTTGATTCTGGACGACTTGTTCAACGTGGTGGAACCGACGCCAGAGCAAACCCGATTGATTGCGAAGGCCGCGCACGCAGCCGGCGATGTCGCCGATTCGTACTACTACATGTCGTATTTCTATTTGATGAGCGGCGATCTGAAAATGGCCGCCAATCAATTGCAGCTCGGCTTGAGCATGCCGGGGCTCGACCCGATCCAGCGGGCGCGCTTCAGTGCGCGCCTTGAAGAGGTACGCGCGGCAATGCCGAAAGATCGAAAAAACCAGGTGGCCGACGATAATAGCGGCGGCGGTAACGGGCGCCATTGACGGCTCCGGTGCTGCCGCCGATTTAAATGGGAGAGTCGATGTTGAAAGTAAACTGCGTGCGTTCGGCGCTCGCGATCGTGTTTGCCTTGGGCTTTAGCGCCTGCGTAAGCTTGCCGCCCGGCAGCAAACCCGCGCCGCAAGACCCGTGGGAATCCTGGAATCGCGGGGTGTACGGGGTGAACGACAAATTGGATCGTGCCGTCGCCAAGCCGCTGGCGAAAACCTACGTGAACGTGGTGCCGCAGCCGGTACGCACCGGCGTCAACAATTTCTTCGACAATCTGGCGACACCGACAGTCATGCTGAATGACGCTTTGCAAGGCAAGCTCAAAGCGGCGGGCAATGATCTCGGCCGCTTTCTGCTGAATACGACCTTCGGATTGGGCGGAATTTTCGATCCCGCGACCCGGGCGGGGCTCGATCACAACAACGAAGATTTCGGCCAGACATTGGGGGTCTGGGGGGTGCATCCCGGCCCATTCGTCGAGCTGCCCTTGTTAGGGCCGTCCGACCTTCGCGACGCGCCGTCACGCTTGGTGGATGCCTATACCAATCCGCATGCCTACATCCGCAACAAACCCATCAAGTGGAGTTTGTACGGCGTCTATTTGGTCGATGCTCGCGCCAACTTGCTGTCGTTGGACGAGACATTGAAAAATGTCTACGACCCCTATGCCTTCGTGCGCGATGCCTACTTGCAGCGCCGCGCCTACTTGGTGTCGGATGGCAAGGTCAGCGCCGAAGAACCCCTGCTCGATCCGGGGGAGGACGACAAACCGGCGCCGCCGCCCCCGCCGCGAAACCCTTAGCGCCAACGACGGCCGTAGGCGTAGCCATGGAAACCGTAGCCTCGGTAGCCATACCCGTAGCGAAACCCGGGGCCGTAGTAATACGGGCGGCCATAATAGTAAGGCGCGTATAGCCCGGGCGCGTAGGCGATGGGCGGCGCCAGCGTCACCCCCGGCAAGCCGATGCCGACGCCGACATAGACGCGTGCTTCGGCCTGTTTGGCGTAGGCCATCCCGACAACCCCGAGGACAGCGGTGAGAGCGAGTGCGGCAAGTTTGTGCATGGCGTTTTCCCCGAATCGATTGAACCTTCAGGGATACAACGCGCGGTGAAGCCCCCGGTTGACTAAGCGGGGACCAGCAACTCCTCGACCTCGCTCAAGCGCGCGAGCTGCTGCAGCTGCGACGGAATATTTTCGTATTGCAGCGTGCGTCCGGCGCCCTTCGCGACGCTCAACCATTCGATCAACAGCGCCAAGCCGGAACTGTCGCTCCCGGTCACGCCGGTCAGATCGATCACGGTGGCGCGGCCGGCGCTGATCGCCGCCGCTCCCGGCTCAAGCAACCCGCTCACGGTGGTGAACTGCAACGGCCCGGTGACGCGCGAATGGCCACCGTCCAGCACTTCGAAGGCCGCGTCGGTCAATGGCTGCCCGCCGGTTTGCCGCCAGCCTCGAGCCGAGTGATTACTTCGTCGAGACCTTTTTGCTGAATTTCCGAGCCGAAATCGGTGCGGAAACTCTTCACGTAGGAGATGCCTTCGATCACCACATCCCACGCCTTCCACACGCCATCGGTTTTGCGCAAGCTGAAATTCACGGGCACCTTATCTCCCGACTCGCGCTTCACTTCCGTGCGCACCGTGGCCATGTTATCGCCTGCATCACCCTTGTACGGCAAAATCACGAACCGATCAGCCGTGAAGTTCACCAGGGCGGCGCCGTAATTGCGCAACAGCGAATGATAGAACGCGTCGACGAAGCGCTTACGCTGCTCCGGGGTTGCCGTGCGCCACGTCTGGCCCAACACCAGCCGCGCCGCGTATTCGGTGTCGAAATTCGGCAGCAGCACATTCGCCACCAAAGCGTCTAATTTCGCAGGGTCCTTGGAGTACATCGCACGATTGGCGTCTAACTCGACCAGCATTCGCTTGGCAGAATTTTCAACCAGCTCCTGCGGACCGAGGGTGCTCGGCGCCGCGCTCGGCGTGGCCGGCGGGTCCGCCGCGTACACCGGGCCGAACAAACTCGAGGCAAGCAAAGCAAGAAACATCGATCGCATCATTTGGTCTTCTCCGTAGCTTTCGGCGCGGCGGCCGCAGCGGCATCCGGCTTAGGGTTACCCGAGTCCGACGGTGCGGAGCTTTTTGTGAAATTGGCCAACACCTGGCCGATGAGATTCTCGAGCACAAAAGCCGACTGGGTAAAATCGAT
>Ga0302320_10006394_pt1 | contig 26150 bp, 20 predicted proteins | sample Bog_T0_3_FD_202130 | JGI IMG/M metagenome (GOLD analysis project Ga0302320, IMG submission 202130) | Peat permafrost microbial communities from Stordalen Mire near Abisko, Sweden - Bog_T0_3 | ecosystem: Environmental > Terrestrial > Soil > Wetlands > Peat | place: Sweden: Abisko, Stordalen Mire... | reverse complement strand
CGGTCCCTTGAAGAGATCGTAATAGACGTTGAATTTGGCATCGCCCACGAGACGGTTGTTGCCGGTGCAGGTGGAACTGACGGAGGACGACGGTACTGTTTCAAAGTAGCAACCGGTGTTGGTGGCAATAGGTATGCCGTAGCCAGCAAGGCCACTAAACACACCAGTGGTAGTGTTTAGGCTAGCTGGGTAGGTGGTGCGGCCATAGTACTCGCCGCCGACATCGAAGTTGATTTCCCAGTTGTTGTTCGGGTGGGATTCAAAACCGACCATCGCGCTTGCGCCCTTGACCATAATCATGTTGTGGTCCCAGGTGTCGTTAGTGGTGTTTTGGATGACAAAGTCATACTGGCCCGCACTCTGGTAGCGGCTGATGCCCTTGCCGTATAAGCCCTGGAAGAGGAAATCAAGCTTCTTATTAGGCACAACGGGAATGATTGCGCCGCCGCCCACGCCCCAGCCAAGACCGGTGTTGTTCCAGCCCGGAACGGTGGCAGTTGACACAACGCGGTCACGGAAGAAGCGGGTTACGCCCCTGACTTCGTAGTGACCAAGCTTGTCATTGTCATAAGCTGCTTTGAAAACTAGATCCGGAGCCAAGCCGGTGGAGTAGGTATTCTGATCGTTACAGGGGAGTGTGGCACAAGTAGCAATTACGCTGTTGTTGAGGGTGGTGGCGCCCGCCACTGCCACGCCGCTGACGTAGGTGGTGTTGGCGTTGGTGGCAGAGGAGAGATACGACGGCATGTCGAGTGCCAGAGCTACGCTGACGCTCTTGCCAACCTGTTGGGACAGGCGAAGTTCAGCCCAACGGCCCCAGGCGATACCAGGCATCGTCTGCTGGTCAACCGAGTTGATCGTCCAGAAGGTGCTTGCATCGGTTCCCTTGCGGTTCATTGTGATCAACGTCCACGGCTGGCCGCCCATGATCGTGAGGCCATTCTTGAACTCTGCCTTGGCATATGCCTGACGCACGCGAGGAGCCCATCCCGAGGTCTGATTCGGATTGGAACCCGTGCCGGCTGCCTCAAAGTCCCACTCGAACTGGCCGGTCAGTTTGGTCGAGCCAGCCTTGCCATCCATGCGCAGAGCGAGGCGTGAGTTGCGTACTTGCATGGCAAACTCAGACAAGCGAGTGTTGTAGGATCCGTTGACCTGGCCTGCGAGCGGAATGCTGTTGCCTGCAGTCGCGTCGCCGTTCATGGTCGCGTGGGTACGGTAAAAACCTAAAAGTTCGAACTGGCCGCCCGGGGTAAATGTGACGCCCTTGTAGGCGATGCTGCCGGGATGCTCAAGGTACTCGATCTTCTTTGCGTCCTTCTGAACAAGCATTGTGTCGGCAGCTACGGCGGCCTTCACGTCAGAAACGTCGGCTTGAACTTTCTGCACTTGCATATTGGTGTTGGCTTCAATGGCCGCAACTTTGGCGTCTGCTGCTGCCTGTGTCTGCGAAAGCTGCTGCTGGGTCTTCTGCAGTTGCTGCTGCGTCTGCTGCAGTTGCTGTTGCATCTGCTGCATCGCGGCCTGCTGCTGGTCGACCGTTTCCTTCAACTGCCGAAGCTTGTCAGCAGTATCGTCCTTCATTACGGGCTGTGCGGCTTTCGCGGCGTGGTGTTTTGTGCTCTTCTTGGCGGCAGGCTCGCCGTCAGATGGCACCGGCGCTGCCAGGCACATGCCGGATAGCGCTAATACAGCTACCAGTTTTTGAAAGTTCCTCATGTCTTGTCGCTCCAAAGTGTAACTTCTCGCAAGTCTCCCGGTGCCATCGGCGTCGGAACGCGAGATAAGGTGTGAAAAATATCAGGCCTGTGGAATATCCCCACAGACACAGGACCCCCTTAAGTTTCGGAAGCTGCATAATTCTAGAGTGAAAGCCCCTGTAGAGGAAGTAAAAAAATAAAAATTTTTTAGGTTAACGAATATCTTTAGTAACCATAATAGATTTCCGTATTCGGACACTGCGTCCCACGGGAATCGCTCTCGCATCGCCTGCGCTCGGATCAATCGCACATGGCCGGTCACGAGTAAACAGATGCTGGACGAGTATTCGGCGTGGTCTTCTCCAAAAAGATGTCGCATCCCCATCGCGCTCCCTTCCCTCGGCAGGTGGCTCGGCGCCAGTGACTCCGGCCGGTTCCCCTCGCGCGACGTTTCGCGAAGCGACTAACATTGCAACGCGGGAGCATTTATCGTTCTTATCCGGGGAGTAAGTCGCTCATCGTTCTTGAAACAAGAGCGACCCATTACCATTCTAAGTCGTAGCGGAAGCTATCAAGGACAATGTGTTACTACGTTGTAAATGCGCAATGGTATATATGTGCGCAACCGGGTATAAATGCTGGTGATCGTGGTAACAGCCAAGTAAGTCTTGCCGGGAAATGCGCTTATAGGTGGCAGTAATATTTCGTCGTCGAAGCAGTTATCCGTGCGAGGCGATCTGCGTTACTTCAAGTTACAACCGGCGGTTACAAAATGGTGCATCCAGCGGACAAGGCAGGAGCAAAAGCGGCAATTCCAACTACGAAAGTAATGCCATTACGGCGGCGAGGAGAATTGCTTACCCCTTATCCGCGCAAGAAATCGCGCGGATAAGGTGGGCGGCCCGCGTTCTCTAGGCGTCCATTTTTCTTGGGAGCCCGCTCTAGCCTATGGGCACGGAGGCAACTTGCGGTTTGTTGGAAACGAGGCGCGCAGCCAGGCGTAGAGCGTTCTCGATAGCTCCCGTCTTGGCGATGCCTTTGCCTACGATGTCAAACGCGGTGCCGTGCGCCGGCGTAGTGAAGATAGTCTTGAGCCCTGCGGTGATGGTCACCCCGCGGTGAAATCCATGCAATTTCGTAGCGATCTGGCCTTGGTCGTGGTACATGGAGACCACGCTGTCAAACTCTCCCGCAAACGCCTTGATGAAGATGGTGTCGGGCGGATAGGGGCCGCTACAATTAATTCCCTTGGCCGCCATCTCCTGCACAACCGGACGAATCACCTCGATTTCCTCGCGGCCGAATAGGCCGTTTTCGCCGTTGTGGGGATTCAGCGCGTTGACGGCAATGCGCGGATTTTCGATACCGGCGCGGCGCATCATTGTATCGGCGAGAATGATGGCTTCGCGGATGTTCTGGGGCGTGACATGGTCGAGTGCTTCGCGCAGCGCCATGTGTCCGGTGACGCGTGACATCCACTGCCCATCGAGCACGTTCATTTCGCTGAAGTAGCCTTCGTGCCCAAGCAGGTGGGCGAACATTTTGTGCTCGTCGGCAAAACGCCATCCGCCGTCGAACATTGCCCGCTTGTTGAGTGGAGCGAAGGTGATGGCCTCAACCTCGTCCCGGCGCGCCATCTCGATGGCGTATGCAAGAGTATCGCCCGTAAGTTTGCCTGATTCCGCAGAGCCTTTGCCCTGCTCGAACTTCGAAGGGTCGACGTTGCCGAGATCAATGAGCGGCACCGCGCTGGATGACCAATCGATCGCCGCCGTGTTTGGAACTTTCGTCCAACTCACCTCGACACCGGCGTTGCGCATTCCGAGTTCAAGCACGCGTGCATCGCCGACCACCACAAGCCGGGCAACGTCATTCAGGCGCTTGCCGTGTAGTACGTTCGCGACCAATTCCGGTCCGATGCCCGTGCAATCTCCCATCAGAAATGCAATACGCGGGCGGTAATCATTGACGCTATTCACGGATAGATTTTCCATCTCCAGTTACTCCTTTGTCGACTTCCTTGGAAACAATTTGCGTTTATTTCGATGCTTCACGTTTACTTTGCCGGACCCGCGGCTGCAGCTAACTGCGTTAGCTTTCCGGCGTCCAGGTTCTCCCTGTATGTCTTCCAGGCCACGGCGTCAAAGTCTCCATCCCATTTGGCGACCACAACCGATGCCACCGCGTTGCCGACTGTATTGACGATGGAGCGGCCTTGGGACATGAAGCGGTCAATGCCAAGCAGCAGGGCCAGTCCTTCGACGGGCAGGCCGCTGGCGATAACCGTGGCGGCAAGCGCCGCGAAAGCGCCTCCCGTGACACCAGCCGCTCCCTTCGAGGTAAACAGCATCAGGACAAACATCGTGATCTGCTGGCGAAGATCGAGGTGGATGCCATAAACCTGGGCGATGAACAGGCAGCTCATGGGTATGGTTATTGCCACGCCATCCAGGTTGAACGAGTAGCCCGTGGGGATCACGAGTCCTAGCGTGGTGCGCGAAATACCCGAGGCTTCCAGTTTCTGCATCATGCCCGGAATCGCCACCTCGGAAGACGATGTGGCAATCACCACCAGCAACTCCTCCTTGAGGCGTCCCATAATGTCTAGGATGCGAACGCCGCAGAGTCTGCATACCACGCCGAAGACGACAAACATCAGCACGGCCAACGTAAGCCATGCGGTTCCCACGAACATCCCAAGAGCGTAAAGCGTGCGAATGCCGAACCGTCCTACCGTGAATCCCAGCGCGCCGAATGCGCCAATAGGAGCGGTCATCACGATGATGTTGACCACTCCGAAAACCAGGCTTATGCAGCGTTCCATCCCTTGGCGAATCGCAACGCCCGTCTCGCCGAGCCGCAGCAGCGCAGCGCCCACCAGCAGTGCGATCACCAACACCTGTAACACGCTTTCGTGAACGAAAGCACCGAACAGATTATCGGGAACCATGGCGAACAGGAACGCGGACAGCGTTTGCGTATGGGCGCTTGCATATTGCGCGGTCGCGGCGAGTTGCGTCCCCGAAGGCCGCTGGACGGCGGCGCCGAAGTGAACCGTATTGCCGACGAGGGTGCCCATAATGAGCGCAATCGTGGTGATGATCTCAAAGTAGATCAGCGTCTTCAACCCGATTCGTCCGACCTTGCGCATGTCGCCGACCTGCGCTACGCCGGTTGCCACCACTAGGAAAATCAGTGGAGTAATGCTCAACTTGATGAGAGCAATGAATCCGTCGGCCAAGGGCTTGACGGCAATGCCGGCCTGCGGCCAGATGGCGCCCATCGCCGCTCCGGCAGCCGCTGCTACGAGGACTTGAATGTATCCTCTGCGCCATAACGGCGTGGATGAATGGGACGAGTGTGAAGACTGCGCGTCGAATGTCATGGAACGACCTTGATGGTTGAAATGTCTGGTAGTGGTTGATCGATTTATAAATTAAAGATCCGGCCTGGGCAACAACTTCGGGACGCCGCCGCAGCTCCGGCGACTTCATCCCGAAGATTGTTGTTGTGAGCTAAACGGTGAGCGCTGCCGCCAGCCTGCTCATATCGGATTCTTTTTCCAGCGATCTCACGAGTTGGATAATGGCCTCCGCCTTCTTTGTCGGCCATTTTGCGAATTCAGCGCCACCGCGAAACTTCTCCGCGGCTTCGTCATATGACATCGGGTTTGATGGACTTCCCTTGGCCATGGTAGCCTGGCCGGAAATGACCTTCCCGTTTTTCAAGTGAATCTTGATAATGCTCGTCATCTTGTCGAAACCGGCGGCTTCGGCCTCGGGATCTACATAGAAGTTCACGCGCTTGATCCACTCCTGCACGTCGGGACGATTCACGGTCTCGTCGGTGAACTGTGCAACTCCGGCTCTGCGCTCTAGAAGAAGGATAGCGAGGGCAAATTCCATGCTGAACTTCGCCTGCAGCCCGTTCGTCGGATGATGATGCAGCAGCGTCGTGGTCATCTTGGAATTCGCGCCGCAATCGATCTTCTCAACATCGGCAGGCTTTACGTCGTTTTGCTTGACCAGGGTCAGGAACTCCCACATCGCGGGGTGATTCAACGATCCACACGGAAATGGCTTGATCGAAATTCCCGGAGAAACGAACGTCCATGGCTTGCCAAGCTGGTTCATGATTGCGTTGTTGTCGTACCCGCCTCCGGCAGCGTTAAACCATCCGAACTGCGCCTCAAGAATATTGGGTGCAGCCGTCCAGCCGAGGGCTGCGAGATCGGCGGCGACGGTTCCGTTTTCAGCGGCGTGCCCAGCTTGAAATGGCTTGGTCATCGAGCCGAAATTCTCGCGCAATCCACCAGCTTCAGCGCCGACGATGCCGAGAGCATACGCGGTTTGCTGAGCATTGAGACCGCGCATCTTGGCGCACGCCGTGGCGCTGCCGAACGATCCCGAAGTTCCGGTGGAGTGGAATCCATCTCCATAATGACGCGGATTGATCGCCTCGGCGATCTTGCATTCCACTTCAACGCCAACGTTATACGCGAGCAGTAAATCCCTCCCCGAGCGACGCCCGATTTCGCTGAGTGCAAAGACCGGAGGCAGTACCGGCACGGTGGGATGAGTCAGCAATCCGTAAACCCGATCTGGAAGCACGGCCAGTTGGGTGTCGTCAAAATCGTCTGCGTGAATCCAGACGCCGTTAGCAAACGCCGCAAAGCGCGGCGCGGATTTCAGGTTGGTCCCGATGACGCTGGCCTTCCCATTTGAGCCCAGTGACCGGACATACTCCAGCACTGCATGGCGATGCTCGGAAACCGATCCGGCCAACGCAACGCCAAACCCATCGAGGATGGATTTTTTTGCAAGTTCGAGAACCTCGGGTGGGATGTCCTGATAGGTGGAGTTCACAATAAACTCGCAGACGTACTTGGTGAGGCCGGGTGCCCCGGCCTTTGGAACCGAAGCCTTAGGCTTCGCAACTTCTTTCGTTTGTGCCTTGACGACGGTAGCGCCTTCGGTAAGCGCGAGGCCGGCTAATGCCAGTGACGATTTGACGAAATCGCGACGTATCATTCCAATTCCTCCAAGGAGTCGAGCTTTCACTCAACCAAGGGCCGGAGTTGTACTCCGGCCCCGAAACCTACAGAAAAGTTAGAGCACTCTACAGAGCGTCACAAACCGCCCCTGTCACTTGAATAGTGGTGGCTGCTCCCCCCAGATCAGGCGTGGAGGCGGTTCCCGAGGCAGTGACCGTTTCCACCGCTGCCATCAGGCGAGCGGCTGCTTCTTTTTCGCCGAGGTGCTCAAGCATCATCGACGCGGTCCAAAACGCGCCAATCGGATTGGCAATACCCTTGCCCATAATGTCAAAGGCCGAGCCGTGGATTGGTTCGAACATCGACGGATATCGCCTTTCCGGATTCAGGTTGGCGGTCGGCGCGATGCCCATGCTGCCGGCCAGTGCCGCTGCCAGGTCGCTCAGAATATCGGCATGAAGATTGGTGGCAACAATTACGTCCAGGCTCTTCGGTTTACCTACCATGCGAGTAGTGCAGGCATCCACCAGCATCTTGTCGACGGTGACATCCGGGAATTCGCGGGCAGTCTCGGCGGCAATCTCGTCCCACAGCACCATGCCATGGCGCTGTGCATTGGACTTGGTAACCACGGTCAGCAGCTTGCGCGGACGCGAACGTGCCAGCTCAAACGCATAGCGCATGATCCGGGTTACTCCGGCGCGGGTGAAAATCGCCGTTTCGGTGCCGACTTCCTCGGGATGGCCGCGATGGGCGCGTCCGCCGTGTCCGGCATATTCTCCCTCGCTGTTCTCGCGCACAATCACCCAGTCGAGATCGCCTTCTTCCACTCCCCGCAATGGGCTGGTGATTCCGCGCAGAATGCGGGTGGGACGAACGTTGGCGTACTGGTCGAAGCCCTGGCAAATCTTGAGCCGCAGTCCCCACAGCGTAATGTGGTCGGGAATATCGGGAACGCCCACTGACCCAAAATAGATGGCGGAGAATGGCTTTAGCTGCTCCAGTCCATCCTCGGGCATCATCAGTCCGGTCTTGTGGTAGTAGTCCGAGCCCCAGGGGAAATCTTCGAACCCGAGCTTGAAGTCGCCGCACTTGGATTGCAATGCCTTGAGGACGGTAACCCCTGCTGGTATGACTTCTTTGCCGATGCCATCGGCTGGTATGTTGGCGATAGTGTAATTGCGCATTGTATTTCCTCTCTATGCCTGACCGTCGAGTTGCTCGCCGAGCATCTTCGTGTCAATTCCGCCGACCCTTCGAGCGATCACCATCGCCCCTACCGCGTTGCCCAGCGTGTTGGTGAAGCCGCGCGCGCGCGACATGAATGGATCGACACCTAGCAGCAGCACCATGCCCGCGACCGGAATCTTTCCGATTGAGGCAAGTACCGCGGCAAGCGTGATAAAGCCAGACCCGGTGACGCCGGCCGATCCCTTGGAGGCGATCATAAGCACGCCTAACACAATCGCCTGGTCCATCAGTGTGAGGTGAGTATTAGTCGCTTGCGCGACGAACAGAGCCGCCAGCGTGTAGTAGATGCACTGGCCATCGGGATTGAAGGTCAGCCCGGCGGGAACGGTGATGCCCACGATCGTGCGCGACACGCCAAGGTTCACTAGCTTTCCCATGACCTGCGGCAAAACCGATTCTGATGATCCAGTTGCGAACACGATTACCAGTTCATCCTTGATGTACTTCATCAGCTTCCAGAGGCTGAACCCGCTGAGCTTGGCGATGATGTTGAGCACTAACGCGATGAACACGAAGGCGGTAAGATACATCGCCCCGACCACCTTGCCCATGGATACGATCGTGCTGGTACCATACTTGCCGACCGTGAAGGCGATTGCACCCAGGGTGCCGATCGGCGCCAAGCGCATGATCAGCCGGACGATGGAGAACATTGCCTCGGAAAGGCTTTCAAGCAGGTCGACCACAGGTTTGGCCTTGCTGCTAAGCATCGAGAGGACCACGCCAAGCAGGATGGAGAAGAAGATGATCTGAAGCACGTCGTTGCGGGCGAACGAATCGAATACGCTGTTAGGAATGATGTTGAGCAGAAAGTCCTGCCAGCCCGGCGACTTCACTGCCGTGTATGTGGCGATCGACTTGGCATCCAGCGTCGCCGGATTGATGTTCATGCCGACGCCCGGATGCAAAACGTGGACTGCAAGCAGCCCCAGCGCCAGTGCGAAGGTTGAGACCACCTCGAAGTAAACCAGGCACAGCACGCCAACCTTGCCCAGTTCTTTCATGCTTTCCATCTTGGCCACGCCAAGAATGACCGTGAGCGCGATTACCGGCGCAAACACCATCTTGATAAGCCGGATGAATCCATCGCCGAGTGGCTTCAGGGATTCAGCAAACTTGGGATAATACATGCCCAGCAGAACCGCGATGATGGTCGCGACGACTACTTGGAAAAAGAGATCGCCAATGATCCTGCGAAAGAGCGAACGCCGAGGAGGAGTTACTGCTTGCACGACACCCATTTAGTGATCCCCTGATTGAATTGTCCACTGATGTGAAAACCGGCTTGCGTCCGGCTTTGGTCAACTAAATCGCTGCGGCGATGGCCTTTCCTACTTCGATGGTGTTGGCATTCCCTTTGAGGTCTGGTGTTAGCGGACCCTTGGTAAGAACGGTTTCGATTGCGCTAATGACGGAGTCGTGGGCGGCACGATAAACGGGGTTGCCGTTGCCGAGGAAATCGAGCATCAACGCCCCAGACCAGATCATGGCTATCGGATTCGCAATATTCTTGCCGGCGATATCGGGGGCGGAGCCGTGTACCGGTTCAAACAGGGATGGGAAAACCCGCTCGGGATTCAGATTGGCCGAAGGGGCAATCCCGATCGTACCGGCGCACGCTGGTCCAAGATCGGAGAGGATATCGCCGAACAGATTTGATGCCACCACAACATCGAAGCGCTCCGGGCTCAGCACGAAGCGCGCCGTCAGGATGTCGATATGATACTTATCCCACCGGACGCCTGGGTACTTGGCGGCCATGGCTTCCACCCGCTCATCCCAGTAGGGCATGCTGATGGCGATGCCGTTTGACTTGGTTGCCGACGTCACGTGTTTCTTGGGCCGCGTGGCGGCCAGGTCGAAGGCGAACTTGAGCACGCGATCAACGCCCGTGCGGGTAAACACTGCCTCCTGCAGAACGAATTCCCGGTCGGTGCCCTCGAACATGCGTCCGCCCACCGTCGAGTACTCGCCCTCGGTGTTCTCGCGCACCACAAAGAAATCGATGTCGCCCGGCTTACGTCCGGCCAATGGGCAAGGCACTCCCGGCATCAGCCGAACCGGGCGCAGGTTTATGTACTGGTCAAAGCCGCGGCGGAATTGCAGCAGCGAACCCCACAGCGAGACGTGATCCGGCACCACGTCGGGGCAGCCGACCGCACCAAAGAGAATGACCTCATAACCCTTGAGCTGCGCGGCCCAGTCCTCCGGCATCATCCGCCCATGCTTCAGATAGAATTCGGCACAGGCCCAGTCGAAATGCGTGAAGTCAAGCTTGATGCCAAATTTGGCTGCTGCGGCCTCGAGAACCCGAAGCCCCTCCGGCATCACTTCCTTGCCGATTCCGTCACCCGCGATTACTGCGATCTTGTGCGCTTCCATGTTATGCCTTTGGAAATAATTGTTTATTTATTTATGTGTCTGCGCTTGGAAATTATCAGTTCCTATTATGGAAGTATCTAGCTAAAATGTGAATACATAGGACACGAATCGTGAATAATCTACCTCCACTGAAAGACCTGTGGCTGTTTTGCGCCGTCGTACGCAATAAGAGCTTTAGTGCCACAGCCAAGGATTCCGGCGCTTCCCCTGCCTACGTCAGCAAAAGAATCGCCCTGCTGGAGGAGGTTCTACAGGTGCGTTTGCTTCACCGCACCACCCGGCGCGTGAGCGTCACAGAAGACGGTGAATTGGTATTTCGCTGGGCACGTAGGATTGTCGAAGACGTGGAGCAGATGGCTGAGTCCGTCACCACTGCTAAAACGACTCCAGGTGGGCTGTTACGAATCAGTTCGAGCCCCGGCTTTGGGCAATTGCGTCTTGCCCCTGCGCTTTCCGACCTTGCCGTCCTGTACCCTTCGCTGCGGATACAGCTTGAACTGCTTGACCGGCCTATCGATCTGATCGGCGAAGGATTTGACCTCGATATCAGGATCGGAGGCGAGTCGGCGCCGAACTTGATGATCAAGCATATCGCCGCCAATTCGCGCATCCTGTGCGCTTCGCCTGCGTATCTGGAAAGGCGCGGCACGCCCGTAAGCATCTTCGATCTGGAAAAGCACGATTGTATCGTGATTCGCGAGCGCGACCAGAGCTTCGGAGTCTGGAAACTGAAAGGGCCCAGGGGATTTGAAACCGTCCGGGTGTCGGGACCGCTATCGTGCAACAACGGTGAAATTGTTCATCAGTGGGGTATTGCCGGACATGGGATCATTCTTCGCTCCACATGGGACGTGGGCCCCAGTTTGCGGGATAGGCTTCTGGTCAGGGTGCTCACGGACTATGAGCAAGAGGCGGATATTTCCGCAGTCTATCCCTTGCGATTGAACAAATCGGCGAAGGTTCGGGTTTGTGTTGAATTCCTGCAACAACGGCTCAGCACCAAGGCGCTGGCTCATAGCGACGCACAATGAAGCGAAGGCAGCTCTATGGTAGAGGTATCCACCTCGTGTTGAGAGTGTCATCCTGAACGAAGTGAAGGACCCCAGCACCGTCCAAGTCTCCCGTGCGGCCTCAAGCTTTTCGGCCAGTGATCGATTCTCTTTTGCCTTCGATCTCGCCGTCGGCGGAATTGGACTTGGCTCGCACGCGACAGAAGGAGGCGGGTGGCCCATATTCACCTTCTTTTGGCGAATGTGGGAACGCAGGAACGATCAGACACAAGGCTCTTGACCTTGCCCTCAGTCTTCCCGAACGCCCTCTGGCAGTCACTATTCCGGGATAGTTGAATACTTGTCCTGTAGTAGACAGGTATCGTCCGAGGGACACTTTCGGATTGCCGGTGACTTGCCGCGTATACTGACACTCGGCAACATTCGGAGGAGAAGATGGACAGCCGCTCGCTGGTCACTATACTCGTTTTTTTCTTTCCCTGATCGGACTGATTTCTTATCTGCTAACACTGCAGAGAGCACTAAGAAAATGCGCACCTGCCTCAAGGGCGATGAAGCCGGGGGAGGTTTGGTTCATGCTTGTCCCCATTTTAGGCTTAGTTTGGCATTTTGCCGTGGTGATGTACATGACAGAGTCTTTGAGAAGTGAGTTTAGAAGAATTGGAATCCCTTGCCCTGAACCGACTCTTGGGCGAAACATCGGGCTGGCAAACTCTGTTTGTAATCTCTGTTTAGTCCTTCTCCCAGAAGTGGGCCGTCTTTTTGCTTGGCCTATCGTTTTCATATTAGTGGGCCGTCTTTTTACAGCGATACCCAGCCTTGTGCTGTGGATCGCCTACTGGAACAGAATCGCCAGTTACTCCCGCATTCTCGATACACACCAAGCCGTAGCTCCAGCATCGCCGCTTTCCTGAGATCGCTCCCTGCGATTGTCCCCTCCTCGCAGCATAGCTAACGGATAATCGCCTATGGCGGGTGGCCCATATTCGCCTTCTTTTGGCGAATGTGGGAATGCAGGGACGATCACACCCAAGGCCCTTGATCTTGCTCTACTGCCCTAAAATCCTGCTTCCCCGCGATCAATTCAATGCCGAGACCGGCACATAGCCGGTTTCGGCATTGAATTCGGGGGAACCAGGCCTGCGCCCTGGTATTGGACGCAAACCTGGGAAAGCATAAGTCACCTCTGCAGCGGCGTTGTATCCGCGCAGCAGGCGGCTTCTATTCCTTTGCCGGAATCACCGGCAAGAGGACGTAATTCTCATGCTCTGGACCAACATGCACGGTCGTACGCCCGCCAAAAATCTTCGCCGGACGGTCGCGCGGTTCGTTATGGAGGAAAGGACCGCAGCCCTTGAGCTCGTTCTTGAAATGCGGCAGTTTGATTCCTGTCTTATCCGCGAACTCGTAATCCTTTCCGCGGACTGACAGCGCGATGCGATAGCCTGCCGGAATCACAACCGAGGTCGGCCAGATTTCCACGTCGAGTTCCACGGGGACACCGGGCGTGAGAGGCTGAATTTCGTCGTGGGCATGATACGGCCGGTAGGGCAGCGTCAACTTGGGATCCAGCTTGCGATGCGAGGCCCGCAGCCAGCCCTGGGCAACCGGAGTATGGGGGTCGATCGCTCCGATAAAGACAACTTCGCGCAGATCCGGCGTGTACACCTTGAAAACCAGGAACAGATCGGCATCGGTCGTGCTTGAGGAGACGCAGAGCTTCGCGGCAAGCGGGCCGGTGATTTCCGTTTCCTTCTCCAAGGGAGCCGAGATGAACTCCAACCCTTTGCCGAGTGCATCGAACTCGATATCTGCCGAGTTCTTCGGAGGGCGAGGTATTAACAACTGCTGGGTTGGATGCAAGTGGAACTTCGTCCACTCGGTGCGTGCGATTGGCCACTCGTTTTCAAAACGCTCGACAAATTTCTCGCGCGGATGGCGAACCTGCAATTGCACTTTAGGACGCTTATCCCAGCCGTTGTTCTCGCCCTTCAAGAAGTGGGCGAAGAACTGCTTTTGGATATTGACGCCATAGTCGGTATAGAAATGCGTCCAGTGTTCGATGCCGTGCATTTCCAGCCACTTGTTGTCGGATGCGGCACGCATGAACGATTCGGTGTTGCCGCGCGGATGCAGTCCCGTTCCGCCCCAGTTTCCGGCGGATAGGAAGGGCACTTTTACCTTATCCCACTCTGGAGCGCGGTCGCGGTGGTATTGATCGTCAAGCGGATGAGCCAGAATCTCATCGCCGAAGTCGCAGCGATTCTTGGCCAATTCCTTGTCTGATAGCGTCTCGTCGCCGCACACCAACTCTCCGGTAACAACACTGCGCGGACCGCGCTCGCCCAGGCCGTACTGCACGCTCTTCACCTGAACGTCATACCAGGCAGCCCAGAAGGTGGAAACCATGCCGCCGTGATGGGTGGAGTCGCGATACCAATCCGCAGCGCCCTCCCAGGCGCACATTGCCGCCAGGTGCGGCGGTTGCTTGGAGGCTACCTGCCACTGGTTCATGGCGTAATAGGAGATGCCGTTGATTCCTACCTTGCCAGTGGACCATGGCTGCACGGCGGCCCACTCGACGCACTGGTAGAAATCCGAAGTTTCGCGGGGCGAGAAGTGATCGACAAAGCCCGGTGTGCGCCCGGTGCCGCGAGAATCTACGCGGACGATTGCATAGCCATCCGGAACCCATTTTTCGGGATCGACAACTTCCCAATTCTGGTACTTGTTCGTCGAGCCATAAGGAACATCCGGCTGGGCGGCAACCATGATGTTCCACGAACCCGGATATCCCTCCTGGAACGAGAGGCCCTTGGCATACGGGCCGTAGGTGAGAAGGACCGGATACTTGCCGTTGCCAATTGGACGGAACACGTCGGCCTTCAGAACAAGTCCATCATCCACCTTGATCGATACATCCCAATCAATCTGCATACCGTCGCGAATCTCGCTGTAGCTTGCGCTCATGCTGTGCTCCCTTTCTAAGTAACGCAGTGCTTCGATTCTGTGTCCCCGGGCCGCCACGAGCAGTCATCGACGACCGAGGAACTGTATATGTTGACACACTACTGTTGGCGCTTACTTCTTTTCGAACCCCGGCGCAAATCGCGGCTCGGAGATGGAAGTATCGACAGGGTTGCCCCAGATGCCATGCGACATGTCTTTGCATGTGAAAAACAGAACGTCGCCTTTGTCTGGTACGGCAACCACGGTATGAACTTCGTTCGCTGGAATGTAGATAAGAGTTCCAGCAGGCGCTTCCGACTTGACTCCGTTGACCTCGCAATCCAACACGCCCTGCACCACGTAAATCCACTGCTCGTTCGGGTGGCTGTGAGGGCGTGCGCCGGTGCCCTTGGGCATCTGCATGAGGCCGCACTGAATTCGCTCTCCTTCAATAAGCGAACCTGCCGCGGTGGAGTAGGTTCCGCCCACGTGAACATGATTCGCAGTCGCTACGTCAAAAAAGTATTTTCCGTGGCCCGCTTTGATTCCCTCGGGCGCTTTCGCCCCCGGATTCGTTACATCCTGCTTAGCCATCAAAGTCCTCCGTTACAAGTTGGTTCGTTCGTTTTCCAAACTGTCAGTATAAGCCGCTATCCTCGATCCAGAACGGAGCGCTCAGGGTTGATCAAGAATGCCCACATCAGTGCGGCTGCGAGGAGAACTCCAGAGGTGATGTAGAACGGCGCGATCCAGTGACCTCTTTGCGTGAGCGCCCCGAAGACGATTGGAGAGAGCGAACCGCCGCCCTGTCCCACCATGTTCATCACTCCTGAAACTGAACCGGTGTGCCCCCCGGCAATGTCCATCGCAACAGCCCAGGCCGGCGCCAAAACCAGTGCCAGGCAGAAAATCGCGGCGGATAAGCAAAGCACCACGGCATACGGAGAAGCGACAATGCCAGACGGAATCATGAACGCCGCCGCTCCCAACATTGCGGCGATGCACACAATGCGGCGTGACCACTTCAGGTTCCGCGTGCGTTTATATATCGCATCTGTCAGCATGCCGCCGGTCAGCGATCCTACGGCGCCCATGAACAACGGCATCGATGCCAGAATGCCCATGCTCTTGAAGGAAACATGGTGGCGCTCCATCAGGTAAATCGGCATCCAGTAATAAAAGAAGTAAGTCGTGTAATTGAACGCTATGTAGGAAACGGCGAGGTACCACAGATTGGGAGAGGTCAAAAGCCGTCCCCATGGTACTGTGCCCTTATCCTCTGTCCCGTTCGCAGCCGGCGTACCGCCCTGATTTCCAGTCTCCCGGATGTACGCCAGTTCTGCTGCATTCACCCGGCTGTGGTTTTCGGGACGATCGCGATAAATGAAGTACCAGGCGACTGACCATGCAATTCCAAATAGTCCAAAGATGTGAAAGACGCTGCGCCAGCCAAGGGCGTTCATGAGGGCCACGCCAAGCAGCGGAACCACCGAAGTTGCAAAGAGAGCAGCGCCGTGGGTTGCTCCATTGACGAACCCGCGCTCCGATTTTGGATACCAGTATTGCATTCCCCGAGTTGCCGTTGGCCATGCGCCGGACTCGCCAAGGCCGAAAACAAAGCGGATTACAAGCAGTGACGCGAAGCCCATGGCGTGGGCAGTTGCCATGGTCATAACCGACCAGAACAGCACCATCAGGGTGAGCATCTTGCGGGGGCCAAATCGGTCGCCCAACCACCCGCCCGGAACGCCACCGAGCGCATACGCCCAAGCGAAGGCGCTGAAGACCACGCCCATTTGCGTTTTACTTAAATGAAACTCTTTGATGATCGCCGGGGCCGCGATAGAGATGTTCGTGCGATCCATGAAGATGATCCACGACATCAAGGCAATCAGGAAACAAACCACCCAGCGGAAGTTGGTCCGCCCACGTGCATTGCTGCCCGTTTCGGCTAATGAAACACCGGTACCCATACCCTGTGAGTTGCCAGTCCCCATGCTCCCGCCTCTTCTACTGACCCTATCCACTTTTGCGATTCTTATCCGAGTGTTACCAGGGGTTCTTCTCTTTGTACTTCTTTGTCATCTCGTTGAAATCAGCGAAGTGCTTTTCCCATGCCTCTTTCGATCCCGGCACCCAACTGTGATCATAGACACTGTGCCCGGGAACGCGGATTTTGAATTGATAGATTTCGCCTTCCCCCTCAACAATCATCTCGTGCATTCGATAGGCTGGAATGTGGTAAGTGTCACCCGCTTTCAAGGTGCTCCACTCACCGTCGTCTTCCCTCAACTTGAACGTGCCTTCGATGACGATCAGGAACTGTTCTTCCGGATGATTGTGCGGACGTGCGCCGTTTTTTCCATCGCCGCGGTCGCCACGATACTCAATTTTCTGCAGCATAATCTGGTTGCCAGTAATCGTCTTACCCTTGGCAGTTGAGTGGCTGGGTGTAATCATGGTGTCTTTGATTTCTTCCCACTTGTAATGCGGCATGGCTTATCTCCTCTGTTAATCCGCGGAATTCTAAGTCGCCGACCTGCCGGGCAAGATCGTACAACGTATCCGGTTCCGCAACCGAGTAGACACCCAGCATGATATATTGTCCAATAATATTATTGACGCACTGGCTATACGATATTCGTATAGCAAGCTCGATGCGGCGAGCGCGCATCGAGCGGCCAAAAATGCTCTTTACTTACCGCTCCCTAACACAGCAGAAGCTTGGTGATATTGATCGAGGTGCGTCGTGGATATGGACCTCAGGCAGATTCGCTGCTTTGTAGCCGCCTATGAAGAAGGCAGCTTCAGCAAGGCTGCGCAGCGGGAACATTGTGCGCAGCCCGGACTCAGCGTTTACATTCAGCGCCTCGAATTGGCGCTCTCACACCGGCTATTTGACAGAACGGCACAAGGGGTAACCCCAACTGTTGCAGGCAAGGAATTTTATGCTTCCTGTACCGATGTTCTGGAGGCGGTAAATTCCGCCAAACAACGAATGCTCGATATCGCAGGCAGCGCTACCGGCTCCATCAACCTTGGCCTGCCCCCATCACTGTTCAAAGGTGCGCTGTGTTCGATACTGCCGGATTATATGGCGGCACATCCCTATATACGGGTGCGCTTATCGGAGGGCTTTGCGGATAGATTCTCCGACTGGTTCGCATCCGGAGAGGTTGAGGGCGCGATCGTGTCAAAGTTTCCGGCCGATTTAGGGCTGAAAAGCACTCACTACTTTCGCGACCGCATTGTACTTGTCACCCGCCCGCATCCAGCGGGGAAAGCGCCAAAGAAACGGGAGCCACGTCATGTCCACGGTCGTGATCTGGCAAACCTGAAGCTCGCCTTGCCCTCGCCCAAACACCGATTGCGGCAGCTCGTCGATGGCAGTGTCCGGCTCGGCGGCGGCCGAATCGTTGAGATCGATGGCGTGCTTGGGAAACTGGACCTGGTGCGAAACTCCGATTGGGCTACGGTTCTGCCCAGTATTGCAGTGGCTGATGAGGTGCGGGAAGGAACGCTGGTGGCAAGGCCCATCTGCGAGCCAGAGCTTTGGCTTGACTACTTTCTCGTGCGTCCCTCGCACGCCGTGCTTTCGGCGCCCTGTCGCGACTTCCTGCACAAACTCAGCGAAACCCTCGAGAGCAAACGCCTCTGGTATCCGCCAACGGAAGTTCGCGCGTCAGGTGCGCCACGAAAGGAATGAACCGCGCTCAATCAACGACGTCAGCGGCAATGGCCTTTCGATTTGCGGTAAGAAACGGAATCACTGCCAACAGAAACTGACTTGGTGACTGCAACTGGGGCACATGAGCACATCCTGGCAGGACTTCAAATTCCGCTTCTGAAATCATCGCCGCCAACTGTCGCGACATTTCCGGCGGGGTAGCTTCGTCCTGTTCGCCGACAAGGGCGCGTACGGGGATCGCGACGCCTCCAAGTTGGGGGCGCAGATCCAGCACGGCCAGCGCTTCGCACGCGGCGGTAAAAACTGTCTCGTCCATCGCCAGAAAACGTTGCCGCCGGTCGGCGACCAACTCCGGATTCGCCGCATGAAAGTCGGCTGCAAACAATCTGCGCATGGCAATATCCGCAACCGCCTCCAGTCCTCCACTTGCGGCCAGCTTCGCCATGGTGCGGAAAGTTGCACGGCCGGGCTCTGAGAAGGCCGCGCCAGCGTCGCATAGTGCCAGACGGGATATAAGTTCCGGATGGCGAATCACCAAGGTGAGAGCGACGAACCCGCCATATCCGTTCCCGAGAAGAATCGTCCGTTCATGAGGTGCAACTTCCCGCACCGATTCCGCCAGCCGATCAGCCACAGCTTCAATGCCACCGGAGACCGCCTCAGATCCGAGGAAGCCCGGAAGACTGGGAACAACTACCCTGAAATATCCTGCCAACGTACCCGTGATTTTGCCGAAGCTACTGCTATCGGCGAGCAGCGAATGGAATAGAACCAGCGTCGGACCCTGCCCAATGATTTGCGCCTCGATTTTACCTGCTGCCAATTTCACGTCGCTCAACTTTCACCTTCCATTGACTCTGGGAATGTAACCTGAGAATAACACCGAGGGATAAGTTGAAAATGTATTACGCGGCGTGTTCTTGAGAAGTCGTTGTGCAATTCCTGGCCGACGGATGGCAAGCTGCGCCGCACCTCTCATGCGCTACCTGCCATGTTATGATTCCCGAATAAACATATGGCATTTGTGGAGCGATGATTTATGGGTTCTCCTGACACTGGAATTAAAATCCCCCGGGAACGTCTGCCTTATTCCGCCATCGTAGACCGTCCCAAGCGTAAGTTGCCCGGCAACGCCCGGGTGGTGGTTTGGCCCATTGTCAACATCGAAGATTGGGACATCGGCCGTGCCATGCCCCGGCAGGCAATTCCGGTTCCTACCGGCATCGCAGTGCTTCCGGATATCGGGAACTGGGGTTGGCATGAATATGGAATGCGAGTCGGCTTCTGGCGATTGAAGGAAGCACTCGATAGCAGGGGCATACGCGCCTCGCTCTCCGTCAACGGCCGGTGTTGTGAGACATACCCCCGCGTCTCGCAGGCTGCATTAGATGCAAAGTGGGAATTCGTGGGACACAACTACATCCAGATGCCGCTACACCAAAACGAGGACCAACCTGCTGTGATTCGACAAACCATGGACGCCATCGAGCGCTTTACCGGATACCGTCCGAAGGGCTGGATGAGCCCCGGATTTGGCCAGACCATGGCTACCGTCGATTACCTGACAGCTGCCGGAATACGTTACATCTGCGACTGGGCGGTAGACGATCAGCCGTGCGACATTGCAACCACACACGGTCCGTTGGTAGCCATGCCGTATCCAATCGAGGTAAACGACGTGGTCGTGATGGCCGTTCAGCACCAGCGTTCCGAAGTGTTTCTCGATCGCATGCGTGACACCTTCGACCGGCTCTATGCTGAAGGCGCAGAGCAGCCCCGCGTCATGGGTATTGCAATCCATCCTTACCTCTCCGGCGTACCCCACCGGATCAAGTATCTCGAACAGGGACTGGATTACATTCGCGGCCACAAGGACGTCTTGTTCTGGACTGGCGAGGAACTGCTTGAGTGGCACGGGGGAAACGCAGCGGCTGCCGCGCGGTAGAAACCGTTTGCAGTTGCTGTGCCTACTGGCGTTGCTGGTAGGCATTTCTAGTTGTTGTAAGTAAGCGACGAAATTACGATTCGTGAATCCACTAGATCCGGCGCTTTCATTATGTCGTCCCGTTCAATGGTTCCCAACTCGAAGCTACCCGGCGAATCGCATATTCCGCTGTCAATTTACTTGCAGTTGGGTGGCGCCGTCCTGGTCTGGGGAGCTAACTGGGCGATGACGAAAGCTGTACTGCCCAACATTTCTCCCCTGAACTTTGTCGCCATTCGATTTGTTACTGCGGTGCCCTTCCTGGTCGCTCTCGCGGTCATGATGCGGCAATCCTTGCTTCCGGTACGCGGGGAACGCCTGCCGCTGGCCCTCATTGGGATCGTGCAAATCGCAGCCGGCAATTTCCTCTGCACCGTAGGACTGCAGTATGTGGGAGCCGGCCGTACCGTCGTCCTGTTTTACACCATGCAACTTTGGGCCTTGCCGCTGGGATGGCTGATCAATCGCGATCGCGTCAGCTTGCGGGCGCTGTGCGGAGGCGCAATTGGCTTTTTAGGCCTCGGCCTTTTCCTCATCAACGCGCAGGTGAACTGGCGCTCTCCCAAGGTCGTGCTGGGAAACTGCCTCTGCCTCAGCGCCGGTTTGACTTGGGCATTCGGTGCCTGCCTCTACCGCCGCGCCAAGTGGCAGACGCCTTTTTGGACCCAAACGCTTTGGCAGGTTCTGGGGTCTGCCATTGCGCTTGCGCCCTTGTTGCTGGTACCGCAGCGTGCGACAGTCTGGAACGGACGCGTCATTGCGATGTTGGCCTACAACGCAATCGGCGCCACGGCGCTGGCGTGGTGGTGGTGGGGCAAGGCGCTGTCGGTCATGCCGGCGTCACGCGCCGGACAAATTGTCACCCTGACCCCGGTGGTTGCCGTAATCATTGGAACCCTCTGGGCAGGGGAGCCTATCACCGCCATTACGGCAGTGAGCGTTGCACTGATTTGTCTGGGGATCATCGTGACGTTACGCGGCAGGCAGGCGGCACTCTTGAGTCCGAAACCTCGACTGAAGTAAAAAACTCGCGAACAGGTCCGAAGAGGAAGATTCTCTCCGAGCGCCATCCGCGAGCCACGGAAATATTTCAGTTTGCGATGATGATCTTCATGCGTTCGTCCGCATCTGATTCGAGCAGGCTGAGCGCCGACCCTAATTCCGACAGCGGCAAAACATGAGTTATTAGAGCCTTCAGGTTTAAGGTGCTTTTTGCCACCAGGTCGATGGTAGCGGGAAAGTCTTCATTCTTGGAGGCGCGCGCGGTTACCAGCGTGATTTCTTTGAAATATAACTGGTAGAATGGGAGCGCACCCTCGGTGGCGGTAGTAATGCCGAAGAGCAGTACTGTTCCCCCCGATCGGGTCATGTTGACGGCACTCGCGATGACGGGCAATTTGCCGGTCGACTCGATTACCACGTCAGCTCCTCTACCGTCGGTTGCTTCCAATACAGCTTTTTCCGCAGTTGCCCCGCCTGGCAGAGTGAGGTCTGCTCCGAGCTTTTCCGCCATACCGCGTTTCCACGCACTGCGCGTCACGCCGATCACCTTAGCGCCGCGGGCTTTCGCCAACTGCACATGGATCTGACCGGCTACTCCCAAGCCCATTACAACAACGGTCTGACCGGGGAAGATTTTGATTCGCCGCTGGGCGTGAAGGCAGGTAGCAGCCACCTGGATCAGTGGTGCCTGTTCACTGTCGATTGAATCAGGCAGAGGGAAGATCAAGTTAGACGGTGCGGTCAGGTAGTCGGCAAAACCACCATCCGCATCCCGCCCAATAAGACCGCCATGCGGACACAAACTAGTGTCGCCCGCATGGCAGCAATAACACTTCGCGCAGAAGAGAGCCGGATCGACCATGACCCGGGTGCCGGGGCGAAAACGGCCATCGCCACCTGCAATCAGTTCGCCACACATTTCGTGGCCCATGATCAACGGGTACTGAACCGGAATGCCCCCGTTGTAGATCTTCAGATCCGTGCCGCAGATACCGCTGTGCGTGACCCGGACCAAAGCACAATCTCCGGTCAGCTCAGGCTGCTTCACTTCTTTAAGCTGGAGCTCACGCGGAGCTTTCAGCAACATCGCTTTCATACTAGAATCACTCCTCCGCGGCTATGCCTTGGCTAGGACAGCCTTAGGAAGAACCTTTGCAACTACTTCCTTCATTTCCTGATCCGTCAGAAGACTCTTATGCTTCAAGGAGTAATCCTTGACGGCGTTAACCACTTGCATGGCTTCTTCATTCGTGTAAGAAACGCCCATAGCATCCAAGGCATTTTTCACGGAGTCGATGCCGCTGCCCTTGCCCAATACCAACTTAGCGGGAGGATGGCCAACGAATTCAGGACGGAACGGGAAGAGCTCAGTGGGATGCTCTTCGTTGCAGTTCTGGAACCAGCTGGCGATGATGCCGGACTCGATGTCAAACAACTGGTCGCCGACCACGGGCCGATTCTTGGGAACGGAGACGCCTGAGATCTTCTCCACCAACTTAGCCAAGCCGTATAGCTTTTCGAACTTCAGGTTGGTTTCTACTCCGTACATGGTACGCAGCGCCAACGCAGTCTCTTCCATTGGGGCGTTGCCGGCGCGCTCGCCGAGGCCAAGAACGGTCGAGTGGACTACTTCCGCGCCTTCAGTCACTGCAATGATCGTGTTCGCAACTCCCATGCCGAAATCCATATGGAAGTGTGTTTCCAGCGGCTTGCTGATACGCGCTTTTACATGCTGCACAAGGTAGGGAATGGCATGTGGACTCAACACACCAAACGTATCAACCAGCGCGAGGGCATCCATATGTCCTTCATCCGCCACGCGACAAATCATGTCCAGTACCCAGTTCATTTCTGCACGGCTGAAGTCGATGGGGAAGAATACGACTTCCAGTCCCTGAGAATGAGCGTAAGCGGTGGACTTGATGGATAGTTCGACGGCCTTCTCGATGGACCATTTGTAGGAGTATTCGAGGATGTGCTTACTGGAAGGCACTTCCATCACGACACCGGAGACACCGCAATCGACCGCGCGTTTTACATCGTCAACCATGCAGCGTGCGAACGCAAAGATCTGCGGTCCCAGATTCCGCTTCACAATCTCCTTGATCGCCGCTTCGTCGCTCGGAGATACTACGGGCATGCCGGTTTCAATGCGATCTACGCCGGCTTCTGCCAGCCCTTCAGCGATTCTTACTTTGTCGTCCTTGGTGAAGATGACGCCAGTCTGCTGTTCGCCATCGCGCAACGTAATATCATGAAACTTCACCTTTTTTGGAAGTTTGAAGTCCTTGGTGACTTCAGGGGCATAGTTCCACGGGCTGACAAACCAATTCTTAGTTTTCCACGGTTCTTGAGACATACAATTTCCTCCTAACAAACTTTTGCCTAGCGTGTCGCAGCTTTCAAAACTTCTGGATTGACTGGGTTAAGAGGCGCTTGGCCACTAAGTACCCGGACTACTTCTTCCGTAGCCTTCTTCTCCAGTTCAAGCAGAGACTCTTCCGAATAGAAGGCCGTATGAGGCGTAAGGATTACATTCTTTCGCCCCAGTAGCGGTGAACCGGATGGCGGCTCATTCTCAATCACATCCAGCGCTGCTCCAGCCAATTGCTTCTTGTCCAGAGCCTCGGCCAGTGCCGCCTCGTCAATCAGAGGTCCACGGCCAGTGTTGACCAGAAACGCTGACGATTTCATCTGGCTGAACACCTTGGCATTAAATAGATGCCGGGTTTCCGGCATCAGCGGGCAGTGAAGAGAGATGTAGTCGGAGATCTTGACCAACTCGTCAAACTCCACTTTTTCTACGCCTGCCCTGGCCATCGCTTCTTTGGATGCGTAGGGGTCGAAGCTCACAACCCGGAAGCCGAAGGCCTGTCCCTTGGGGGCTACGAGTTGTGGAATTCTGCCGAAACCCACCAATCCGAGAACCTGTCCGCGCAGGCGATGGATCGGAACTACCGACGGCATCTCCCAGCGTCCGGCATGGACTTCTGAATTTGAAAACGGAATCTTGCGAGCAGCAGACAGCAGCAGGGCCATCGCGTGGTCGGAAACCTCGTCCATGCAATAGTCCGGAACCTTGGTCACCACGATTCCCTTGGCGGTAGCTGTGTCGATGTCCACATTATCCACTCCGATTCCGAAGCGGGAAATGATGCGGCATTTCGTCAGTTGCTTAACGATGTCCGTGGTGATTTTAGCGTAGGTGGTGAGCACGGCGTCTGCATTCCTGGCGACTTCAAGAATGTCTTCCGCCTTAGTCGACTTGGCGAGCTGTAAGTCCCCGCCAAACTTGGACACGACCTCGCGGGCCATGTCCAGGTTCGGAAAGGGTGAATCAGTAACAACAACCAGTGGGCGAGTCATTAGCCCATGGCCTCTTCCATGTGTTCCATCAGGGTGAAGACGACCGGGCCGTCTTTCGTAACCAGCACGTTCTCTTCAAGACGCGTGGTCTGTCGCAGGCCAGCGTGTCCGGCAAAAGTCTCAATCGCAAAGTACATGTTTTCCTTGATCTCGGCGGGGTACTTCATTGAGTACGCACGCGAAATCCACATGCCTTCGTAAAGAGTGATGCCGATACTGTGAGCAAATTGCTGCAGGGTCACGGTGCCGTACGTGTCGTCGTCATACTCGGGGAAGCACTTGGCAACGTCCGCAGTGGTATTGCCCGGACGCAGCTTATCCATTCCGGCGTACATGGAATCGTAGACTTCCTTGTACAGATCGATTTCCTGCGGGGTCATCTTCGCGGCAACCTTGAAGCAGCGCACGAAGTCGATAAAGTATCCGGAAGGTCCAACGGCGTTGATGTCGACGATGACCAGGTCGCCCTGGCGGATCATCTTGTCGGTTGCCCAGCGGCGATACGGACTGGTGTTGCCACCCGAAGCCACGATGATGTCGTAGATGATCTCGCAGCCGCGCTCCAGCATGAACTCATGCACCTTGGCTTCGATTTCGCGCTCGCGGACGCCAGGCTTCAGCCATTCATACTTGATCTTCCACATTGCAGCGTCGCCGATAGCGGCTGCCTGCTTGAGCAGTTCGATCTCGTCAACGGTCTTCACTACACGCGCCATGGAAACCGCGCCCCAACCGTCAACAATGTTTAGTCCGGCCTTCTGGAAGGCGGCCATGGAAACCATGTCGACGTTGTCGACGCCGATTCTTTCCTTCGCCAACCCATGTGCGTTCAATACGTCGATGACGCTTTCGACCATTCTGCCGGCCATATACGGAACCGCGCCTTCAGCCCATTGCCAGGTAATGGCCGGGGAGATCTTTTCCTTCAACCAAGGCATATCAATTTCGGCGCAATGCAGATCGCTTCCCGCAGTTTCAAACAATGCAGGCTCGCCGTTGTTGGGCACGACGACGTAGCGGATATTGATGTTGTACTTCCAGTTTCCCTGATAAGAACCGGTTGCATAGCGGATATTGGCTCCGGCGAAGAGGACCAAGGCGCCCAAATCCTTAGCAGTCATCGCTTCGCGAAGGCGCTGTAAACGGTCCTTGCGGAGCCGATCGAAGTCGACCCGCTGCTGCCAGTCGGCACCCGTTGGGCTATAGAGTCGGCGGGGATCCCAATGATGAGGTTTCTCGATGAAGCTCAGATCCATTTTTCCATGGCCAGGATTCGGCGTAATGATCCCACTCTTCTGCTTGGAGATGGTGTCCATAATCATTCCTCAGGACGTCGTAAACGTCCGTCTTTTTTACGGATTTAACTCATAAAACTCATTGATTCGCTTTTTGACTACGCACGTGGCCCATCTCTCTGAGGGTGGAAGCATTGCGCACCACTGATAGCACAAAACTTCGGACTGACTTGAGATGTTCGTAGCGTGAAAAATATATCAGTGATTCACTGCCTGTTGCAAACAACGTGAACACACCCTTTTACGGCCTGCGTCAACCCGCATCAGAAACTGCCGTAACCGTCTGCAGTCACGTAGATTACGGGCTTTTCCGCACCCAGAGTTCATAAGTGCGATGAACTTGCAGCTACGTTTCTAGTTCAGAGTTCCTGCTGCCGCTAACCTTAATTAGTAATTAGTGTCATATCGGAATTCATTGCATAATCTCGGCCATGTGCAACTCACTTACGAAGGGAACGCACACCTAACCGCACAAATGCCACCGCACTGACCTGCGGCTCTCCCTAGCGCAGTGATGATACTATCCAAAC
>Ga0302320_10006393_pt1 | contig 26160 bp, 30 predicted proteins | sample Bog_T0_3_FD_202130 | JGI IMG/M metagenome (GOLD analysis project Ga0302320, IMG submission 202130) | Peat permafrost microbial communities from Stordalen Mire near Abisko, Sweden - Bog_T0_3 | ecosystem: Environmental > Terrestrial > Soil > Wetlands > Peat | place: Sweden: Abisko, Stordalen Mire... | reverse complement strand
GGCGGCCCCAGGCTCGAGTGGAGGACGGGAAGGCATTGCGCAGACGGGCCGAATGGCGCCGGAGGCGAATGCACCGAACCGCGGGGTGACATCGATCTCGCAGAAAACGGCGGCGCCAGCGGAAGGTAGACAGCCCGCAACGGGATCCAAGGCGGAACTCGAAGTGGCCGCGGCGGCGATGCCGGCAACCGAACAGGTGGGGACATCGAAAGCGCAGACGAGCCCCGGATTCGAGCTGCCCGTTGAAGCCGATGCATCAATCCAGGCGGTAATAGGCGCGGCGGTCCCGGAGGCGGCTCGAGCGAATGCGGCAACAGAGGCGGGTGCTGGGAAGGGAAAACCGAACCCGGCAGAAATTGCCGCATCGTCCCAAAAGGGGGTTCCGTCCCAAGTGGCGGAGGGTGATTTACAGAGACAAACACCCGAGGCGAATGGGTTATCAGTAGAGGCCCCGGAGCCGATTGGCACAGTCATTGCTGAGCAGAACCGCGCAATGGATAAAGCCCCTCAGTCAAAAACAGAGGCAACCTTTACGGTCTCGACGGTCGCGACTGGAGATCCCGCACGGGGATTGCAGGGAACGGGGACGGCCGCCGCCAAGGCGAACGGGGCCCATGGGCAGCGGGAAACGCAGACGATATCCGCGCCAGCCGCGACGACGGCGACTCTTTCCACTTCGGCGCCCGCAACTTTCATCGGAAAGACAATCGTGGCGAATGCGCCGGCAATAACGCCTCAATCGGCGCTGACGAGTGGTACGCTGAACCAGGTGATGGAAGCGGCGGACAAAATGACCTCCGATGGCCAAAGCCAGGTGGAGCTGCAGGTGAACCTGGGAGACGGACAGCAACTGACGGTACGGTTGCAGATGAGCCAGGGAAGTTTCCACCCGATCTTCAAGACGGAATCGCCGGAACTGCGCCAGGCGATCGAGCAAAACTGGGCGGGTTTCCGCAGCAGCGCGAGCGAACGGGGGCTGGAGATAGCGACACCGGTGTTTGAGTCGCCGAGCAGCGGGGGAAGCTTTGACGCGGCCGGGAACCATAAGCAATCGCAGCAGCCCGAGGGCGAGACCGGGGAAGCGACCAGCCCGGAGACATTCACAGCGCCGAGCCCCGGGGCCGGCGCCGACCAACCTGTAACGACGCCAACCGCACCGATCCCGGTGGGGAGCAGCGTACAAATGTATGCGTAACCAATCATGAGTGTAGCCGCAATCGCATCAACCAACCAAGCCGTCGGGACACCGACGGCAGCACAATTGGCCCAACTGAACTCCGCCACGGGAGCGGTGGGAGGGCAGACGACGCTCGGCGAAAATGACTTTCTGCAACTGCTGACGACGCAATTGCAAAATCAGGATCCGCTGCAGCCGATGTCCGACACGGACTTCATCGCCCAGATGGCGACCTTCTCGCAGCTCTCGGCGCAAACCACGCTGAATACGAATTTCTCAAATTACAGCGCGACCCAGGATATCGCGTCGGCGCAAAGCTACATTGGCCAGACGGTGACGGTATCCGGGGCGGCAGAGGGAGTTGCGGGAGCTACCGGAACAGTGTCCGGGGTGACTGTGGTAAACGGCGAGCCACAAATCACAATCGGCGGAATCAATTACTCAATCTCTGACGTAACAGCAATTGCCCCGGCAGCGGCAGCCGCAAGTACCGCGACAACCAATACAACGAACACAACCAACTAACCAAAACAAAACCATATGGCACTCATTGGATCATTAACCAGCGGCGTCAGCGCCCTGGACAGCTTCGAACAAGGGCTGGAAGTCATCGGCAACAATATCGCCAACGTAAATACCACCGGATTCAAGGGTCAAACGGTGGATTACTCGGATACCTTCAGCGACGTGCTGCAAGAAGCAACTCCCGGGACGGCGAGCTCCGGCGGCACGGTCGAGACCCAGCAAATCGGCACCGGAGTGCAGATCGAGGGAATCAATACCAACTTCACGCAGGGGACACTGACGACCACCGGTAACAACACGGACCTTGGCATCTCCGGCAGCGGCTTCTTCGTGGTGCAGGACCCCTCGACCGGAGTGGACTACGCCACGCGGGATGGATCCTTCCAATTGGATAGCCAGGGATACCTGGTGACGAGCCAGGGTTACCGCTTGCAAGGCATGAGCGGCGGCACCGCAACGTATGCCGCCACCGCCAACGCGAACGGCGACCTGGTCTATACCCAGACGGCCGTACCGGCGACGACAGTGGGCTCGGTGCAGGTGGGATTCAATATCTCAATCGGCAACGGACTTACCAATAATACCGCGGGCGCGTTTACCGACGCGCAAGTCCAGGCAGGTGCACCCTCCATGGAAAACTTTACGGTGAACACGAGTGGAACGGTCGTCGAGACGCTGTCCAATGGAGACACGGTGGACGCTGGCCAGGTGCTGTTGCAGAACTACCAGGATCCGAGCGCGCTGGTGAATGAAGGCGATAACCTGTACGGCAACACGGGTGCCGCCGGCCCGGTGGGCGGAATTGGATTGACCCAAGGTAATAACACGGCAGGAACCGGCGGACTGGGGAACGTGGAAGTGGGAACGTTAGAAGGATCGAACGTGGATCTTACCCAGGAATTCGCGAACCTGATTACCGCGCAACGCAGCTTCCAGGCGGCATCCCGCGTGATCACGACCTCGGACTCGGTCCTGGATGAGATCATTCACCTGAAACAATAACCAATCACCGAGATGTCCAAAGAAGATTCCGAGGCACCACCCGCAGAGGCGGCAGCGCCAAAAGCGGCAAGCCCGTGGCTGCCGGTGATAGCGGTTATTGTGGTGATGCCGCTGGTCTCCTTTGCGATGACGCAATATGTATTGATCCCGCATATCCAGAGCACCGTGGCGGCGCAAAAGCCGGCCGAGGGTGATGCAAAGGCAACCCCAGAGGGGAAAGCGGATGCGGATAAAACGGCGAAACCGAGCTTCTCGTACAATTTCGACGACGTGGTGGTGAACTTGTCCGGGGCAATGGGCACCAAGTACCTGAAGGCGAGTTTCTCGGTGCTCAGCTCGAACAAGGACCTGCAGAAGATCATGACGGATAACAAGAGCCAGCTATTGGACGTGGCACTTAATGTCCTATCCAGTAAGTCAATGACTGACCTGGAGGCGCCGGGTTCAAAGAATCTTGTCCGGAACGACTTGATCACGAACTTCAACCAGGCGTTGAGCAGCGAGGTGGTGGAACAACTCTACTTTTCAGAATTCGTCATCCAATGAGTGCAGTGGACGTCCAGCCAGAGGTGATGGAGGCGGAGGGAGGGAAAGACCCGCGCTCCCGGATCTATGCCGCCGATGGGAGACGCGTGGAAGGGGAAGTGGACCGTAAGTTGATTGCGAGTTACAACTTCCGGAACCCGGGATTCGTAGGGCAGGGGGATCTTAGGCAATTTGAGGTCCTGCATCAAAAGTTTGTGGAGCACCTCTCGGCGCGGCTCTCCACCTTCCTGCGGATGGAGTGCATGGTGAAAATGGTGAAGTTTGGGAGTTCGACATTCAAGTGCCTGACGGATTCGATGAAAGGAACTTCGCACATCAGCCTGTTCCAGATCGATTTTCTCCGGGGTATCGGTATCCTGGACATGAGCCTGCCATTGAGCCTTGCCATCGCGGACAGGATGCTTGGTGGACGGGGCCGCTTGAGCGAGGCAAACCGGGGACTTACCGAGATCGAGGTGGCGTTGCTGGAGGATGTGGCGCAGATGATATTGGTCGAGTGGACGCTTCAATGGCCGGAGCAGGAAGTTAGCTTTACGCCGAGCGTGGTGGGACATGATACGAGCGGGAGGTTCCTGCAAACCGCAGAACCGGACGCGGTGCATGTGACGGTGCAGGCAGAGGTGGTGCTGGGAGAATGCGTGGGCCAGCTCCAACTGGGGATTCCGTTTGCGATGGTGGAACCAATCGTGAAGGTCATGGCCGCGGCCCGGGCAAAAGGGGCGCAGGTGAAAACGCGCACCATCGAGTGGAGGCGTCCTTTCAACGGGATCGAGGTGCCGATTACGGCGGAATGGATGGTGAGGGAGATGGCGATCGGCGAAGTAATCAAGCTGCGGCCCGGGGACGTGGTTGAGATGAACCGGGAATTGATTGCTCAGACGCATATACGGCTTTCGAACACAACTGAATTCATAGGCACGGCGGGCGTCGAAGATGGACGCGTGGCCGTGCGACTTACACATAGAAAAGCCCTGGAGTAGCCCAAATGCCCAATTTAGCCCACGACGATCGACTTAATATTGTACTGGATGTAAAGGTGCAACTCACTGTAAGGCTGGGTTCCTGCCAGCTCCCGATGCGAGAGGTCTTGGAACTGAGTCCCGGCGCGATCATTCAACTGAACCAACGGGCCAGCGACGCGGTGGGCCTGTATGTCAACGACAAGCTCATTGCGATGGGCGAGGTTGTGGTGCTGGAAGAAAACTTTGGAATCAAGATCACTGAGTTGATCGGAGACAAGGCGTGACGCGGTGCCGCAACAGATTTTTGGCGGCTTTCTTCTTCCTGGGACAATGTGCCGCACGGGGGCAGGGGGCATCGCCGACGCCAATTCCGATCCCGTTTTCCTCACATAGTTCCGAGGGGATGCTGCAGATCGCGATCTATTTCGTCCTGATCGTGGCGTTGCTGGCGGCTGGGCTTTACCTGACGCGGGGCGGTTTCAGTTTTTTGACGGGGAAGGCGAAAGGGGAGCGGAAGCTGGTCATCAGTGAGACAAGATCGCTTGGAAGCCGACAGTTCCTCGTGGTTGCGGAGTACGACGGGCGGAAGATGTTGCTCGGGGTGTGCCCGGGAAGGATCGATTATCTCTCGACGCTGGTCGGGGGTGGGGACGAAACTTTTTCAACGGAATTGCCGGACAAGGCGGAATGAAAACCATTGCCCTATTTGCGGTGATGGCATTGTTGGCGGTGGGGGCGAAGGCGCAGACGCCCGTTGCAACAGCGGCGCCGACGCCTGCGCCTTCACTGACGCTGAGCCTGGGAGGCGGGGCGGAGCAGGGGAATGTCTCAACGGCGATCCAATTGGTGGTGTTCATGACGATCCTGACGCTCGCGCCGTCGATCGTGATGTTGATGACCAGCTTTACGCGGATCGTGATTGTGCTCGGGTTTGTGAGGACGGCGCTTGGGGTGCAGAATGCGCCCTCGAACCAGATCATCATCGGGCTGGCGCTATTCCTGACCATTTTCATCATGGCGCCGATAGGAAACCGGATCAATACCGAGGCGATCCAGCCTTACATGGCGAAGAAGATTACGGTGGGCGAGGCGTATGACAAGGCCTCGGCGCCGCTGAAACAATTCATGCTGCGGCAGACAAGGCCAAGCGAGATTGATTTCTTCCTCGGAGTTTCCGGGGCTGGGCCGACCAAGGTGGAGAACCTGCCGATGACCACGGTGGTCCCGGCATTTGTGGTCAGTGAATTGCGGACGGCGTTCCAGATGGGTTTCCTTATCTTTATCCCATTCCTGATCATCGATTTCATTGTCTCCTCCGCGCTGATGTCGATGGGGATGATGATGATGCCGCCGACAATGATTGCGATGCCGTTCAAGCTGCTGCTGTTCGTCCTGGTGGATGGATGGCACCTGGTGATCCGGTCGCTTGTAGAAAGCTTTGGCTTATGAACGTAGAACAGGCAATCGATATCCTCCATTCGCTGGTGCTGACGGCATTATCCGTGATCTGTCCGTTGCTGCTGACGGCGATGGTTATTGGCGTGACGGTGAGCCTGTTGCAATCGGTGACGAGCATCCAGGAGCAAACGCTGACTTTTGTCCCGAAGATGATGGGGGTGGTGTTGATGCTGGTATTCTGCGCGCCCTGGATGCTGCGGGTGCTGATCCAATTCACGACTGCGTTTCTCTCCCGGCTGCCGGAAATGGTGCGATGAACCATGGCCATATTCTACGAGTGGATGATGTTATTCGTGCGCGCGGGGGGGATGATCGCGCTGCTGCCGGCGGTCTCCGCGGCGCCTGTGCCTGTACAGGTGCGGGTGGCGCTTGCCGGGTTTCTTGCCTACGCGGCGAGCGGGTATGTGCATCTGCAGGGAGGGCCGCCGGCGGACGTGGGCGCGCTGATAGTCGTGATGCTGCACGAGTTATTGATCGGGCTGCTGATGGGCTTCGGAGCGCGGCTGATCTTTTACGCGGTTGAATTCGGCGGGCAGATTATGGCTACCGAGATGGGGCTGACGATGAGCACCCACATCGACCCATTCTCCCACAGCACCAATACGACGGTGGAGACCTTGCTCTTTTACCTCTCTGTCATGCTGTTCTTCCTGTCGGATTGTCATCACGCGGTGATCCTTGCGTTCCTGCGAAGCTTCCAGATCGCGCCAGTGGGTGTGCCGGAATTCACCCGCAACGTTGCGGAATACTTTGTCATGCAGACCGGCAATATTTTCCTAGTGGCGCTCCAAATGGCGGCACCGCTGATGGCGGTGAATTTTACAGTAACATTTACTTTTGCCATCCTAGGGAAGGCGGCGCCCGGTATGAGCGTGTTTTCCGAGAGTTTCCCGGTGCGGATCCTTGCGGGATTGATTCTGCTGAGCCTGACCTTGGGATTAACGGCACAGATAGTGCTGAGCCAACTCCGCGAGTCTCCGGAGATTATGCTTCGGCTGATTCCATAACCCCGCGAAGCGATGTCCGATGAAGGCTTAAAATCCGAGCAACCAACCGAGAAGCGGTTGCGTGAAGCTGTCGAAGAAGGAAATTTCGCGAAAACGCCGGATATCCAGGTCGTTTTCGTCCTGACAGCGGCATTTGGAGTCGTCTCATTTTACGGTCGGGAGGAAGCGCAGGCGGTGGCGTCGATTGCAGTGGGCGTCTTTGGGGGGCTGGCGCGATACCAGATCAACACGGGGGCGATCGGGGACTGGGCGATTCTTTGCGGCCGAACGATACTCGGCCTGGTCCTGCCGATGTGCATGACGTGCGCGATCTCCGGGGTGATCGCCTGCGGATTGCAAAGTCAGTTTCAACTCTCACCGAAGGTGCTGGAGATGAAGTTTTCGCGGCTGAATCCATTGGAAGGGTTCAAGAGGATATACTCGATGCAGGCGCTGGTGAAGCTGGGCACCGATGCAATGAAGCTGGGTCTTATCGGCTTTATCCTATGGCAGGCGCTGAAGGGCATTCTCAGCGATCCACTTTTCTATACCCCAGTGGCGCCGAACAGGCTGGGGACATTTATCGCAGAGAGTTTCTCGACTTTGCTTGGCCGATGCATTTTGGCGCTGGGCGGAATCGCGGCAATCAATTTCCTCTATCAGCAGCGGCGGGTGAAGTCGGACCTGATGATGACCAAGCATGACGTCAAGGAAGAGAACCGCCAGAGCGACGGCGATCCCCGACTGCGCAACGCCCGGCGGCAAATGGCGCGCCGGATGTTACAGAAGCAAATGCTCAGCGCGGTGCCAACCGCGGACGTGGTGATCACGAACCCGACGCATATCGCAGTCGCCCTGAAATATCAGCGTGGGAAGGACAAAGCGCCGGTGGTGCTGGCAAAAGGGGAGCGTCTCTTCGCCCAGCGCATCAAGGCGATTGCAGCCCAGCACGATGTGCCGACCGTGGAGAACAAACCGGTGGCGCGAATGCTTTTCAAGTACGGGAAGGTGGGCAAACCGATCCCGGCGGAACTTTACAAGGCTGTCGCTGAGATCCTGGCCTTTGTTTACAAGACCCACCGGTACTACTTCCATCAACTGCGGGGACGGCGCGAGGCAAACTAATCCATGGCAACGTCCGCGCTTAGTCCCAAGGCAGTGATCGACGCCCTCAAGAAGGGGGACCTACTCTTTGTTTTCGCATTGTTCGGCACGGTGGTGTTGCTGGTGTTACCCATTCCCGCATGGGTCCTGGACTTGTTGCTGGCGGCAAGCATCGGCGTGTCGCTGTTGATGTTGCTGATTATCATCTATGTGAAGGATCCGCCGGAGTTCTCCGGGTTTCCCACACTGCTGCTGGCAGTGACGTTGTACCGGCTGTCGTTGAACGTGGCCTCCACCCGGCTGATCCTGATCGAGGGGCACGCGGGAAATATCATCGACGCGTTTGGGCACTTTGTCGTGCGGGGTAATTATGTGGTAGGCGCGGTGGTTTTCCTGATCCTGATCGTGATTAATTTCATGGTCATCACCAAGGGCGCCGGGCGTATTGCCGAGGTGGCGGCCCGTTTCACCCTGGACGCAATGCCGGGCAAGCAAATGGCGATTGATGCGGAAATGAACGCGGGCATCATCGATGAAGCCACGGCCTCGGCGCGCCGCAGAAAAGTGCAGGCGGAAGCGGAATTCTACGGAGCCATGGACGGTGCGAGCAAGTTCGTCCGCGGCGATGCGATAGCGGGCATCCTGATCACGATGATCAACATCATCGGCGGATTTGCCATTGGTATCCTGCAAAAGGGAATGCCGGTAGTGGAAGCACTCCAGAAATATACGCTGCTTTCCATCGGCGACGGCCTTGTTGCGCAGGTTCCGGCCCTGATCGTCAGCGTCGCAGCGGGTATCCTGGTTACCCGTGCATCCGGCGATACAAACCTTGGATCGCATATCACCGATCAGTTGACTTTATATCCCCGGGCCATAGGGGTCGCCTCGGCGATGCTCTTCGCCTTTGGATTGATCCCGGGCATGCCGGTGCTGCCGTTCTTCATCCTTGGTGGGGCTGCGGCGTTCACCGCCTACCGGCTGAAGAAGTCCCGTGCGGCGGCTGCCGTTGTCAAAGCGGCTGAACATAAAGTGCCTGGGAAAAAAGGTGGCGCGGCAGCGGAGAAACCGAAGCCGGTTGCGGCGGATTTCGAGAAGCTGATCGATACCGATGTGTTCTCGATCGAGCTTGGGCACGGATTGCTGAGACTTGCCGAGAAGAAACAAGGCGGCGACCTTCTGGACCGGGTTACAGGAGTGCGCAAGACCTTTGCGCGTGAGATGGGCATGATCGTTCCGCCCATAGCCATCCGGGATAACCTGGAACTCGGCCCGAACGAATACCGGTTCCTGTTGAGGAACAAGCAGGTGGCGCTTGGGCAGATCCAGGCGAATCGCTGGCTGGCGATGAATGTTACCAACAGCCCGGTAAAGCTCCAGGGGGTCAGCACAGTCGAGCCGGTCTTTGGGATCAACGCGACGTGGATCGCCCAGGAGGAACGGCGGACCGCGGAAATCAACGGGTTTACCGTCGTCGACCCCGCGTCGGTCCTAATCACGCACCTGTCAGAATGCATCCGGCGATTCTCGAACCTGATCCTCGGACGGCAGGATGTGCAGGCCTTGATCGATCACCTGAAGGAGAGAAACCCGACGCTGGTCAACGAATTGATTCCGGACCTTGTCAATGTGGGGATTGTCCAGCGGGTGCTGCAGAACCTGCTGAAGGAAGGGATCTCGATCAAGAACCTGGGGGTCATCATGGAATGCATCGCGGACTACGCGCCGATATCGAAGAACCCGGACGATCTATCAGAGCAAGTGCGGAAGCGGCTGGGGACTTACTTTGTAAGCGAATTCGAGACCGAGCCGGGACTTATCAAGGCAATTACGCTCGACCCGCGGCTGGAACAACTGCTGATCACCAAGGTACAGCGCTCGCAGTACGACGTGGGATTGATGATCGATCCGCATCTCGCGCAGCACATCCTTGCGGAATTGACACGGCGGATGACGGACATGGCGGAGCAAGGGCTTACGCCGATCGCCATAGTCAGCGCGGAGTTGCGCCTCGCTTTCAAGCGTTTCTTCGAACCTTCACTGACGAAGTTGGTGGTCCTCTCGTACCAGGAACTGCCGTCGCAGACTGAAATTCAAAACCTCTCCATCATTGTCATGCCGCAAACCGTCCGGCGTCCGGCTGAAGCCGCCGCAGCCTAAGAAAGAAATCCATGAGCACCGTGCAAACCTCCGCAGACGCCCAATACAAATTCGTAGTTAGTTCCGCCAACGAAGCGGTGAGTGTGCTGCGCGAGCGGCTCGGCGAAAACGCAAAAGTCATTTCCGTGCGACAAATCGAAGGGGCCGGCCTTGCGCGTTTCCTGCGCGCGCCGCGGCTTGAGGTCATCGCCAAGGTGGAGGCGCCGGAACCGGAGCCGGAACCGGGAGAACCGGTGATCGAGGAGCCCGTTGCCGATATGCCCCCGGTGCCCGCGCCCGTGGTTGAGGAGAAGTCAGAAGCGCTGCCGGTCGAGGAGAAACTGGGGCAAATCCTGCTGCGGGCGGGGTTCAACGAGGGAATCATCACCCGGATCCGTTCGCTCTCGTCATGGGAGAACCTGGTCAAGAAGCCGCTTGGCACTGCACTTACGGATATCTCCCTCATCCTGCGCGGGGACTATATGCGGGGTGCCCGCCGGCCGTTGCATCACAGCGTTGCATTTATTGGTACGCCGGGAACCGGGAAGACCACCGCGCTTTGCAAGCGGCTGGTAATGGACGTCTTCTTCCGGAATCACCGGGCCCGGGTCCTGAAGCTGGACTTGGACCGACCGAATCCGAATGACGGGCTGGCCGCCTTCTGCGAAGCGATGGGAGTTCCGCTAGTCCGGGATTCCTCAGATGCGATGGGAGGCGACCGCGATGAGACCCTCTATATTGATTTTCCGGGTGTCTCAGCGGAGAATCCGGCAGATATTGCCGAGATCTCAAATGCGCTGGACCGGCATATGGTTGTCGGAAGGGTATTGGTCGTCAATGCGGCCTATGATGCGGAACTGATCAAGCGGGCCTATGCATTCGGCGAAGAACTGCAAGCGACGCATGTCGTATTTACCCACCTGGACGAGCTGATTCACTGGGGAAAACTATGGGAGTTCGTGCTCGGGCAACGATTGCAGCCGCTATTCCTGAGCGCCGGCCAGAACCTTGGCGGGGATTTCTCCGAGAACGTCTTTGATTCGATACTGGACAGGACCTTTCCGTCTAATGGTTCAAAACCTGCTAAGGACCCTGTAGCCACATGAAATATTTTCAGCTTATTGGTGGCTTTTGTGGATTTGTCCTCGCCTTTGCCAGCAGCTTATCCACGGGCAACGAAGTAGCGATCGCCCTGCGCGACGGCGCGGTTGGCTGCCTGTGCGGAGCGTTGCTCCTGAGGGGATTCCACAGTGTGCTGGCGTGGAGCGTGCAGGATTTTGCGATGGAAAGAAACCGCCGGCGCGAAGAAGCCCGGACGACGGGGGAGGGCCAATAAGTGGAAAGTCCCGTGGCAACAGCAACTTCAGCGGCAGCCAAGGTATGGCGGACCTATCAGGGTGAGACCCTCTCGCCTGAAGTGGAGACGGATTTCCTGGAGATGCATCTCCCGCTTGTAAAGACCGTGGTCAGCCGGATGCGGGTCAATCTTCCCGCTACGTTGGATGTCGAGGACCTGTACAGCGTAGGGGTCACGGGGCTGATGTCGGCGGCGAAACGCTATGATCCTGCGCGCAATACCGCGTTCGAGGCATTTGCCTCGCAACATATCCGCGGTGCAGTGCTGGACGAATTGAGGCGGATGGATTACATGTCGCGCGGATCGCGGGCCAAGGCCCACAAGGTAAGCGACGCCATCAACCAAGTGGAACAGCGCATCCAGCGCCCGGCCACCGCAGGGGAGGTTGCCGAGGAACTGGGGATTTCCGAGGATGAATACGAAAGTTTGCTGGGAGAGGTATCGCCGATCACGTTCCTCCCGCTGGACGGGGAGGCGTTTGCGGAAGGCTCTGAAGACACCTGCCTGCACGATATCATAGCTGACGACTCGCAGGCATCGGCCAGCGAGGAGCTGGAGAAGAAGGAATTGCTTCAAATGGTTATCGAGCGGATCCAGCGGCTTCCCGATATGCCGAGGAAAATTCTGGCGATGTACTATTTTGAGGATTTGCGACTTGCGGAAATCGCCGAGGCATTTGGCCTGACCGAAGGGCGAATCTCGCAGATTCACGCACAGACGGTCCTAAGTCTTCGCGGGTATGTAAAACGGATCACGAACCCCTCTACGTCCCCATGCTGCTGATCATCGGATTTGTTATAGTGATGGGCGCCACGCTGGGCGGATTCATGATGGCCGGCGGGCAGCCGCTGGTGCTGATGCACATGTCGGAGTTCGTCGTGATAGGAGGTGTGTCGGTCGGGGTGGTGGTGATCTCCAGCCCGATGGAAACCATCAAAGCGATCGGTCACAAAACAGTGGCCGCGCTCAAGGGAGGCGGCGGCAAGAAATCGGATTACGTGGACTTGTTGAAGGTGATGTACGAGACATTTGTGCTGGCGCGACGCAATGGGTTGATCGCGCTGGAGGATCACGTGATGGAGCCGTCCAACAGCCCAATGTTCAAAAAATACCCCTCTTTTTTGCATGACAAGGAACGGGTGAATTTCTTCTGCAACGGGTTGCGCCCGTTGATCGACGGGCGGATCAAGCCCGAGCAATTGGAAGGGCTAATGCAATCGGAACTCAATGCGAAGGAAGAGGAGGGCGATGCGCCGGTGCATATCCTCCAGTTGATCGGCGATTCGCTGCCCGGGATCGGGATCATCGCGGCCGTGCTTGGCATCATCAACACCATGTCGGCCATCGCAGAGGGACCCGCCGCGGTGGGTGAGCATGTCGCATCCGCGCTAACTGGTACCTTTCTCGGTATCCTTGGCGCCTATGGCTTTGTCAATCCGCTGACCATCCGGATCAAATGCAATAACGCGGCGGATATCCAGTATTACAGCAGCATCGTGAAGGGTCTGTCCTGCTTTGCAAACGGCATGGCGCCAGTCATGGCGGTGGAAGTGGCCCGGCGCTGCCTGGACCCCGCGATTCAACCCGAGGCGGAGGAACTCGAGAAGATGCTGAAGGCGCTGACAGCCGGAGGGGGCAAGTAATAATGGCCAAGAAGGAAGCCCATCACGGCGGCGCATGGAAGGTGGCGTATGCTGACTTTGTGACGGCGATGATGGCGCTGTTCATGGTTCTGTGGATCAGCGCGCAGGACAAACAGATCCTGTTGGCGACGTCGGAATATTTCAAACAGCCCTTCAACGCCCTGACCGATAAATCCATCGGCGTCATGCGAGGCAAGGATGGCGGCTCACAGGGGAAGGATAAGAACTCCGAGACGGCCACGGCCGCGAACCTTGCATTCCTGAACGCTTTGGCGTCCGAGCTGAACCGGATGCTCAATATCAACGACCCTTCACAAACCGACCAACCAGTGGACGTTGCGGTGACTTCGGATGGTCTCAAGGTCACCGTCTATGACCGGACCAATCACCCGATCTTCGAGAAGAACTCGGCAAAGTTTACCGACTGGGGAAAGTTTGTGATGCAAAACCTGGCCTGGATCGTCGATCACAATAAGTTCAAGGCCACGATCGATGGGCATGCCGCGGCTGGAACCGTCCTGCCCAACGCGAATTACGGATTGTGGGAGTTGACCACGGATCGTGCGAACGCGGCCCGGCGATTGCTTGAGCAATATGCCGTGGATCCCTCAAAGATCGCCCGAGTTTCCGGCTTCGCCGACACGGAACCATTGCCGAGCGTGCCGCCGAACGCGGAGGCCAACCAGCGGATCACCGTGAGCCTGTCGATTAGTAACAGCCCCACCAACCAACCCAATAACGCCGTAATGGAGTCGTATGAATAGCTTTCTCGAAAACCGCCCCAATCTCGCCCGCCAAGAGGGGGGAACGATAACGATGCCCAAGCAGGAGACTACCTTTCAGCCGATGTTCGGCGCGGCCAGCACCGCCAGCGCGCCTGCGCAAAAGCCGGAGCCCGGTCCAGCTGCGGAGGGCCAAGTGGAGGCGGGACCGCAAGTGGAACTGGTCCAGAACAAGGGCAGGGTCGAGCGCATCATTGTGACCTGCACTTGCTGCAAGCGGATTGAATTGCAGTGCCAGTATTAGGGGCGCTCGGTTGTTTTCGCGGTGAGAGGCACCAGGGAGGAGTAAGGACCTATGGGACGGATGGGACATATAGGACTTATGGGGCTCAATGCGGCAGTATTTGCCGGGTCAATTAGGTTGCTGGGGCAGTCTCTGCCGGTGCCCGGCGAGAGTTATCCCTGTAAGTGACCGATTGGCACAGCCGATGCTTAGCATCAGCCGCGATGCAAGTCGGCATGTATAACGGAGCGGCCTCAATGGCCGCATTTGAAAAATGGCAGGAGGCCATTTCGCAGAATATTTCCGAGGGCTCGCTGCCTGGCTACAAAAAGACGGAAATATCCTTCTCCGCGCTGGATGGGGGAACGACAGCGGTCGGAAATGCCGCCGATCCCGATATCATCCGAAGCTCAATGCCAACGGCATCTCCTTCCATCAGCTTCGCGCAGGGCGAATTGAGCCACGCCGAGAGCGATACCGACTTTGCGATCCAGGGCCCCGGATTTTTCCAGGTCCAGCAACCCAACGGCCAGATGGCTTATACCCGGGACGGCCAATTCCATCTCAGCCCGGACAAAACGTTGATCAATTCGGCCGGAATGACCGTGGAGGGAGATGGCGGCCCCATCACTTTCAAATCAGGGAGCGGGACCATTGCGGTGAATTCTGACGGTCTGATCACACAGGACGACCAACCGGTGGGGAAATTGCCGGCCTACACCTTTGCGGATACCTCAAAGCTGCGGAGGGCCGGCGGCGGACTGCTGGTGCCGGAAGATTCCAGTGTCGCAGCCAAGAAGATGGACCGTCCGCAGATTCTCAATCACTACACGGAAGCGAGCAACGTGACGCCGCTGAGCGAAATGGTCAGCCTGGTGAGCGTCTCCCGGGCGTATGACGCTAGCCAAAAGGTGGTTCAAACCGCCGATGACAACGAGGGCAAGGCAATCCAGATCCTCGGCAACGCTGAAGGTTAGTAACACATGATTCAATCCTTATACTCGGGGGCAACAGGAATGGAGGCCCAGCAGATGAACCTGGACACGATCGCGAACAACCTCGCGAACGCGAATACCAATGGGTTCAAGAAGAGCCAGATCGAATTCGAGGATCTGCTCTACACCCATGCACGAGCCGCTGGCGCCGATGCCGGCGGCGGCACTGTGGTGCCGACCGGAGTCGAGGTGGGCAACGGAAGCAGGGTGGTCTCGACCGCCAAAATTTTCACGCAAGGCCAGCTCACGCAGACCGGCCAGAACTGGGACCTTGCGATCAATGGCGACGGCTTCCTGCAGGTACAGCAGGCGGACGGAACCACCGCCTACACCCGCGACGGATCCTTGAAGGTGGACAACCTGGGCCACCTCGTCACGAGTGACGGTCTGCCCGTGCAGGGCGGATTCCAGGCGGTGCCTCCAGGTACTACCTCCGTCTCCATCGCACCGAACGGCCAGGTGACCACGCAGGGCTCGAGCGGGACGCAAACTTATCAGATTCAGCTGGCCCGTTTTGCCAATCCCAGCGGATTGGTCAGCCTGGGCGGCAATATTTACCAGGAGTCCGCCGCAAGCGGCACCGCGGAAACCGGCGCTCCAGCGCAGAATGGATTCGGGACAATCGTCCAGGGCTCGCTCGAGAGCTCGAATGTGAACATCGTTGAGGAAATGGTGAACATGATCCAGGCGCAACGGGCCTATGAGATCAACTCAAAGGCGGTGCAGACTTCCGACGAGATGTTGCAAAAGATCGGGGAGATGAAACGATGAAAGCGGTCCTTGTTATCGCCTTCCTGGCCGTCGGCGCTTGCGCCGCCCGGGCGCAGCTCGACCAAATCCTCGCGCCGGTTGCGACCGTGCAGCAGACGGCGCCTGCGCAAACGGATGGAGACACGGCGGCCAATCAAGGGGCCGGCGCCGCGAACGCCGCGGCGCAAGCGCATGGCAAATTGAGCGGCAGCGACCTTTTGAATGAACTTCAGAAGCAGCTTGCCTCGTATTTCGCCCTCAAGGGGGACCTGAAGCTGAGCTTTATCCGCACCTGGAATGACATGCCATTGCCGGGCAAGGATTTTGAAGTCACGTTAACTGATTATCCTCCGGATGGTGTCACCAGTTCCTTCGGGGTGGGATTCAAGGTGGAATCGGGTGGCATTGAGGTAGGGAATTGGCAGTTGCAACTCCGGGCACAGCTTTGGCAATCCGTATGGGTTAGCCAGGGCAGCATGGATCGCGGCCAGGAGCTTGACCGCTCGATGCTCAACTCGCAGAAGATGGATGTCCTGCGGTCCCGTGGCAGCTATCTCTCCGATGATTTCGACCCCGATGGTTACGATGTGGTGCAAAGCATCAGCGCGGGGATGCCAATTTCCAAGCAAGACGTCATCGAGCGCCCGTTGATCCACAGGGGCGACCTCGTGGATGTCGTCGCGGTCCAGGGACTCATGGATATCCATATGAAGGCGCTGGCGCTGGAAGACGGCGGCCTGCATGCGCTGATCCGGATGCGGAATATGGACAGCAGCAAAGAGTTCAGCGCCCAGGTACTCAATGAAAACGAAGTCAAAGTCCAATTCTAGGACATCCCATTTGTTGATCGTGCTGGTGCTGGCCGGAATTACGGCACAGGCCGGCTCCCTGTGGCGCGACGGAGTGACCGATGAGCGCGGCATGTTTGCGGACAAGCGGGCGAAACGCGTGGGCGATATCCTGACCGTGGTGGTCAATGAAAACGTGGGGATGACCAATACGGTCAGTCTCACCACCACCAAGCAAAACGCATCCGCGAATTCCACCGGCATTGAGGGAATCGCGAGCAACCTGGTCAACCAGTTCATCACAAACCTGCCATCAACGCTTGGTAAGAAGTGGCATGGAGCGGCGGGCGGCAGCGGGCTTGCGACCCCAGTAGCGCCGGCGCTTTCCGTGAACGGGACCAATAGCTTTACGGGCGGCGGAACGATTACCAACAATCAGACCATCACCGCGAGCGAGGCCGTTCAAGTCGTCGACGTGCTGCCGAACGGAAACCTGGTCATCGAGGGGCTGCGCGAAATCTCATTTTCAAAAGAACGGCAATTCGCATCCCTGCATGGAATTGTAAGGCCATACGACATCCAGCCGGATAACACGGTAAATTCCACAAACATCGCGGCGGCGCAAGTGGACATCGTATCGGAAGGCACACTCACGGACGCCCAGAAAAAGGGCTGGCTCCTCAAACTTAACGACACGATCAACCCCTTCTGAGGATGCACATCAAACCGATTTCCGCCTGCCTCGTATCGCTGCTCCTGCTCTGCGCGAGCACGGATGCCGCGCGGCTCAAAGACTTAACCCTGGTCGAAGGCGGCCGGGAGAACCAGCTCGTCGGTTATGGCTTGGTCGTCGGCCTCGCGGGCAAAGGGGACAGCGCGCTCACGTACACCGTGCAGAGCATCGCGAATGCGTTGCAGCGTTTCGGTGTCAACGTACCGGCGAGCACTATCAAGTCCAACAACGTGGCGGCCGTAATGGTGACCGCGACCATCGAGCCGTTCGCGAAACCCGGCAGCAAGATGGATGTGACAGTCTCCTCGATTGGTGATGCGCAGACCATCCAGGGGGGGGTGCTACTACAGACGCCACTGCTGGGCGCCGATGATGTCACCTATGCAGTGGCGCAAGGTTCCGTGGCGATTGGCGGCTTCCTTGGCGGCAGCGAAGGCGGCGGCGGCGCCACGGTGCAAAAGAACCACCCTACGGTCGGGACGATCAGCGGCGGTGCACTGGTAGAGCGGGAGATCGAGGCGCAGATCGTAAGCAACAAGCAGATCGAGTTGCTGTTGCTCAATCCCGATTACGCGTCCGCGGCCCGTGCGGCGGAGGCGATTAACGAAGTATTTCCGCACAGCGCGATTGCGAAGGACGCCTCGACCATCAATATCTGCGTGCCGGATGATTACACCGGGTATGAGGTGAATTTTGTGGCATCACTCGGCGCCATCGAGGTCATCCCCGACAATACGGCGCGGGTTGTGATCAATGAGCGGACCGGGACCATTATCGCCACGGCCAATGTGCGTATTTCCACCGTGGCGGTGAGTCATGGGTCGCTGACCATCAATATCGCCTCGAGCCAGTCCGCCAGCCAGCCCAACGCTTTCAGTGGCGGCAAGACGGCCATTCTCCGGGGAACGCAGACCTCCGCTAATGAGCAAAAGGGCGGGTTCCAGGTGGTGGACGAGCTACCGACGATTCAGGACGTCGCGGCCGCGCTGAATGCGCTGGGCCTCTCGACACGGGATATGATGGCAATTTTCCAGGCGATGAAAACAGCAGGGGCGCTGCAGGCGGACCTGATCCTGGAGTAACGCCATGGATATCTCCTCGATTACCTCACAACTTAGCCCGACAGGCCTCGACCCTGCCGAAGTTGCCGCGAAGAACGACCGCGACCCGGCGAAGATCGCGAAGGTTTCCAAGCAGTTCGAAGCTATTTTGCTGCGGCAATTCCTCGGGGAATCAATGAAACCACTGCTCCAGGGTGGGCCTTCCGGCCAAGTTTACGGGTACATGCTCACGGACGGGCTCGCGACGGAGATCGCCGACGGGGGCGGCCTCGGGTTGGCCCATGTCCTCCAGGCGCAGCTTTCTCAAAAGCCTAAATGACGACGACCAGCCATGATAACTTGATCGAGGCCCTCCGGGACGAAGTCCAGGAGTACGGGGGACTGTTGAGCCTCTTTGACGAGCAGCAGACGGCGATTCTGGAACGCAAGCCGACGGTGGTCCTGTCGATCCAGGATTCGATCAAGGGGCAACTGGAGACGATCAACGGGTGCCGGAAGCGGCGGGAGCAGATCGCGCGGGAATTTGCCGTTTCGTTGGGACAGGAGCCGGAAATCACCGTAAGACAACTTATAGATTATTGCGAAGAGGTGGTACGGCCTCTGCTGCATGCGTTAATTTACGAAGTGAACCAACTCATCACCAAAACCAGGCGCCGCGGGCAGCAAAACCAGATGCTGCTCGCCCGTTCCATTGAGGTGTCCCAGCAGATTCTGCAGCGGCTCAACCCCGGGGCGTTGACGAAAACCTATTCCCGGCGCGGCCGGATCAACATTTCCCGGGGGGGCGTTGGATCAACGTACCTCGCACGGAGCTAAGCGATGGCTGGTCTCATTACAGATCTCACGCAAGGCAGCCAGTCGCTGGAGGCGCAGCAGTTGGGGTTGCAGATCACCAGCAACAACCTGTCGAATGTAAACAACCCCAATTACGCCACCCAGAGGGTCGAATTGGGATCTACAGGGGAGCTGGACGAAGCCGCGGGGCAGGTGAGCATGGGGGTCGAGGTATCCGGGATCACCCAGTCGCGGAATTCCTACCTGGATGCCCAGGTGGCGCAGGAAATCTCCCAAACCAGCGCGCTGCAATCGCAGGTCACCCAATTAACACAGGCCCAGTCCTACCTGGGTGAGCAGGTCAACAGCAGCACGAGTACTTCCTCCATTACCGATTCATCGTCCTCCACTTCCGGGATCAGCTCGGCGATGAATACATTTTTCAATTCCTTTAGCAACCTTGCGACGACGCCCACGGATGCCGGCGCCCAACAGACAGTGATCCAAAGCGCGGGTACGCTGGTGAGCACGATCAATACGACGTATTCGCAATTGCAGGGTCTGCAAGGGGATATAAACACGCAGATCAATCAGGATGTCGGCTCGGCCAATGGACTGCTGCAAAGCATCGCGACGCTGAATGGTCAAATCGCGCAATACAATGCGCAGAATCCCGGCTCGACGCCGAACGACTTGAATGACCAGCGCGAGGGCGACATTGAGCAGCTTGCGCAGTACATGAATTTCACAACGAGCACCATTCCCAACAGCAACGGGCAGCTAAAATTGACCGCGCTGGACCCGAGCTCGAATCCGGTGACGCTGGTGAGCGGCACAGAGGTCGAGGGGAACGGGATCGCGTTTACGGGCACCGGATTTACCGCCGGGACGCCAACTACAGCGCTGGCCCTGACGGGGGGATCGCTGGCTGGTAACCTCGCGGCGAGCACTGGTGGAGTCCAGACGCTGATCAACAATCTGACTACTACGGCCTCGCAACTTACCTCGGCTGTTAATGGCGCTTATAATCCGACAGGTACGGGAAACAATTTCTTCGCGAGTACGCCGGCAAGCGGGAGTTTGCTGACCATTGACCCGACCTTGAGCGCGAGCACATTGAAGACGACGAACACGGCGAACGCGGGAGCCAATGAACTGGCTCTAGCGGTGGCCAATGTGCAGACGCAGCAATTCTCGACGGCCGGCGGCGATCAGATCAATGGGACGCTGCCGGATTACTACTCGGGAGCAGTCACGGGTATCGGGGAATCGATCAACGGGGCGCAGTCGCAATTGACCGACCAGACAGCGGTGCAGACGATGGTAGAGTCGCAGCGCAGTTCGGTAAGCGGCGTGAACCAGGACGACGAACTGACCAATTTGATGACCTACCAGAGCGCCTTCCATGCGCAGGCACAGGTGATGAACACCGTGAACAACCTGCTGGACGTGATTTGCAACGGGCTTTTTGGAACCCCCTTAAGTTAATGAATTATGCGTATCGCAACCGATAGTATATCCAACGCGCTGATGTCGCAAATCCAGACGCTCGGCGCCCAGCAGACGCAGTACGAGCAGGAGTTGTCCACTGGCAATAAGATCACCAACCCGAGCGACGATCCGGCGGCGATGGACCAGGTGCTGAACATGAGCTCGCAGATGGATGCGCTCAAGCAATACTCGGCCAATAACGCGGTGGCGACGGAGATTTCGCAGCAGAGCTACTCCTCATTAAACAACCTGCAGACGATTTCCACCTCCGCCAGCGAACTTGCGACTGAGGGATCGAACGGGACCACATCACCAAGTTCCTATACGGCCTACTCGCAGCAGCTTGAGCAATTGATCAAGCAGGGGCTGGATACGGCCAACTCGAAGGGTAACAATGGTTATTTGTTCGGCGGGACCCAGACGACTACGCCGCCTTTTACAGCCACTTATGACGCCTCGGGGAATATCACCGGGGTAACTTACGCCGGCTCCGCAGCCGGGATCTCGATGCAGACGGGCCAGGCGAGCACAGTTTCGCCGTATACGGATGGATCGACCAACCAGCAGATTGCTGATTTTTTGAATCACCTTGTCACCCTCAAGGGTGCGATGGATTCGCAAAACGCGTCCGCAGTGCAGGCAGTGCAGCCGAATCTGCAGAGCGACGAAAACAACATTTTGACCGCGGTAAGCGGGGTCGGTGCGGTGCAGTCCGGCCTGGAAGCAGACCAGACTTTGAATCAATCAACGTTCACTTCGCTGCAAGGGCTGGTGTCGGGTGACACGAGCGCAGATGTCGCGACGGCGACGGTGCAACTTTCGCAAGCGCAAACGGCTTACCAGGCGGCGCTCGAGGCCGGGGCCAAAATCATGCAAACCTCGCTATTGAATTATCTCAACTAAGCCGGCAAGACCCTTCTCCCCACCCATGAAACTAGCCACTGAAACACAAACCTGCTCCTCCTCGGAGGAATGCATCCTGCAACTGCCCTTCGGGTTGATCGGGCTGCCAAAACTGACAACCTTTGCGTTCGCGCCGATCGAGAATAGCTGGCCGTTTATGTCGATGAACTGGGTCGGGAACAAGCGGATGAACTTTGTGGTGATCGACCCGAGCGGGCTGATACCGGGTTATGACATCGAGCTGAGTGATGAGGACGCGGAGTCGCTCCAGATCGAGTCTTCGGAGGATGTCCAGATCCTCAATATCGTGACGGTACATTCTTCCCGGCCGCAGTTCATTACGGTCAACCTGATCGGTCCGATTGTGATCAACCGGCAGACCGGGATTGGGAAGCAGGTAATCATCCAGAATTGGAACCGTTATTCCAGCGAATATCCTCTAGTCGACCAGCGCGCGCATAAGTCCGCAGCTTGATTGGAGCAGATGCTAGTCCTTAGCCGCAAGGTCAACGAGGGGGTGATGATCGGTGATGAAATCGAGATCCGTATTAGCCGGATTGATTCCGAAGTCGTCAAAATAGGGATTCATGCGCCGCGGAACCTTCCGATTTACCGGGATGAGATTTACCGGCAGATGAAGGAGGCCAATATGGGTGCGGCGCGGACGAAGCTGGGAAGGCTGCCGATGCTGGATTTGGTGCGAAAGACAAAGGCGGCTGAGAAATAGGATGGCGGAGCGAACTGACGGGAAGAGGAATCCCATCCTGCCGGTCACGGAGCCGTCAAACAAACCTTTAGTTTCGGCGCGGCGACCGGCAATTCCTGCATTACGAGGCCGGCCATCGCCCGGGCGCCTTTCTCGTTGAAGTGGGTGTTATCGCCCTTCTTGTTTGCGAGCGCCGCGCTCCCTTCCGGGCCGAGTTTTTCCGCCAATGCTTTGCTGGAGGTGTAGAGGTCGATTACGGGGGCCTGTTTTTCGGTCGCGACTTCCTTCATGGCGTTCGCGTAGGAGACGAGACTGCGGTTGGGCGGGGCTGCGGTTTCTGCGACTTTTCCCTGGGCGTCGAACGTCCTGCGCACCATTGGAGTTACGAGGACGGGTGTTGCGCCGATGGCGCGGGAGTCATCGATGTAACGGCGCAAGTTGGCTTTGTAATCGGTAGCCGCGTCAGTGGCCTCTGGCATGTTGGGGGCATGCGAGTCGTTGTGGCCGAACTGGATCAGCACGTAATCTGGCTTTTCATCGAGAGCCTTCTGCCAGCGGCCTTCCTGGATGAAGGTCTTCGTGCTCCGTCCGGGGGTGGCGAGGTTGGTTACCTCTACGGTGCCGGGTTTGAAGCGTTCCTGGATATACTGGCCCCAGCCTCGATTCGGGTGCTCGGGGGGATAGTTGGAGACGGTTGAATCGCCGACGATGACAATATGCACAGGGGGTTTGGCAGCGTCCGTAGCGCGGGCGTTGGATGTGAGGAATGCTGCCAGAAAAAAGGTCGCGATGGTGAGGAAGGAGGAGCGATGCATGGAATGGGGAGAATGAGATGTGGGCTTTTTTTGCCGGCCAGTAAAGCTTACTTGCGGTCGGAAATGCCATAGATGGGAGACTGACCCGGCAGGGCTTTGGTGGGTTCGGGCGCAGGGGCGTTGATGCCATTGATCAACAGATTGTCGAAATAGGGGGTGCTGAGTCTATCTTTGTCTGAACCCGCCCTCAGGCCGGCCATGCCTCGCCCATAGACGTTGTCCGTCGCGTTCAAGACCGGTTTGCCATCCACGAATCCGGTTAAGTTGGTGCCTTGAAAGCGGAGTTTCAGATTGTGCCACTGGTTCGGTCCGATGTTGGGAATCTGGACAGTGCCGAGATCCTTTTCTCCTCCCTGGCCATCATCCCCCGCCTTTCCGGCCTTTATCAGCGCTTGTTGTTCGACGTCGCCTTCGAGCTTTTTGGGATTCCTTTTGAGGCCGCGAATGAGCACCAAATGACATTGGCCATTGTACGCGAGGATTAGATAATAGCCCCTCGGAACGTTGCGGAAACCGGGACCCACGTTGTTAATCCGGCCCATGACGCCTGCTGAGTCGCCGGGATTCAGGTAAACGTCGACACTGATATCATAGTCCCGCCACTGGTCGTCGCCGATGACCGTGTAAGGCATGTATTCCGGCGCCCATTGAATCGGCCTTTCAGGGATGACCTGACGCAGGCACTTTCCCTTTTTGTCCGGACGGTCAACAAGCTCGAACACGTCGGCAATGTCCGCGGTGTAGCGGGGCAGATAGCCATACTCCTTTGGAGAGGAATACTCGTCGAACGTTTCATAGTACGGAAATGGAAATGGTTTGTCTGAGGGTATGTTGGTGAAGGAACCCTTCTGCTGCCCCGTGGTGGTCGAGAGCGAGTAAATTGAATCCGGATTCAACGTGATGGTAAAGGCGCCCCTTACCGGCGTGATGCCGGGTTGCTGCACGAATTGCTCCTTTGCGTTGCTGCGCCAGACACAAAGTTCCTTGGCGGACAGGCCACCGCCAATCTGAAAACGCATTTGCTGCGGGGTTGTGGCACCTTTTGTCTCTATGATGACGCTGTAATCATTGCCTGGCGATTTCATGGTCACGTAACTGCCGCTGCCGCTTAATTCTCCGCACCCTCCGTTGAGATATTGCCATCCAACATTCGTAAATTGCCCGTAATGGGCGTATCCCCACAGGGCCTCACGGACTTCGTAATGCCCGCTCCATGGTGAGCGTGCCAACAGCATGGCGGGGTCTTCCGAATAGGGTTCCATGGGGTAAACCCCGGCGATTTCATACCAGTTCGTGATTCGGGTCGCACCACTGAGGATGAAATTCTCGTTGAAGGCCTTCACAATGCTGATCGCGCAGTCGAACCCCTTGAGATAAACATGTTCCTCGGTATTCCAAATCGGCTTGTTCATCTGGGCGGCCATCGAGCGTACGGCAGGGGACGCGGGAATTCTTACCAAAGTGTGGGCACTGAGGATGCCGATGGCGTCGCGGAGCTTTTCATCCGTGACCATGTCCTTGACGAAATCGAACTTTGTTGCGGGCCAGTTATCGAAGGCGTGGATCTGGAGCTTCTGAAAGCCATTGGCGTCCAGGGTCGCCCGGAGCATTTCTACAAAGTCATAGTTGACCCCCTTTTCGTTGCGACAGCCGATGGCATCAAATTCGAGACCATAAATCTTTTTCAGTCCCTGGAGCCATTTCACATAGTAGTCTGCGGCGTCCTGCGACCAGAAGTTGCCGTTTCCAATCCAGCCGGGGGCGGCCCATGCGGCGCCATCCAGACTAAGAGCGGGATTACGCCTTTTCGCCTCACGCAAGATCCACCACGTGTAGCCTCGGGAATAGTTGAGGTCATCCCGCGTATGCATATGGCTGGGCATCGAGCCTTGCGTCGCATTGCCATCGCCCGGAATCTCCACGAGCAGCGCGCTCACGGAAGCGCCGAACTTCGGCTTGTAAACAAGGTCCAGAATCTGGCTGCGCTGCGGCTCGGGATAATCCTTGAGCAGGGCTGAAGTCGCGCCGCCGCCATTGACCACGCCAATGCCATCGAAGCGCTTGCCCCCGGCGTCGCCCTTGAGGTCGACAATCTGGACTGGAGCTTCGGCAGCGTCTGCGGCGCGGGAGGTGGGTGTGACGATGGTGGCCAGAAAGCATGCGAAGATGTTCAGTAAAAGGAACTGATTCACAGTCTGAGCGGGGGCAAGATTGGACTAATTCTATAATATGCCGCGGATCGAGCGACCTTACAGGCCGCGGCGTGATATGGATCGAAAAACAGCGCCGAGGCCCTGCGTTGTGTGCGGCCGGGTTTATCAACCCGAGTAGGAAAACAGCTCCATGGCATAGGTGGGGAGATTGTGAGCGTCTGGAGTGCTACTGCAAATACCTCACTGGGGACTGTTCGTGGCTGTGGCAAAATCGGCGGGGGTCACGTCCGAGACATCCACGAGAACGGTGGCTGGACGGGCATCTGGCTTTAACAGACTGGTCTTAATGTTAGTAAATTTCACTCCGCTCACATGTCGGGCATAGATGGCGTAAGCGGGGATTTTCTTTCCAAACATACTGTACTCCGGGTAGGCGGCTTCTTTCTCGGGCAACACTTTCGCTGCATCGCCGGCTGTGCCGCCCCCTGGCAGCTCGAGCTGCATATTCTCGAGGGTGAGCGCCTGCACCGGGTGACCGGGGACACCGTTGATCAGGATGCCGATCATCCCGACGTGCGTGGCCCTTACGTTATCAACCGTCACATCGGTCAGTTCACCGGGAGCAGTCTTAGGCTGTTCGCCCGCGCGGAAAGCTTTGAGGCGCGCACCAAGGCGGATGCTGATCGCGGCCTTCACGCCGTCCATCGCGACATCGTTGATGGTTACGTGGCGCAGGTCGCCGCCATCGACCGTGTTAAGGGCGATGCCCGCCATGTCTGTTTTAGTGATCTTGCAGCGGGCGATGGAGATGTTTTCAAAACCGCCATAGGATTCGGTGCCAAGCTTGATCGCGTTGGTGTGGGTCGAGAGCTGGCAATCTGTAGCGGTAATATTGCGCGTGGGGCTGGCTCCCGTGGATTTGATGACGAGCGCGTCGTCACCGCTGATGATGTCACAGTCGTCCACGTTGATATCTTCGCTGGAATCGATATCCACGCCGTCATTATTCTGAAGCTTCTCGTCGCGAGTGCGGATGGTCAGGCCCTGGACGAGCGCTCCCTTGGTCTGGAAAAAAGCCAGCGTCCAC
>Ga0302320_10006391_pt1 | contig 26162 bp, 24 predicted proteins | sample Bog_T0_3_FD_202130 | JGI IMG/M metagenome (GOLD analysis project Ga0302320, IMG submission 202130) | Peat permafrost microbial communities from Stordalen Mire near Abisko, Sweden - Bog_T0_3 | ecosystem: Environmental > Terrestrial > Soil > Wetlands > Peat | place: Sweden: Abisko, Stordalen Mire... | reverse complement strand
CCCATCTGATCGGTTTCAGCGTAGCGCACCCTGACTTCAGTGGTTACGGACATGCGGCGTTCTCCCGGCGTCTGATAACGATTGAATTGCGTACCTAGTTTTCCACGTGGAACGCGATCTTTTCCACATTCTTAGGTGTTTCTTCGGGTTTTGTCGGCTCGAATTCACAAAGAACAAGTGGGGAGACGGCTCTCATGGCTTCAAATGCGAGAAGATCGACAGCCTGCTCACATCGTTGAAGATGAGGACGGCAAAAAATGCCACCAGCACCAGGAACGCCGCCTGGTAGATGTACTCCTTGACCTTGATGTTGATCTCGCGCCGGATGACGCTTTCGATCAGGAGGAAGAGAATCATCCCGCCGTCGAGAATCGGAAAGGGCATCAGGTTGAGAATGCCCAGATTCACGCTGATCATTCCCGCCAGCCCGAACTTCGGGGACCAATCCTTAATCTCCGCCGCTTCCCCGGCCGCCTGAGCGATTCCCACCGGCCCGATCAACTGCGTCATGGGGACCTTGCGCGTAGCCAGCCGCTGCAGCGTCTCGAAGATGAGCGTCGAGTTATCGGCGCAGAATTTGGCAGACTTAGAGGCTGCCTTGCTCAGCGGCAGCGGATCGTTGCGATACGGTGGCGGCACGGCGCCAAAGCCCAGCTTCCAGCCGGCGCTGTCGAGCTTGGCAGGATGCGCTACGAGCGTCAGCAGCTCGCCATTGCGCACCACCGCCAGCGTCATCGCCTTGCCCTGCCCAGCCTGCATGTACGCCAGAAGCGTTGGAATCGAATGAAAGGCAAGTCCGTCTACCGATTGGATGGCGTCGCCGCTGAGCAGGCCGGCCCGCTCGGCCGGAGTTCCCGGCATCACTTGCTTGACGCCGATGGGGCCGGGCGTGAACTGCGGCAACATCCCCGCCAGATCCTCTTCCTTAGATTCGCCGGGCACGTGCAAGGCGAGTTGAAGAATCTTGCCATCGCGCTCCACTGCGACGGGCACGGTCTGGTTGGGGTCCAAATGGATGCGTTCAAAAACCTGTTCCCATTCCGGGTGGTCGGCCTCGGCAAAGTGACGGATAATGTCGCCCGGTTCAACGCCGGCCTGCGCCGCCGCCGAGCCTGGGATCACCCATTCGACGGTCGTGGTCTTGACCTCGACGGCGGGGACTTCATTGATTACGCCGTAGTAGAAGAGCATCAGGACAAAGGCCAGAATGAAATTGGCGACCGGCCCGGCCAGTCCGATGAGGATCTGCTGCCAGCGGGAATGCGAGGTGAGGGCGCCGGGATCGCTCGCCGGGGCTACCGTGGCTGTTCCCGCCGCCGCATCGCTCAGTTCGCTGAATTCTTCGCCGGCCATTTTGACAAATCCACCCAGGGGAAGCAGGCAGACTTTGTAGTCGGTATCGCCGTATTTGTAGCCGAAGAGGCGCGGGCCGAAGCCGAAGGAAAAGGCTTCGACGCGAACACCGCAGAGCTTGGCGACGGCAAAGTGGCCGAACTCGTGGACCACGACCATGAGGCCGAGAAGGACGATAAAGGCGACGGCGGAAACCAGAAATTCATGCATAGATGTGCGGTATATTCCTTGGCAATGCTCTTATGGGACGGCCGGCGGCTTCACGCCAACAGCGCACGCGCCGTTTCGCGCGCCTCCCGGTCCGCGGCGAGCACTTCCGCAATGGTGGCCGGGTGCGCCTCGGGCGTGGATGCAAGCACCTTCTCAATTGTACGCGGGATTCCCATGAAGGGGATGCGCCGCTCAAGGAATGCCTGGACAGCCACCTCGTCGGCGGCGTTTAAAGCGATGCAGTGCGCTCCGCCTTTTTCCGCCGCTGAAAAGGCCAGACGCAGGCAGGGGAAGCGCTCGAGGTCGGGCTGCTCGAAGTCCAGGTGGGTGAGCGCGGCCATGTCGAAGGTTAAGGTCGAGGCGGGCCGCTCCGGGTAAGCCAGTGCGTAGAGAATCGGCAGGCGCATGTCGGTGACGGAGATCTGCGCCAGGATCGAGCCGTCCACGTATTCCACCAGCGAGTGAACCGTGGATTGCGGATGGACCGTGACGCGCACTTGAGCTGCCGCGACATCGAAGAGCCGGCATGCCTCGATGACCTCCAGGCCCTTGTTGAGCATGGTGGCCGAATCGATGGTGATGCGCCGGCCCATCACCCAGGTGGGGTGCTTGAGCGCCTGCTCGGGGGTGATGGCGGCGAACTGTTCGAGGGGCAGTTTGCGGAAGGGCCCGCCCGAGGCCGTCAGCCAGATGGTCTTTACCTCGGAGTGCGCGCCCACGCGCAGGCATTGGTGAACCGCGTTGTGCTCGCTGTCGATGGGCAGGATTGGGACGTTGCGCTCGCGAGCGGCCGCGGTGAGGATTTCGCCGGCGGCCACCATGCACTCCTTGTTGGCCAGGCCGATGGGCTTGCCGGCCAGAATGGCCGCGTGGGTGGCTTCAAGGCCGGCCACGCCGACGATGGCCGAGACGACAAAGTCAGCTTCGGGAAGGGTCGAGCAGGCGACGGTGCCTTCGGTTCCGTAGACAACTTCGATCCCGGAGACACCGGCCTGTCTGAGCCTCGCCGAAAGCTGCGCGGCCAGTTCTTCAGTAGCCAGCGAGACCATCCTCGGCCGCCAGCGAGCGGCCTGCGCGAAGGCCTCGTCAAGATTGCGCCCGGCTGCCAGCGCAGCCACTGAGTAGCGCTCGGGAAACTGCTCGACGATGGAGAGGGTACTCTGCCCGATGGAGCCGGTGGAACCGAGAATGGCGAGTTTCTTCATAGAGTTGTTTTATGGCGTGATACCAGCGATAGAGCCGACGACTTCGCGAACTTCAAGGAGCACATCGTCCGGGGCTTTGCCGATCAAGACTGGGTTACGTGCCTGCCAATCCATACTGCGCATGTGTTCGCAAAGAATAGCTCCATGTACTGGAAGTCCCGGAGGAAGAAGAACCTCAAAAGGGAACCTCTTGATTTTGCTGGTGATAGGGCAAACGTATGCCAAGGAGGTTCTCAGATTGAAGAACCGTGCAGAGAGTACCAGCGCCGGTCTGTGGCCAGCTTGTTCATGGCCGGCCTGTGGATCGAAATCGATCCAAACCAGATCACCGGAATCAGGGCAGTAGGGCTTCACCAAACCTCAACCCCGCGTGGAGGGCCCCAGTCATACTCTGGAATACGAGTTCCCTCTGGAATACCTTCCAGAAGCTCCTCCAATGTCCTGCGTTTGCGCGGACGTGTTGAAGTGGATTGCTTGACGAGCGCGATGCTGCCGTTCCCGTTCGAGACCCATTCCAACGGCTCGCCGACAGGCAATGAGGCCTGAGCGACCAACTCTTCAGGAATCTCAACGGTAAGCGTGTTTCCAACACGAACGATTTGGGTCGTCATGGGACCAACTCCTATGGAAATCATAGCGCGAATCAGAGTTGATTGGGGCGTTTCAGCTCAAAACCACTGGTGAATGACCTGAACGTACCATAGCGCCGGAGCGGCCAGCAGCAGGGCGTCGATACGGTCCAGGACGCCGCCATGGCCGGGCAGAATGGAACCCGAGTCCTTGACACCCGCCGAGCGCTTGAGCGCCGATTCGGCCAGATCGCCCACCTGCGCAGCCGCATTGATCACCACAGCCAGGAGGAGCCAGTACCACCAAGGCTCGTCGGAATAGGAGAGTTTTGCCGAATCCCACAGATCGAAGAACCTGCCCACTCCCAGCAGGGCGCCAGTCACCAGCAGACTGCCGGCCACCGAGCCAAGAGCGCCCTCCCAGGATTTGTTCGGGCTCAGCGCGGTAGCCATCTTGTGCCGGCCCCAGGCGCTGCCGACATAAAGGGCGGCAATGTCGCCGGCCCAGACAACGCACAGCAGGAATACGACCAGCGAGGGGCCGTTGGTCTCCTCCAGCAGGGCGGGAAGGGTCATCAGGGTGAAACCAACGTAGAAAAGGCAGAAGATGGAGGTTGCGGCGGCGGCCAGCACCTGGTCAGCGGGCCGGGAGAAGGTGCAGTAAACCAACAGGCCCAGGCCAAGAATGCCGCGGATGGCTACAGCCTGGCCGGGCCAATAGAGGTTGCTGGCAAACAGTGCCAGAATGACGATCACCACCGCAACGCGCGGCGGTGTAGCGCCAGTCTTCTCCGCCAGACCCAGAAACTCCCATCCAGCCAGCGCAGCCACCGCGGCAACGGCCAGCGTAAACAGCCACTGCCAACCCGGACCGAGAAAGACCAGGAGCAGGACCAGAGGAATCAAAATGAGAGCGGTGACGATGCGTTTCATGCCAAAGGTGAGGATACACTGCCGGGGCGGGAAATGCCGACAGGCGGCTGCTTCCCATTGACCTGGCTGCTGATCGGCCTCAACCCACGAAGGAATCCGGGCCAGGGCGGTTCCAGGATTGTTGTACCCGGATGGCCTCCGGCTGCGACGCCGAATCGCCGGAGGCGATGCACGATGCTGGACGCAAGACGGGCAAAAGGGGTTCTGCCGGTCGCGGATGGCGCTACGAAAGGTAACCTAATTTGGTTGAATGCACCATGTTTGGTGCAAATATACCCTATTTTGAACAAATTCCGGAAAAACATTGCCTGCAAGTAACACATAATAAACTTGTTGAATGGATAAAGGCGAACAGAAGGAGTATGGACCTCGTGGAATTTTGGCGAAGACGGTGGACGGTGGGCCCGGAAGAGTGGTCAGTGATGGGCCTGCGGCTCTGGGGACTGTTCATAGTTCGATTCTGCGCCTTGGGGAGGTAATTATATGCAAATCCCGGCGCACATTCTGTGACGGAAGGAAGACACAACTGAGGGTAGAGAAAAACCAGGATTTCCACGGCTGAAATGGCCTCGCCGAGGGAATTGATATCTTGAGGAAATCAACGCTTGAGGTTCGTTGCGGTGGGCACACCTATTGGGGTTTTGCACTAAGCGCTCTTGCCGCCGTCCGAGCGAAGCCAGCGCACAAAGGCCTCCGAGCCACCGCGCTGCGCCATGGCTTCCTTCACGCGGAAACGCAACTGCTCGGCCAGCCGCGTGGCCCTGGCCGCGGAATTCTCTTCCCTCGGCGTTTTTTTGATGTTTTCCAATGGATTCCCGCCTCCACCCCAAACTTCGTCAGCTTAGGGTAGCAGCAAGACGCCTGAATTGGGAAAACCCATTCCGGCAGGAACAAGAGTACTCACCCTGTCGCGAGCCTGATCCGCTCCGCCTCTTCGTTCACTCCGCCAGCAAAGACTCTAGTAAGCGGTAGGACCCGGCAGTCCTGAACGCGAATTGGGAGTTGGGCCGGCCAGGTTGCACTTCCAGTCGCCGAAGGCCGTCTTCCAGCACTTTCCGACCGCAGCAGGCCACAGAGGGCGCGCCCCGGCGCCGGCCGTTTACCATTCACTCCGCGGCGCTAGAAAGTGGTGGGAGCCGCGGCGTTCTCCATCTTCGGAGCGCCGCCTTGCAGCTTGCACTTCCAGTCGCCGAAGGAGGTCTTCCAGCACCACCCCTGGGCTTCCGGCACCACACTCTTGATGCAGCTTTGCCCGGCCGGCGCCATATTGCTGATCAGTTGGCAAAAGTAGCCTGTGTAACTGCCGCGCAGCGGGTAGACATCCGCTTTCAGGTCGATTCCCGCCAGGCCCGCATCGGTCCAGTAGACGAACGGCCTCGACGAGCCCATTTGCAGCTTTACGTCCTGAATCAGCCCCAAGCCCGTGTACGATGTCGCATCCATTGTGCATTGGACCAGCACCGTCGCCTGCGCCGCAGATGGCGGCTTGGTGACTTGCGCGCATTTCCGCGGAGCGCGCGCCTGATACTCAGGAAGCATTGTCAGCGGCTCCGAAATGCCGGCTCCGCTCTGGCCCGCGCCCTCGCCTCCGGCGCTCTTGCATCCAAACGGTGTGAGAAGCGTGACTGCAAACAGACAAAGCGCCACTACGCGCACGTCTTTGGTCATGATCATCGTTGACTCTCCTTGGGGGAGCCTTGCGGTAAACCAGCAGAATGGGAATGCAGAACCTCTCAGCAGCGCATTCGCCGCCGGAAACCCCGCAAAGAGACCGTCCACAGCAGGCAATCCGGACGAAGAGCGCTCCTTCTCCGGTTCCGCGTCGCCTCAATCCGGTCCGAGGACCAGATGGGGAGTTTGCCGCCCGCCTGCTAAAAAGAAAAATCGGAATCGGGACGCAGGCAATCGCCGGCGTTCAAATGAAGAATGGGGAAGTCCTGATACAGCAACTGGGGGGAATTGCCCGGTCCAACGCATCCGAACAACTGCGATGGGCGTCGGGAACTAGCAGTGCCCAAATACTACTCCTACATTCGTAAGAACGGCAAGGAGAGGCAAAGGGGCCAAAAACAGGCTAAGAACATTCCGCCGGTTGCGTCTGGTCAAGACTGCTCAAGCCGGCGAGAAATCCCCCTGGCCCCCGAGCCTGCCGCAGATTGCACCTTCCGCGCCGGAGCGATGAAGCGGATGTACTCCGACTGGCAAAGAGAACCTACAAGATCAAGGATCCTTAGCTGGCCGCGATCCGGATGCGTTCAGGATTCTCTTCGACCTCGCCGACGGATTCGCTGAGGCCGCCGTAACGGCGCTCCCGCTGTTGGAAGGCGGCAATTGCCTCGAGCAGATGGATGCCGCGGAAGTCGGGCCACAGCCGCTCGGTGACGAAGATCTCGGTATAGGCGACCTGCCAGAGCAGGTAGTTCGACAGCCGCATCTCGCCCGAGGTGCGGATCAGCAGGTCGGGGTCCGGCATGTGGGCCGTGTAGAGATGGCGGTGAATGTCTTCCTCGGTGATGCGCTCCGCGCTCAGGTGTTTGTGCTTCATCTCGGCCGCCAGGCCGCGGAATGCGTCCACCAGTTCCGAGCGGCCGCCATAGTTCAGGGCAAGGGTGAGCGTGGTGCCAGTATTGCGCGCCGTGGCCTCCTCGGCCCAGCGCATCTTCTCCTGAACCTCGGCGGGCAGCTCATGGGTGCGGCCGATGTACTTCATGCGCACGTTGTTGTCCATCATGCGCTGGAGGTTGCTCTCCAGGTAGCTCTTGAGCAGGCGCATGAGGAAGTTGACCTCGGCGCGGGGGCGGCGCAGATTGTTTTCAAGAGAAAAGGCGTAGAGGGTAAGCCAGGGCAGACCGATGCGCGAGGCGGTCTCAGTGACCAGTTGCACGCTGTTGGCCCCCTGCTGGTGGCCCAGGAAGCGCTTGAGGGCGCGGCGGCCGGCCCAGCGGCCGTTGCCGTCCATGATGATGGCGACATGGTCGGGCAGATGCTCCGGCTTCAGAGTCGCGTAAACCGCGCGCTCCTCGACCGTCAGCTCATCGATCCGCAATGTGCCGGCAGGAACCAAAGGACTTGCCTCTTCCAGAATCCTGGCGCACGGCATTTCTGGCGCCGGCAGCCAGGGTCTTCAATCTTCGACCGTAGCACAAGCGCCCATGCGCCGCAATTGCTTCGCGCCTCAATTAAAGGCACGGAATCACCAAAGCCCGCGAAGGCAAGAGCAACGGCCAGTCCGCCGAAAAAGCTGAACCGGAATCATCCGGGCCAGAGCTCCTTTACGCGGTGCGCCTGTGCCCGATGGCCATGTCGCGGGCCGCGCCATAAAGCAGCGACCGATGCAACGGGTCCAGGCTGGGCAACAAGGCCGCAATCTCGGCCAGCAGCGGATCAGCCAGAATCGACGCAACCTCATCGTCGCGGCGGCTGCGGGCATCCTGCACCAGGTGACGCACATCCACGCCCAAGGCCCCGGCCAGCCGCTCAAGCGACCCCAGGGTGGGGATGGCCTTGCCATTCTCGATCTTTGAGATGTAGGTGCGGGGCACCTGCATCCGTCCGGCCAGTTGGCGCTGGCTGAGATGGCGGGCGCGCCGGATCTCCTTCACCTGGCCGGCTACCTTCAGTCCGGCTTCGGTGGATGGATCGGCTTGGTGAAGGTCAACCGGTATCGGTCCGGGCCGCACCGGCTCCTCGACCTCCAGGGGCCTATGGCACCTGACACAATGGGAGTTGCTCGGCCGGAACTGAACCAGCCTGCAATCGATAAACTTGCAGCGTATGACTTCGCGTGTCTCCACGCTCACCGGGAATGTTGCCATGTGCGGTGTGCGGAGCGCCAGAGCAGGGGCTCCGCGGTGCACTGAGCACCGCGATATGTGTTACCTTCGGTGACGTGAACCATAATTGTCAAGTGGAAAATTGGATTCAAGCCGATGTTTCACCTATGATAGTCGGAAAATGAAGTGAGAAACCAGAGAAATCGCGAACCAGAATGCACAACATTGAGGCCCGGAAAAGATGAAAACTTGCACTAATAATGATGCATCGGCAGGCGCTTCAGGTTATGGCCGGGAGCAAGCCTGGGAACTGCTGACCGAATGGACCCAGAGCGAAAATCTGCGCAAGCACGCGCTGGGTGTCGAGGCCTGCGTCAGGGCGATGGGCGACGCGGAGGCCGACCGGCTTGGGCTGGCCGGCGAAGAACGCGCGGCGCTGGTCGAGCTTTACTCGACGACCGCTCTGCTGCACGATTTCGACTATGAGCGCCATCCCACGGCCGCGGAGCATCCCTTTGTGGGCGTCCGCGAGCTGGAGCGGCTGGGTTGGCCCGAGGAAATGCGCACCGCCATTCTGGGCCACGCGCAGTACTCCGGCGTACCCCGCGTGACGCATCTGGCCAAGTCCCTTTTCGCCTGCGACGAGCTGGCCGGCTTTCTTACCGCCTGCGCGCTGGTGAAGCCCACCAAGGCGATTGCCGATGTGGAGGTGGCCAGCGTGCGCAAAAAGATGAAGGACAAGGCCTTCGCCCGCGGCGTCAACCGCGACGACATCGTGCTGGGCGCGGCGGAACTGGGCATTGAGCTGGACGCGCATATCGGGTTTTGCATTGAGGCGATGAAGAGGCGGGCCGGGGAACTCGGGCTGTAATCCAGACGATTCCGGGCGGGAATGCCTGCACCTACCTGAACCAGATCAGCCACGCAAACGCGCCCGCAAAAAGAAGGACGCCGAAGGCTGTCTTCACCGCCGTATGCACCCTCGTCCGCAGCAATTCGCGGTAGTAGAATTGCTCTGGTTGTGCCGGATTGTAGCGGATGGTGATGGTCTCTCCGCCGATGAGCTGATATAGCGGGGAATCATCTGGGACAGTGAATTCGGCGCTCTGCCGCTGCCCCTGCCGGTCGGTCCAGACAAGCTCGTCGCCCGAGGCCCAGGTTGAGGGCGCCGGCTGGCCGTGGACGGTTTGTTTGGTCTCCTCGACGGTCGAGGATGCAACCACCGCTTCGGTCTGAACCCACTTGTCGTAGCCGCGCAGCCGCTCCCAGATCTCGATCAGCATGATGGCTCCAGTGTGCCACACCGGGGCGGGAAATTGCTTCGGAATCTGAACGGAAACGATGATAAAATTGATGCAGGCAGAGCGCGTTTAGGCGCCTGAATTGCGGAGGTTCCCCATGCTGCAACCCGAGGAAAAAGAGAAGCTGGAACACGGCTTTGCCGAGGCGGAGGCCAGCCTCTTCCTGGAAGGGCTGACGCCCACACCATTTGGCTTTTCGCTGAAGGAGCGCATCCTCGACGGCAAGATCTCCATCGAGGAAGCAGAAGACGAACTCTGCGCCCACTACATCCCCGCAGTCTCCACAATCGCATGAGCCCGGCCGCGCGCGATCCCTACATCTATCCCGGCACGAATATTCTCGTGAACCATGGCGATATCCGCGATCAGGCCGAGTTGAATCGGTTCGAGGAGGACGCGGTTCTTCTGGCCGTGGCCAAGTTGAAAAACCGCCCCATCACCGGCCCCTTCGACATTCCCCGCTTGCAGGAGACCCATCGCCGCATCTTCGCACGCGTCTACCCGTGGGCCGGCGAGATTCGCAAAGACATCGGATTGCTGGCGAAGAATCGTTCCGGCTTTGTCGTTGCCTATGGACCTTCGCAGCATGTTCCCGGCGCATTGGCGACCACCTTCGCAGCTTTGAAGGCCGAGAACTGCCTTGCGGGCCTTGAGGCCGCGGCCTTTGCCAGCCGCCTGGCCTGGTACTACAGTGAATTCGACGCCATTCACCCCTTTCGCGACGGCAATTCGCGGACCCTCCGCGCATTTACTTCCGATCTCGCCCAATCTGCCGGCCACCGGCTGGATTGGGCCTCGGTGGCGCAGGCCGAAGGGAGCCGCGAGCGGCTCTACCATGCCCGCGATCTGGCCGTCATGCGTGGCGATCTCTCCGAGCTGACCGCGATTATCGGCGCCGCTCTGAGTGGCTGAAGCAGGCTGCGGGAGCATTCCCTGGACAATAAGATTACGTATCCCTGCCGTAACCCAGGAAGATTGCGCGGCGAGAATGTGGCGTCAAGGATTCGCACAACCATTAAAATACGTTAGTGTAGTGAATCGGAAATTGGTTGCATAAGTCCAGAGACGGAGAAGCAGGTCCTTCGGCTGCGTTGGGCGCAAAGAACGCGCCCAACTCCGCTCAGGATGACAGTTCAATTTGTAAACGAACATCAGACTCAGGACACTATTAGCAAAGAGGAAGAGCAATGGCGGAGACGAAGACGCACAAGGTAACGCTGATTCCGGGCGACGGGATCGGCCCGGAGGTGACGCAGGCCGTGGTCCGCATCCTGGAGGCCACGGGCGTCAAGTTTGAGTGGGAGCGGTTTGCCGCCGGGGCCGAGGCCTTCGAGATCTTCGGCGAGTACATTCCCGCAGCGCTCTACGAGTCGATTGAGCGCAACGGCGTGGCCCTCAAGGGCCCGGTCACCACACCCATCGGCGGCGGCTTCAAGAGCATCAACGTCACCTTGAGAAAGAAGTTCGACCTCTTCGCCAACTTCAGGCCGGTCAAGAACCTTCCCGGCCTCGACACAAAATGGCCCGGCGTGGACCTGATTATCGTGCGCGAAAACACCGAGGGCGAGTATGTGGGGCTGGAGCACGAGGTCGTGCCGGGCGTGGTCGAGAGCATCAAAGTCATTACCGAAAAAGGCTCTACGCGCATCGCCAAGTTCGCCTTCGAGTACGCGCGCAAGCACGGCCGCAAGAAGATTCACTCGGTTCACAAGGCCAACATCATGAAGCTGTCGGATGGCTTGTTTCTGCGCTGCGCGCGCAAGGTGGCCGAGGAGTTTCCCGATGTAGCCTACGCCGAGCACCTCATCGATAACACCTGCATGCAACTGGTAATGAATCCCTGGCAGTATGACACGCTGCTGCTCGAGAATCTCTACGGCGACATTGTGAGCGATCTCTGCGCGGGGCTCGTGGGCGGGCTGGGCTTGGTGCCGGGAGCGAATCTCGGCCTGAACTGCGCCATCTTCGAGGCGGTGCATGGCTCGGCACCTGACATTGCGGGCAAGGACGTGGCCAACCCAACCGCCTTGTTGCAGTCGGCGGTGCTGATGCTGCGCCACCTGGATGAATCGGCCGCGGCGGACAAGGTGCAGCGGGCGCTGGAGACAGTTTACGCCGGGCGCAAGACGCTCACCCGCGACGTAGGCGGCACCGCCGGAACCAGCCAGTTTGCCGACGCCGTGCTGGCGGCGATGGGGTAAGAAAGACATGGAATGGCGGGTTACCCCACCCGCTGCCCTGCCGCTTCGAGTTGCTTCGCGAGTATCGGAGATTCGCGCTCTTCCACGTCCCAAGACCGGGAGATCGAGTGCCTTGCGACAATTCGACCTTAGGATCGCTCATGATCCAACACCAATGAGCAAAACTGCACAGCGTTGATCCGATTGCTACCTCATGCTGCTTACAGGTGCCCACACCCAAGCGGCGGCAGCGATGCCAGATCATATGGCTGCGTCCCCCTGAAGGCAGCACCCCTTCTACGCTGCCGCCGCATCTAAACCACCCCTCATCCACTGATCCTTTCTCGACCTTTCCTCAGCGTACAAAAATGCACAGACTCCTTAACCTGGCCGGGTTAGAGTCAGGCCATGATGAACTGCTTTCTTCGCCGCGTGCTTGAACTCGGATCGCAGATGAGCCGCCTGTTGGGGTCAGCTTCCGGGTGCTTTGTCTTTGCGCGCGGCTTTCGTCTGGTCGCAATGGGAGAGGAAGGTTCGGCTCCTTTGGCAGCCATCCGCGTCGAAAGGGGCGCCTCATAAGCCATTGGCGGGTATAGGCGCCGCGCCATTCCTTCCGGCCTTCGTCACGAGCGAAGCACTCTTGGTGATTCGGGCGCTTTACCACTAATCCCACTTGCATGACTGCCTCCGAGCCGACTAACGGCGACGTGGTTGCTTTCAGGAGCCTGCAATGCTCGCACCGAACATATCTGTCAATTCGCAACCGAACACTCTGATGCGGCGCGAGCCGCCGCCGCCGGCATTCGGAACAAAAGCGGCGTCATCGTTGCAAGTGGTCCCCCCACGGCCGCATCCATTGCGGATCGCTGTGATCGGGAATCACCTTCCGCGACAATGTGGAATTGCAACCTTCACAACCGATTTATGCGACGCGATCACCGCTGAGTACGGAGGGGCGGGATTGTTGGTGGGAGCCGTGAATGACCACCAATCCTCCTACGCTTATCCTGCGCGGGTCCGTTTCGAGATTGCCGAGGGCGAGATATCCTCTTATCGGGCGACCGCCGATTACCTGAATGCCGGCAATATCGATTTAGTGTGCTTGCAGCACGAATATGGAATTTACGGGGGCAATGCCGGCAGCTATGTCCTGGAGCTGCTGAAGCGCCTTACCATGCCGGTGGTGACCACGCTCCATACCGTTCTTCGCCAGCCGGACTACTACCAGCGAACTGTCATGCAACAGATCGCCGCGCTCTCCGAGCGTCTTATTGTGATGAGCGAGTACTCCTCTCGCGTTCTCGAAAGCGTATTTGGAGTTTCAGGCGAAAAGATCGATCTGATTCCGCATGGCATCCCCGACTTGCCATTTGTGGAGCCGGATGTTTACAAGGATTCACTTTCACTCGGGGGAAAGGCTGTCTTGCTCACCTTTGGCTTGTTGTCGCCGAACAAGGGATTCGAGAGCGTGATCCGAGCCCTGCCGCGCATCCGCGCCCGGCACAGCAACGCTGTTTATGTAATCGCCGGCGCCACTCACCCGCACGTCTGGGCTCGCGAGGGCGATCGATACCGGGAGCAGTTGCAGGCCCTGGCCAAAGATCTGGGAGTTGAGGAAGCGGTGATCTTCCACAACCGGTTCGCCAGCCCCGAGGAGATGGCGGCGCTGGTTGGCTCGGCCGACATTTACATCACGCCTTATTGCCACGAGGCACAGGCTGTATCGGGGACCCTGGCCTATGCACTGGGCGCCGGGAAGGCGATCATCTCCACTCCGTACTGGCACGCGGCCGAACTTCTGGACGACGGGCGGGGAACTCTGGTTCCCTTTGAGGATCCGGCTGCCATTGCAGCGGCAGCCATTGAACTTCTGGACAACGATGCGAAGCGCCAATCCATGCGTTGCCGCGCTTACCTTTATGCGCGCAGGATGGTCTGGAACCGCGCAGCACAGTCCTACATGCATTCGTTCGCGCTGGCTCGCGCCAATCGCATGCAGCCTGTTCACTTGAGGTTTCCAGTTCAGGCTGCCGGGATCGGCGCCGCGAGCCAACTGTTGAGCGTCTGAGCGCCCTGCGCTGCGCGGATGGGAAATGAAAAGTCTCGCGCTGCATGAGCTCAAAGAAGATCGGCAATGACCGGCTTCTCGGAGTTGTGCTCGGGCAATTGATCGAGCAGGACCACATTGAGCAGCGACTTGTGCACCTGGATGCGGCCGTTGTAGCTGATAAAGCCGAGCTTGCGAAAGCGATTCATAAAGAAGCTGACGCGGGAACGTGTAGTACCGATCATCTCCGCCAGCGTCTCCTGCGTAATCGGAGGGATGAAGGTTTCCCGTTCTCCCGGCTTGCCAAACTCCGCCATCAACAGAAGGATCCTCGCCAAACGCTTTTCGCTAGAGTTGAAGAGCTGATCGACAAGATCGGCCTGGGTTCTCATGCTGCGCGCCAGCAGGAACTTCAAAAACAGGTCAGAGAAGTCATGCTCCTGATGCATCACGCGGATCATCTCATCTCTTCCAATTCTGAGCGCCATGCACGTGTTGATCGCAGTGGCCGTGGCCAGCCGGAGCCCAGGCACCGCCGCAAGCGACTCTTCCCCAAGGAAATCGCCGGTCGAGAGAAGCGTGATAGTGGCCTCTTTGCCTTCGTGCGAAACGACAGTAAGTTTTGCCCGGCCTGCCTGAAGGAAAAAGACGGAATCTGCCGGATCTCCCTGGGAAAAGAAAGCCTCGTTCGGTTTCAACTCGACAATTCTTCGACCGAGTCCAGCATGCGCAAGAAAGGCGGCGGGGTCAAATGTAGCGTTGTCCTTACCGGTTATGAACATAGAACCTCCTTCGAGGCGGTTTGGATGAGCGGTACGGACTGCGGTGGCTGATCAAAGGCCACAGAGGAAGTGCTTCAGAGAAGGTGAGCAGAACATTCCGCGCAGACTGACCCGGAACCCAGTCCCGACTCAGACCTGGCGAGAGGGCGCAACAGTGGGGACAAGCTTCCCAGCGCCTGATCGCTACTACACTCAGGTCTTATCTATCATTGCCTGCCGCCAAAGGCCCTGGCTGTTCTGTTTTGCTCAACTTTGAGAGGTTTCGTTCCCAATGTCAATCGGAGCCACGGCGGTTGCTGAATGGCAGCGCGAAGGTGCGTTGTCTGGCGTTTTCTGGCGGGTGGGTGTACAAAAAGGGAGGCTTGGAAACTGGCTTGAAGAGGGCGAGGCCGAACTTGCGGGGCTGGAGGTTGGGCGATGAAGGCGTTGGTCAAGAGCAAGGCGGAGCGGGGCTTGTGGCTGGAAGAGATTCCAGAACCGAAGATGGGCATCAACGACGTGCTGGTGCGCGTACTTAAAACGGGGATCTGCGGCACGGATGTTCACATCTACCAGTGGGATGAGTGGGCGCAGAAGACGATTCCCGTGCCGATGGCCATTGGCCACGAGTTTGTGGGCGAGATCGTGGCCGTGGGGTCGAACGTGAACGACTTCTTTCCCGGCGATATTGTCAGTGGCGAGGGGCATGTGGTCTGCGGGCGCTGCCGCAACTGTCTGGCGGGACGGCGGCATCTGTGCGCCTCGGCGCAGGGCGTGGGCGTGAACCGCCCCGGGGCCTTCGCCGAATTGATCTCGCTGCCCATGACCAATATCTGGCGGCATCACCACGGCATCGACCGCGAGGTTGCGGCCATCTTCGATCCCTTCGGCAACGCGGTGCATACGGCGCTTTCCTTTCCGGTGCTGGGCGAAGATGTGCTGATTACGGGCGCGGGGCCGATCGGGCTGATGGCGATTCCGGTGGTGCGCTATGCGGGGGCGCGGCACGTGGTGGTGACGGACTTGAATCCCTTCCGCCTGGAGCTGGCGCGGAAGATGGGCGCTTCGCTGGCGGTGAATCCCGGCGAGACGCCGCTGCCGGCAGTGCAGAAGCAACTGGGCATGTTGGAAGGCTTCGATGTGGGACTGGAGATGTCGGGCAACCCGGCGGCGCTCAAAGAGATGATCGCCAATATGTGCCACGGAGGGAAGATTGCCATCCTGGGCATCCCGGCGAAGGAGACTCCGCTCGATTACCGGCCAATCATCTTCAACATGTTGACCATCAAGGGCATCTACGGGCGGGAGATGTACGAGACCTGGTACAAGATGTCGGTGATGCTCGAATCGGGAGTGAATATCTCTCCGGTGATTACGCATCGCTTCGCTTACAGCGATTTCGAGCTTGGCTTCGAGGCAATGATCTCCGGCGAGGCGGGCAAGGTGGTGCTGGACTGGACGAGTCTGCGCTGAGGCTGACGGCGCGGCGCATGGAAAGCGCGGGAAAGGGAAATTATGTACGGCAAGATGCAGGAGTTTCTGCGGGAGAAGATCGCCGGAATCAAAAGCGCGGGCCTCTACAAGCAGGAGCGGGTGATCGCGGGGCCGCAGCAGGCCAGGGTTTCGGTGGCAGGCGGCGCGCCGGTTCTCAACTTGTGCGCGAACAATTATCTCGGGCTCGCGAATCATCCCGCCGTGGTTGATGCGGCGCGGCAGGCGTTGGAGGAGTGGGGCTATGGCGTGGCCAGCGTGCGCTTCATCTGCGGCACGCAGCAGCTTCACAAGCAGCTTGAAGGACGGCTGAGCGCGTTTCTCGGCACCGAAGACACGATTCTTTACAGCTCCTGCTTCGACGCCAACGGCGGCCTCTTTGAAACGCTGCTCGATGCCGAGGACGCAATCATCTCCGACGAACTGAACCATGCCAGCATCATCGATGGCATCCGGTTGTGCAAGGCGCAGCGTTTTCGCTATCGCAACGGCGACATGGACGATCTGGAGGCAAGGCTGAACGAGGCCGCATCGGCGCGGCATCGAATGATTTCCACCGACGGCGTCTTCTCCATGGATGGCTACTTTGCCAAGCTCGACAAGATATGCAGCCTCGCAGAAAAGTATGACGCGATGGTAATGGTGGACGACTCGCACGCCGTCGGCTTTATCGGCGAAAACGGGCGCGGCACGCCGGAGTTATGCGGCGTCGAGGGCCGCGTAGACATCATCACGGGCACGCTGGGCAAGGCGCTGGGCGGCGCCAGCGGCGGCTACACCAGCGGACGCAAGGAGATCGTCGAGCTGCTCCGGCAGCGCTCGCGCCCGTATCTCTTTTCGAACTCTGTCGCGCCGCCGATCGTTGCGGCATCGCTAAGGGTTCTCGAGCTGCTGACGGAGTCGGGCGATCTGCGGAAACAATTGCGGGAAAATACGCGTTTCTTCCGCGAGCGGATGAGCGCGGCAGGCTTCAACATCCTGCCGGGCGAGCATCCCATTGTGCCGGTGATGTTCGGCGATCCGGTCGTCGCCTCGCGCATGGCGGAGCTGCTGCTAACCAAGGGCGTTTATGTGGTTGCGTTTTCCTACCCCGTGGTGCCGCAGGGCAAGGCGCGCATCCGCACACAGATCTCCGCCGCGCACAGCCGCGAAGACCTCGAATTCGCGCTGGCGAAGTTTGCTGAGGCGAAGGCGGAGTTGGGAGTTTAATGGCTATTTCTTGCGAGCATGGACTACAAATCTCTGCGGAGCCGCGCCGATAAAGTAGAAGGGATAGCAGGTGACGAGGGTCAGGTCGGATTCGGCCGAGGGGGCCAGGACCGCGGTATCGTCAGGGGGAACGATTTTCACCCAGTCAACTTCGTAGTCTGAAAGACCGGTTGCGGTCTGGATCTGAATCTCGTCGCTGGCGCGAATGTCTTTGAGGCCGCGGAAGAATGTATCCCGGTGCCCGGCGATTCCGATGTTTCCAGGCTCTCCCGGCAGAGCAGTACCGCCGATGTGTCCAACACCGAGGCGCAGCGTCCGTGACCTGGTCCCCTCGAGAATCGCTACCTTCATTCCAAGCCTTGGAATTTCAATGCGGCCCAGAAGATCGCCTTCTTTGACCACGGCCGCGGGCGGGTTTGCCTTGTGTTGCTCCTGCGATTGCATCTGCTGTTGCAGGGTATTGTTTGCAGCTTCCTGATAGAACCTTGCATGGAGCAGAGTCACCGCAACATAGCAGACCGCAAAGGCGCCACCGATGAAAAGGAACCACCGCACCCAACCAAGGAACAGGCGGCCTCGCGTTGCGAACCCCGGCTGCTCAGTTGCGGGATTCATGGCCGAGTGCCTTTGCCGCTGCTGTCGGGAGTACTCAGCGGCACGGAGTATCCGGATCGGGTGCGGACAGTCAGGCGTCCACGCCCGGGCGCGCTGGCCTTCACGTCAATGGCTCGATATCTCCCGTCTTGCGAGGCAATGGTAGGGACATAGGTCAGGGTGTATTGATTTCGGATATCGCGGGCGATCCCCTCGCAGATTGAGGCGATCTGACTGGATGATGCCGGGAAGAAGGCCTCGCCGCCTGTCTCTTTCGCAAACCGGCGGAGCACATCGGGGTTCTGATCGCCGTCCCGTTCATCAAAGATGCCAATCGCGTAGATGATTGCGGTAGACTGCTTGGCCATGCCGATCACCTGCGCCAGGGTGTGCTTGCTGGCGTTGTCGCCGCCGTCGCTGATCAGGATCAGCACTTTCTTGTCGCGGTTTCCCTGCTTGAGATGATCGAGGGCGGCAGCGATCCCGTCGTACAGCGCGGTCTCGCCGATCGTTTGGATTTTGAAGAGGGCTAGTTGCAGTTGATCCTTCCGATCGGTAAACGGCATCTCCGGCGGAAGGCCAAATGAGACGTGCTCATTGAAATTCACCACAAACATCTGGTCCTGCGGATTGCTGGAACGTGCAAATGCCATCGCCGCGGCAATCACATCGTCGCGCTTCGGCCCCATGCTTCCGCTGTTATCCACCAGAATGCCGGCTGTAACCGGGATATCCTCGTGGCTGAAGTGCCTGGTCTGTTGCAGCACCCCGTCCTCATAAATCTGGAAATCGCTCTTATCGAGGCCGGAAACAAGTGCATTGTGGCGGTCCAGGACCGTCGCGCTGAGGATCACCATGTCGGAATTCAGCTTGAGGGTATACTCATGGCCCGAACCGCTCCGCGGCGGTTGAGATTCCTGCGCCCCGGAAACAAATGGCGCAAGGATCAAACCCATCAGGACAATCATGCACCGGTATCTCCCAGTGCTCTTCTTCGAGAAGCGCATTCGAGCGGTGGAGAGCCCTGAGACTTGCCGGCAACCTTCAGTCCGCGCCCGTCTCCCGAATTGGGTTCTCTCGGTCATCCGTTTCGTCTTTCGATGCAACCTGAACCGGTTGCCCTGGCAGTCCGCGGCCGAATGAAAAAATGGAGGCGATACTCTCGTACCGCCTCCTTCGGCCTACTGTTACAGGCCGACGTCAGGGGTTAAACGATCCACCCCTCAAATTGCCTTAAGCCTTGCGCTTCAGGAGGCCTGAAACAGCAAAGCCGGCGAACAACATGAGCAGCCCAAGCAATCCGATCAGGGGCAGATCACTGGCTGTCTTGGGCAGAGACGCGACAAGCGCAGGCGCCGGTGCGGCAGCGGGCTCGGGAGGAGCCTCCACGACCGGAGCTGCAGCTACCGTTTCTCCGCTTGGGTTGACTGCTTCCACCGGAGCCGTCTTCAAGACCTCGACTGGCGCGGCCGCCAAAACAACGGGGGTCGTCAGCACGACCTCATTGGTCTCCTTGGCGAGCAGGATAGCTTTGGACCGTTCATAGACAAATTCATCGCCCGTTTTACGGCCCGGGAAGAACCATGTTTTGAGAGCTTCAGGCTCTCCGGCAGGCCGCTCCCGAAAAGTGATAACCGTCTCGCTGGTTACGTTCATGCGTGAGCGCGGGATGGCGAGAATGGTGGTGAAGACATGGGTTTCGTCGGCATTGAGTATCTGGACAATGTGGCGGTCCGAGAGTGAATCCACGAGCCTGAAAACATAGGTGCCTGCCGGCAATACCTGGGCGTCGGAGCCAGGGACTTCGACTGGTTGGCTGAAGGTGACGACAGACCGCAAGTTCCAATCGTCGGCATTGGCTTTCGGCGCGGCGAGAAGACAGATCACGGTAAGGGACAGTCCAATTGCAAATCCTTTGAGCAGTTTCATTTGTATCCGCTTTTTCTCCGACTCACTTGCACGGCGGTTATGATGCAACCTCTTGATGTTGTCGGTTTCACTGGAGATCGCATGCCGGAAAACCCGGCAGCCTGGGGTCCGTGGCGTGTCATTCATGACCAGTGTTACGCATGCGCCTTGTGATTGCTGGCCAATATTGACCGCAGCGTTGCCACGGCTCGGCTTTGGCAGGAGTGAAGCGAGTTTTCGGTGCTGGAAGAGCGCTCAGCCCCCGGGAGGCCGCGGGGTTCCACTTGACAGCATGGATTGGCGAACACCTGCCTGCGCAATCGGCATCGTGGGCGCGGCCGGAATGGACGGCTAGTGCCTCACCTGGTTTGTTAGCGGAATGCGAACCAGAATCGAATTGTCCACACGGACAATCAGGCGGGAGAATCTCTCCCCGCCTACGCCGCGCATGGCCTGGTAGCGCGGAAGAAGCGGCTCAACGCCAACATGCGGCGGGGCCCTGGGATCCTTGGGCACATCGAAGCTGACATTGACGTCGGGCTGCCCGTCGCCATCGATATCCACCATGTCGGAGACCTGCGGCGGCAGGGCGCTCACGGGAGTCCAATCGAGTTCGACGAAGGGCTTTTCGCTCTGCTGAAAGTGTGGATAGACAGGGCGGTGAATCTCGATGGAGTAGGCGCCCATCCCGACCGTGCGCGCCTTGGTCCCGCCAGAGTAGACCTCGTCGACGTGGAGCGGGAGGGATGCAAAGCGATTCGTGAAGAATCCGTAGAGGAGGAAAGGCGTCAGCATCGCCACGAGCAACGGATTCCTTCGACAGGGACATATTCGGGCAGGCATTCTGGCAGAGCAGGCGGGTCTGGAGGCCAACCCCAGGGCCCGCGCCTCGCCGAAGCCGACCGATACGCCCATGCGTGAAATTCAGGGTCGTTCGGGTTCCCCGTCTGTGACACTTGACACGCCGGCGAAGGCGCGCTCTGCCACCCGCAGCCATCCTCCTGTACACTGGAGTGTTCAAGGCCATGAAAAAAAAATACCCAATCGGCATCCTGGGCGCGACTGGAATGGTCGGCCAACGGTACATCCAACTGCTTGAGCACCATCCGTGGTTCGAGGTCGCATGGCTGGCGGCCAGCGACCGGTCGAGCGGCAAGCCTTACGGCGATGCGGCCCGGTGGCGGCTGGATACGCCGATGCCTGAGCGCATCGCCAGGATGACGGTTGCACCGGCTGATCCCGAGGGCGCGCCTAAGATCATCTTCGCTTCAGTCGACGCAACCGTTGCGCGCGAGATGGAGCCCTGGTTTGCCACGGCGGGCTGCGCCGTGGTCTCCAACTCCAGTGCCTTCCGCATGGTGCCCAACGTGCCGCTGGTGATCCCGGAGATCAACGCCGACCACCTGCACCTGATCGAGGAGCAGCCCTCGCGACAGGAGTCGGGCGGCTATATGGTGACCAATCCCAATTGCTCGACGATCGGCCTGGTGATGGCGCTCAAGCCCATCGAGGAGCGCTTCGGCATCGAGCAGATCTTTGTCTCGACGATGCAGGCCGTCAGCGGCGCGGGCTACCCCGGCGTGGCGTCGATGGACATTCTGGGCAACGTGGTTCCCTACATCGGCGGCGAGGAAGAAAAGATGGAGGCCGAGACGCTGAAGCTGCTCGGCAAGCTCGAATACAATCCGGCCGGCCGGGTGGTTACGCCTCTGAATGCCCGCATGACCGCGCATTGCAATCGCGTGGCGGTCGAGGACGGGCACACGGAGTGCGTGTCGATCAAGCTGGCCAAGCCGGCCACACGCGAAGAGATTTTGGCCGCGTGGGAGGAGTTTCATCCTTTGGAGGGCCAGGAACTGCCCACCGCGCCGGATCATCCGGTGCAGTTTGCGCCGCAGAACGATCGCCCGCAGCCTCGGCTGGACCGCAATCGGAGCTATGGCATGGCGGTGACCGTGGGCCGCCTGCGCCCCTGCGGCCTGCTGGACTGGAAGTTCGTCGTGCTCTCGCACAATACGATTCGCGGCGCCGCCGGAGCGACCATTCTCAACGCGGAACTGCTGGCCAGCCTGGGGAAACTCGCATGAGCCTGGTAGTGATGAAGTTTGGGGGCACCTCGGTGGAGGATCCGGCGGCGATCGGGCGCACCGCGGCAATTGTTGCGGGGCGGGTGGCGCTGGGCAAGCAGCCGGTGGTGGTGGTGAGCGCCATGGCCAAGGTCACCGACCAGTTGCTGCGCGCCGCCGAGGCAGCCTCGGTAGGCGACCGCACGGGCGCACTGGCGATCAGCGAGCGTCTGCGCTGCCGCCATCGCGATACGGCGGCCGCTCTGGTGAAGAACACCGCCAACCGCGCCGCGCTGGTCGAGGTGATCGACGAGAAGTTCGATTCGCTGGATGAGATTCTGCGCGGGCTGGCGGCCATTCTTGAACTGACTCCGCGCATCTCCGACCTGGTCGCGAGTTACGGCGAACGCATCTCCAGCCGCATCGTCGCGGCGGCCTTTTGCGAGTTGGGGCTAGATGCCGCGCATGTGGACGCGCGCGAGGTCATCATCACCGACTCGCAATTCCAGAAGGCCGTGCCGCAGGATGCGCTGATCGAACAACGTGCCGAGGTCAAGCTGCGCCCGCTCACCGATGCGGGCCGAGTTCCGGTGATGGGCGGGTTCATCGCCGCGAACGAAGCCGGGGTCACCACCACGCTGGGCCGCGGCGGCTCAGACTTCACCGGCGCGCTGGTGGGCGGCGCACTCTCCGCCGAGGCCATCGAGATCTGGACCGACGTGGACGGCATCATGTCCGCCGATCCCCGCGTCTGCCCCGACGCGCTGCGCGTCAAGGTCATCAGCTTTGAAGAGGCCGCCGAGCTGGCCTACTTCGGCGCCAAGGTTCTGCACCCGGCCACCATTCTGCCGGCCGTGAAGAAGAACATTCCCGTGCTGGTGCTCAACAGCCGCAACGCCGCCTGCGAGGGCACGCGCATCACCTCGCTGGCGCCGCGCTGCAAGAGCCCGTTCAAGTCCATCGCCGTGAAAAAGAAGCTGAGCATCATCGACGTGGTGGCCGGGAGGATGCTGATGACGCATGGCTACATGAAGGAGATCTTTACCGTCTTCGACAAGCACAAGTGCCCGGTGGATATGGTTTCAACCAGCGAGGTTTCGGTCTCGGTGACGGTGGACTCGACCGACAAGCTGCCGGCCATCGCCGCCGACCTGAGCCGGCTGGCCGACGTGAAGTACGAGGGCCGCAAGGCGCTGGTCTGCATGGTCGGCGACGACATTCGCGGCCAGAACGGCATCGCCGCGCAGGTCTTCACCGCCATCCGCCACGTCAACGTGCGGATGATCTCGCAGGGCGCGAGCGAAATCAATATGAGCTTCATGATCGACGAAGACGACGCCGACGAGGCGGTGCGCTCGCTGCATGCGGCCTTCTTCCAGGACCCCGACCCGGCGATCTTCGATGTCGAGGCGCGGCGCATCCCCTGAACGAGTGATGTTCGCGGTTTCACAGTCCGCGGAACTGTGTGTGGATTCTGTATGGAACTCGTTTATTGTGAAGGTGCTATGCAGTAACTAGAAAATTACCTGCAAGATTTTGAAAATATAAAAGGTGGGGTGGGGGGGGCCGTCGCGTCACAGTTTCACGGTTTTACAGTAAATAGGGGGGAGGGGGTACCCAAAGGCCGGGAACAGGGATCAGGGATCAGGAAAAGCCCGGGGCTCTGGGGACTGTTCATCTTTCTATCTTGCGCCTTTGGAAGGTAATTATCCGCAAAACGGGCGCGAATTTTGTGGCGGGCGGGGCGCCCTCGGAGTCCCAGGTTCCAAAATCGAGACTCCGGGGCACCCGGCGATGCTTATCCACGGATGGTGATTTCTATGGCCTCCGGCGCGACATTGAATGTGAGCGCCAATCCCTTCTTTGCTTCTGCCATAGTCAGCTTCCCGACAGTGTTATTTGGGGCGGGAGCTTCGACGGCCGGAGCGGGCGAATTCGTCGGCTCTGGCATAGGTTCCCATTTCAGCCTTGAAAAATCTATATTTAGGTCGTCGAGCCCCTTGTAATTAACGGGGTTGCGATCCTCACTCCAAAAATCCGGGATGTTCACCCGCGCGAATTCGCTGAATTGAATTAAATAGCGGTTCTTTTGAGATTCATCGTTTTCGGGTGGGGCCGTGCTTGGAATCACCTTCTTGATTTTCCCAATCAGAAAAGCTGTATGGTGAGCTTCCGGCCCGTTGCCCCAATCCCCTTGGTCCCAGTGACCATGGGCATTGCGAGTGCAAATTGCGTATTTACATTGTCGAGTATGTTTGGGGGCCAAACGCCAAGCCGAAGTTCCCCCCTCTTCGAGTATCCGCTCAAGCCTTCTGGCAGTGAAGACGACTACGACTTCCTGTGGCATAACCACCTCCGTTGATACTAGAAATAATGGCATAAAAAAGATAAATATGTCAAGTGATTTATATAAAATTTATTAGATTTATTCCACTGACGGGCGGCCCAAGCCCGACTAACCACTAAGATTGGGTGCCCCAGCTCCGGATTTTCGGACCTGGGGCACCCGGCACCTGCTAATTGAGTGCCTTAAGCTTATCCAAATCTCTGTGTAGTTTCGTAATGCATATCTGCAGTTGCTCGACATTGCGTTGAGAAAGAAGTTCCTGACAGCGCCGCGAATCTGCGTTTGCAACATTGAGGGCGCCGCGAACGTCCGAGCGTAATTGCATCCCTGACGAAGCGAGTTGTGTGCTCATGGTTCCCCAGAAATCATTCGCGGAAGAAAGACGCTGAGTCTCGTCGTCCAGGCCAGGCCTAAGAGCCTCGATCCGGGCGTCCAATTCGGCCCGCGCCCTTGACTCAGCCTCCGCATTCCTTTGTTCATCCTCTTTTTCGTCGGCTCGCGCCCTTGCCTCGGCTTCGGCCTGCGCTTGTGCGGTCCTTTGGACTGCCTGCTGGTCCCTGTTCCGGGCCTTCTGCTCGTCGGCCAACTTCTGCTTTGCTGCTTGGTCTCGCGCCGCCTGTTGCTGCAATCTCGCTGCCTTCATCGCCCGTTTCGCGCCCGCAACCTCAGTTGTGCGGGTAACGAAAGGTGCGATGCAGTCTGCACGGCCGTCTTGGGCGAACCCAAACAGGGAGGTCTTGCGTTTGCAGGTTTCAAGTGCCTTCACCGCTCCCGATTCGACATCAATCAGGCGCATTCGCGCTGCGGTTGGCTCCGCGGAGTCCACCACGACCAGGAAGTCGAGTCTGCCCATGAGTCCTTTCAGCCCGCCGCTGGAGGGGTTGAATGCCGCATTCGATGAAAGGTGCAGTTCCTGGAATACTTCCTGGGTGTCCATTCTGTCGAGGTAGTCCATGCCGCCGCGGTTCAAAAGTTCCTTGGCAAGTTGCGACTCAAGCACATTCAAGAACTCGTTGACTTCTTTGAGGTTCTTCAGATCTCCTTGATTCGTTGCGATTCCAGAGTACTTCGTTATCGCGCCGACGGAGATGTTCGCGTCCTGCGCATAGGTGATGGAACACCATCCAACCAGGATCAGGACCACGGGAAACCTGCTGAAAATCGACCTCATGACCGCCCTCCAACCGAAAACAGGCAGGAACTCACTGCGCCCGCCAACGCCACCGAGTGTATGCGGACCTCCGGATGATGTCAAAACGCCCAGTGCTCCCAGGTCCGGATTCTCGGACCTGGGAATCCAGGAACCTCAAGCCGAAGGCCCCCTGAGCGAAGTCGAAGACCTGCTCTGAGTGAAACCGAAGGGGACCGGCGTCTACCTTTCGTCGCTGAGGCGGGAAGTCGAAGTGGCGGCTGCCCCACCGCAGGAGGAGCAGATGGTTGGATATAAATTACCATCCTGCCGAACGGACGCCTCCATGTCACGCTATTTGGTGCACGGGAATCCCCGAACTCCATGCGAGCGAACAGCGAGCCTCTGCCCCGCCGCAGGGGTCCGCAGATTATTTGCAGACTGTTTGCAGATTATTTCTCGCAAGCGCGGACAATAGAAGCAGTCGCAAATGCGAGGCCCCGATGACCACCGTCCAATCCCCAACGCGCGCAATCCCAGTACCGAGCCACTGGTCCCTGGTCCCTAGTCCCTGGTCCCTTAGTCCCTCGTCTCCTTCCCCGTTTCTTCTCCCCAAAATCCGCCCGACCCCACCCCCCCTCTCCTGTTGAGGCCAGTTTTTGACCCCTCCACGGCCCATAACATGAACGATGTCAACAGGTTGAAATTTCGTCCTGTTGGCGAATCAGTAACTGAAAACCTCGCTTTTGGCCCCTTTTTAGCCCAAAACACTGCCGTTTAAGCCAAAAAGCCCGCTCTTTCGCCGGATTCCGCACCCTTTGAATTGCACTCAATTACTAGTTGCTGGCATCGCCGGCAGCCGCGCCGCGGAGAGGAACTTGACGATCTGCTCGGCCATGGGGCCTGAGGCAACCACTCCGTCGAAGGCCCGCACACGGCCCGAGGCGAGAACGACGCCGGTCGCCTTGTCGGTGAGGATGTAGGTGTGAATGTGCGTGAAGACGACCCGGTTGATCTGGAGTTTGAGCTCGGCAGCGCGCGGCTTGCTGGCGCGCGGATCGCTGTAGCACGAGCTGCTGACGATCG
>Ga0302320_10006390_pt1 | contig 26163 bp, 19 predicted proteins | sample Bog_T0_3_FD_202130 | JGI IMG/M metagenome (GOLD analysis project Ga0302320, IMG submission 202130) | Peat permafrost microbial communities from Stordalen Mire near Abisko, Sweden - Bog_T0_3 | ecosystem: Environmental > Terrestrial > Soil > Wetlands > Peat | place: Sweden: Abisko, Stordalen Mire... | reverse complement strand
GCTCGCTACGCTCGCCATCGCTCCGCCTCGCCCCAACGGGGGGCAAGGGCGGAGGAAGGCAAAGCAATTTACAGAAACGAATTTACACCAACATTATAGGGAAGTTAAGTGGTCATACATTACAATTATTGAGCTATAATGAAAATATGCTGTTAAAATCCAAAGATGATGTTACGGCTCTGATAGATCAGATGGACTCTCTTTTGCAGGAGCCATTGGCCCCAAAGCAGAAAGAGGCGTTGCGTCTAGAAAAGGCCATGCTCTTAGCTGGGCGCCAGGCGGAACAGCAAGCCGCCTACGAGATAGATTTCAGACTCAAGAACCATAAGGAGTGGCTGGTGATCCATGATCTTCGTCTGGAGTATGGGGGTCGCGTGGCACAGATTGACCACCTCCTTTTCACAACAAATTGGGAATTCTACGTGGTGGAAACCAAAAACGTCAAACATAAGCTCAAAATCGAAAACGATCACTGGTCCCGGCTGTATGGACGGCACTGGCAGGGAATGCCTTCACCAATCGAGCAAAACAACCGTCACATCTTGCTATTAAAGGCAGTCTTAAATGATCTGGATTTACTTCCAAAGACTCTGGGTTTGCCAATAACTCCTCGCTTTATCAACGTGGTTTTAGTGCCGTCCAATTGTTCCATACGGAAACGTGAGGAGCATGCCTGGGTATTGCACATGGATGAATTCGTGAGTAAGGCCCGTTGGGATTTAAACTTGGGACATATCCTCCTAAACTTGGTGAACACCTACGGGCGAGAAGATTCCATGAGCGTTGGTAGACGGCTGGTGTCACTACACAAGCCATTCCAGATTGATTATCGCGAGCGATTCGGGATTGCTTCGAAGGTCATTCCAGATGAAAAGGATGAAAAGCCGTCCGGAAAGCATTGTGATTTATGCGAGGAGCCGATGAATCATAAAGAAGTCTTCTTCTGCAGGATTAACAAACCGCGGTTCGCTGGAAAGTTGCTATGCCAGAAATGCCAAGCATACGCGCCCAATGAGTCAATTCCCGTCAAACAAGCAGATGACGAGGTGGTAGCGTTTTGCGATGAATGCAAGCGCCCCATTACCCAATCCGTGTTGGAACAGTCGAGCCTGTTGCCTGGCAACCAAGTTTGTTGTTCGGTCTGCCAACAACTACACCCAGCGTATATTGCACCCGAGCGACTGCGCTTGGATGTCTCACCAGTGCCCGTATTATGTCAGCAATGCACTAAGCCAGTTACAAGCGCGGAAAATGCCTACAGCCAGCAACATTTTGGCAAGATACTATGTCGGTCCTGCCAGAAGTCTCCCGTGCTGAGTGAGCCATTAGCTGCTAAGGTGGTGGCGAAATGTGAACTTTGTGGTGGTGGTGTTGATGCCAAAGTGCGGGCCTTTTGCCGTTTTAACTCCAAAAAGATGGATGGAAAAGTCCTATGTCGAAACTGCCAGCCTAAGCCTCCAATATAGGCAAGACCTGCAAGTACCTGCCACTATTTTGCTAAATAGTGGTAGATGGCCTATTCCAGCCACCTACCACCGTGTGCCCGGATCATTCGGTTTTGCCACGTAGCTCTGCTACATATAGGCTCAACCGCCTGGCGATTTCTATTTGGTTTTCTGGCGTGGTGATTTCAGCAGGATCAATCACTTGGTATTGTTCAGTGTTCATAACGTTATCTATTTGACACGTCGCCAGCACAATTGCCGCGTTGCGCGTCCAATTAACTACTGCCTAGCGTTTGAATATTTTCAAATACTGTGAAAAGTAAGAGTGACTGCTATGTTGCCGACTTAAGCTGATCGATATCCACGAGTTTGTTGGCAATTCGTTCCTCCCACTCATCCAAGGACGGAATTGTCACCACTGCATTCTTGGCATAAGCTCGGTGAACCGCCGCGGATTGGTGCCCCAGTGCCTCTTGGGCGCATCTTTGAGGGTAGTGAGCCTTTCGGGCTCGTTCTGCCCATCCATAGCGGTAGGAATGAAGTGTGATTCCACTGATGCCCAAGCCTTGGCACCGTTGTTTAAATTCAGTGGCCCGATCGCCAGACCGCACGGTGCAGAGGTACGGGAATAGTGGCCCCGTGGTTGGGCGCCTCTTGAGAATCGCCTCAACCTGCAGGCCAAATCTGATCATCGGCGGCTTGAGGTTGGGATTTTCCTGCATCCGCTGAAGCATTTTCCGCCGACTGTAACAAACCAGGCGGTCATCCCAGTCGATGTCCTCATTAGTCAGATGAGCAATGTCACCCTGCGAGCCGGCCAGATACCAGCACAGCTCGTAAAAGTCCCTCCGCTCTGGGTTGGACTCCCGTTCAATGATCATGTGGTGCTCGGCCTCCGTGATGCCCCGCTTTGGCTTAAAGCGGATCTTGGGGAACTGTTTCTTACGCAATATGGGCCACGGCAGCCACCCCATGTCCAAGGCAAAGTTCTGGATCCGGCGCAGGTAAACATTGGTGCTGACCGTGCCCTGCTTGAGCACCGTCAAGAGTTGCTCCGCCGTGGTTGTCAACAGTGGCAGGTTGAGAATCGATTTGTATGCTTTGTCCTTACTGACGCTCACCCAGCGATGCTGTTGACCGCTTTTGTTGACCTTGGTGGCGATGATGGATGTGATGGCGTCTCCCCAGGTCCGAGTCATGGCTTGTGGATCGCGCCCAGCCAGGTAGGTCTGCCCCATCAGCTGGTTCAGATGCGGATTCCGGTGGGACTCGTTTAGGGCATGAAGCAACTTTTGGGCGGCTTGGGGGTCAGCCGTCTTGAGCGACTTGCGCAGGCCAGTGGCGATCTCTTCGGCGTAATACCGACCACCACGGCTGTTCATTTTGAGCAGGCGATACTTGTTCATGCCAGCCTCCATTGTATCCGGCTTGAACGTGTGCCCGTAAATGGCTTGTGGGCGTCTTTAGCCGGCTTAACCAGTTTGCCTGTGTGGAAACTTGCAGAAACCCCATATTTTACGAAGATTTGTCTGGTTTCGGAAATTGGATGTTCCGGACTTAAGCACGCTACAGTCAGCTTCCACCGGCTATGGCACACTACAGCACTGGGTTCGCAATTGGGTTCACGTGGGGTCTGAGTGACCGTGGAAAGTGTTGCACGGAAGCAACTTAAAATTGGAGGCGGGAGTCGGAATCGGGCGGCTAACGCCTGCGATCCGCAAATTCGGAAATCAAAACTTCCCCATAACACCCATGTACTCCGCTCGTACTACCGTTGAACTTCCCTTGTACAAACCTGCTGGCATTTCTGCTGGCACTTTTGCTGGCACAGGCAGCGACTTTTGCCCAAGCATTGCGAGCGTTAATCGTGTTCACCTGCGTCAATTCCCCTTTCCACGCGGGTGAGTCCGCGTAGGGATTAATCTCAACGTGATATTTAAGAAAATGACAATGTTTCATTCTCAATAATAAGAGCTACATGGGATGGAATTTTGGCGGACAAGCCCGCACACCCTTGGTTGGGCCAATCGTCTCTCAACTGTGGGAAATCTCATTTTGGCCTTTGCCGATCTATTTTGCTGCGTTCGGAATTCATTCCAGATTCAAGACAGTGTGAGCATAATGCTGAAATGCATGGCATGGTTCCATTCATACGAAGCATCAGCATAACACTCCTGATCGCGCTGACGAAGTCAGGATGGGCCGGCAACTACCAGTGGGCTCCCGGCACCAACCTCGTGGAGATTGTCCGTTCCACCTGGCACGACGACGCGCGCCACCGTGACCTGCCGGTAAAGATTTTTGTCCCTGAAGTCATCAGTGCTTCGTGTCCGGTTATCCTTTTTTCTCCAGGCCTCGGCAGCTCTCGCGAAAATTATGCCTACCTGGGCGAAGGCTGGGCTAAATCCGGCTTCGTTTGCGTCTTCTTGGAGCACCCTGGCAGCGATCCGGCCATTTTTAAAGATGACGATCCAAAGCATGGTGCCGCCGCCATTCGCCGAGTGCTTAAAGAGCCGCAGCACATTCTGGATCGCGCCCAGGACATCAGCTTCGTGATTGACGAGCTAACGCAGCTGAACCGCGAGAAGTCACCGCTGCAAAATCGTTTGGACCTCGCGCACCTGGGAGTCGCCGGCCATTCTTATGGCGCTGGAGCGGCCATGATCTCCGCTGGCGAGCGTGTGCCGGAGGTTGGCGAAAAATATCGTGATCTCCGTATCACCGCCGCCGTTGCCATGAGCCCGCCCATCTTCCACGGGCTGAAATTTGAGGATGTTCGCCTTCCGGTCTTTGTCGCGATGGGCACACGAGACGCCGGATTCACCCGCACCTGGTTTCGACACACAATTTACGACAAAATTAAATCCCCAGGCACCTGCCTGGTCATTTTCAAGGGCGCGGAGCACTTTACGTTCGGCGATCCCCTGCAACCGCGCGACCGTGTTAAGACCGAGAAATTTCACCCGCTTATTTTGGCGGCGACGACGGCCTTTTGGAATGCGCGCTTGCGGGACGATCCCGCTGCCAAGGCATGGCTGGAGGAGGGAGGCCTCTCGACCGTGCTGAACGGCAGTGGAAAATATCAGTTCAGGTAGGCTTGGCAAAATGGCATACACTTGCGCCTAAACGGTGCTGTTGTCAGGCCCCGTGTTTGAGAAAACTGCGAGCCTCCAAAATGACAATCTCGGTCCGCCCTGCTCGTAGCAGTTCCACTGCGGTCTTATTGCCAAAATCGGAATTGGGGCTGAGTAAAAACGACAGGACCACAAAAGCGGATTTGGTCTCCAAGTCCAATGCCTTCATATTGTCGGGCGGATAACCTGCGCCTTGGGTAGGAGAAAATTCAGCAACCGGTTCTTGAGGGATTTTATCACGTTTAAGCACTAAAACATTTTTATATTGTTTACATGCTATTTCCGGTGTATTATGTTTACGTGATATGAAAGACTATGCCATAAAAACACCGCAGCAGCTCGGCGCGGTCTTGGAAGGGTATCGAAAAAATCGAGGTCTCACGCAAACGGCTGTGGGATCCAAGGTGGGGCTGGCCCAGAGCGTGGTGTCGTTGCTTGAAAAATCTCCGCAGCGGGCGGGGTTGGCGCGGATCTTCAAGCTGCTGGCCGCCCTGGAGCTTGAAATCGTTGTCCGGCCGCGTGGAACACCCTCCCGCAAATCAGAATGGTGACGTATGGGACGACCCAGCAAATCACGCGTGCTCTCCGTTTGGATGAACGGGGAGTTGGTTGGCAACTGGCGGCGCTCAGGCGGAAGGCAGGAGTTCCTGTATGCGGAATCCTGGCTTTCCTCGTCCGCAGCCAGACCGATCTCGCTATCCCTGCCATTGCGCCCGTCCCAAGAACCTTATCGCGATGGGGTTGAAGCCTTTTTTGACAACCTCCTGCCGGACAACCGCCAGATCCGGGAACGAATCCAACGACGCTTCCACGCCGGTTCCATGGGCGCGTTCGATTTGTTAACCGAGATTGGGCGCGACTGTGTGGGGGCTTTGCAGCTGATGCCCGCAGGTCAGACGCCAAGGAATGTGCGGCAGATCATTGCCGAGCCATTGTCCCGTCAGGATGTGGCCGAACTGCTCAGCCGGTCCTTGGGTGAGGGATTAACCCGTGAAGAAACCTCAGATGACGCGTTCCGGATTTCCCTCGCCGGTGCCCAGGAAAAAACGGCACTGCTATTCCGTGATGGCAAATGGCACCGTCCCGCTCAAACCACGCCCACCACTCACATCCTAAAACTCCCGCTGGGCGTCAGCCCCCAAGGAATCGACCTCTCCACTTCAGTGGAAAACGAATGGCTGTGTTCCGAGCTTGTTCGGGCCTTCGGCATTGAAGTGGCCAAATGCCGGATGGAAACGTTCGCCGAGTTCAAGGTGCTGGTCGTGGAGCGGTTTGACCGCAAGCTGGCGTCCGGAGGCGAATGGTATCTCCGCTTGCCACAGGAGGATTTTTGCCAGGCAACGGGAACTTCTCCCGGTTTGAAATACGAGAACGACGGCGGGCCTGGAATCGCCAAGGTGATGGAACTGCTGCTGGGATCGGAGCAGGCCGAACAGGATCGCCGGGATTTCATGCGCACGCAGCTAATTTATTGGCTGCTGGCGGCGATTGACGGCCATGCGAAAAACTTTAGCCTCTTTTTGCTTCCAGGCGGTGCCTACAGGCTGACGCCGCGTTATGACATCTTGTCTGCCTATCCTGTGCTGGGCCATGGCCGGGGGAAGCTGTCGCCCGAGAAAATCAAAATGGCGATGGCCGTGCAGGGCAAGAACCGGCACTACCGTTGGAATGAAATCCACGGCCGGCACTGGCTGGAGACGGCGAAACGATGCGGACTCGGCGGAATGCAATCCATCTTGCAGGATGTCGTTGACCGGACGCCGGACGTGGTCAGACAGGTGCAAGGCACGGTTCCAAAAGGATTTCCAACTCAAATTGCGGACTCAATCCTGGGTGGAATCAAGGCATGCACCGAAAAGCTTAAAGCAGATTTGTCCAGTTAACGAAGGCGTTTTCCACCCGGAGGATTGCGGGCCATCGTCATGCGTTCAATTTTTGCGGCGGCGCCACGAGGCCCGCAGCCCATGACCGGAAAAACGTTTATGGTGGTGGGTGGCATAGGCAACTGCACGGCGGGCCAGGCCAAATTGTTATGCCACCGACGCTTCGGTTCAACACGAGCGCTCTGCGATTGGATTCCCAAGATTTCGACTTGAAACTTCAGGACGTGTCGGGCCCCGTGTCGTGGTGCTTGACACACAACCAATCTGTTGAACTGGATTCCCAACGCCACCAACTCCTGCTGTTTGGCTCGGCACAGTTCATGGATGCATTGGCCGCGCATCTTCCAGTTCGACACTATCGTGCCGTTTAAAACGCGGCGTGGGCGAATTCAGGCACAAACGACGGACTTCATATGATTCAGAAGAAAAAAGAACTAGCGACACCAAAAGGTCGTATAATATGGAAGGCAGTTTAGCGTGCGTGCCGCCATATGACATAGTCGTGATGCGGCGCCGCAAAAGCTGCGCCACCCCCAACCGGGTGAATGCAAAGACGAAAATAACAATATGAAAATACAACTCGAAGAACGTCCCTCCGCGGTGGATGAAAATGAACACCAGCCAGTACTGAATTATGTTCGAGCCGCGGCGGGACTAACGATGGAACAAGGTCTCATCGTTGCTACCTTGACGCGACCGGCCATCCGCTGGACGGTCAAGGTAGATCCCGACACGCTGTGGGAAGACGTGGCGGCAACCGACGGGCAGCTGGGCTGCCTGGACCTGCATGGTGGTCCTGCAAACTGCCAAAACCCGATGCGAATCAATGCTCAATGCACCTCTGGAACACGGGCCGTTTGGCTGACAACGGAAAATACCTGTTGGGTTTTGGTGCCCGAACCAAGAATTGAATCCGACGTCGCGCGCGAGTTGGTAGATGCAGCGTTGCGCGAAGAAATCCGTGTATGCTCGATCACGAAGGAATATCGAGTGAAGGCGGCTTAGCAACATTTGTTTCAGGATTGCCTTCCACCACCGAATTGCGCGCGCTCAATGGTGTGCCTGATGGCGGTTCGTGCATCAGCCAAATGACGCGGCCCGCCGATCCGGTCTGCTGCATCACTGCCAGCAGCCAATCTTCCGAGTAGCCGATCCGATCCCGCGGTAATCACGGCTGCGCGAGGCGCAAGAACATCGGAGCGTTGGTCACAGCTAGGGTCGCGTTCACCAAACCATTGGACAAGCCATTGATCGTCATCTGGCCAACGCCCACAGCGGTCCACGGAGAATTCAGATTGGGGGTGGATTGAAGCTGGAACCCGTTTGCGCTGGGGGGCCAGGACAAGTTTAGCTGCCGTCCCGCAGCGAGGACTGCGGTCAGCCGGGGCGGGGCCATGCCGTACAGCGTCACGACCCCGTAGCCGGGGATACCCACCGTGCCCTGACCATTCGTGATGCTGGTGATCGAAGTTTGCCAATAATTGCCATTGCTGGATGTAAAGGTCTGCCACGATTTGATTCCGGCGGGCTGCGCGGGCGAATTGACAACGGCCTGGACCGGTGTGTTGGTCGCGTTGATGAGCACGACGGTCATGGTGCCGTTGGTCACATGCAGGAACGCCGCCGCAGTCAGTGCGGGATCACTGCTGACAGTGGCATTGACGCAAATAGAATTGGGCCGGATGTACTTGAAGAAATGTTTCGCGGCGACGTATTTGGGCGAGTTTTGGAGGCTGGATGAGTCGGTCAGGGTTTCGGGGCCCACCGGGCTGCCGTCAGTCATCTGCCAATAGGCCCAGGCGCTTTCGCGTCCCGCCGTGAGCGCCTGCTGGATTCGTAACGCGACGCTCCAAGCCCCGCCGCCGGGAAATCCGTTCGTGGGATACAGCCAGGCCGGGTTCTCGCCCGAAGTTTCGGTCATCCAGGATTTCTTCCCATAACTGCTAAAGCCGGCGACGCTGGCTGGAATACCCGGGGCTGGACTGTTGGACCAACCGTTGACCCACCAGAGCCATTGCGTCGGTGTGGCAGCGGCTGCCGCAATGCCGTCGCTGTCATAGCCGTGAATGCAGAAATAGGCTTCGGCGGCACTTGCCGCGGGATTGGCGCCCACAGCTTGCAGGAACTGAAGATTCTTATCCGCAATGGTGCTGCCGCTTCCATATTGCCACATCCCGTAGGCGTCCCCGCCCAGCACGTCCTCCGGTCCCATGATCCTGATGTTGGCAAGATCCGGGTATCGATTCAGCTCGGTCCGGACAGCTGTCAGGGCGGCGACGTAGTTGGTGGTCAGAGGATAGCAACAACTATTGTAGAACTCGTCGAAGTCCAGCTCGTTCTGAATGCTAATCGCGTAGAAGTTAACTCCGTAGGTGTTCTGAAAACCCCGCAAGTAGGCGGCAACGCAGCGGGCAAATTGCGTCAGGGCGCTGGTCGGTCCGGTTCCTCCGAGTGCGGAGTCATTGAATTCCGGCCGCGGCGTGCCCGAAACGTCGAGCGATCCACCAGCAAAATTGCCGAGCCAGATAAACGGAAATGGCGACCCATTTGCGGGCAGATTCGCACCGCCACTCTGGTAGGTATTGCCGTCCGTGAGTTTCACCCAAGGCATCGGAGACCAGAGCGAAGCAAACAATTTGAAATCTCCGAGGCTGGTGACCAGTGATTTGCCGAGCTGCGCGGTCATGCCTGCCACCTGCGGGCCGCTGCCACTCGCGGTAAAGTTGAAGTAGGCAATGTTGGAATCGATGTTTGGCCCCATAACGGCGATCTGCGCCTGGCTGCCGTTAAACAGGTTCGTATAGGTGGTGGCGTTGGTGTACGTGCGGACGTAGTTGCCACCCGGGCCGTGATTGCCATAACTGGGCGAGTTGTAGTTGTTGTCCGAGTAGGGAGCGTTGAAATTCGGCGTCAGATCCATCCGCAGCAGGGAGGCCCGGAGGTCGTCATAGTATAAGTTTGTCCACCAGCTTGTCTGGCTGGCTTCCGTTCCGGAGAGACACGTACCAAACCCCTCAATCACCTGCTGTTGGCCTGCAGGGGACGTGTCGATGGAAACTGTTTGAGCGTCCAATCGCCTGTCAAACTGGACAATTAGCAGCGCGAAAGCAGCAATTTTGGCAGCGTGCGGCATGTTGTTTTCAGTACGTGAAACTTTTTCAAGCTTGCAAAGAAGTATCGCACAATGTCGGGGGCTGGGCCATGCCCGACCATCGGAGAGGATCAACGAATCCCATTTCTCGAAGACCGGAATTTGCTCGGGAAGCGCACCGGAGAGTAGTTTTTCAATTGTTCAAAGCAGTGGTTCTAGCCAGTCAGGAATTGATTTTGTGAGAAACTTCTGGCGGCCGCTTTGAAAAACAGCCAGCAGTCGGAAGGGGGTTCTTAAATCGTCGTTATCAAAGACCAGAACGCAAGGGAGTTCCCGAATCGCCTGTTTAAGATTGGTCATGGTACGCGGAAACCGGGCGGCCAGCTTGTCCGTTGGCACGTCGTGCCCGCCTTGGCTAACGCGCATGGCAACACGTTCTTCGGAACGACCGGAACCAGCGATGCCAATGAAGCACATCACCACGGTGTAGCCCTGCTGAGCAGCTTGTTTCAAAAAAGTCAATTTGTCTCCCACCGGATCGGAGAACACCGTCTCGAAGACAAAGCTCTCCCCTTGGTTCACAAATTCCTGCCTCAATTTGGCAGTAATTTCAGCTCCCTGATAAGCGTCAATCCCCAGTTCTCCCGCCAAAATATCAGCGTTGAGAAAGCGCAACCCGCTGTCTCTTAGTTGCGCTTCATAAAAGGTGGTTTTCCCTGCGCCATTCGGGCCTGCCAAGGCGACCACCACCGGACGTTTATCCAAGTCGGGAATGCTCCACGAAGGCGATGCTTTCGGCTCCGGCTTTTTCACGTTCAAGCGTGTGCCACCCTTGGATTCACAGTTTTCTTCGTGGAAATTCTGATCGGTTGGAACTGCCGATTTACAAACCGTCCCACCGTGCGTTTTCCATCGGCTTCAATTCGCACCAGCAAGCCAGGCGAATTTGTTGCGGCCTCGTAATGCGGATATGGCCGGGTCTTCAAATGTTCAAACACCCGCCGCCGGCCCGCCGTCGAATCCACTGACTCAAGGCAGTCGGAAAGCGGCTTAACGCTGCCGGCCCGGCAAAGCGCCAGCACCTGATCCCCGCGCAACAGCGGTTCCAGCGCGCGTCCGATCTTGGCCCAGAATTCAATCTGCCCGGCCATGGATCTTTCCACAATCTCGCCGGCGACGCGGGCATCCAACATCAACGCATCGGAAACTTTGACTGGCTGACTCATATTTCATAAGGTAGCAAAATGCTACCAGTTGTCAAGTCGGGTTTGTTTCACCTGACGGCTCGTGGCGGAAAGCCGAAGAAGAACTCCACCAGAAGGCGTCCAGTGTGGCACCAGTTGTGTCGGCGAGCGATTTTCAATCATTGAAAATCGATTGAGCGGTGTTCCGATGGAGCCAGCCTGCGCGTTTCGCCGGTGGCCCGCTGTTGCCGCCTCGCGGTTATAAACTATAGTGAATAGATGAAAAGACAGTGTCCGCACTGCGGACGCAATTGGGATTTGTGCCACGTGTGTCCAAGCGGTGAACGGTCCTGCCATTGACCACCACCATTTGGCTCGACGTGCATCCGGACCGGAAGATCACGCGGTCTGCCGTGCAAGCCCTTTGCCATTGAGGAGTACGGTTCAAGTGCCATGTCTCAGAAAACCGCGCGCCTCCGAAATCACCGTTTCCACATCTCCTGCCTGTAGCAGATCAACTGCGTTCTTATTGTCAAAGTCGGGATTGCGGCTCAGCAAAAACGCCAAAACCACATAGCCGGAATTAGTTTCCAGTGCTTCCAAAACTTCCAAGATTCCACGAAGCACCGTGCCATTGTTAAATTGGAATGCCGGGAACACCGTATTCCTTCCCTTGGCCAAGGCGAGCAGTTGGTGTCGGTCGACCATCTCCCTCACGGTTTTCTGCGTCGCTCCCAAAAGCCTGCAAACTTCTCGGATTTCCAAGACTGGCCCTGTCGCTTTCCACAACTCAACAAGCCGCTTGCGCCCGCGTTCGCGGGCCTTGTATAATTTCTGTTCAGTGGGATCCGGAACTGAAATCCGTTTTGGCGCTGCCACAAAAATCTGGGTTCTTTTGGTCGATCGCATGATTCAGGCTTTCAGTGGCAACGAAATTGTCTGCGCCCAAGGATAAGCCGTGACGTGCATCGCCGACGGCAAGCAGGGTTTGCAGCCGGGGAAATCAGCTTTAACAAGGCAATAATGCAGGGGGCCGTGATCAGTTTGACCAGCGTTGACGCAAGTGGTTTGCCCGACCCGATGGTGCCAGCGGCCAGTCCCACCATGGTCGCCTGCGCCTTGGGCGACCAGTATTTGTAAGTGCCCATCGGTTGACCGTTCGGGCGCATCGGTTCTTCACCGCGCACCGGCGGCACGCTGCGGATGTTGGGATAGAGATTATCGCCGCAGAGATAAAGCGCGAGGCAGGTATAGTCGAGCCCAAGCTTGGCCATCTCCGCCATCATGAATTCCTGCATCGCCACATACTGGCTGGCCGGTTCGCCGCGATACCGCGCATAAAAATCCTCCCAGCCCTTGGAATCGAGGTTGATGCTGTTGAAGCCGAGGCTGGCCACCTCCGCGATGTCCTTGCGCGTGGCTTCGAAGTCGGAATAAAACGGCTCGAAAAAATTCCCGAACCAGATGCTCATCATTGGTGTGGTTGGTTGATGCATATTCTGTTAAGTAAATACAAATTCCACGATCCGCGTCACGAAGTTGCCAGGAGGCCGGGGCGTAATCCAACTTGGTAAACGGGGGAAGTTTTTCATCGTGTGAGCAACAAGATGGTTGCATTAAAATCCGCTGCGTTTGGCCACCGGAGTTTCTGTTGGTTTACCGCCGCCCCCGCCCCTCCAAACTGCGCGGCGATTTTCCAGTTCCCCTGCAGCGGAACTTCGATTTGGGCGGGGCTTTTTTCAAATGTGTGGATGACCACGAGCGCCTCGCGTTCCCCAACCCCGGTGCGAACCACCGCCTGCCATCCGCGCGGATGCCTCCAGCTCTCGCCCAGTTCGCCAAAGCGACGGGTGGTGCCGTGTTTGATAATCGGCGCGACCTGGCGATAGAGTTTCATCGCACTCTCGACCATCTGCCACTGCCCGGCGGCCAGCCTGGCAATTTCGCCGGACAAACACATCCGTCCGAGAAACGTCGCCGCAAGGCTGTAAACCATGCGTTGCTGGCTGTCGGCTTGGTGCAGCACCGCCCAAACCTGCGACTGGCGCGGCAGCATCAGCCGGTGCAAGTTCGCCGCGATGATCGGAATTTCCACCAGTTCATGCGCGTCGGAAAACGACGACATCGCGGTCAGCGCGATCATCGAAGGTTCGTGACGATGGCCGCCAGAGGCACAGTTCTCGATGACGAGCTGTGGCAGCCGTTTCCGTATTTTTTCAAAGAAGCGGTATTGCCCTTCGATTTGCCTGCGAAGGCCTTCGCCGAGCGAGTCTTTGTTTTCAAAACCAAGCCCGGCGGTTTCATTGTAATCCACCTTGAGATAGCCGAAGCCGCAGTGGTCGAGCAGGTCAATCACCGTCTTCGTCAAGTAATCCACCACCCAGGGGTCGTTCAGATTCCAGAACCGCCGCTCCCGAACGGTCACGGGAAAGCCATCGCGCTGGAGCAAATGATCGGCCAATGAAAAGGCCGTGGACTGTGAGCCGACGGTTTCCATTTCAAACCAAAGTCCGGGAATCAACCCTCGATCGCGAATCGCCTGCGCGGTGAATTCTAGACCTTGCGGGAAGAGTTTCTTGCTCGGAATCCAATCACCGTGGCCGCTGCTCCAGTCGCTCGCTTCACCTTTATACCAGCCGGCGTCAATCACGAGGTAACGCACTTCCGAGCCTTGTAGCCGGTCGGCGATGGCGCAAATATTTTCGTGGCTCGGATCGCCCCACGTCGTGCACCATTCGTTGACCACAATTGGCAAATCCTGCTCAACTTCCGGCTGCGTCTCCACGGCGTGTTGCTGCATCGCCGTGAGCCGGTCGCAGAGCTCGTCGAGCGAACCTTGCACACAGGAAATGACGGCAGGCGGCGCGGCCAGCGTCTCTCCGGGTTGAATGGTTTTTTTCCAGTGGCCAAACTCGCGGTCGGCCAGTCCACCGGACAAGGCCACGTCATCGTGCTGGCGGAAAATCTCCATCTGCCAAGAACCGGCCCATGCGAGTTGCGCGCCCCAAACAACGCCAGCCGCCGTGTCTTCCAGCGCGACGAACGGAAACCATTTGCGCACGGGCATGGTGCCGAGCTGGCCAAAACGTTCGCTGAACGCGCCCGCGCCGCTCCAGGAACGTTCGAGATGAAGCTGCTCGATACTCTGCGTTTCCAAGCGGCCTTCCGCGCTCCAGACGGAACGGAAACGATGCACGCGTAAACGCCCCGGGGCATCATCGCGCGCGAATGGCGTGAGCCCACCCAGTGAAAAACTGCTCAACATTTCGAGCGTGACGGGCTTGGCTGAGCCATTGGTGAACGCGCTGGTGATCTCAAAAGCCCTGTCGCCTTCGAGATGCGCGAGGCGATGTTCCACCGAGCAGCCATCGGCGCGAATGAGTTTGGTGACGATGACGAAGCGGTGCTGTTCCTTCAAGACATTTTGCCCGACGGCTTTGAACTGCGCGACCGAACCGGATTGCCGCAGCGTGTGGCCCTGCGCAAACGCGCCGGGATATTGTTCGCCAACCAGCTTGAACTGAACGAGCGATTCCACGACGCACGCCGGCCACGGGTCGTTGCCAGGCATCGCGTCAATGAATGGCAACCCGCGCAACGACTCGCGGCGCGAAACGGCTTGGTTCAGCGCCGAGGCAGGAATGATTTCAAGTCCAACGCGACCGGAAGCCATGTCTTGTGGAAAGCGAACTACCATATCGCCGAAAGTGTAAGTGGAAAGAAATGTTTGCGGCATAGAATTAAGTCAGTTGTTTTTACTGTCAAAAAAACTCAAATCCCATTCGTCATGCCACGAAATCGTCGGCACATCATATTGAAACACAATCGGCAGCCAGATATAGCGGCCGTCAATGGCATTCTGCGGGTTCCACCGGTCGGCCATGAAAATAAAGGCGTCCGCCTTTCCAAACACCGGCAAGATAAAAGTAGATTGTGATTTAAAAGTATTTGAAATCTGCGCCCCCGGTCCGATGCACGGATTGCCCAGCTCCTGCCATTCGCCAAAAATCGAATTCGCCACGAGCAGCCGCGCCGGATTTGGTGACCAACCGGTACAGTCCGAAGTGAATAAAAAATATCGACCGTGATGTTTCAGCATCGCCGGAGCTTCGTTGAAACGGCCGGGCAAAACGCGTATGTATTGTCCGGCGGGGCTCAAGTAATCATCGCCCAACTTAGAGATGTGCAGTGTGCCGTTGCCCTCGGACGCGTAGAGGTGATACGCGCTGCCGTCGTCATCTACGAACAGCGTCATGTCGCGCGCCATCTGGCCGCCGGCGAAATCGCGGCGAAACAAACGCTGTTTCGGATACCACGGTCGCGGCCCGCCGGCCAGGTCCATGTGTTCCAACCGGGCAAGTTCCTCCGCGTCCAGTGCTTTTTTGTCCGCGTCCGGCACGTTCAGCGGCCAAACACCGGCATTGGGACGGAAGGCGTTCATAAATTGAAACGGCCCGGTGGCTTTTTCCGCCACCGCCACGCCGCTCATAGAGGCGGTATAGCCCACATCCTTCGGCTCCAGGTGGAACCACATCACGAAGTTTTTTGTGCGCGCGTTGAAGATAACCTTGGGCCTCTCCAAAATGCAGCCGCGCGTGATGGGGCTATGCAGGTCGCCACTCACTGCGAGCGCAATGCCTTCGTCCCGCCAGTTGTATAGGTCGCGCGAGGAATAAACATGGACACCGACGTGCGCCACGTTGCCGGCTTCGCCGGCAATCTTGTGCTCGCCAAACCAGTAGTAAAAGCCTTCGTGAAATAGCACGCTGCCGCTGTGGGCGTTGATGTGGACGCCTTGGTTGTCCGGCCAGAGTGCGCCGGGAAGGAATGATTTGTTTACAGTCATGTATCAGATTTCGCGAATCAGCGGCACGCTGGATGATGGCGTTCTATACCGCCTTTTGCCGATGCCGCCGGGAAATGCGCCGCAACAGCCAGCCCACGCCAAAGATGCAGCCGCCGCTGAACAAAAAGGCCAGCCGCTTCAGGCCCTCGTTCGGCACCAGCATCAGCAACAGGACGAATGCGCCGAAAATCATGCACAGCACGCCAATCGCGCCGACAACCTTGTGATTTTCCTTCACCTGTTCCTCGGTCAAATTCTCAATGGGTCGTTTCAACTCGCTGAAGAACTTGTCCACGTTGGCAAGGTATGCTGGTGCCGATTTTTTATAGAACAACGTGGTGAAAAAAAACCAGGCCACCGAAACGGCAATCACCCCGAACGCCGTGGCGATGAGGAACGCCTGCGTGGTTTCTTCCGGTTTGAACGGAACAGACATCCCCGGAATCCAACCAACCAAATCTGAAACGGTCGGCAACGTCACATGAAGATGAGATTCGATCCAGATTTGAGTCTTGACCACAAACTTGGTGGAAGTTGGGTCCAAAATGGCTTGGGCTTTCACCAAAAACATGATGGCGAACGACGTGAGTAATCCCACGAGAGCCGTGCCCCAACCAGACCAAGGTGGGGTGCGTTTATAAAATAGTCCGAGGCACATTGGCACCGCCAAGGGCAAATACAAGCTGACGCCCAGTTGATTCAAAAAATCAAATAAACCGGCAGTGCGTTGTCGGCTGATAATCAGCCCCATCTCGATGATCACCAGCCCAAAGCCCGCCGTGCAGCACTTGCTGATGATCAGCAGTTTCTTTTCCGAGCATTGCGGATTGATCACCGGCAGATAAAAATTCCGCACTAGGATGCCCACGCCCTGGTTGACGCTGGCGTCCAAGCTGGAAAGGGTCGCGCCGAAAATACCGGCAACCAGCAACCCTAGCATTCCCGCCGGCAGGACATCGTGTGCCGTCACCAGAAACGCACCTTCTTCTGGATGACTTAACATCGGTAGAATTTTTCCCAAACCTTCGGGATGAACCACCGCCGCCACCATCGGCGGCACAATCCACAGCAGCGGCCCGACAATTGTGCCGATCAGCGGAAACAACGACATCTTCCGCGCGTGCGCATCGCTGCGCGCCATCAGATATTTTGCTGACATTTCCATCGAGTTCTGGGCGAAAATCGTGTTGAACATCAGCGCCACGAACCAGAGCGTGATGAATTCCGGCCGCGCGATCTGAGCCCAATGAAAATGAGCGTCCGGCACTTTGTGGAGCAGCCCGGAAAAACCACCCACCGCTGGCTGCATCAGTGCAAACGCAGAGATCACGAGTGTTACTGTCACCACCAGGAACATTTGCACAAAATCGCTCGCCGCCACGCCAAACGCCCCGCCGACCAGTGATACAAATGTCACCATACCGCCCAAAACCATGATGACATAAGGAAGTTCCACGCCAAATGCGCCGGACATGAAGACGCCTACGGTATTCAACGCCACCCCGCCAAACAACATCAGGAACGGCAGCCGCAGCCACGTCACGAACTGTTGTGTCGCCGCGCCATACCGCGCGCGGATTGCCTCCATCGGCGTCACCGTCCGCATCCGCCGGAACCGGTAGCAGGTGAACACCAAAATGATTACGAACGCCGCGATGCTGGAATAATACAAGAGCAGCACAAATGGCCCGTTTTGATAAATCTTTCCGGCTGCGCCGGTGAACGTCCACGCGCTGAAACTCGCCATCCAGGCCGACACGCCCGCCATCCACCATGGCATGATGCCGCCGCCGCGAAAATAGTCCGACGTGTTTTTGTTGCGCCGCGAGAACACCACGCCAACCGTGACGACGAAGACAAAATAAAAAATGATGCTGATGTAGTCGAACTTGGTGATCATGCTTTTGCTGGCCGATAATCATAATAGTCAAAGTCCGCCAACGCGTTTGCGCCGCCAACATCCTGCGCGCACAAACCCACCATCGCGCCGGTGAAACGCAGCGTGTTTTCGTAATTGTCCGAAAGCTTCGAGAAGTCGAGCACCGGCCCAATCTGCTTCCATGTTGAATTTTGGTTTTGAGCCACGATTTCAGTTCAGTTTTGACGTCCAGCAAAGGGCGTTGAATAAAAGTTTTTGAAACGACGGATGCATCCAGACTTCCACGCTATGGCCGGGCGTCAGGACGCAAACCCGCCCGGCTCCTTCGGGGCGTGTCCAGCCCGCCGGTTGTTCGCCGTGCTCAGAGCGAGAAAGCAAAAAGGCATCCACTGGCACGCCGCTCATTGCCATGAAATAATGCTCGTCGTGAACCGTCAAAGTTTTCACGCCTTCCATCATCGGATGCGGCTTTGCCGGTTCCAAGGTCACCGCGCACGGGGCGGGATGACGCACGAATGCGCCGCCAAGCAAAGCGTTCATCGCGGGCAACTCTTCGTAGCGCGACGAGCCAGCGTGAACCACCAGCAGCCCATTGCCGCGTCGGACATAATCGGGAAATGCCGCCGCCGTTTCGGCCGTGAGCCACGGGCGCTCAATCTTGGACGAAGTGATGTTGGCCTTGGCCAGCACCGTCACTGGAAAATCATTCATGCGCTCCGCCGACCACACCGCGCCGTCTTCGAGAAATTCAAAGCTGAAATCGCCAGCAAACGCAGCCAACCCACGTCGGACCGTTGCCGCCGGATGCCAAGTGTCATCGCAGAGAACCAGAGTGCAAATTTTCATTTCGCCGTGCTCTCCTTTCGCAATATCTGGCCGTCCTTGCTTTCGACCAGCTCGGCGACAATTTCTTTGCCGGACCCGTCAAAATTCTTGAGCGTGATTTCCTGCACTCGACCGTCGGTCAATTCCACGCGCAATGAATCGGCGCTCGTCGCCACGGCGGATTTCACCACCGGCTGATTTTCGTATGGCTCAATGACGGTGAGAAAGCGTGCTTCGATTCCTGGTCGCGCGCGAACGGCCGTGACTTTGCGGCGCTGGCCTTCGTCACCAAGCGGATAATCGCCGCCGAGCGTCGCCTTGAAGCGGACCGCGTTCACGCCCGACAAATCCACACGGACAATTCCTGAAACTCCGTTCGCTGTCGGCTCGGCCGGCGTGGCGGACTTGTATTCCTCGCCGACGATCTTAATTGGCCCGTCGAAATAATCCTTCCCAGCCGCTTTCGGCTGCTGGACATTTTCAAATTTCATCGGCAGTTCGTTCAACGCGATTTCCTTGCCGTCTTTGGTGACGATGCGCGCGTTGGCCCAAAACAACGTCGGCAACTTCGCCAATTCAGTTTTGGTTTCCAGTTCAAGTTGTTTCATGCCGTCCACCGAAACATCGACATCCGCCTGGCCTAAAATCCATGCGCCAAATTTTCCGTCAGCGAGCGGCTTGCTGTCACCGCGCACCTTCCAAAACAGACGCTTCTGCACCTCGCGCATTTCCGGCGCAGCACCGATCATGATTTCCTGTTGCGGCGGCCAGAGCGAGTGGACATCCAGCTTCAGCACGCCCGGTTCATTGCCGATGTTGCGCGACGAAATATTGTCCTCGTTCGGGCCAAACCGCTCAATGTAGCGCGCTACGGCCGGCGCTTTGACGGCATACCAGTCGCAGTCGGTCACGAATTGCGCGCTGCCGACGGGATCAGGATTCCATTGCGCGTCGTGCCGCAGGAATTTTTTTTCCGGCGCGTCAAGACCCTGAAAACCTTTCAATTGAAATAGATTATCAAACGTGTGCGCGTTGGTGCCTTTGACGAAATCGGCGATGACAATGTAATCATCCAGCACCAGCAGCGCACGGCGCTGCAGTATTTTTTCCGTGTAGCCTGTAAGCGAGCCGTAAGCAGGGAGATTCGTCGGGATCGGCACGCTGCGCCCTTCGCGCCAGCATTTTTCGGCGAAGGTTTTCACCGGCACATAATCATAGACCATGCCGCCGTAAGGGGGATGACTCCAGCGCGCGTCCGTTTCCACGACCGTAGCCTGCATCGCATCACCGGTGTGGAACAGCAGGCGCGCGCCCGGTTCGGCTTCCTGCATTTTTTGGTCCACGACCACCAGATTGTGGTTCTCCGAGCACTGGCAGTAAAATTTATACATGAACGGTTCATAGACCCAGAACACTGATTCGGGATTCCAGAAATTCCGACCGTAGCGAAACATGGAAAGCAAATCCGTTCGGTCGAAATGCCCGTGAGCCCAGCCGTGCGTGCCGTAATGCAGCGTGGCCTGAATCTGCTCGCGAATCGGGCGGTTTGTCGTCTGCGAACGGAGCATCACCAAACCGACGTTGTCTGCAAACGCACTGTCGCGAAAGCGTTCCGGCAGGTTCGTCGGAAGTTCCGGCACGCCGTAAAGCAAGTCGCGCTTGGCCCCGCCGTTTTTGATCACCGCCGCGTAAGCCGGGTCGCGGTAAACATAGTAGGCGAGTTCAAGTGGTGAGACGCCGATTTCGTCGCGCGAGCCGCCAATGGCGTTTTCTGTGGAATCATTCACGCCAAACATCACGCTGCGGTAATCAAGGAATGGCATCAGGCTGTCCCACATCATTTTGATGTCGCGATACGGCCTGGTGTTCGGGCCAAAAATATCCGGACTCATCCCGAATGGTTTGCGGCGCTCCTCCGGTGTGGTGCCCGCCGTCACGCCGCCGCTTAATTGCGATTCCAATGATACGCCCGGCGAGTAGCTGGCGGGAATTTTAGCGTCGCGGAAATTCACACCGAACTGCTCGTAGGCCAGTGCGACCTGCGTGAATTCGCTCGCCACCCAGGTGTTGTAGCTGATGGAACATTCATACCACCAGCCGTCGTCCATCACGCCTTTGCCAAGCTGGTCGCAGATGCCCGCCGGCCCGGAAAACCACCGTTCCGCCGAAGCCAGATCGCCAAGCACGAGTGAGCAATAAAACGCGCCGATGACTTCCGAGACGTTCCAGTTGTTGATCGGCCCGTAGTCGCAGGCGCGCTCAATCACGCCCATGAAGAGGCGAAATGTTTTTTCGATCTGCCGCTGGTCCGCATCGGAGAAAACGCCGGACGGCAGCGCCATGTCGTAAGCCTTCGCGATGTTTTGGAACCAATGGCCTTCCTGAACGAGGCTCTGGTTGCAGCCACGCAACGTCGCCGGATAGCCGTTGGTGGGATCGGACAGCCGGCGCAGGAACAGCGCGATTTTTACGGCGAATTTTTTGTCCCCGGTCAACTGATACGCGAAGCCGCAATAAAGCAGACCGGTTTCCGTTGAGGTCGCAAAAACATAGGGGCCATAAGTGTCGTCTGGCGCCTTGGCGGGATCGGCGATTTGTGGCACCTGCCATTCGGTGGCGGACTTGATGATTTCGTCCGCGCGTTCTTTCGCCCATGGATACTTCGCCATCTTCTCGTGCACGGCCTGCCAGCGTTCCGGCGTGTGCAAGAGAAACGGATGCGGCACCTCGCTGGTGGTGATGAACTTCAAGTTCGCGGCGTTCGCGGCGTCGCCATTGGCGACGGCCTGCAATACCTGCTGCTCATGGCCACCCGACGCCACGCGGTCGGAAATCGTCACGCGCACTTTCACATTGCCTGATTCGCCCGGCGCGAGCTGCAAGCAAGTCGGTTCAACCGATGGAATCATTTCTTCCCAGCCATATTTCACAAACGAAAGCGACACCGATTGTTTTACATCGCTGCAATTTCCAACCGCCACGTCGTATTCCACACTGCCGTTTCGTGGCGCCCATTTGCCGCGAATGTCCGCTGCCAATGCCACGACCGGCGCTTGCAGCACGTGCACGTTGCGCAATGCAAATTTCGCCGGCGCGCCATTGGTCCATGTTCCCGCCACTGCAAATTCCTTGACGAACTTCAGGAACGAAGTGTTCGCCTGCTCGAAATCAAACGCGCTCCACGGCAGCGTAATCGTGTGCCAGCCATTGCCGGTGACGCGCACTGTGCCGTGAATGGGGTTTTCAGTGATGTTCGTGTTCCGCTGCGCGCGGAGAATCGACGCCGTCAGCGCCACCTCGCGCGCGTCGCGCAGCTTTACCTCGAACTGCACGCCATAAAAATTTTGCCAGTCAGCCGCGCTGTCATTGCCCACCCAGAAACCGTGTTTAAACTGGCCGCGCACGCCGTCGGGTTCACGCAAGGTGATTTCACCAGTCACCTGGAGCACTTTTTCAGGTTTCAGACCGCCGACCGGCAGGCATAACGGCGTTGTTTGCGCAACCACTCCGGCAAATGTGCCAAGCAATGCGATTAAAACATGGAAAACGCGCTTCATTAGTATGGAAATTTGGTCGCTTTTAGTTTACTTGGCAACTTCTCCGGGCGAAACCATTCGCTTGGTTTCCCTGTAAACCTGATCCTCATCCGATCGGGGCCATCACTCCTTCACGTTCGTCATGGAGCTTTGTCGTATCCAAGCTGTCCAGGACCAACACGCCTTGCAGCGAGGAAATCAAATCCGCCTTGCTCCACGTCCAGACGATTTCACCAGCGGCATTAAACTCAAGCAATTGCACACCGGAATTTCCAAAGCCCGGCCCGTGCCCCTGCCAGTTGGCGAGCACGATGTTTCCATTTCGCAGCAATTGGAACATCGCATAGAAAAAGGGGCGCACCTTTTCCGGCACTGATTCCTTGCCACCAAATTTGCGGAGAATATTTCCATTTGCATCCAGCTCGACCACAAACGCACCATAGCCCGCCGTCACAATCAGGTTTCCATTCGACAACCGCAGCGATTTCCACGCGTGGTAAAAACCTTCCACCGGAAACTCGCGAAGGTATTTTCCGTCGCGCGAACCCTCGCGGATGCGGTCGTTGCAGGACATCAAATAAGAGTTGTCGTTGGTCTGCCGGATAAGTCGGACATAATCGCCGGGGAAAATAGCGCGGTGGATTTCATTGTCGTCCGCGTCAAGTTCCAGCACCGCCACACCTTTCGCGCCCGGAATATCCACGCCGGCGATGAGCGTGTTGCCATTGGGCCGGCGGCGAACGGCGGTGACGCCTTCCAGCGATTTGAATTCCTTTACCAACCGTCCAAGGGTGATGTCAAACTCACTGTAACCGTGATGGTGGCCAATGAGGATTTTCCCGCCGCCGATCAACTGCATGTCGCGCGCCGCCGGCTGAACGATGGGCACAATCCAGTTCTTCGACTGGTCGCGTTCGTTGATGTGCAAGAGCGTCGCGTGACCTTCGTCAATCGCAATAAAGTTGTGCTGGATGGGCGGATTAGTCCAAAAAGAAAGTGATGTCATTTGTCTAAAATCGGGGTGAACCAGACGGCTTCACCGCCGGCGGGAAGCAATGCCACATCAAACATGGTGTGCGCATCCATCACAAGCGTGTTCACGGCGACATGCGTGCGAGTTTGAACTGACGAATTGTCCGAATAAATGTGCGCCGTATATCTTTTCGCCGGGTCGAGAAATTCCAGCGGCAGCTTCAACGTGCGCGATTCATTGTCGTTGATAATGCCGACAAACCAGTCGTCGGCGCTGCGGCGCGCGATGGCGGCATATCTACCGATTTCACCGGCGAGAACTTTAGTGTCGTCCCAGACCGTCGGCACCTGGCGGAAAAACTCAACTTCCGGCTCACCGTGATAATCCGATGGCCGGTCATACCAAAATACGGATTGTAACGGGCTGTAGGAAATCACCGCCATCCCGAGTTGGTGCGCGAACGTCGTTTGCTTGCGGTTGGTGTAATAGCAAACAGTATAATCGGCGGTGCCGCCGAGGTAGCGGGTGAACGGTAGCGTGCAATTGTGTTCCGATGTCGGGAAGTGTTCGTTTCCTCGAACACCTTCGACCGTCAGCAGATTCGGCCAAGTCCTGGCCAAACCGGTCGTCCGGTAGCCGTCGTGGATGTTCAGCACCAGATGATGTTCCGCAGCTTTTTGAATGGTCTCGGTAATCCAGGCGGTTTCGGATTGCGGGCCGACATCCACAAAACCGATTTTCACGCCGGCGACACCCCATTTTTCGTAGAGCGGGAAAAGAATGTCGCGCTGTTTTTTGATCTGTTTGCGATCCACGTAGAGAATCAGTCCGACGTTCTTTTCACGCCCGTAACGAATTAATTCCTGAATGTCCATTGGTGCGGGTGGATTGCCGAACCTCGTCCGTCCGGCGCGTGGCTGGGTGGCATCGCCAGCAGCATAATCCTCGGTGCCATACCAGCCGGAATCCAGCAGGAGACCGCTGGTTGGGAGAGGACGGCACCAACGTCGAGGAGGAGGATGAAGCCGACGAAATGGCGGAGGAGGCGACAAAATGAGTGCAATCGGATTTGATTCCTGCTTTTACGCCCGGCTGGACGAATTCTCCCGGTCGCTGAACCACGTCCTGCTCGCCGCGGACACGCCGACTTTTGCAAGCGATGATGATTGGCGCCAAACGTTGGAACTGGTGCAAACGCTGGCGGCCCAGAACACAGCTTCCCTTGCCGCGTCGTCGGTCGCGGCCTCGCTCACGGGGAGGATGGGAGAGAAGGCGTTCTGGCCAGCTGTGGCGAACGCGCTCATCGCACGAAAGTTGGATTCCACCACCAAGAAAGAGCTCAGCGCTTTGGCCTGGTCTCTTGATGATGAGCGGACGGCCGTCCTCGCTCGAATGAGACATGCTTGACAAATACCTTCAAAGCGCCGCCTCTCAGTTGATTGAACGTGCCTCCGGCCTCAAAGGCAAGCTGCCCCGGCCTCCGCGTCAGGAATTCGAGCGGCTCGCGACCCAGTGTTGCGATGGCATTGATCGCGCAATCCGTGAGTTGGCCGCGTTGCGAGATAACCCCGCGTGGAAGAAGCCGGAGAACGCGTCCGTGCGGTTGATCGAGTTCCGGCGGATCGCATCCAACGTTGATCGCCTGGAGAACGAGGCCGTAGCACCCATCGTGCGCAGCAGTAAAGACGAGGGGGCCATGGTGAGACTGCTTTATCGGATGAGCAACGAGATCATCTATCCAATCGAGTTGCCCACCGTCAGCATGTTGTCGCAGAATTATTTCTTCATCCGCACGGACTTCAAGCTGATGTGCATCCCTCTGATGGAGACGCAATTTCTGCTTCATTTGCCCGACGTGTACCACGAACTGTCCCATCCGTTGTTCCGAACGGAACATGACCCACGGACGAAACCGTGGCTGGATGCGTTTTTGTTGGCCAAGGCTCTTGTTTACGATCACCTGAGCAAGCAGATTGCGGCGGCCGAGAGCTCGCGTACGCCAGACGCCATCAGGCTCTTCCTCCATCTGGCCCTGGAAAATTGGACTTGCCGCTGGATGGAGGAGATATTTTGCGACCTGTTTGGGTTGTTCTCGGTCGGGCCGGCATTTGCCTGGGCGCACCTGCACCTTCATGCGGAAAGAGGCAGAACGGCATTCCAACTTCCGCATCGCCGGTCGAGTCATCCAGCGGATGCGGCCCGTATGACTGCATTGCTTGATGGCCTTCTGCTAATTGGGGAAATGCAAGTTGCCAGTGAGATCGAGAGCCGCTGGCGCAGCCTGTTGGCCGTCGCCGACCAGACAGAGCCAGCGGATTTTCAGCGCTATTATCCGGACAAGATCCTAAAGCAATCCGTCGAGGCTGCTTATGGAGGTTTTATCAAAATCGGTTGCCGACCGTGGCCCCAACCGACCGACGATACTGTGCGCAAGACATTAAACGACGCATGGAGGAATTTCTGGAATTCGCCGGACGATTTTGTCGCATGGGAACGAGCGACGGCTACGGCCTTGCTTAAATAAAGGCAAGCCCATGCTCTGTTGCTCACGATAAAGAGCTTAACTTGTCTGGCGAATTCCAACGATTCGATGTGGCGACGCTGGACAACCGGGAAAGCCGGATCCTGGCCATGAGGTTTGGATTGGATGACGGCCCGGGAATGCATGGCCACCGCGTGCAATGATCTTGGGAAGGTGTCGGTGCCGCCGACTTCGACGAATTGGTACAGGAAGTTCTGGCGCTGGTGGGGGAGTGATGCGGGGCCAAGGCGGCCAAATTCCGCGAGACAACAAGACGGTACGTCCGCAGATTTCACCTTTGCCTTCAGGATAATCTCGACGCAGGACTGTTCCTGAATCTGGCGGATGCATGGCTGCACAACACACAATGCTTCGCTCAAAGTGGCTAGTTTTCGTTCGACCCTCCCTGGTTTTGACGGTCCGCTGGCACTGGCAATGCCTGTGGATGAGGCTGCTCGGGAGCATTGAGGTGCCTTTGCAGACGATGCAGACGATGAAAGGGCGTTTTGGCAAAAGTCCCCCATGAGAGAATAGTATGATGAGTTTATGGAAAATCGCAAAAGATCGTCTGCATCGTCTGCAAAGGTCTGATCAGCCTTGTCACATTCTGCCGGAAAACAATCGAAGGCAGCAACCCGCTGTAAGAAACTGCCGACATCTGACAACAAGACAGCCACCACCCCATGCGAGCAAGCCAAAGCGGTGAAAACAGACGAATTTTGTCTTGCCAGCAAACTTGAGCACCATCGTATGACAGATAGTTGCCGTCTATTGCCTTCCAGCATATTCGAGCAACCCAGATCGGTGAAAAATGTCACTTTCATCAAAAAAGTGGGTGTGCCGCCA